>Ga0315276_10004561_pt1 | contig 12718 bp, 13 predicted proteins | sample YL17G05_0_MG_FD_204542 | JGI IMG/M metagenome (GOLD analysis project Ga0315276, IMG submission 204542) | Sediment microbial communities from Yellowstone Lake, YNP, Wyoming, USA - YL17G05_0 | ecosystem: Environmental > Aquatic > Freshwater > Lake > Sediment | place: USA: Wyoming | collected... | reverse complement strand
TGACGAACATCGACGGGAAGGTCCAGTCGTTCCATCCCGTCTGGAACCCGCCCGGCGATGCCCGCCCTGCGGGCGACATCCTGGCCGATCTTGACAGGGCCCTCAACGGGGAAAGAGGCGTCGGGACATGACCGAGCTCCTCATCGTGCTCGCCAAAGTCCTGCTGGCGCTCGTCTGGCTTCTTTGCCTAACCCTTTTTCTGACCTGGGTCGAGCGCAAAGAGAGCGCCGTCATCCAGGACCGGATCGGGGCCAACCGGGCGTCCGTCTTCGGCCTGCGCTTGTTCGGCCTCTTCCAGCCCTTTGCCGACGCCATCAAGATGATGTTCAAGGAGGACTTCGACCCGTCCTTCACGCGCCGGTTCTTTCACGCCCTCGCTCCGTTCCTTTCGTTCTTCTGCGTCGCCGTGACGATCGCCGCCGTGCCCTTCGGGCCCGCCATCCGCCTCGGGGGCCGGATCATCGAGCTTGGGGTCGCCGACCTCGAGGCCGGCATCCCGTTCGTCCTGGCCATGCTGTCGCTCGGGGTTTACGGGATCCTCATCGCCGGCTGGGCTTCGAACAACCGGTTCGCCCTGCTCGGCGGGATGCGCGGCGCGGCCCAGCTCATTTCCTACGAGGTCGCCCTTGGACTTTCGCTCATCGGCCTCGTCATCGCCTTCCCTTCCCTGAGGATGTCCAGCGTCGTTGAATTTCAGGGCGGGCTTCTCTTCGGATTCCTGCCCCGGTGGGGGATCCTGCTCCAGCCGTTGGGCTTCTTCGTCTTTTTCGTCGCCGCCCTCGCCGAGACGAAACGCGTTCCCTTCGACCTCCCGGAAGGGGAATCGGAGATCATCGGGTTTTATACGGAGTACAGCGGGCTCAAGTGGGGGCTCTTCATGATGACCGACTTCCTCGAGGTCATCATCGTCTCCTGCCTCGCCGTGACCCTCTACTTCGGCGGTTGGCAGGTCCCCTGGCTCGGCCCGGACGGATTCCGCTTTCCGTGGGGTGGGGGATGGGACCTGCCCCGGGCGGCCGTCGTCGTCCTCCAGGTCCTCTCCTTCAACCTCAAGGTCCTCTTCTTCTGCGGGCTTCAGATCCTTTTGCGATGGACCTACCCGCGCTTCCGTTATGACCAGCTCATGGACCTCGGATGGAAGGTTCTTGTTCCGCTGGGGCTCCTCAACATCCTGGGCACGGCCTTGCTGATGGGGCTGAGATGATGAAAACGCTCGGATATCTCGGCGCGATCGTCCAGGGAGCCCTCATCACGTCGCGCCATTTCTTCGTCAACATGGGCCGTCATACGCTGACCTTTTTTGGGTTGAAGGCGCATCAACCGGGAGCCGTGACCATCCAGTACCCGGAAGTGCGGAAACCGATCGCCCCCCGCCACCGGAGTCTCCACCGCCTCGTTCGCAGGGAGGACGGCCGGCCCCGATGCGTCGCCTGCATGCTTTGCGCGACCGTTTGCCCTTCGGAGTGCATCACGGTCGAGGCGGCCGAGGACCCGGACCCCGAGGTCCAAAGGACAGCTTCCCGGTACACGATCGACCTCGCCCGCTGCTGCTTCTGCGGTTTCTGCGTCGAGGCATGCCCCGAGGACGCCATCCGGATGGATACGGGGCTCCTCGAAGCCGCCGAGCGGAGCCGGGCGGACCTCCTCTACGAAAAAGAGGACCTCTTGAGGTGAGCGCGGAGACCCGAACCTTCGGAGGGATCACGGTCACGGGGTTCTCCGCGGGAGAGTTCAAGGTCGACGGGGGGGCGATGTTCGGGGTGGTTCCCAGGTCCATCTGGTCCAGGGAATGCCCGCCCGACGCCGAGAACAGGGTCCCCCTGGCCCTGAACTGCTTCCTGGTCCGGACGCCGAAGGCCCTCATCCTTGCCGACACAGGCATCGGGACGCTCCTCGACCGGAGACATCTTGATCTTTACGGGTTCGGGGGGGATCCCGGCCTCGATGTCCCGCTGGCCGCGCTCGGCTGCCGGCCCGGGGATATCGACATCGTCTTCAATTCGCACCTCCATTTCGACCACTGCGGGGGGAACGTGAAGAGGGACGGCTGCGGGGCCGTTGTCCCGGCGTTCCCAGAAGCCCGGTACGTCGTCCGGAGGGGTGAATGGGCTGCCGCCCTCCACCCCGTCGCGCGGGACAAGCCGAGCTATATTCCGCGGCGCCTGAGGCCTCTCGAGGCTTCGGGACGGCTCGACCTCATCGAGGCGGACGGGGAGATCGCCGACGGCGTGGAGGCCGTCCTCGTCCCGGGACACACGGCCTTTCATCAATGCCTGAAGGTCACGGACGGCGGGGCGACCTTCTTTTTCATGGGCGATCTCGTCCCGACGGCCGCCCATGTCGGACAGGACGCCATCATGAGCTACGATCTCTTCCCGGCGGAGACCCTGGACAACAAGAAGAAGATCTACGCCCGGGCCCGGGCCGGTGACTGGGTCCTCGGATTCAGTCACGATCCGCAGCGGTTCTTCTGGAAGGTCGCGAAAACGGGGCGGGAATATTCGTTCAGGGAACTCGAGAGCGAGAGGAGCGGGACGCGCGAGATCCTGGAAGAGCGGGGCCGGCGGCGAACATGTTGACTTTCGCAAGCGTCCTTCTTTATGATAGTGCTTCTTTAGTTATAGCTTCTTTATTTTCATAGGAGGTCAATGCATGAAGAAAGTCACCGTTGAAGATCTGCTGGCGAAAGCCGCACAGCCGTCCTTGGACGCTCCCCGTCTCCACAAGTTCTACAAGGGCAAGATGGGCGTTTCGTTGAAGTGCCGGGTGCGCGACTTCAACGATTTCGCTATCTGGTACACGCCCGGTGTGGCTGCGGTCTGCAAGGAGATCGCCGCCGATAAGGAAAAAGCCTATCTATACACGAACAAGTGGAACAGCGTCGCGGTGATCAGCGACGGGACCCGGGTTCTCGGCCTGGGGGACATCGGCCCCGAAGCTGGCCTCCCCGTCATGGAAGGTAAGGGGATCCTGTATAAGTACCTGGGCGGCGTGGACGCGTTCCCGATCTGCCTGGCCGAAAAGGATCCGGACAGGATCATCGAGATCGCCAAGGCCCTCCAGCCGACCTTCGGCGGCTTCAACCTCGAGGACATTTCCCAGCCCAAGTGTTTCAGGATCTTGGACACCCTGCGCGAACAGTGCGAGATCCCGGTCTGGCATGATGACCAGCAGGGCACGGCCTGCGTCACGGTCGCCGGCCTCATCAACGCCCTCAAGATCGTCAAGAAGGATATTCGCGAAGCCAAGGCCGTCGTCCTGGGGGCCGGAGCCTCGGGCATCAACATCGCCCGGATGATGATCAAGGCGGGCTTCAACCCGGAGAACATGCTTTCCATCGACACCAAGGGCATCCTGTCCCGCGACCGCGTCGACCGGGAAGTTCTCCAGGCTAAGTACAAGGAAAAATGGGACATCTGCATGCGGACGAACCCGAAGGGTCGCCTTGGCCAGGCTGAGGACGCCCTCGTCGGCGCCGATGTGCTGGTCGGCGTGTCCCAGCCGGGCCCCGGGACCATCAAGCCCGAGTGGGTCCGGTCCATGGCCAAGGACGCGATCGTCTTCGCCGAGGCCAACCCCGTGCCCGAGATCTGGCCGTGGGAGGCCAAGGAAGCCGGCGCCAGGATCGTGGCCACCGGCCGGTCCGACTTCCCCAACCAGGTCAACAACTCGCTCGGGTTCCCGGGCATCTTCCGCGGCGCCCTGGACGTCCGGGCCACGACGATCACCGACGAGATGTGCATCGCCGCCGCCCGCGAGCTGGCTAAGGTCGCCGAGGACAAGGGCATCCACGAGGAGTACATCATCCCCAATATGGACGAGTGGGAGGTCTTCCCACGCGAGGCCGTGGCGGTCGGCTCCAAGGCCATCGAACAGGGCGTGGCCCGCTTCAAATTCACCGTCGAGGAGCGGTTCAAGATGGCCGACGAGACCATCCGCCGGGCTCGGAACGAGGTCCAGTGGATGATGAAGGAGGGGTTCATCGTCGACCCGGACAAGTAGGGCCGGGGACGGACCGGCCGGGAGTGGGGCCGTCGGAGATTGACAACGGAGATGGACTGTGCTATTAATCATCACACTGCGGAGTGAAGGTCAAAACGTTGAGAATGAAGAATGGTGAAGTGCAGAATGAGCGAGAGCGCTGAGAGCCCCGTCGCCGACGAATTCGGCCCGCCCTGATCGAACACGCCCGATCGCACAATAAGCCGAGAAGTTGAATGACAATACACGGTTCCGGTACGCTAGCCCGGAGTTCCAGGAGAGGAGGTGGGAATCATCAGAAAGCGAACGCAAGAACGGTCTTATCATAAGGTACAAATCATCAAAAAAACCACAAAGGAGGTTCTGAAGATGAAAAATTTAATCAAGGTCTTAGCTTTCGGTCTCATGGTCGCGTTTGTGTTCACGAGCTGCGCCAAGCAGCCCACCCAGCAGATGGACACCGCGAAGGCCGCCATCGAGGCCGTCGCCCAGGCGAAGGGCGACATCTACGCCAAGGACGAGCTCAAGAAGCTCAATGACGATCTGACCCTCGCCAACGACGAAGTCACCGCTCAGTCCAAGAAGTTCTTCAAGAAGTACGGCAAGGCCAAGGAAATGCTGGCCAAGCTCGGGACCGACGCCGCCGCCGTCCAGGCCCTCATTCCCGCCAGGATCGAGGAAGCCATGAACGCCGCCGTCCAGGCCCAGACCGAAGCCAAGGCCGCTCTTGACGAAGCCACGGCCCTCCTCGAGAAGGCCCCCAAGGGCAAGGGCACCAAGGCCGATATCGAGGCCATGAAGGCCGACCTCGCCGGCATCGCGACTTCGTTCGGCGATGTCCAGGCCGCCATCGACGCCCAGGACTTTTTCGGCGCCAAGGACAAGGCCGTCGTCATCAAGGACAAGGCCGTCGTCATTTGCGACCAGGTCAAGGCCGCCATCGAAAAGGTCAAGGGCAGATAAGGGCGATCCCGAACATCAGGTCTTTGTTTTTTTGTGAGATTCCGTAGAATCGCTTTCTGTCTTTTAGCGGCATATCTCACAGGTTGTAAGACACCACCGGTTCCTCCAGAGGCTCGGCTCGCTGATCAACAGGAGCGGGATCTCTGGAGGGCCGGTGCTTCTGTTTACGCCCCCCGGGAATATGCAACGTACCTCGAAGACGTCAGGCGGGCCCGCGGGGACCTTGCGAAAGAGAACCTGAAGCTGGGCTGGTTCAGGGAGTACGGGCCCCTCCGGGACGGCTTCCGGGGGACGCTCGTGGCCGGGGAAGCTCTGCTCGCCCGGACCCTGAAGGACAAGGAAGAAAAGCGCGACAGGATCAGGGAAGAGGTCCGGGTCCTCCGGAAGAGGCTCGGCACTCTCAACGATATCACCCTGGCCCTCAACGAGCGAGGACGGGCCCGCGGGTCGTTGACCCAGGCCGGGCTCATGCTCCAGGAAGCCGGGCTGATGGCCGACGGGGCCAAATACGAGGATGCCCTCGACAAGCTCCGGGCCGCCCGGGAGGTCATCAAGGACGCCGAGGTCACCTGCCTGAAGTTCCTCAGCCGCTATCAGGACCCCCTTGAGATCGAAGCCTGGAGGAGGATCGCCGAGGAGACCGTCCAGGAGTCGCGGACGAAAGGGGCGACGGCCCTCCTCGTCGTCAAGCTGGAAAAGCGGATGATCGTCTACAAGAAAGGCGTCGCCGTGGCTGAGTTTGACGTCGGACTGGGGTTCAACGGGCTTTCCGACAAGCTCCACTCCGGCGACGACGCCACGCCCGAGGGCCGGTACCAGATCACCAAGAAGAACGCGGCCAGCCGTTTCTACAAAGCCCTGCTCATCAATTACCCCAATGAAGAGGATCGGCGGCGGTTCGCGTCGGCCAAGCAGAAGAGGGAGATCCCTTATTGGGTCGGGATCGGGGGGCTCGTCGAGATTCACGGGGGAGGGGAGGACAGCCTGACCAGGGGCTGCGTCTCCGTGGACGACAAGGTCATGGACGAGCTGTTCGGCATGGTTTCCGTCGGGACCCCGGTGACGATCGTCGGGACTTTGGACAGGGACAGCCCCATCGTCAAAGTCCTCCGGGACGAATGAAGGTCATGACATGTCCTTGAAAAAAGCGTTTCTGTTCCTGGCGGCCGGCGGCTACGTGGCGGCCCTCATGGCCGTGGGCGCCGGAACGATCGTCGGGCTCCGCCAATTCGCCGGCTGGCGCGGCGCCGGGCCGGGAAAGGCTTCGGACGGAGACCTCCGGAAGGCCCTGAAGAAGAAGCTCGACGGTCTCGCCCCAAAGGGGGTCCATATCGTCATCGATACGGGCGCCAACACGTTTTATCTGAAAAAAGGGACGGAGATCGTCCGTCAGGGGCTCGTTTCGACGGGGAGCGGGGATATCCTTCCGGACCCGAGCGGAAAGCGGCAGTGGATCTTCGACACGCCGCGCGGCGAGTACGCCGTCAAATCCAAGGTCGTGAACCCCTATTGGGTCAAGCCGGATTGGGCCTTCATCGAGGAGGGCGAGCCCATCCCGAAGAACAAGGACGACCGGGTCGTCGGCGGGGAGCTGGGCGACTATGCCCTGGGATTCGGCAGCGGCTATTTCCTTCACGGAACTTTGTACACGCGCCTCCTGGGAAGGAACGTGACCCACGGCTGTGTCCGGATAGGGGACGAGGACCTGAAATTCCTTTTTAAATCCTCTCTCATCGGGACGAAGATCTACATCTATTGAGAACATGATGCGCCGAACGCTGATCGCGATCGCCGTCATCTTGGCCGGGACGGTATCTCCGGCCGTCGCGGGGGGACGGGGGATGCCGGGGGCCGTGCCGGAAAACAGGGTCATAGAAGAAGAGTTGGCGCTGGCCAAAACCCCGAACTTCTATTTCATGGTGGACCTCAGGGCGAGGACGATCGAGCTCAAGGCCCGCGGGTTCGTGCTGAAGCGGTGGACGCCGGAGCGGGTCCGGTTTTGGGGGACGCCGGTCGTGTTCAAAACGCTTTCCCTGGCGCGGAAGACGGCCCTGACGCTGCCGCAGCGCCGGGTCATCAAGCCCGGGGAGCCCGAGACCGTATCGACCAAGCCGGGCGAATTCGAGCTCGAGGCCCTCGAAGTCAAAGACATGCCGCCGGATTATACGCTGGAGCTAGAGGACGGTACGAGGATATCGATCGTTCCCAAGGTTAAAGGATTCCCAGGCTTCTGGAAGGACCTCAAGTGGTACATCGGCCTCCCCCTGAGGACGCTGAAGCTGAGGCGGCAAAAGCGGACATTAAGCCTTATAGAATTGAGCTTTGAAGACCCCAAAAAAGGGCAGGCGATGTATTGGGCCCTTACTGAGGGGCTGAAAGGGCTCGTCTGGCTGGCTCGATCTGAATAGCCCGAATCGCAAGACAGGGTCTTTTCCCCATTTTTAATCCATACGAAGAAACTTTATAATAATAGTTGACAAAAGAATGCTCATTTAATATATTAGTAATACGCTAATATAAAAGGAGAGAGAAATGGCAAAGATCATCGGTATCGATCTCGGGACGACGAATTCGTGCGTCTCCATCATGGAAGGCGATAAAACGACGGTCATCCCGAATGAAGAGGGTGGAAGAACGACACCTTCCGTGGTCGCTTTCACACAGAAAGGCGAGATCCTCACCGGCCAGGTCGCTAAGAGACAGAGGGTCACCAACCCGGAGAACACAATATATTCCATAAAAAGGTTCATGGGGCGGCGTTTCTCCGAGGTCAGCCAGGAGATCAAGCAGGTCCCCTTCAAGGTGATCGAGGCCCCGAACGGAGGGGTGGAGGTCGAGGCGTTAGGCAAGCGCTACGCCCCGCCTGAGGTTTCGGCCTACATCCTGAAGAAGCTGAAGAAGGCCGCCGAGGACTACCTTGGAGAAAAGGTCGAGAAAGCTGTCATCACGGTCCCGGCCTATTTCAACGATGGCCAGCGGAAGGCGACCAAGGATGCCGGCAAGATCGCCGGGCTTGAGGTCGTCCGCATCATCAACGAGCCGACCGCGGCCGCCCTCGCCTACGGCATGGACAAGAAAAAGGACCAGATCATCGCCGTCTACGATTTCGGCGGCGGCACATTCGACATCTCCATCCTCGAGGTCGGGGAGGGCGTGGTCGAGGTCAAGTCGACCAATGGCGACACGCACCTCGGCGGCGACGACATGGACCAGAAGGTCCAGGACTGGCTTGTCGGCGAGTTCAGGAAGGAGTCGGGCATCGACCTCTCCCGGGACAAGATGGCCCTCCAGCGGCTTAAGGAGGCCGCCGAGAAGGCCAAGATCGAATTGTCGACGACGATGGAGACCGAGATCAACTTGCCCTTCGTCACCGCCGACGCCTCCGGCCCCAGGCACCTTCTGATGAAGCTGACCCGGGCCAAGCTCGAGAGCCTCACGGAGGACCTCGTCCAGCGGTCCGTCGCGCCCTGCCGTCAGGCCCTGGCCGACGCCAACCTGAAAGCCGAAACCATCGATGAGGTCATCCTTGTCGGGGGCCAGACACGGGCCCCGCGCATTCAGCAGCTGGTCAAGGACCTTTTCGGCAAGGAGCCTCATAAGGGTGTCAACCCTGACGAGGTCGTGGCCGTCGGCGCCGGCATCCAGGGCGCCGTCCTGTCGGGCGAGGTCAAGGACGTCCTCCTCCTCGACGTCACCCCCCTGACCCTGGGCATCGAGACCCTGGGCGGGGTGTTCACGAAAATGATCCCGCGCAACACCACCATCCCGACCAAGAAAGCCGAGGTCTTCTCGACAGCGTCGGACGATCAGCCGAGCGTCGAGATCCACGTCCTCCAGGGCGAGCGGGAGATGGCCTCCGCCAACCGGACGCTCGGCCGGTTCCATCTCGACGGCATCCCCCCGGCCCTCCGTGGGGTCCCCAAGGTCGAAGTGACCTTCGACATCGACGCCAACGGTATCCTCCACGTCTCCGCCCGGGACATGGGAACGGGAAAACAGCAGGCCATCACCATCACCGGCCACAGCGGGCTCGACGACAAGGAGATCGACCGGATGGTCAAGGATGCGGAGGTTCACTCGGCCGAGGACAAGAAGCGGCGGGAGGTGATCGATACCCGCAACCAGGCCGACCAGCTCGTCTACAGTCTGGAGAAACTCCTCAAGGAGAACAAGGACCGCATCCCGGAGGCCGAGGCAAAGAAGGTCCAAGCCGAGATGGAGAATACGCGGAAAGCGGCCGCGGGGGAGGACCTCGAGACCATCAAGACCGCGATGGAATCGCTCTCACGGGCCTCGCACAAGCTCACCGAGACCCTCTACCAGCAGGCCGGGGCACAGCCCGAGCCGGAGCGGCCGGGGGGCGGCCCCGAGGGGCCCTCAACGCCCGGCAGCGGACGGTCGTCCTCCGGCGGTCCCGAGGAAGAGGTCATCGATGCCGAGGTTGTCGACGACGAGAAAAAGAATTAAACTACTCCATGACTGACCGGGGGCCGGCCGCGGCCGGCCTCCGGGGAACATCACCATGGCCAAAGACTACTACGAAGTCCTCGGCGTCTCCCGGAGCGCTCCGGTCGCGGAGATCAAAAAAGCCTACCGCCGGCTCGCGCGAAAGTACCACCCCGACCTCAATCCCGGAGACAAGAGCGCCGAGGCGAAGTTCAAAGAGATCCAGGAGGCCTACTCCGTCCTGACGGACCAGAAGAAGAAAGCCCAATACGACCAGTTCGGTTTCGCGGGGGATGTGGCTCCAGAGGGGGCCGGTCCTCGCGGCCGCCCTTCGGGTTTCGAAGGGTTCGATTTTTCCGATTACGGCACGTCCTCGTTCAAGGACTTCTTCGAGAACCTGTTCGGGGGCGGGGGGCCCCGCTCGGGGAGCGTCGCGGCGGTGCGCGGCGAGGACCTCAACTATTCGATGAACCTGGGCTTTGAGGATGCCATCAACGGGGTCCAGACCCGCATCCGTTTGACGCGGGTCGTCCCGTGCCCGGCCTGCGGCGGGCGGGGCGCCGCGTCGGCGGGCGGCGCGAAAGCGTGCCCAGCCTGCGGCGGCACCGGACGCGGGTTCGCCCAAAGGGGCTTCATGAAGTTCTCGACAGCCTGCGCCGCCTGCGGCGGTACGGGCGCGGCCCCGGGCGAAGCCTGCCGGGAGTGCCGCGGCGCCGGGTCCTTCCAGAAGACCGAGCAGGTTTCGATCCGGATCCCGGCGGGAGTGGACACCGGGTCCAGGGTTCGGATCCCCGGCAAAGGGAACGCAGGGCGGAGCGGGGGGCCGACCGGGGACCTCTACATCCAGATTGAAATTTCGCCTCACGCCTTCTTCCGGCGCGACGGGGCCAATATTTCCCTCAAGCTCCCGATCACCGTTCCCGAGGCCACGCTGGGGGCCAAGATCAGCGTCCCGACTCTGTACGGTCCGACGGTCATCCGCATCCCCCCCGGCACGATATCCGGGCAGAGGTTCCGGATCAGGGACAAGGGCGCCCCGATCCTGGGAAAGAAAGCCCGGGGCGACGAATTCGTCGAAGTGACGATCGTGCCGCCGCCGTTTGCCGACCAACGCGTCCGGGAGCTGATGAAGGAGCTGGAAAAGGTTTCCGGCCCGGACCCCAGGGCGGATATGCGGGGGAACTGACATGGCCAAGAAGACGAAAAAGGTCGCCCAGGGCCCGACCCGCTATTACCACATCAGCAGCGTTTCGAAGATGTACAACATCCACCCCCAGACCCTCCGCCTCTACGAGCGGGAAGGGCTGCTCAAGCCGTCGCGGAGCGAGGGGAACACACGGATGTACTCGGCCGAGGATCTCAAGCGGCTCGAGACGATCCTGAACCTCATCCGGGAGTTGGGCGTGAACCTGGCGGGCGTTGAGGTCATCCTCAACATGCGGAGCCGGATGGAGGAGATCGAGGTCGAGGTCAACCAGTTCCTCGAGTTCGTCCGCCTGGAGTTCTTCCAAGGGAAGGACGAGGAGTTCGAGGCGCGGCGAAAGGCCCTCGTCCGGGTCCACCCGTCGCGCATCGTCAAGGTTGGGATACCGGACATCTGATGACGGACCGCAGGGATCAACCGGACTCCAGGAACCTGAAGCTCTACCTCGACGAGATCGCGAAGTTCCCTCCCCTCACCGAGGAGGAGGAGAAGAGGGTCGGCGAGCGGGCGCGGGAGGGCGATCTGGTGGCCCTGCGCCGGCTCATCGAGTCCAACCTCAAGTTCGTCGTCTCCTACGTGAAGAAGTATCGGGGGATGGGGCTCGGCCTCCTCGACCTCATCAACGAGGGGAACGTCGGGCTCATCGAAGCGGCCAAACGTTTCGACCCGACCCGCAACGTCCGGTTCATCTCCTACGCCGTCTGGTGGATCCGCCAGGCCATCCTGCACGCCCTGTCCCAGTATTCCCGCATCTACAACATCCCCCAGAAGCTGTCCGACCAGATCTCGGCGATGAAGAAGAAGACGGCGGAGCTCAAGGGTGAGTTGGGCCGCGAGCCAACCCGCGCAGAGGTCGCCCGGACGATGGGGCTCTCCGAAGAGGACGTCGACGACCTGGCCGTGCTCGAGGAAAAGAACGTTTCCTTGAGCGACCGGCTCTCGGATGACGGGCTCGAGGTCGAGGACCGGATCAGCGACGACCTCAACCCGCCGGTCGAGTACCAGATCATCAAGTCCTCCGTCCAGCAACAGATCCGGGCGACGATCGGGGAGCTGGATGAGAAGGAAGCTGTTGTGCTAAAATTGCGCTTCGGGCTGGACGACGACCGCCCCAGGACCCTCCAGGAGATCGGCAACGAGATGGGCCTGACGCGGGAGCGGATTCGACAGATCGAGCAGAAAGCGATGCGGAAGCTTTCCCGCTCGCGGAGACTCCAACAGCTCAGAGGATACCTGAATTGAACGACGCAAAGACATGCCCGAAATGCCTGGGCACCGGCTGGCTCATCGAGAAGGCCGATAAGGGCCCGGTGGCGAAGAGATGCTCCTGTTTCCACGAGCGGCAGGCCGCCGCCCTGTTGGAGCAGGCCCGCGTTCCGAAGCGGTACAAGGATTGTACCCTGAAGAATTTCGAGATCCACAAGGACAACGCTTCCCACAAGGATGCCCTGGCCATTTCCAAGACGTTCGTCAAAAACTTCCCCGCCCAGGAGGTCGGCCTCCTGTTCATCGGCCCCTGCGGGGTGGGGAAGACCCACCTGGCCATAGGCATCATCCAGGAGCTCGTCGCGAAAAAGAACGTCTCCTGCGTCTTTTACGATTTTCGGGACCTCATCCGGGAGATCCAGAACACGTTCGCCCCCGAATCCGCCCTCACCGAGTCGGACGTCCTCGCCCCCATCTTTGGGAGCGAGGTCCTCGTCCTTGACGAACTCGGGGCCAAGCGGACGACCGCCTGGGTCGAGGAAACCGTCTTCTACATCATCAACCACCGCTACAACCACAAGAAGACGACGATCTTCACCTCGAACTACCCGGACACCGAGGAGACCGAGGACAATCGCGACTCATTCTACAAGAAGGGCGGCGACACGCTCGTCGACCGGATCGGAATTCGCCTGCGCTCCCGCGTCTACGAGATGTGCAAGATCGTCGAGATGTGGGGCGAAGATTACCGTAAGCTGGCCAAACAGGCCTCCTACCGATTCTAGCCCCGGCTAGGAGGCCTTTTGATGTGGCCTTCGATTGTAGCCTCAGGCTTTAGCCTGAGTTCAGCCGCACGGCTTCAGCCTGCGTCCTGCTGCTCCTAAGCCCTTTCCCCATAGGACCCGCGAACAGCGCAAT
>Ga0315276_10004560_pt1 | contig 12718 bp, 7 predicted proteins | sample YL17G05_0_MG_FD_204542 | JGI IMG/M metagenome (GOLD analysis project Ga0315276, IMG submission 204542) | Sediment microbial communities from Yellowstone Lake, YNP, Wyoming, USA - YL17G05_0 | ecosystem: Environmental > Aquatic > Freshwater > Lake > Sediment | place: USA: Wyoming | collected... | reverse complement strand
CTCACCCGGCAGGCCCAGAGCTTCGGAGTGAACAGGAAGACGGGCCCGAGGAACAGCGCCACATCGACGAACAGGACCACCGCGAGCGTGGGATAGATCGCCTCGAAGGCCATCGAGCCCCTGACCAACTCCTCCGCCAGCCCCGCGGCCTGCACGGCCGAGAGCGCCAGGACGAGTGGCAGGAAGTGCGTGTGCACGACCTCGAGGTAGCCCAACCCCGCGGTGCCGTCGGGGTGGGTCGGCACCAGGTGGAGCTCCAGTCTCGAGATGCGCCACAGGAATCGCGACCACTGGACCAGCCGCCAGATCCATCGGAGGCCGAGGAAGCGAAAGAGCGGCAGGCAGACGAACCAGTACCAGCGGCCGGCCATCGACATCCCGCTCGAGTCGCGAGCCGGGTCGAATGCCGCCGTGGCCCCGTGCATCGCCCATTGCGATCCGAGCGTGGACCACAGCACCGTCGCCAGGAGGCACAGGGCCTCCGGAAGCCACGAGTCCTTCCACCGCAGGTTCCGGGCGATCTCGGACTGCAGCGCGGGCATGGCCTTCCCGGGAACGACCCCCGAACGCCTGACGGTGTCCACGAACGCGGTCATCCGCGGATCCACCCACGACTCGCAGAGGAAGAACAGCGGCACGACGATCAGCAGGCGCACGTGCCCGGCGATCATCGAGAGGGAGAACAGCCTCGGGCCTGCGCCTTCGACCAGCGCAAGCGCCATCAGGACGGTCCACGCCCCCACACCCAGCGCCAGCCCCATGGCGACCGTGTTCGTCGTTCCCCGGACCAGGCCGAGCCGGCACCCCAACTGGTGGAGCGGGCCACCGAGCAGCGAGAACGGCTGCAGCCCCTCACTCTCTTCCATGATCCGCGTCATCCGTTTCAGGCCGTTCAGTCATCCGCATCGGGGCTGAAGAAGGGGTCCAGGACGCCCCGGCTCAGGCCGATCTTGATGTTGAGGCGGAAGATGTTGTCGGTGTACTGGAGCGAACTACTCCCGGCCGGGCGCGTGTACTGCCCGTGGTAGATGGCTTCGACCGTGAAGCGGCCGTTCACAATGTAGGCAATGCCGCCGCGCAGGCGCAACGGGTCGATCACGTCCCGGTCGAACCGGTAGAACAGCTCCGCATCCGCCAGCGCGTACCAGGTCTTCGGCTGCCAGGCCTTCTCGCGCGAGGTCAGCGGGACCTCGACACCGAGCCGGTTCCGCAGGCGGTTGATGCTGCTCCAATCGCGCGTGTTGCGGTCCTGGATCTGGCGGAACTCGAAGCGGGTGAAGTCGTAGATGTGCCACTTGAGACGGTTCGGCAGGAAGAGCTTCACCCCCACGAAGGGCCGCACCTCCAGCTTGTCGGCCGCGCTCGCGTTGTCCGTGTAGGTGTAGAACACGCCGCCCCACAGCTGTGCCACCCGGTTGAGCGAGTAGTTCGCGCCCGGGAAGCCCAGGTAGTAGGTCTGGTAGTCCTTGTCCGGGTTGGTGACATAGCCGAGGTACTCGAAGGCCGTCGCCTTGTCCGTGAGGCGGTGATACGGGAACAGCGTGAGCCGATACTCGTGACTGATGTCTTCGTCCTGTGCCCGCGCCGGATGGACCGGCAGGACCATCATCGCCACCATCGAAACGAGCAGGATTCGCAAGGATCGTTTCATGTCTTCTCCAGGATCTCCGTTCGGTCTCTGCCTGACGGCGCGCACCGCGTATCGCTAGAAGCCAAGCCCAACGGACACGCCAAGGACATAGGACTGCTGGCCATCGACGAAATCGACGTTGAATTCCGGGATCAGAGCCCATCGCTCAGCCAGCTCGACTTCATAGGCCACACCCGTGCGGAAGAGAAGCGTGTCCTCGCCGCCAGTCGTGCGCTCCGGCTCCGCGGCAGCACCAGCCGTCGAAACCACAGAAGGAAGAACCGCCAGGGCAACCGCTATTCCTGCAACGGGCTTCAGCATCTGAGAGTCCTCCGTCCGATCGCGCCTGGACATCCCGGACCGCACCCCTCCCGTTCCCCGTGAGAGTTGCGGTTCCACCTTCGCCCCGACCGCCGCCGTCATGGGTGAACTCCATGCGGACCTGGCCTCACCGGCGGGGCTCTCGTTGTCGATGTTCGCCCCCTAGCGACCCCATGCGTAGTTGTAGCCAACGGCGACCGACGTGAAGTCGGCGCCGATGGTCGTATACGCGCCACGGCTGATGGAGGCGCGAAGCGAATGGTGCCGGTCGAGCGCCCACGAGAACGTCGACCCGACCCGTGAGTTCTTCTGCAGGTCGAGGTGCTTCACGCCGGCGACCGTGGTCCGGCCGCCCGTGTAGAAGTTGGCGTCGCCGGCGAGCCAGATCCTGGGAGTGAAGCGATACGTGAGATGGGCCTGTGCCGACCCGATCGGGTCCTGCGCGCGTGTGCGTCCCCCGGCGAAGTCGGTGTTGTCGGTGAACAGCCAGACGCCGGCCATCAACTCGACGACCCAGCGCCCCGACCCATGCGCCAGCCCGATCTCGGGTTTCACCGACCACCGATTGCTGCCGAGATTGATGACCTTGGTGTTGTCGTACTCGCCGAGCGGCGGCGCCACCGTGAGGCTGGCCCCGACCAGCGTGTGCATTCGATACGATCCAAACGCCTTGGGTGTCATGGCCGGAGCGCCATACAGGTTGACGCCAACCGAGACGCGCGGATCGCCGAGACCGAACCGGTCGAGTTCGGTGGGCACCCCAAGATACAGACCCTCGAGATGCCCGACGACGACCGGCAGCTGACACCCGACGTTGGCGGACCGCCCCGCAATCGAGAGCGTGCGCGTGTAGGCCACCGCGGTGGTGTTGATGGTGGCGTGTGCATCGTCAACAGGCAGCGACGGATCGAAATTGACGCCGCCCCAGTTGTAGCTGTTGACGATCGTGAGGATGTTGATCCCGTGTGGCAACGGCCAGTAGGCACCGGGCGTCAACTCCTGCGCCGACGCGCACACGGGCACGAGCAGGAGCGCCAGGCACGCCGCGGCGCGTCGGATGGGAGAACAGCAGCTCACTTCACCTTCTCGACCTGCGGCGGTATCCAGGTGCCGTCGAGGATGGCCTTGTCGGCCCAGTAGGCGCGGATGTAGAGGGAGAACGTGCCATTGGGCGCCGGCACCCAGTTGGTCTCCTTGCCCTTGCCGGGGGACGTGGCGCCGAAGTACAGCGTGAGCGAGCTGTCCGAGTTGTACTGCAACGACTTGCTCTTCGTGCCGAGCGAGTAGCGGTTCAGCGCGTTGGGGTTGAACAGGTGGTGTTCGTTGTAGAGCGTCATTGACCAGAAGCCTCTGACCGGTGGCTCCTGCCCCTTCGGGAACGTGACGGTGTAGAGGTTCGTGCCGCGGAGTTGCCCGCCCTGGCTATCGAAGTCCCGGTAGATGTACTTGGTTTCTTCGGGCGTGTTGTCGTACATGTTCGACTTGGACGTTCCGGTGCGGTTGAGGTAATCGCTGCCCCACTTCGCGTTGTTCACCGGCGAGGTCCAGCCGTTGCCGGCGGAGCGGCCGTTGAGCTTCCACAGGGTGAGCGGGGCGATGAGTTCCTTGTCCGCCGCCACGAACGAGGCGATCAAGGCCTCCTTGGTCGCAGGGTCCTTGGCGGCGGCGTCGAAGACGGAGTTGATCCAAGAGTAGAGGGCTTCCTCGCCAGGCAGCGGCGGAACGAGTTTCATCACGCCGGGCAACTGGTCGTAGAACTTCTCGGGCACGACCCACTTGGTCTCGCCCGCGGCGCCCGGCGGCGCCGGGAAGTGGGGCGACTTGCTCCAGTCCGTGGTCTTCATCTTCCCGTCGAACTTGCTGAGGGGATAGAACCCGATCTGGTTGAGGAGCGCTTGGACGACCCGCGTGTCCTCGGCGGTGTCGTCCTTGAAGACGCGGGGGACGGAGAACACCAACTCCGTCGAAGAACGCACCACCGCGTTGATTCCCGCGGGAACGTCGCCCTTCCAGTTCGGCCCGACCATCAGGTAGAAGCCAGGTTTGGTGCCGTAGGGCTTGCCGATCCTGGCGAACTCGTCCGTGCGCGCGTCGTACAGCGCATAGACCCAGAAGCGGTCGCCGAAATCCGGCACCTGGAACACCACCGGCTCCTGGTCGAGCGCCGCGAAGCCCGCGCCGTACACCACGTCCTGGTTGGGGCAAGCGACGAAGGTCTGCTCCGGCTTGATGTAGTCGTTCAGCATCGACAACTGGCCCACCGGAGCCATGGGGAGCACGCCGCCGTTCCAGCCCGGCACGTTGCCGTTCTGGCCGGTCACGTAGGCGAATGCGGCGCGGCGGTTGTGCGAGTTCACCATCGCGTAGCCCCAGACGTAGGCCATGCGGCCGACCGACTGGACGTACTCCTTCGTCATCATGGTGCCGGCGGCCGGGCCGGGCACGTCGGCGGCTGTCTTGGGCAGCGGCACTTGCTGCGCCTGCGCGCCTTCGGTGGCAGTGGTCTTCGACAGCGGCGCCTTCTGTGCGCATCCATATGTAGAGAGCAGCGCGCAAACAAGCGCAGCGCCGAGTGTTGCCAGGTGCTTCGGCTTCATCGTTGCCTCCCTTGTGTGCTGGGTGGGTTCAGCAGCTGGACTGCTCGAAGTCCCGCCCAGCCCGATCTGGGTTCCCATCATGAGCATCCTGACAAACTTCAGCAGGTGCAGCGTCGCCCAGATGGGCGTGGGGACGCGGTTCCGGATACTGACCGTCACCCGTTTCAGGTGCAGGTCGATCACCTCGTTCAGCGCCTGGATGAAGAGCCCGGCGGTAATCGAGCCAGCATCCTGCTTCCCGGCCTCTTCGGCCAGCGCCCATTGGCTGTCGTGCAAGGCCTCGGTCTGGCGGGCCCCCTCCCCCACGTCAAACCTGTCGTCGGCCGCTCTCACGCGCACGTCCACCCAGGGCCGCGATGGTTCCTGCGTTCATGAATTGAATACAGGCCCGCGTACCGGCGACCCAGATGAGTCGCCGGCACGCGAGAGAGGCGATCAGTCCATCTTGGTTGCCATCTCGAGCCGCTCCATGCCGGTCGGCGGTGGCACATTGGGGAACGTGAAGGTGACGGACTCGATGGTGCCGGTGAAGGGGAACAGACCCTTCTCCTCATAGTCATGGCAGACCGGCGAGACACAGTCCATCCCGATGTCCATCGTCTCCGTGCCGCACCGCATGGGCACCTGACGCTCCACGCGACCGGCGGCGACCTGTACGTCGTCCACCAGGAGTTTCACGTTCGCCGGACAACCTGGCTTCAGGCTCTCGGGGGCGAACTCCACCCTGACGACGTGCTTGCCCGGGCTCAGCGGCTTCTCCGACATCAGGTCGTAACGCGCGATGTTGAAGAAGTTGTAGTGGTAGCGGACCTTGCCTCCCCAGCAGAAGAGCGACCAACCCGCGGCGTCGCCGCCGAGACAGGCGATGACGCCTTCCGCGCCACCCTTGGGGATCTCGACCGGGGCAACGATGGTGTGCGGCACCGAGATCGTTTTCGGCGCGCTGCCTTCCGGCAGCCGGATCATTCCCGGATAGAAGGTGACGACCGACCGACCGGCAAAGAAGCTGGGTCGCAACGTGACGTCGAGCCGTTCGGCAAAGGTGTCGTCCAGCGGCAGGACATTGTACCGGGCGGCATCCGCCAGGAACAGGTCCTGCAGCTCACGCAGCTTCTTCGGATGTTTGGCGGCAAGATCCACCGCTTCGGAGAAGTCCTCGGCGATGTTGTAGAGCTCCCACTTGTCCTCGTCGAACGAGGCGGAGCCGGAGTTTTCCCAGGGGAGACGGCCGTGACGGCAGCAGGCGATCCACCCGTCCGCGTACATCGCGCGGCTCCCGAACATCTCGAAGTACTGATGCGTGCGCCGGCTGGGGGCCTTCGCGTTCTCCTTGGCGAAGGTATAGGCCAGGCTCGTCCCCTCGATTGGGCGCTGCGCATATCCGTTCACGTTCTGCGGCTCCGCGATCCCGACCACCTCCATCAGAGTCGGCATGATGTCGATGACGTGATGGAACTGGGAGCGAACCGTCCCCTTGTCCTTGATGACCTTCGGCCACGAGATCATCATGCCGTTCCGCGTTCCGCCGAAGTGCGAGGCGACCTGCTTGGTCCACTGGAATGGCGCATCGCCCGCCCACGCCCAACCGACGGCGTAGTGCGGCGACGTCCCCGGCATGCCCCAGTTGTCCATCTGCGCCATCGCGTCGGCTTCCGTCGGCTGCTGGCCATTGAGGTTCATGAGCTCATTGGGCGTGCCCACCAATGATCCTTCGGCGCTGGAGCCGTTGTCGCCAATGATGTAGATGATCAGGGTGTTGTCCAGTTCACCCATTTGCTCGATCGCATCGACGATGCGTCCAGCCTCGTGGTCGGCGTGCTCGAGGAAGTCCGCGTAGTTCTCGGCCTGACGAGAGAAGAGCGCCTTCTGGGCGGGCGTGTGGCTGTCCCACGACGGAATCTGCTCGGGCCGGGCCGTGAGTCCGGTACCAGGCGGAATGATGCCGTTCTTGATCTGATTCGCATGCGCGATCTTGCGATACTCGTCCCAGCCCATGTCGAACCGACCCTTGTTCCGGCCGCGCCAATCAAGCGGCGGCTGGTGCGGCGCGTGGGCCGCTCCCGTCGAGAAGTAGGCGAGAAACGGACGGTCGGGCGCAATCGACTTCTGCTGGCGCACCCAGGCGATGCACTCGTCGGCGAGATCGCGCGTGAGATGGTAACCCTCGTCCGGCGTCTTGGGTGCCTGCACGGGTGTGGTGTTCCGCAGCAGCGAAGGATAGAACTGATCAGTCTCCCCGGAGATGAAGCCGTAGAAGTAGTCGAAGCCCTGACTCGTCGGCCAGTTGTCGAAGGGCCCGGCGGCGCTGGTGTGGTTGTCGGGCACGTTGTGATTCTTCCCGAACCAGGCGCTCGTGTAGCCCGCGTGCTTCAGGAGCTCGGCAAACGTCGCGCACCCCTTCGGGATGATGCCGCAGTAGCCGGGGTATCCGGTGGCAAGTTCTTGAATGACGCCCGCTGCCACGCTGTGATGGTTTCGCCCGGTCAACATCGCGGCGCGCGTCGGCGAGCAGAGCGCGGTGGTGTGAAACTGATTGTAGAGCAGGCCGTTCTTCGCGATGCGCTCGGCCGTGGGCATCCGGACCAGTCCACCCTGCACGCTGGGCCAGCCAAAGCCGACGTCGTCCAGCAGGACGAGGAGGACGTTGGGCGCACCCTCCGGCGCCGTCTTGGTCGGCGGGAAGTCCGGCGTCGACTCGTTGGCGTACAGCCCGATCTTGGCGTTGGGGAACGTCCACTCCGCTTCGGGAAGGTGGTTGCGGTTGATCGGCGGTGCCTTGCGCTGCTTCGGATTCCTGCCGGTCATGATGTTCAGATCTCCTCACTTTTTGGATTGCGTTCGGAGGTGCTTGGTGGCCAACCGCGGGTATTAACTGAACCGCCACATACTTCCCCTGTTCGAGCAAGATTGCGACCACGTGCACCCGGTGAAGTCGCGGGCCGGCCACTCGGACCAGCCCGCCTGCCTCACAAGTGAATCACTCTACCGTCACGACTGGCGACGGCGTCCACGTGCCGTCGAGAACGGCTTGGTCCGCCCAGTAGGTGCGCAGGAACAGCGAGAACGGCCCCGTGGGCGCGGGCAGCCAGTTGCTTTCCTTGTCGGCACCCGGGGCTTTGGCGCTGGCATAGAGCGTCAACGAACCGTCCGCGTTGTATTTGAGGGCCTTGTTCTTCGTTCCCAGCGAGAAGCGGTTCAGGGCGTTCGGCTCGAACAGATGGTATTCGTTGTAGAGCGTCACCGACCAGAACCCTTTGACTGGCGGCACCTGACCTTTCGCGAAGGTGATCGTGTAGGTGTTCGCGCCGTTGAGCAGCTTGCCCGCGCCGTCGTATTCCACGTAGAAGTATTTGGTTTCGTCGGGCTTGTTGCCATACATGCTCGACTTGGCCATGGCCGCCCGGTTGAGATAGTCGCTGCCCCACTGCGCATTGTTGTCCTGGGTGTTCCAACCGTTGCCAACGGAACGGCCATTGAGCTTCCACTGGAAGAGCGGCGCGATGAGTTCCTTTTCGGCGGCCACGAAAGAGGCGATCAGCGCCTGCTTGGTGGCCGGGTCTCTGTCGGCGGCGGCGAAGACGGAATTGATCCAGCCGTAGAGGGCTTCCTCACCAGGCAGCGGCGGCACGAGCTTCATCACGCCGGGAAGCTGGTCGTAGAACTTCTCCGGCACGACCCACTTGGTCTCGCCGCCAGAGCTCGGAGGGGCCGGGAAATGCGGCAGCTTGCTCCAGTCCTTCGTCTTCATCTTCCCGTCAAACTCGCTCAAGGGATAGAACTGGATCTGGCTGAGTGCCGGTTGGATGGCCCGCGTGTCCGCGGCGGTATCGTCCTTGAAAATGCGCGGGACGCAGAACACCAGTTCGGTGGAGGAATGCAGCACCGCAGTGATGCCCACCGGGGCTTCGCCTTTCCAGTTTGGCCCGACAATCATGTAGAAACCCGGTTTGGTGCCGTAGGGCTTGCCGATCTCCGCGATCTCGTCGGTGCGTGCATCATAAAGCGCATAGACCCAAAATCGGTCGCCGAAGTCCGGCACCTGAAAGACCGTCGGCTCTTTGTCCAGCGCGGTGAACCCGGCCCCATACGTCACATCCTGGTTGGGGCAAGTGACGAAGGTCTGTTCGGGTTTGATGTAATCCGTCAGCATCGTGTTGTAGCCAACGGGCGCGACGGGCAGCACGCCGCCCATGTAGCCGCACGCGGGGGCCGTGGCAAATGATGCGCGCCGGTTATGCGCGTTGACCATCGGCCAGCCCCAGACATAGGCCATGCGGCCGACCGCCTGGACGTACTCCCTGGTCATGGCGGTGCCGGCGGCGGGGCCGGGCACATCGGCGGCCGTCTTGGGCAGCGGGACTTGCTGCGCCTGCGCAGTCGTGAATGCCAGCGCGCAAACGAGCGCGACGGCGATGAGGAACTGAGGGTGGGTGGACTTCATCGATACCTCCCAGTAGTCACCTGCGTGATGAGGCACGCTTCTTCGTCCGGGCGTCTGCACGGACCGGCGGCCGTTTGGGCCGCCGGTCCAGCCTTGAGCTACTGGGAGCCGATCGCCCTGCCTTCGACCGGCAACTCCAAAGCGGAGTTGTCGGTCGTTGCCACTGAAACCCTACTCGGCTCTAGTCGGCCGCGAACGCTGCCATGGCCAGCGTCTCGAGATCGAGGTATTGCGCCTTCTCGTGCGTGACGGCGACGCCGAGGATCGTCCCGCCCTTGAACGGCGAAGACCCCTTGTATTCCTCGCTGACCGAATCCTCGCTGTCGTACCCGACGCAGAGGCCGTCGCCGCCCAGCGTGAACTTGCCGACCTGCGCGCGCATCGGGCCTTCCGCGACGACCTTCTCGTTCACATAGAGCTTGGTCGTGCCCACCGACTCCTTGTACTTGCCGGCGCTCTCCCGCGTGAACTCCATGCCGAGCGTGTACTTGCCGGGCTTGAGCTCGGGCGAGATGAACTTCTGCTCGGGCTTGATGCCGAGGAAGTTGTAGACGTAGAACAGCTTCTTGTTCTTGATGAAGAGCGCGTGCCCGCCGAAACGTGAACCAGCGGCGAAGATCACGCCCGAGCAATTCGCATCGGTGATCTCGACGTCGGCCAAGATCTTGTACGAGCGCCCACGCACGTTGACGGCGACGCTCTCCGGGACGGGCGAGGTGTTCGGATAGTAGATGTACCGTTCGCGGGGCTCCTCTTCCGAGGGGCGCTCGATCCCTGCCTGCTCCATCGCCGTCCGGTCATCGAGCGGAAGCACGAGGTTCTTCTCCGCCTCCTCAAACCACGCCTTGATGAGCGCCTGCAACTTCTCGGGGTGCTCCTTGGCCAGGTTCTTCGACTCGGCGCGGTCCACATCCACGTGGAAAAGTTCCCACTCGTCCTTGTCGAAGTGGCCTCGGCCACTGATGGGCGCGTGCATGGCGACGGCCTTCCAGCCGTCTTCCCAGATCGCCCGCGTGCCCAGCATGGCGTAGTACTGACGCTTCTTCTTGGTCGGGCCATCGGGCGCCGCGTCGAAGCTGTAGAGCATCGAGACGCCGGAGAGCGGAACCTGCTCCGCGCCCTTGTACACCTTGGGCATCTCCACCCCGCACGCCTCGAGGATGGTCGGGACGATGTCGGTGCTGTGATGGTACTGGTTGCGCACCTCACCGCGCGCCTTGATCCCCTTGGGCCACGAAATGACCATCGGGTCGCACGTCCCACCCGAATATTCCGAATAGCGCTTGAACATCTTGAATGGCGCCGAAGTGCCGGTCGCCCAGCCGGTCGGGAAGTGCTCGTAGGTGTTCGGTCCGCCCAGCTCATCGATGAGCTTCAGGTTCTCGCTCAGTTCGTCCGGGTAGTTGTTGAAGAACTTGTTCTCGTTGACCGAACCGTTGGGGCTCCCTTCGCCCGACGCGCCGTTGTCGGCGGCGTAGAGGACCAGCGTGTTGTCGAGCTCACCGATCTTCTCGAGGTGGTCGATGATGCGACCAACCTGGGCATCCGTGTACTCGGAGAACCCGGCGTACACCTCCATCAGACGCGAGAAAAGCTTCTTCTCGTCGGCGTTCAGCGTACTCCACGGGCGAACCATGTCCCCCGGCATCGCGACGTCCGCGGGCATCGGGTTGAGCGAAGGCAGCACGACGCCCTTGGGGATGAGCCCCTTGGCGATCATCTTCGGCAGCACCGTCTCGCGGTACGCCTCGTAGCCGTCATCGAACTTCCCCTTGTACTTGGCGATGTAGTCCGCCGGCGCATGGTGCGGGGCGTGGTTGGCGCCCGGGCAGAACCACATGTAGAAGGGCTTCGACGGATTGCTGGCCTTCTGGTTGCGGATCATCCGGATCGCCTGATCCGCCAAGTCCTTGGAGAGGTGGTAACCCTCTTCCGGCGTGTACGGCTGCTCGATCGGGTGGTTGTCCTCGACCAGCGCGGGATACCACTGGTTGGTCTCGCCGCCGATGAAACCGTAGAAGCGGTCGAAGCCCTTCCGGAGCGGCCACTGCTCGCGGCTCGCGCCCTCGGCGGTATCGGTTTCGGGGACGTTGTGGTTCTTGCCCAGCCAGAAGGTGCTATAGCCGTTGTCCTGCAGGATCTGCCCGATGGTGACGCAGGTGTCCGGAATGCGGGCATGATGGCCCGGGAATCCGTTGGCGCCTTCCGTGATGCAGGAGTTGCCGCTCAGGTGGTGGTTGCGCCCGGTCAGCAGCGTCGAGCGCGTCGGCGAGCATAGCGCCGTCGTGTGCCACTGCGAGTACATCAGGCCCTTGTCCGCCAGCTTCTGCAGCGTCGGCATGTTGATGCGGCCGCCGAACGGCGACCAGGCGGCGAGGCCGGTGTCGTCGTACAGCACGAACAGGACGTTCGGTGAGCCTGCCGGAGCTCTTTTCGGTGTGAATGGTGCCCAGTCCGCAACCGAGTCGCGAACGTCCAGCTTGATCACGCCCTTAAACGGCACCTTTGCCATGTGATGCCTCCTATTGAGTACGTGGCCGGCGGGCGCTAGCCCGCCGGCGCAATCGGTTGCTGCCGCAAGCTAGTCGACGGAGAACGCCGCCCTTGCCAGCGTCTCCAGGTCGAGGTACTGCGCCTTCTCGACGGTCACGCCGACGAACTTGATCGTCCCGCCCTTGAACTCGCCGGGCGACTTGTAGTCTTCGCTGACGGCGTCCGCGCTGTCCTTGCCGACGCACAGCCCGTCACCGGCCAGGGTGAATTTGCCCGGCTGTGTCTTCATCGGGCCTTCTGCGACGACCTTGTCGTTCACATACAGCTTGGTCGTGCCCACGGACGCGGCATAGTCGCCGGCGCCCGTCCTGATGAACTCCATGCCGAGCGTGTACTTGCCGGGCTTGAGTTCGGGGGAGACGAACTTCTGCTCGGGCTTGATGCCGAGGAAGTTGTAGACGTAGTGCACCTTCTTGTCCTTCATGAACAGCGCATGCCCGCCGAAGCGCGAGCCGTGGGCGAAGATGACGCCCGAGCAATCCGGACTGGTGATCTCGACGTCGGCGAGGATCTTGTAGGAGCGACCGCGCACGTTGGCTGCGACGCTCTCCGGCACCGCGTTCGTGCCCGGATAGTAGATGTACCGCTCGCGGAACTCCTCCTCCGACGGCCGTTCGATAGCGAACATCTCCCGGGCGGTGCGGTCGTCGAGCGGCAGCACCAGGTTCGTCTCGGCCTCCTCGAACCACGCCTTGATCAGCGCCTCGAGCTTCTCGGGGTGCTGCTTGGCCAGGTTCTTCGACTCGGCGCGATCCACGTCCACGTGGTACAGCTCCCACTCGTCCTTGTCGAAGTTGCCCTTGCTGGAGATCGGCGCATGCAGGGCGACGGCCTTCCAGCCGTCCGCCCAGATCGCGCGCGTGCCCAGCATCGCATAGTACTGGCGCTTCTTGGCGGTGGGTGCCGCCGGGGCATCGAAGCTGTAGCGCATCGAGACGCCGGAGAGCGGATACTGCTCCGCGCCGTTGTGCACCTTGGGCATCTCCAGCCCGCAGATGTCCAGGATGGTCGGGACGATGTCGGTGCTGTGGTGATACTGGTTGCGTACCTCGCCGCGGGCCTTGATCCCCTTGGGCCACGAGATCACCAGCGGATCGCAGGTGCCGCCTGAGTACTCCGAGTAGCGCTTGAACATCTTGAACGGCGCCGACGTCGCTGCGGCCCAGCCGGTCGGGT
>Ga0315276_10004559_pt1 | contig 12723 bp, 6 predicted proteins | sample YL17G05_0_MG_FD_204542 | JGI IMG/M metagenome (GOLD analysis project Ga0315276, IMG submission 204542) | Sediment microbial communities from Yellowstone Lake, YNP, Wyoming, USA - YL17G05_0 | ecosystem: Environmental > Aquatic > Freshwater > Lake > Sediment | place: USA: Wyoming | collected... | reverse complement strand
TATCCAGAATTGCCGGTGAATGACATGGCTAATGCCCTGACCCTCTCCCTGGTTGATTTTCAAGCCATGATCAACAATTGCTACTACGTGATTTCTCCAGAACTAAAATTCAACCTGGGCGGCGCCCTGATGACCATTTCCAAGAACAAGCTGGAAATGGCCGCCACGGACGGCCATCGGCTGGCGTATTCCTTTTTCAACGCCGATACCGCGGTGGCCGATCCGGTGGAATACATCCTTTCCCGGAAAACATTGCTCGAGGTCCTGAAGATCGGCAACGCCGGGGAGATCGAATTCGCCTTCGACAACAACAATCTTTTTTTCAAGCACAAGAACCGGATCCTCTGTTCGCGGATCGTCGACCAGAAATTCCCGAATTATAAAACGGTCATCCCGGAAAAGACGGAACAGACTGCCGTGGTGAAAACCGAGGAATTGCTCCAGACCCTGCGGCGCATCCTGATCTTCAAGACCCGCAACAACGGAGTGTTGTTCAAATTCTCAAAAAATAAGCTGGTTCTGGAAAGGACGACCCCCGAGAAGGGTGAAGGGTACGACGAGATCGCCGTCGAATACGGCGGCAAGGCCGTCAGCGTCGGCTTCAACGGAAATTTTATCCTCGATTTCCTGACGCACATCAATTCCGAAAAAATAGGCATCGGCCTGAACGACAGCGAAAGCTCTTTCCTGTTCAAGCCGATGGACGGCAGCGGTGCCCACTTCATCTACATTGTCATGCCATTGAACATCTGATCTTTGCTTGCTAGTAAAAAAGTTAGAAATTAACGGTTTCAGGAATTTAAAAAATTTTTCCCTGCAATTCAACGGGGGGAAAAACCTGGTCTTCGGCGTCAACGGCAGCGGCAAGACCTCCATCCTCGAAGCTCTTTTCCTGCTCGGTTTCGGCAAGTCCTTCCTGACGGTCAACAAGAAAGAACTGATCAATTTCAATGCTCCCGGTTTTTTCCTTAACGCCGAAGTGCTCAATAAATCAGGAGAAAACGGCTTGACCGCCTGCATGGAAAAAAGCTTTTCCCTGCAGCTGAACGGGGAACGGTCACCCCTGGCGCAGATCAGCCAATACCTGTATCCCCTGTTCTTTTCCCACTTCAATTACAGCTATCACAGTGACAACATCCCCTATTTCAGGAAAGTGGTTGACCGCTTCATCTATGGCCTGGATTCCCTTTACTTACATGACGTTTTGCGCTATAATACCATTTTAAAACAGAAGAACTATTTGTTAAAAAATTTGGGCAAAGCGATCAATAATTCAGAGCTGAACAGTTGGAATACACTTGTAGCCGAAACGGGATGCAAAATAGTTAAAAAAAGAATGTCGTTCATCAACCGGCTGAACCAAGCGACCAGTGAACTGTTCGGGCCGAATCTCAAGATCAATTATTACCCGGCCCTGCTGAGCGCCCAGCCGCTTTCCGAAACGACCATGCGGAACGACCTGGAGCAGGTCAAGCATTCGGAGATCAAGGCCCGGCGTTCCCTGCTCGGCCCGCAGCGCGACCGCTTCGATATCCTGTTCGCCGGGAAAAAACTGCAGCTGTCCTCTTCCGGCGAGAAAAAGAAATACCTGATCATGGTCTATGTGGCGTTCATCGAATTGTTCCGCCAGGCGCGGAACGACTATCCCGTTTTTTTGCTCGACGATTACGATGCGGCCATGGATGAGAAGAACCTGGAGTACGTGCTGGAGCATTTCCCGGCCATGCAGGTCATTGCCACCTCGGTAGCGAAGAACGAAAAATTCGGGCATTTGTTCGAACTCAAAAAGGAGAAATAACCTTGGACAAGACCAATGCCAATTTCGAAGACAAGTCGTACACGGCAGATAACATAAAGGTCCTCGAAGGCCTGGAGGCCGTGCGGGTGCGGCCGGCGATGTACATCGGCAGCACCGGCACGTCGGGCCTGCACCACCTGGTCTACGAGGTCGTGGACAATTCGATCGACGAGGCCATGGGCGGTTTTTGCGACAAGATCGAGGTGACGGTCCACTTTGACAACTCGGTGACCGTGAACGACAATGGCCGCGGCATCCCGGTCGACATGCACAAGGAAGAAGGAAAGACCGCCGCTGAGGTGGTTATGACCACCCTGCACGCCGGCGGCAAATTCGACAAGGAAAGCTACAAGATGTCCGGCGGCCTGCACGGCGTTGGCGTCTCGGTCGTGAACGCCCTTTCCTCCAAGCTGGAACTGGAGATCAAGAGAGGCGGGAACATCTATTCACAAAAATACGCGATCGGCAAACCTACCTCGGAGTTGAAGCAGATCGGTAAATCCAACAAGCGCGGCACCAAGGTCACCTTCTGGCCCGACGAGGAGATCTTTGAAACCATCGAATTCAACTACAGCGTTCTGGCGCGGCGGCTGAAGGAGCTGGCATTCTTGAACCAGGGCCTGACCATCGTCCTGAACGACGAGCGGGTCGACAAGAAAGAGGTCTTCTATTACAAGGGCGGCATCGTCGAATACGTGAAATACCTGGTAGGCTCGAAGGAAAGGATCCACACCTCGCCGATCTACCTCGGCACCAAGAAAGACGACATCGAGATCGAGATCGCCTTTCAATACGTGGAATCCTACAACGAGACCCTTTTTTCTTTTGTCAACAACATCAACACCGTGGAGGGCGGAACGCACCTCTCCGGCTTCAAGTCCGGCATCACGCGTACGATCAATACGTTCGCCCAGGCCAACAACCTCCTGAAGGATTTCAAGGAGGTTTTTTCCGGGGACGACGTCCGTGAAGGCCTGACCGCGGTCATCTCCATCCGTATCAAGGACCCGCAGTTCGAGGGGCAGACCAAGGCCAAGCTGGGCAATTCCGACGTCAAGGGCATCGTGGAATCCTTCGTCAACAAAAAGCTGGGCGAATATTTTGACGACAACCTCAATGTCGCCCGGTCGATCATCAACAAGGTGCTGCTGGCGGCCCGGGCCCGGGAAGCGTCGAAAAAAGCCAAGGACCTGGTCCGCAAATCCAACCTGCTGGAAAACACCACGCTGCCGGGCAAGCTGGCCGACTGCCAGTCCAAGAACCCCGAGGACAGCGAACTGTACATCGTCGAGGGTGACTCGGCGGGCGGTTCGGCCAAGCAGGGCCGGGACCGCCGCTTTCAGGCCATCCTGCCGCTGAAAGGCAAGATCCTCAACGTGGAAAAGGCCTCCACCTCCAAGATGCTGGAGAACGACGAGATCAAAAAAATCATCGCCGCCCTGGGCGTGGGCATCGGCAAGGACGTGTACGACGTGGAAAAACTGCGCTACCACAAGATCGTGATCATGACCGACGCCGACGTCGACGGTTCGCATATCCGTACCCTGATCATGACTTTTTTCTTCAGGCAAATGCAGTCGCTGATCGACAAGGGCCATCTTTTTCTGGCTCAGCCGCCCCTGTTCCTGATCAAGAAAGGGCAAAGCAAGGTCTATTTAAAGAACGAGAAGGAGCTGGAAAACTTTCTGTTCGGCAAGATCGGCGACGAGGTCGTTTTTTACAAGAAAAATTTTACCGATGAACTCTTGAAAGGCCAGAAGCTGGTCAAGTTCATCAAGCTGGTGCACAAGAAGAACCTGTTGATGAGCAACCTCGCCAAGCGGGGCATGCCGCGGCCGCTGACCAAAAAACTGATCGAGATCATCAAGAGCGAGGGCGATTTCAAGGACAAGGTAAAAACCAAGGCCATGGCCCAGCAGCTGCTCGACAGTTCCCTTTGCAAGAACGTGGAGATCAAATTCGACAAGGAGTATGCCGCCCACACGCTGGAGATCGAGTTTGAACTGAACGGCGTCATCACCCACAAAACCCTCGACCACGCTTTTTTGACCGGCCCCGAATTTTCGGACCTGGTCGAGATATACCTGAAGCTCACCGAGTTCCCGCCCGCTCCATATTATGCGCAGGTCGGCAAAGAGAATTTTATCGTGGAAAACCGCAAGGAATTGCTGGAAGTTCTTTCTGAACGTTTGAAAAAGGGATTGTCCATTCAGCGTTACAAAGGCCTGGGTGAAATGAATCCCGAACAGCTATGGGAGACCACCATGGACCCCGAGAACCGTACCCTGCTTCAGGTCGGCATCAATGACTTTCACGAATGCGAGGAGATCTTCGACACCCTGATGGGCAATGACGCGGCCAAGCGCAAGGATTTCATCCAGCAGAACGCGCTGAACGTGCGCAACCTCGATATCTAAAGGAAGAAGGCATGGAAGAAAAAGACAAGGAAAAAGAGCATAAAGCCAAGATCGAAGAAGTGACCATCGAGAACGAGATGCAGACCTCCTATCTCGATTATTCCATGAGCGTCATCATCGGCAGGGCCATCCCCGACATCCGCGACGGTCTGAAGCCCGTGCACCGCCGCTGCCTCTATTCGATGCACCAGACCGGCTCGCATTACAACCAGGCCTACAAGAAATCGGCGCGCATCGTCGGCGACGTGATGGGCAAGTACCATCCACACGGTGACGCCGCCATCTACGATACCATCGTGCGCATGGCCCAGGATTTCTCGTTGCGCTATCCCCTGGTCGACGGCCAGGGGAACTTCGGTTCCATCGACGGTGATCCGCCCGCCGCCATGCGCTACACCGAGGCCCGGCTGCAGAAGATCACCAACGAGTTCCTCAACGACCTGGACAAGGGCACGGTCGATTTCGTGCCCAACTACGACGGCTCGCTGACCGAGCCGGCGATCTTGCCCTCGCTGCTGCCCATGCTGCTTTTGAACGGGACCTCGGGCATCGCCGTGGGCATGGCCACGTCCATCCCGCCCCACAACCTGGGCGAGTTGATCGATGCCTTCACCTGTTTCGTCGACAACCGCGATGTCAGCGTCGGGGAACTGATGAAGATCATGCCCGGGCCCGACTTCCCGACCGGAGGCTATATCTTCGGCCAGAACATGATCCGGACCGCGTACGAGACCGGCAAGGGCGGCTTCGTCGTGCGCGCCAAGGCCGTGATCGAAACCGACAGCAAGGGGCGGCAGAAGATCGTGATCACCGAGATCCCCTACCAGACCAACAAGTCCAAGATCCTGGAGAACATCGCCGACCTGGTCAAGAACAAGCGCATCGAAGGCATATCCGACCTGCGCGACGAATCGGACCGCGACGGGCTGCGCATCGTCATCGAAATAAAAAAAGACGAGATCCCCGAAGTCATCCTGAACGCGCTCTTCAAGCATACCCAGCTGCAGAGCAGCTACTCCATCATCCTGCTGGCGATCGTCAACCAGCAGCCCCAGCAGTTCAACCTGGTCGAATACTTCAACTATTTCCTCGGCCATCGCAAGGAGATCATCCGCCGGCGCTCGCTCTTCGAGCTGGACAAGGCCGAGAAGCGGGCGCACATCATCGAGGGCCTGAAGATCGCCCTGGGCAAGCTCGACCTGGTCATCAAGATCATCCGCGGCTCGAAGAACCGGCCCGAGGCCAAGGACGGCCTGATCGAAAAGATCAAGCTCACCGCGGTCCAGGCCGACGCCATCCTGGACATACAGCTGTACCGCCTGACCGGGCTGGAGATCGAAAAGCTGGAAAATGAATATATCGACCTGATCAAGCTGATCAACTACCTCAAGGAGCTGCTGGCCAGCGAGCGCATGACGCTGAACCTGATCAAGGAGGAATTGCGCAAGGTCAAGGAGCAGTTCAACGACAAGCGCCGCACCGAGATCGTCGAAAAGCCGCTGTCCGATTTCAAGATCGAGGACATGATCAAGGACGAGGATTTCGTCATTTCCTACACGCGCAGCGGCTATATCAAGAGGACGACCCTCAGCTCGTACCGCAGCATGAACCGCGGCACCATGGGCAAGAAAGGGATCGGGCTGAAGGAGGAAGATGTCATTTCCCGGGTCTTCGTCGCTTCCGCCCACGCCTACATCCTGGCCTTCACCGAGAAAGGCCGCATGTTCTGGATCAAGGTCTATGACATCCCCGAGGCGGACAGCGCCGGGCGGGGCAAGCCCATCAACCGCCTGATCGGCATCGGCCCCGAGGAAAGGGTCTGCTCGGTCATCAACGTGAAAGAGTTCCCCGAAGACAAGTACGTCATGCTGTTCTCCAAGCAGGGGTACGTGAAAAAGACCTCCCTGGCGGAATTCTCCCATCCGCGCATCAACGGCATCATCGCTGCGGAAGTTCCCGAGGACGACCTGCTCCTGGAAGCGCAGATCACCCACGGGAACAACGAGATCATTCTCGGCACCTACCTGGGCAAGGCGTTGAAATTCAATGAGCAGAACGTCCGCCCCATGGGCCGTGGCGCGCGCGGCGTCATCGCCATCAAGCTGGGCAAAGGCGATTGCGTGGTCGGGGCCGACGTGATCAACGAGAACGACAAATATATCCTGACGGTCACCGAGAACGGCATCGGGAAAAAGTCCGACCTGGCCCTCTACCGCCTGCAGAACCGGGGCGGCAAGGGACTGATCAACATCAAGATCACGCCCAAGCTGGGCAAGGTGATCGGCCTGGTCACCCTGAACGACAGCGACAGCGAGATCGTCCTTTGCTCGGAAAAGGGGATCCTGAACAAGCAGGACACCGCCGAGCTCCGCGCCAAGGGGCGAGCGACGCAGGGGGTGAAGCTGATCAATCTGAAACCCGGGGACCGGCTGGTCGCCATCGAGAAGGTTAAAAAAGAAGAGGATTGATCAGGGCCGCAGACGCTGGTAATTAGTGCTTATTTGCGTCAGCAGACCGGGGATGGGGACCTCTTTTATCTCGGCGATCTTTTCCACGACCCGGACCACGGACAGCGGCGTGTTGGTCTTGCCGCGCTTGGGTTCGGGAGACAGGTAGGGGGAGTCGGTTTCACTGAGCAGCCTGTCGAGCGGCGTTGCCGCAACCACGGCGCGAAGTTCATCCGCTTTCCTGAAGGTAATGATGCCGGAGAAGGACAGGAGATATCCCCGGCCGCAGATCTCGGCCGCGTTGGCCGCGTCCCCGGTGTAGCAATGAAACACGACCGGCGCGGTGAATTTCTCCTGGTCCAGGATTTTCAGCACCTGCGCTTCCGCCTTTCGTGAATGGATGACCAGCGGCAGCGAGCGCTCGCGGGCGATGCCGACCTGCCTCCTGAAAACCGCTTCCTGGTTCTCGCGACGGGAGAGATCGTAGTGAAGATCAAGGCCCACCTCGCCCAACGCGAAGATGCGTGGGTGGTCCAGAAAAGCGAGCAGTCGCTTCTCGATCTCCGGTGAATAGCCGTCGGCCTGGTGCGGATGGGCGCCGGCGCAGGCCGCGATGGCCTCATGGTAGTCGAGGATCTCCGCCGTCCGCTCCAGCGATGATTCCTGGTAGGGGTCGCCAACCGTGACCAGCCGACTGAACCCGGCTTGGAAGCATTGGTCGATGATGAGCCAGCGATCCTCGTCGAAGCAGGGATCGTCCAGGTGGCAGTGAAAATCGATGTGTCCGGCTTGGCTCATGAGCGGATTGTAGCGCAAAGCGCGGTGCATTGACAGCCGGCGGGTCATTCTTGAAGGTTGCCACCGCTCAAGTTGACGGTGCCCGGGGGGAGTCGTATAATGCGGAGGAAACAATCATGGTCAGCGGTCTAACTAAAAGCAAGGTAGCGGCGATATTGACGATCACCGAAGACCTTAACCAGATCAAGGACATCGATTCCCTTTTGGACAGGGTCCTGCTGGAGGCACGGCGGTTTTCCCGGGCCGACGCCGGCTCGATCTATCTGCTGGAGAACCAGAAGCTGCGCATCAACTACGTGCAGAACGACACCCTGATCCAAAAGGAGAGCGGCAAGAAATTCCTGTATCAGAACCACGAGATCGCCATCAACGACAAGTCCATGGCCGGCTACGTGGCCATGACCAAGAAACCGCTGATCATCGCCGATGCCTACGGCCTGGACGAAAGCGTGCCCTATGGCTTCAACCGTTCTTTCGATGAAACCGCCCGCTATCGCACGCGCTCGGTCTTGACCGTCCCCCTGGTCGCCAGCCAGAACCGGCTGATCGGGGTCATGCAGATCATCAATTCCCTCAATGAGGAAAAAGCGGCGGTGCCGTTCCGCAGCGAAGACGAGCTGGTGGTGGCCTACTTCGCCAATCACGCGGCCGGCAGCATCGAAAAGGCGAAGATGACCCGGGAGATCATCCTGCGCATGATCGGCATCGCGGAATTGCGCGATCCCGAAGAGACCGCGGCCCACGTCAACCGCGTCGGCGCCTATTCGATCGAAATCTATTCCAAATGGGCGGCGAACAACCGGGTAGCCGACGGCGAGGTTAAAAAGGTCCGGGATGTTCTGCGCATCGCCGCCATGCTGCACGATGTCGGCAAGGTGGCGATCCCGGATTCGCTCTTGAAAAAGCGCGGCTCCCTGAACGGCGAGGAATATGGGCTGATGCAGCGCCATGCCATCCTGGGGGCCCGCCTCTTCAAAAACTCTACTTCGGATTGGGACGACATGGCCGCCGAGATCGCCTTGAACCATCATGAAAAATGGGACGGCAGCGGCTATCCGGGGAAGGTGGAGGATATTTTCAAGGACGACTGGCGGCCAGGGCAGGGGAAAAAAGGAAACGAAATCCCCTTGTTCGCCCGCATCGTCGCCATTTCCGACGTATACGATGCCCTGACGTCGCACCGGGCCTACAAGGACAGCTGGCCCGAAGAGAAGGTGACGGGTTACATCCATGACCAGAAGGGGAAGCATTTCGACCCCGAGCTGGTCGACGTTTTCTTTTCGATCTATGACGTGATCCGGGCGATCAAGGGCAAATACATTGACAACTGAACCTGAGGCCAGGCGGCATGCCGAAGGTTCTGCGAGCTGAACCGCGGCCGCTCTCGACAGGAGGTTAATTTGACCGATCCAGGCTCCAACCAGCCGGGCAACCCCGACGATCTGTCCGTTTCCGCCGAGCTGTCCCCGGACAAGATCAACCGCCTGATGCCGTTCAAGGTAAAAAAATTCCTGCTGGTGGCCAGCCTGTATGACTATTTCATGCTGGAGGAGGACGGGCGCTTGCAGGACCTGCTGCTGAGAACATACCAGCAATGGCACCTGGGCTATGTCCCCCTTTTTGTCAGGGTCAGCGGCGGCGAAAACGCCCTGCAGTTGATCAAAAAAGAGAAATTCGACCTGATCGTGGCCGTCATGCGCCTCGGCGACATGGATCCCTTTTCGTTCGGCCGCCTGGTGAAGGGGATCGACCCGGAGCTTCCGGTGGTCGGCTTGGCGTACAATACCCCGGAACTGAAACGGCTGCTGGAGCTGGATGACGGCACCGTCCTGGAGAGGATCTTCGTGTGGCAGGGCGACGGCCATGTGTTGCTGGGGATCATCCAGTTCATCGAGGATCGCCGGAACGCGGCCAACGATACCCAGACCGTCGGCGTGCAGAATATCCTGTTGATCGAGGATTCCCTGGAATTTTATTCCGCATACCTGCCGCTGATTTTTTCCGTGCTGCGGGACCTGACCGAGAACCTGCTCAAGGAGGACCTGACCTTTTCCCAGAAACTCCTGCGCCAGAACGCGCGCCCCAGGGTGCACCTGGCCACGACCTACGAGGAAGCCGAAGCCGTTTTCGGAAAATTCAAGGACAACCTGCTGGGCATCATCACCGATGCCAGCTTCCCGCGCGACGGCGTCGTCGACCCCCAAGCCGGGGTCCGCTTCTTGAAAATAGTCCGGGCGGAAAAATCCCACCTGCCCATTCTCCTGCAATCCAGCGATGCCGGGGCCGAAGACATGGCCCGTTCCGCCGGCGTTGCGTTCCTGTCCAAGAACTCGCCGACCTTGCTGCGGGACCTGAAACGCTTCCTGGTCACCGACTTCGGGTTCGGCGACCTGGTGCTGCCGGGCGATAAAGCGGCCGAGACCCGCATCGCCAACGTGAGCCAATTATTCTCGACCGTCGCCGAACTCCCGGAAGGCGTTTTGCACGCGGTGCTCGACCACGGCGACCTGGACCGCTGGCTGCGGGCCAGGACCGAGTTCGCCCTGGCCAACTCCGTGCACGATCTTTTCGCCGCCGGGAAACAGGCCCCGGCCGGCACCGGGAACGAATTGAAGAAGATGATCGCCGCCCAGCGTGCCGCCAGCCGCCGCGGCTCCATCGTCCCTTATTCCCGGTATTTTCACGAGGACTACTCGCAGTTCAGCATGATCGGCAGCGGTTCCCTCGGCGGCAAGGCCCGCGGCCTGGCTTTCATGGACCGCATATTGGCCAGGTACTTCGACCCGGGAAAATTCCCCGGGGTAACGATCTCCATCCCGCGCACCCTGGTGCTGGGGACCGATGTCTTCGACGATTTCATGCGCGAGAACGACCTGCTGCCGCAGGCCGTAGGCGACCACTCCGACAGTCACCTGGCCAACCTGTTTATCAAGGCCAGCCTGCCGGGCAAGATCGTCGGCGACCTGCGCGATTTCATCAGGAACGTCAAGGTCCCCCTGGCCGTCCGTTCCTCCAGCCTGCTGGAGGATTCCCTGTACCAGCCGTTCGCCGGCATCTATGCCACCAAGATGTTGCCCAACGACCAGGTCAGCGACGACATCCGCTTCCTCAACCTGGTCAACGCCATCAAGTTCGTCTTTGCCTCGACGTTTTTCCGCCAGGCCAAGTCGTACATCGGCAGCACGCCGCACCGCGTGGAGGACGAAAAAATGGCCGTCGTCATCCAGCCGGTCGTAGGCCAACTCCACCAGGACGCTTTTTATCCCGATTTCTCCGGTGTGGCCCGGTCGTACAACTATTATCCCGTCGGCCAGGCCAAGCCCGAGGACGGTGTGGTCAATGTGGCTTTGGGCCTGGGCAAGACCATCGTCGACGGCGGGGTTTCCCTGCGCTTCACCCCCGCCTTCGCGGGTATCCTGCCGCAATTCACCTCGATCAAGGACATGTTCAATTTTTCCCAGCGCGATTTCTATGCCATCGCCATGCGCCACGCCGCCTCGGTCGCCTTCCTCGAGGAAGACCAGTACCTGGTCAAGCTCGGGTTGGACCGGGCGGAAAAAGACGGCGTCCTGGAGTACCTGGCCTCCACGTATTCGCGGGAGAATGACGCTGTTTACGACGGGGTCAGTTTCCCCGGGCCGCGGATCATCAATTTCGCCCACATACTGAAAAATGGCATTTTCCCCCTGGCCGGTATCGTGAGCGATATGCTGAAACTGAGCAGCGAGGCGATGAACTGCGCGGTCGAGGCCGAGTTCGCGGCCTGCCTCGATCCCCAGAACGTCTTTCCCGCCCAGTTCAGCATCCTGCAGGTCCGTCCCCTGGTCGTGCAGGATGAACTGGTCAAGGTGGAGCTGGATGAACGCCTGAAGGAATCCGCCATTTGCTACAGCGACCAGGTCCTGGGCAATGGGGTCAGCCAGGCCATTCGCGACATCGTGTTCGTCAAGCCGGCCGTTTTCGACGCCGCCAAGAGCCCGCAGATCGCCGGTGAGGTCGACAGGCTCAACGCGCAGCTGCGCGAAGCCGGTGTCCCCTACCTGCTGATCGGCCCGGGTCGCTGGGGCAGCACCGATCCCTGGCTGGGCATCCCGGTCAAGTGGAGCCAGATCAGTGGCGTGAAGGTCGTGGTCGAGGCCAGCCTGCCCAACATGAACGTCGATCCCTCGCAAGGGTCGCATTTTTTTCAAAACATGACTTCGCTGCGCATCGGTTATTTCACGGTTCCCATGGACCGCGGCCACGGGTTCATCGACTGGGCCTATCTGGAGGACCAGCCTTTGGTCACGGAAACGCCGTACCTGAAACACGTCCGCCTGCCCGAGCCGGTCACGGTGATGATCGATGGCCGCAAAAGCCAGGGGGTCATTTTGAAACCGCAGTCGCCACCCGCCGTTACCAATGGCTGAGTTCCCCGCGGCCTTCGCCAGCGACCTGCACGGGCGCGAGGATTGCTACCACAAGCTTTTTTCGCTTGTCCGGCGGGAGCGCCCCCAGGCTGTTTTTCTGGGCGGGGACCTCCTGCCCTCAGGCTCGCTGTTCTTCGGCCGCAGTCGTTCGGGCCAGGCCGGTTTCCTGCAGGAGTTCCTGATGCCGGGGCTGCAGGCGCTGCGCGACTCCCTCCGTGAAGAATACCCCCGCTTTTTCCTGATCTTGGGCAATGATGACGCCCGCAGTGAAGAGGCGGCTTTTCGCGATAATGAAAAAGAGGGCTTGTGGCAGTACATGCATTTCCGCAAGTCCGGGTTCGGGCCTTACGCGGTGTACGGGTATTCGTGCGTGCCTCCCACCCCTTTTGCCCTGAAGGACTGGGAACGCTATGACGTATCCCGTTTCGTCGACCCGGGCTCCATCCCGCCCGAAGAGGGACGGTTCAGCGTCGAGGTCGCAGAGGAAGAAAAGGGCCTGCCCACCATCCAGGACGACCTGCTGGCGCTCGGCGGCGACGAACCGCTTTCCATGGTGATCTTCCTTTTCCATTCCCCGCCCTATCGGACCAGCCTGGACCGAGCGGCGTTGGCTGGCCGGCAGGTGGACGGTGTGCCGCTGGACGTGCACGTGGGCAGCATCGCCATCCGCCGTTTCATCGAGGAGCGCCAGCCCCTGGTCACCCTGCACGGCCACGTGCATGAATCGGCCCGGCTGACCGGCTCGTGGCGGGAAGAGATCGGCGCGACCCATTGCTTTTCCGCCGCGCACGACGGGCCCGAGCTGGCCGTGGTCTGCTTCGATCCGGCAAAACCGGAAGGCGCGATCCGGCGCT
>Ga0315276_10004558_pt1 | contig 12724 bp, 10 predicted proteins | sample YL17G05_0_MG_FD_204542 | JGI IMG/M metagenome (GOLD analysis project Ga0315276, IMG submission 204542) | Sediment microbial communities from Yellowstone Lake, YNP, Wyoming, USA - YL17G05_0 | ecosystem: Environmental > Aquatic > Freshwater > Lake > Sediment | place: USA: Wyoming | collected... | reverse complement strand
CGTCGACATCGAGCTCCGCCCCGCCCTGGACGCAGCCCATCGGCAGCAGGTCCGCGACGGGCAGGTTCGCGGGGCGATCGCGAGCCAGTAGCCGGCACGCGGTACCCTCGCACCGACCAACCCACCCCGGGAGACCTGATGTCGGACCTCTGGACCTCGCTGATCCCGCTCGGCATCGGCAGCGCCCTGGTGCCGATCCAGATCGTTGTCACGACGCTGCTGCTGCGCTCGAAGGCGGGAAAGGTGACGGCCGTGGCGTGGGTCGCCGGGATGACGACGATGCGCCTGGCCCAAGGCCTCGTGTTCGGGCTCATCCTGGGCTCAGGGGAGGGCACCGACTCGAGCTCGGGCGGGCCGGGGGCCGCCGTGTCGCTGCTGCTGCTGGTGATCGCCGTCGTGTTCTACGTGAGCGCGGCGAAATCGCTCCTGAAGCAGCCCGATGAGGATGCCCCTCCGCCGAAGTGGATGGCGATGGTGGATGGCGTGACGCCCGGCAGGGCCTACCTGCTGGGGGTCGGGCTGGTCGCGATCGGCGCCAAGTTCTGGGTCTTCACGCTCGGCGCCATCGCGGCCATCGGGGTCGCCGGGATGAGCCAGCCGGCGTCGATCGCCACGTTCCTGCTCTTCGTCGCGTTGGCCGAGTCGCTGGTCCTGGCCATCGTCGTGGTCGCCTACGCGACCCCGGATCGCGCCGGGGCCGTGCTGGAACGGGTGGCCGGGCTGCTCGAGCGGTATAGCCGGGTCCTGGTGATCACCCTGGGGCTGGTCTTCGGGACCTGGTTCCTGGTCAAGGCGCTGGGCGGGCTGGGCCTCCTGTAGCCGGGCGTCGTCGCGCCCGCCGACGCGACCGGTGGTGCCGGGCCGCCCGGGTACCCGGCCTTCCAGTCCCGATACGGCCGCGTAGACTTCCGCCGATGCGCATCGCCGGTCGTCCATTCGGGATTCTCGCGCTCGCGGTGCTCGCGGTCGCCGGCGCCCTGTGGGCGCTGACCGGCGTGGTGGGGCTGCGCGCCGTGCCCGAGTTCTCGGTCAAGGGGATCGAGCTCGCCCCGGAGCTCGTGCGCGCCATCATTGCCGGCTGGTCCTTCATGCTGCTGGCGGGTGCCCTTCTCCTGGTCGCCCTCCGCCGGTGGGGCTGGGTACTGCTGATGCTGGGGACCGGGCTCGGGCTCATGGCCGCGCTCTGGCAATGGGGGCTGGGCAGCCCGGAGCCGATCCGCCTCGCGCTCCTGATCGTCACCGCGTTCTACCTGAACGGCCACCAGGTGCGAGACCTCCTCCTTCGCCCGGTCGAACGGGCCGGAGTCGTGCCCCTTGCGCCGCAGGAAGGCGGCCGCCGGTGACCGACCGGGCCCTCCTGACCCCGAATGACCTCGCCCTCCTGAGGGCCCACGAGCCGATCCTGCGCTACAACGGAGGGGAGCTGTTTTACCCGATGGCCGTGGAGGGCTACCTCGCGGGGTGCGACGTCCTCGCCGGCACCGGCGAGAAGAATCGCCGGGTGCTCGTCCCGCGCGGCGAGGTCACCCCGGATCGGCTCGCCGCCGCGACCGCCGGCCAGGGCGAATCGCTGTACCTCCGCTTCGTCCAGGAGCCGCTCGGGCGGCTCGAGCTGGCCCGCTGGCAGCTCCGCCCGAACCGCACCGTCTTCCGGACCCCCGGCCGCCTCGCCCGCGTCGGGCTCTTCGCCCGCCTCGTCGATGCGGGCTTCACGGCCTCGCTCCTGCTCCGCGGTACCGTTCCCGGCGGCACGGCGGCCGCGGCATCGATCAAGTACGAGGCGATACGCGCCACCGACGACCGCTACGTCTACCACGCGCGGGTCCTGCGCCGGGACGGCTGGATCGTCCTCCACTACGTCTTCTTCTACGCCATGAACGACTGGCGCTCCACGTTCCTGGGCGCCAACGACCACGAGGCGGACTGGGAGCAGCTGTTCGTCTTCCTCGACGACGCACCCGGCGGCCCGGTCCCGGCATGGGTCGCATGCGCCGCCCACGACTACACGGGCGACGACCTCCGCCGCCGCTGGGACGACCCCACGCTCGCGAAGGACGGCACGCATCCGCTCATCAACCCGGGCGGCGGTTCTCACGCGGCGTACTTCGAGCAGGGCGACTACCTCACCGCGGCCCCGGTCCCGGGGCTCTCGCGGCTGCGGGGGCCGCTGGCGGTCCTCCGCGGCTTCTGGCACGACACGCTCCGCCAGCCCGATCCCGGCGACCTCGGGGCGAAGCTGGAAGGCTCCCTCAACGTCGGGTTCATCGACTACGGGCGTGGCAACGGGCTGGTGGTCGGGCCCGGCCGGACTGCCGAATGGACGCCTGTTCCGATCGACGACTCCGTCGCCTGGGTCGACGGGTACCGCGGGCTGTTCGGCTTGGACACCTACGACCGCTTCGCCGGGGAGCGGGCCCCGGCCGGCCCGAAGTACAACCGCACGGGCACGGTGCGACAGACCTGGTACGACCCGCTCGGCTGGGCCGGGCTCGACAAGGTGGTCCCCCCCAGCCGCGCCCCCGAGGCGCTCGAGGCCCGGATCGCGGAGATCGAGGCCGCGATCGAGGCGCTCGAGGTCGAGATCGAGACCGCGGGGGGGGATCTGCGGACGCACGCGCTCGAGGTCCGGGCCCTGGCCGACGAGCCGTCGCTGGCAGGGCTGCGAGCCCGTGCGACTGCGGCGCTCACCGCGGCCGAATCGGCCCAGGCCGGGCGCCGCCGGACGAAGGTGGACCTCGGTGAGACCGCCCGGGCTGCCCGGGAGGAGCTCGCGAAGATCCGCGCCGGCGACTGGGGGGACCCTCGCTCCCACCTGCACCACGAGCACCACCCGATCCCCGCCGAGGAGACGCGCTACGGCATCCTCATCGAGGTCTGGTCGGCGATCAGCGTCAGCCTCCTGCTGATCGCGACCGTCGCCCTGATCTACCTCGGCATCCTGTCGGTGTGGGTCGCGATCCTCGTGGTGATCGCCGCCTACGCCTTCGTCGAGGCGGCATTCCAGCGTCGCCTGACGACGCTCCTCCTCCGGTTGACGCTGATCCTCGCGGTCATCGGGGCGATCGTCCTGGGGGTCACCTACGCGGTCCAGGCCCTCGTGGTCCTGCTGATCGGCCTCGCCGCGATCATCCTCCTTGACAACGTCCGGGAGCTGCGCGGCCGCTGACGGCGGGTGAGGCGCCGGCGCGTCGGGCGCGGGGGGTCGGGCGCCCCACGCGCGTCGCGCGATCCCGTCCCGAGCGATCACGTCCCGAAGCGCGAACCGGACCCGCGCGGGCGGTGCACTCGCTCAGATGCTCGGCTGATGAACCATATGGCGAGTTCAGAGGGCGGTTGGCCCAGCGGCCGGGCCGGCGGCGTCCGTCGCGAGCACGACTCGGGCGCCCTGGACCCGCGACGGGCGCCGCTTCAGCCGCTCGACCTCGCATACCGTCTGCCTGGCGCGCATCTGACCGGATGCAGGAGCGCGCGATCGTCACGCCACCGGCCCGGCCGCCCCGTTCCCTCGCGGGGCGCCGTCGAGTACGCTCCCGATCTCAGCGCACCACGCCAGGGAGCGTCCATTGATCTGCCCCGTCTGCGGCACTTCGAACACCGGCGGCCGACGATTCTGCCTTGAATGCGGCGGGCCGCTGGCGGCGGCGTGCCCAGCGTGCGGCGCCTCGAACGAGGCCGGGGCGAAGTTCTGCGGGAGCTGCGGCGGCCGGATCGACGCGGGTGGCCAGGCGGGCACGGCCGGCGGACCGGGGGCCGGCGAGGGGGGGGCGCGGCCGATTCCGCGCGACGGCGAGGGACGGGCCGGCGGCGCCACGGCGGAGCGCCGGCTGGTCAGTGTCCTCTTCGCCGACCTCGTCGGCTTTACGGCGCTCTCCGCGGATCGCGACCCGGAGGCGACGCGCGAGCTCCTGGGCCGCTACTTCGACGCCGCGCGCGAGGTCGTCGCGCGCTACGGCGGCGCCGTGGAGAAGTTCATCGGCGACGCGGTGATGGCCGTCTGGGGCGCGCCGACCGCGCACGAGGATGACGCCGAGCGCGCAGTCAGGGCGGCCCTCGAGCTGGTCGACGCCGTCCGGTTGCTCTCGGATCCGGATGCCGGACTCGAGCTCCAGCTGCGGGCCGGCGTGCTGACCGGCGAGGCGGCGGTCACCCTCGGCGCGCAGGGCCAGGGGATGGTGGCGGGCGACCTCGTGAACACGGCGTCGCGGCTGCAGGCGGTGGCGCCGCCCGGGTCCGTGCTCGTCGGCGAGTCGACCCGCCGGGCCGTGGGGCCGGCCATCTTCTTCGAGGCTGCCGGCGACCAGGTCCTGAAAGGCAAGCCGGCGCCCGTCCCGGCGTTCCGCGCGGTCCGCGTCGTCGGGGAGCGGCGCGGCGGGCCCAACGACATCGTCGAGCCGCCGTTCGTCGGCCGCGACGACGAGCTGCGGCTGCTCAAGGACAGCTTCCACGCCACCGGGCGCGACGGGCGGGCGCGGCTCCTCTCGATCGTCGGCCAGGCCGGGATCGGCAAGACGCGCCTGGCCTGGGAGCTGGAGAAGTACCTCGACGGGGTGGTCGAGAGCGTCTACTGGCACGCCGGCCGGTCCGCCGCCTACGGCGCCGGCAGCGCCTTCGGGGCGGTGGCGGAGATGGTCCGCCGGCGGGCGGGCCTGGGTGACGACGACGATGCGGCGGTCACCCGGCGCCGGATCGCGGAAACCTGCGCCGAGTGGCTCCCCGATCATGCTCAACGGGCGCGGGTCGAGCCCCGCCTCCTGGCACTGCTCGGCGTCGGCGAGACCCCGCCGGGTGGCCGCGAGGAGCTGTTCGCCGCGTGGCGAACCCTCTTCGAACGGATCGCGGCCCGCGGCACGACGATGCTCGTCTTCGAGGACCTCCACTGGGGGGACGACGGCCTCCTCGACTTCATCGACCACCTGCTCGACTGGAGCCGGCACAGTCCGCTCCTGGTCGTGACCCTCGCGCGCCCCGAGCTCCTGGACCGCCGGCCCGGATGGGGCACGGACCGCCCGAACGCCACCGCGGTCCGCCTGGAGCCGCTGAGCGACCCGGTGATGCGCGCGCTGCTCGAGGGCCTGGTCCCCGGGCTCCCCGAGGTCGCTGTCGACGGGATCCTGGGGCGGGCCGGGGGCATCCCGCTCTACGCGGTCGAGATCGTCCGGATGCTCCTGTCCGACGGGGCGCTGGTCGAGGCCGACGGCGTCTTCCGGCCGACCCGCGACCTCTCCGACCTGCGCCCGCCGGAGTCGCTGCTCGCCCTCGTGGGCGCCCGCCTCGACGGCCTCGAGCCAGCCGACCGGGCCCTCGTGCAGGACGCCTCCGTCCTCGCCGGGAGGTTTTCGGTCGCCGCGCTCTCCGCCGTGAGTGGCGAGGACCCGGTTGCGCTGGAGCCGCGGATGCGGGGCCTCGTCCGCCGCGAGGTCTTCACGCTGGAAACCGACCCGCGGTCACCCGACCGCGGACGCTACGGCTTCGTCCAGGCGCTGCTGCGCGACGTGGCCTACTCCACCCTGGCCCGCCGCGATCGTCGCGCCCGCCATCTCGCCGCGGCGCGCCATTTCGAAGGCCTGGGCGAGGAGCATGCGAGCTTGCTCGCAGAGCAGTACCTGGCCGCGTATCGGGTCGCGCCCGACGGTCCCGAGGGTCAGGCGGCGGGCGCCCAGGCGCGCCTGGCGCTCCGCGCGGCGGCCGACCGGGCGATCGAGGTGGGGGCGCTGGAGCAGGGCGTGGTCCACCTGCGCGCCGTGGCCGAGATCGCGACGAGCGACGCGGAGGCGGCGGCGGCGCTCGTGCGCGCCGGCGAGACCCTCGTCTACGCGGGCGGCAGGACGGACAGCGTATCGCTCCTCCAGGAGGCAATCGTGCGCCTGGCGCGGACCGGGGACCGGGCCGCCGTGATCGGAGCGAGCGGGTCGCTGGGCAGCATCTACCTCACCGCCTCCGAGATCGGGGCCGCGGTCGAGCTCCTGGAACCCCTCGTCGCCGAAGCCGAGGCCCTTCCGCCCGGCCCCCACGCCGCGCGGTTCGCCGAGGCGTGGTCACGGGCGCTCTTCCGATCCGCGCGCTCCGCCGAGTCGCTGCCGTGGTGCGATCGCGCGATCGACCTCTGCGAGCAGGCGGGGCTCGACCTGCTGTGCGGGCACGCCCTCGTGACGCGCGCGAGCGTTCTGCTGGGGCTTGGCCGCCGCAGCGAGGGATGGGCGCTCCTCGGAGGCACACGGCTCCTCATGCAGCAGGAGGGGCTCCACTGGGTCGCCCTCCGCGCGAGCAGCAACATGGCCTCCTACTCCGGCGACGAGGATCCGCGCGGTGCATTCGAGATCTGCCGAGCCGGCATGGAGGAGGTCACGCGCCTCGGCGTCATGGGATATGCCACATACCTGATGGGCAACGGGCTCGGCACCGGCGAAGTCCTCGGGGAATGGGACTGGGTCGAGGGGACGGCGCGGCACGTTGCGGAGATCCACCGCGACCCGGGCGCCCGGGACTGGTTCGAATGGATCGCTGCGTCCATCGCCACCTACCGCGGCGAGGAGCACCACGACGTGCTCGAGGCGATGTGGCGAACCGGCGAGGCTGCCGCCGACCCGCAGACGCTCGGGAACGCCGCGAGCTCCCTGGCCCGGGAGGCGTACCTCCGCGGTGACTTTGCCGGCGGGCTCGCCTGGAGCGAGAGGGGGCGGGCGGCCTCCGGCGGAGCGTGGCCGGCCAGCGAGCTCGGCTTCGAGGCCCGCCTGGCGCTGCAGGTGGGCGACGCGAAGGGGCTGACCGAGATGCGGGATGCCCTGACGGCGCAACGCGGCCGTCGCGCCGTCCTCGCCGAGGTGGCGATGGTCGAGGCGGCGGTCGCCGCCCTGGCCGGCCGTCGCGACGAGGCGATCAACGGGTACCGCGTGGCGCTGGACCGCTACCGCGAGCACGGGATGCGCTTCTCATTCGCGCTCACGGTCCTCGAGATCGCGACCGCGCTCGGTCCGGATGCGGTGATCGGTCTCGGGGCAACCGAGGAGGCACGGGACATCCTTGCCGAGCTTCGCTCGGAACCCCTCCTTGAGCGGCTCGACGCCCTGATGGGTGCGGCCAGCGTAGAAGGGCGGGAGGCGCGCTAGGTGCGGGCCCGAACGTGAAGGGTCGGCCGCCGGCTCCCGCTACGGCAGCGGTTCGGCGTTGCTCTCGTCGACCAGCACGGCGGCGGTCAGGGCAGCGCGGTACGCGGCGAGCCGCGCGGTCAGCGCCTCGTCCCCGAGCGCCAGGAGCGCCACTGCCAGGAGCGCCGCGTTCTCGGCGTTTCCGATCGCCACGGTCGCGACCGGAATCCCACGCGGCATCTGGACCATGGAGAGGAGCGAGTCGAGGCCGCCCAGGTGCCGGGTCGGGATGCCTTCTCGAGGACCGGGAAGTCGCTGCGGCTCCCGCCGACGATCCCGACGACGGGCGACAACCGACCGGCGGAGCTTCCGTCGGTTATGGCTTACTGACCCTGCGCCTTCGTGAAGCCGTCCGCGCCGGCGAAGACGTGGAGCTTCTCGATGTGCGTCCAGGCGAACTGTTGGCCGACCCGCAGGACCAGCGCGGCGATGTCGGAGTCGGAGACGCCTGCCCCCAGCGCGCGCGCCACGAAACGCGCCCGGAGGAGTCCGACGCTGTCCGGCTTGAGGCCCGTCTCCGGGTAGACCATCGTGCCCCGGCTCGAGATCATCTGGAGTGCCAGCGCATCGCCCGCGAGCGGCGCCAGCGCCCGGCCGGCATCGCCGGCGTCGAGCCACGACTCGAGGAAGAGGTCGACGCCAACGGTTGTGCGGGGGACGGCGGCCGAGACCGCAGCGCCGTACGACCAGCGCGGCCGCGGGGTGGGCTCGCCGGCCGGCCGCTCGGCGTCGGAGCGCGGCGGAACGGTGGCCGGCCGCCGGCCCAGGTTGGCGATGATCGAGTCGGTGAAGCCCGTCGTCGACGCCGCGTGCTCCACGTCGCCACCGGTCTGGCGGGCCAGGTCCTGGGTGACCGCCTTCCCCTCCTCGAGGGTGACGAGGACCGCGTCCTCGATCGCGGCGGCGGCGGCCGTCTCACCCACGTGGCGCAGCATCATGAGCGAGGAGAGGATGAGCGCGGTCGGGTTGATGACGTCCTTGCCGGCGTACTTCGGGGCCGAGCCGTGGACGGCCTCGAAGATCGCGACATCGTCGCCGTAGTTGCCTGAGGGCGCGAAGCCGAGGCCGCCGACCAGGCCGGAGGCGAGGTCGCTGATGATGTCGCCGTTGAGGTTCGTCGTGACGACGACGTCGAACTGGACCGGGTTCTTGGCCATCTGGTGGGCGACGTTGTCGATGATCAGGTGCTCCGGCGTGATCTCCGGGTATTCGGCGCTGAGCTCCTCGAAGGTCCGTTTGAAGAGGCCCTCGGTGAGCTTCATGATGTTGGCCTTGGTCGCGCAGGTGACCTTCGGGCGCCCCTCGCGGCGGGCCAGCTCGAAGGCGTAGCGGATGATCTTCTCGCTGCCCTTGCGGGTGATGATCTTCAGGCATTGCGCGACGTCGGGCGTCTGCATGTGCTCGATGCCGGCGTAGAGGTCCTCGATGTTCTCGCGGACGATGATCATGTCCACGCCCTCGCCCGCGTAGCGGGTGGGGACGCCGGGGAGCTCGCGCGCCGGGCGGACGTTGGCGTAGGTTTCGAAGAGTTTGCGCAGCGTGACGTTGGCGCTCTTCTCCCCGAAACCGACCGGGGTCTCCAGGGGGCCCTTCAGGACGACGCGCGTCCGCTCGATCGAGTCGCGGGTGGCCTTCGGGACGCCCGAGGTGTCGCCGCGCTTGAAGACCTCGGCGCCGGCCTCGGCCTCCTCCCAGTCGATGGCGACGCCGGCCACGGCGATGATCCGCTGTGCGGACAGGACGACCTCGGGGCCCACCCCGTCGCCGGGGATGACGGTGATCCGGTGCGGCTGACCTGGCATCAGGGGGTCTCCTGTGGGAGCGCGCTCGGGGCGGGTGCGGGGCGGCACGGGCTCGCCCACGGCGGGGATGCGGTGATTCTGCCCCATCCGGTGAGTCGTGGCGGCGTCGGTCACGGCTGCGGCGAACCAGGGTCTCCATCCTGATGCCCCTGGCCGCATCACTGGCGCATCACCCCGGTCCGGGCCGCCGGGCGTGATCCGCCGAGGATCGCCCCGCGCGGGTCGCCAAGGTGCGGCGGGGCGCCATCCCACGGCCCTGATGCGCCCGTGATGCACCCGCGGGCATCACGTGGAGAGGGCTCCTCGGGCCGGTCAGTACGGCACGCGGTCCGGATTTGCCAGCCACTCCTCGAAGACGGTGACGGCGTCGGTCCGGAGAAGCTGGGTCGTGGGGAGCGAGCGCGCCTCGGGGGCGAGCGGGACCTGGTCGTAGATGAAGGCGTCGTCGAAGCCGGCGCGCGCGGCGTCGTCCCGGCCGGCGGCGTAGACGAGGCGGTCGACGCGGGCCCAGTAGGCGGCCGCCAGGCACATCGGGCAGGGTTCGCAGCTGGCGTACAGGACGCAGCCGGCGAGGCTGAACGTCCCGAGCTTCCGGCAGGCGCGGCGGATCGAGACGACCTCGGCATGCGCGGTCGGGTCAAGGCTGGAGGTGACGGCGTTCCAGCCGCGCGCGACGATGACGCCGTCACGGGCCACGACGGCGCCGAACGGCCCGGCGCGGCCCTGCAGCATCCGGCTGCGGGCGAGCCGGATCGCCTCGCGCAGGAGGGTGGTGTCGAGCTTGGCAGTCTCGTCGACGTTGGTCATGGGCTCACCTTCGCGGCGACCGTAGCGCGCCGGTTGCGCAGGAGTGTAGGGCCGAAGCGCCGCAATCCGCGATAGGTGGCGTCTCCGAAGTAGTGTTGGCGGGACGAGGGAGGCCGGCCGCATCAAGCTGGGGCCGCCCACTTTCCCGACAGAGAAAGAGACCCGAGCACCTCGTATGACCCCCCCGATCGAGCCGATCTACTGGATCGCCTTCCTGGCCCTCATCGCGTTCCTGCTGTTCCTGGACCTGTTCGTCTTCCACCGGAACGCGCACGTCGTGAAGGTCCGCGAGGCGGCGATCTTCTCCGCCTTCTGGATCTCCCTGGGCATCGGCTTCGGGGTCGTCGTCTTCTTCTGGCTCGGCTCGACCAAGGGCGTCGAGTACTTCACGGGCTACCTGATCGAGAAGAGCCTCTCGGTCGATAACGTGTTCGTCTTCGCCCTGATCTTCGGGGCCTTCGCCGTGCCGGCCCAGTATCAGCACCGCGTGCTCTTCTGGGGCGTCGTGGGCGCCCTGGCCATGCGCCTCGTGATGATCGTGGCCGGCGCCGCCCTCATCGAAGCCTACCAGTGGATCCTCTACGTCTTCGGCGCCTTCCTGATCTTCACCGGCATCCGGATGGGCCTTTCGCACGGGAAGCCGGAGAAGGACCCCAGCCAGAACTCGGTCGTGCGCTTCGCCCGGCGGCGACTCCCCTTTTCCGACACGTATGACGGCCAGCGGTTCTTCACGCGGGCCAACGCGAAGCGCGTGGCAACCCCCCTGCTGCTCGTCCTGATCTCGGTCGAGATCACGGACCTGATCTTTGCGGTCGACTCGATCCCGGCGATCTTCGCCGTGACGACCGATCCGTTCATCGTCTACACGTCGAACGCGTTCGCGATCCTGGGCCTGCGGGCGCTCTACTTCCTCCTGGCCGACCTGAAGGACCGGTTCCGATACCTGAAGCTGAGCCTCGCGGTGATCCTGGTCTTCGTCGGCATCAAGCTGATGGTGGTGAACGTCGGGATCAAGATCGACCCGATCATCTCGCTGATCGTCGTCGGCTCCATCCTGGCCGTCGCGATCGTCGCCTCCTGGCTGCGACCGGCGCCGGCGGAGGTGGAGGGGCATCCGGACCTCCCGTGGCCGACAGACGAGCCGGGCGACGGGGGCGGGCCGGCTGCCGGGACGGTGGCACCGGGCGGGGTCGCTCCCCCCGGCTGACCACGCCGAGTCCGCCGGACACCGATCGCCCCGCGGACGATCGGGGCGAGGCCCCCTAGACTTGGCCGCCCATGACCGAAACCATCTCGCCGGTCTTCTGGGTCGGCTTCTTCGTCTTCATCGGCGCCATGCTGGCTCTCGACCTGTTCGTCTTCCACCGGAAGCCGGGCGAGGTCACGCTGCGCTCGGCGGCCCTGACGTCGGCGTTCTGGATCAGCCTGGGCCTCGGCTTCGGGATCCTCGTGCTCCTCTGGCTGGGGCCGGAGAAGGCCATCGAGTACTTCAGCGGCTACCTCATCGAGGAATCGCTGTCGATCGACAACGTCTTCGTCTTCAGCCTCGTCTTCGCGGCCTTCGCGATCCCCGGCCACCTCCAGTACCGCGTCCTCTTCTGGGGCGTGATCGGGGCGCTGGTGATGCGGTTCGTGATGATCGTGGTGGGGGCCGCGCTCATCGAGCGCTTCGAGTGGATCCTCCTCGTCTTCGGCGGGTTCCTCGTCTTCACCGGGTTCCGGATGTGGCGCTCGACGCGGAGCGAGGAGGAGGCCGACCCGGCCAACAACCCGATCGTGAAGTTCGCCCGGCGGCGCTTCCCGTTCACCGACCGTCTCGACGGCCAGAAGTTCTTCACGATCGCGGGTGGCAAGCGCATGGCGACGCCGCTCCTGCTGGCGCTGATCGTCGTCGAGATCAGCGACCTGGTGTTTGCGGTCGACTCGATCCCCGCGGTCTTCGCCGTGACGACCGATCCGTTCATCGTCTACACGTCGAATGCCTTCGCGATCCTGGGGCTGCGCTCGCTCTACTTCTTCCTGGCCGACCTCAAGGACCGCTTCCGCTACCTGACCCACGGGCTGTCGATCGTGCTGGTGTTCGTCGGCATCAAGCTGCTCGCGAGCCCCTGGATCCACCTGCCGCCGTGGGTCTCGCTGGTGGTGATCGCGGTGGTGCTGGGCGGCGCCGTGGCGTTCTCGCTGGCGCATGCGCGGCGTGAAGAGCGGGCGGCGGCGGCGACCGGCGGGGCGGGCGGGCCGGCGGCGGGTTGACCAGACGCTCATGACGCACCGGCCAACGGACCAGGCAGCCGTGGAGCCCCGCCACGTCGTCCTCGTCGGGCTGATGGGGACCGGAAAGACCACGACCGGGGTGCTGGTGGCGGCGGCCCTGGGGATGCCGTTCCGCGATGGCGACGCGATGCTGGAGGCCGCCCTGGGGCGGACTGCGGCCGCGCTGCGCGACGAGGAAGGCGTCGAGGTGCTCCATCGCGCCGAAGCGCGGGTCCTGCGCGAGGCCCTCGTGGCCGACCAGCCGTCCGTGATCGCGGCCTCCGCAGCCGTCGTCGACAACCCGGCCTGCCGCGCCGCCCTCCGGACGCCTGGGGTCGCCGTGGCGTGGCTGCGGGCGAATCCGGCAGTCCTCGGGCGGCGCTTCTCCGGCGATGCCGCGGCCAGCGTGGCCGCGGGCCTCGAGGGGACGCATCGGCCGGCCTACGGCGAGGACCCGGGGGCATTCCTGGCGGCCCAGGCGCGCCGACGGGCGCGCCGCTTCGCCGCCTGTCGTCCGCGCGTGATCGTGGACACCGGGCTGCTGGACCCGGCCGCCGCCGCCGAGCGGATCATCGCCGCCCTGGGCGGGGCGTCGGGCGGAGCGGGGCGAGGTCAGCGGCTGCAAGCATCGGGGCCGGGAGGGGCGCGGTCATCGGCCCGAGTGTATGGGCGGGCGTCACGCACCGGATATCAACCCCACGACTAGCGCAGGGGGGG
>Ga0315276_10004556_pt1 | contig 12731 bp, 18 predicted proteins | sample YL17G05_0_MG_FD_204542 | JGI IMG/M metagenome (GOLD analysis project Ga0315276, IMG submission 204542) | Sediment microbial communities from Yellowstone Lake, YNP, Wyoming, USA - YL17G05_0 | ecosystem: Environmental > Aquatic > Freshwater > Lake > Sediment | place: USA: Wyoming | collected... | reverse complement strand
TGTATTTTAACATGGTCTACTATGAGAACTAGACAGAAACACTTTCCCACCATCTAGGTAACGATAACAATTTGGTTGCCAAAATCTCATCAATAATAGCGGTAGCCCCTTTAAAAGCCGATTTAATCGCTTGCCCTACTAAAGCACTTTCAGATAATTGCTGTGGGTTCAATTCAACCACAGGAATACCACAGTTTTCAAGCCCTTTTCCCAATAATCTTTGTGCTACAGTGCCAACATTAACAATAACTACTTGTTTAGGGTCAGGGATACCCTTAGCCCTGAAACTACGAATCATAGTTGAAATATCGCCATCTGTATGACCCTGATCAGTTATATAGATGTCAATATCACACCCAAGCCTACGAGCTTCAGAGTACAACGCTAAACAATTAGTACCACCACCCGCACGATAGCCATACAGCGCCTTTGCAAAGCCATCCTTGGTGTATTTCTCAGGTCTACCCAGTATCTTGCCTGAACTGTTAAAGGCACCCCAATGGAAATTGACTTCTGGGTTTTTAACAGATTCCGCCACAATGGCACCTTTGTCAATTGCTACAGCTATTGCATGTTCCATAGAGCCTGAAACATCAATATGTAAAAAGACCTTACCCAAATCCCCTACAACTTCTTTTCTGCTCGCAGCTTTAGTTTCTTTCAAAACATCTTCAACTTCCTGATCCATTTTAGCTCTGATACGTTCTACTCGATCTAATGCATTCTTCGCACTTTTAATCTTTTGAGTATAAACTGCTTTCACTTCCTTATTCTTCAATAAACCTTGACTCTCAAACATCTCCGTCAAAATGACAGTTTGATCACCAGTCGCTTGTTCCAATACTGCGGCAGCAATGACTGGACTTAATTTATCAGGCAATGCACCTAATACAGCTAATGGCGATAAACTTTCGGCACGAATCTTATTTGCTATTTCAATTTCATTCATACCACTAAAATCAAACATAGACTTTGCTTTTTCTATACCTGCACCGGGATATCCTGGTTTTTGTTTCCAGCCAAGAACTTTAACAGCTTCTGGTGAAGGTGCGGTTCGAGTGTACCTATAAAGATTCTTAACAACTTTTGTTAATCCACTTTTCTTAATACCCACTAAAGCCTTTGGATTAGCTTCCCGGTACTTAATATATTTTTTAACTGCCATTTTAAGCCGTTTGCTGCAATGTGTTGCTACTGGTTTACTACCAAATTTTAACTTACTGTTAGCCAATTGCAGAACTCTTAACGCTAATTTTGGATCAAGCTCTTGTAAAGCAGCTTGACTTACCAAACGCCAATTTGGTTTAGTTAATTCTGAACCTTGAAAGAAAGGAGTACCATCAGCATCTGATAATGAATTCGCAAATATTGCTACCACTTTCAAATCTTTACTATCTAATTTCTTAACTGCATAACTTGTAAAATGTGCTAAGAACAAGGGATCTTTCTCAGCCAAATGAGAGAAAGTCTCTAGAATCTTTTCTAGTTTATCCTGTTGTACTATTCCTTTAGACCACAAATGATGACAACCATTAGTAATTGCACTATATGCATTAAACCGTTCCGCATCATCCAGGTAACTTAATTTGTTTTCCATTTCCATTTTCCTTTCAATTCGCAAAAACTTCTTAACTAACACCTGCAACAGAGTTAGGAATCAAATAGACATTCTTTGATTCAGTAGCTTTTCTAGTCTTATAGAGCCAACTATGATTGTCCTGAATATCCACATTAAAACGCTCTTGAATTGCTGGCCGTAGAGCATTTAAAAAATCTATTTCAGCGGAATCAAAAGTTAGACCATAATCCGCATAATCAACCACCATATCCTCGCCTGCAACAGCGATGATCACTTTATTTGTTACGTCTGTCATGATATAATCCCTTAATCGATATATGTATCCAACCACCATTCTTCAACGGTGGTAATGTTAATACCATAGTCTTCATTTTTTTTAAAAGATAAATCTTCAAAATTTATTGGTTGTTGTTGATCTAGTATTTTTTCTTTGCCCTTTATAAACGTATCCAATTGATAAACAACTGAATTATCTATTCTTGCAGGAATAATTTGTTGAGTCTTTAATATAAAAATCACGCCTAATTGGATATGTTGGATAAACTTAACCCACTTCAAATTACGCACTGTACTCCCTAAAGTTAGAATCTCTTCGGGGAATAGCCACAGAGTATATGCTCCTTTTTTTGTGTGTTCTTGCATTCGGTGCAAGATTGCTTTTATGGATATAGGAGAATATTGTATCTCTACAGCAACAAGGTGATCTTTTATTTCAGTAATCAAATCTGTTCTTGTATGCCCAACTACCTTTTCTATTTCCGCATATTTATCATCTTGTATTAAATTCCAATACAAGTCATGCTTAAGATCTAGATGCCTATAGGACTCCATAATTTTACTCCTGGTTATAGAAGTAAAATTAATGTTGCAAAAGAGTATAAATTTGTTATTTTAAGGATATGTGTTGATACCATCTTACTTAAAGAAGACATATGCAAACCTATACCCCATTTGAAATTTCTTCTGACTGGTCTTGTTTGTTACAAGACCTCGAAGCTACAAGTTTACTTTATTTTTACTTTCCAGAATTGTCTGTAGAATAGTTATCTTTAAAATATCTAACAACTTGTTTCCTCAAGGATCACACCATGCTAAAAATGTTTTCCCTCTATACATTACTATTGACGGGATGCGTACATTCACCATACGAATATGAAGATTTTAATCATCGTATAAAAATTCTTGAGAAAAAATTAAAATTAATAGAGATGGATCTTGAACAGATTCTAGACGAATGTATGGAGACACCTCTAAATGAATCTACTAAAACATTATTTCAAAGCCGAGTGGTTTTTAAATACTAATCTATGGAAATATGTAATCCGTTTGAACCCACGACTTCGTGGCTACCCTAAATTCAAACTAGAAAATTATTTCAAGATTAGACAGATTTTAAGAGATGATCCTGAAGGGATTTATTGCTTCGTTGGTTGTGACAATCATTCAGTAGCTATTATCGTTCAACGCATATTTTACAAGTATTGGTGGGCGCATAGCGGTTTTATTGAACTTGGTGAAGATGGTGAAGTCTATATTAGTCATATACGAAAAAAAATACGCTATGATAGCTTACTCTACTATCTCAAAGAAGTTGATAACTTCGCTTTACTTAAACTTCCCTTGAATGAAGATGAGAAAAAGCTAGTTAAAGAAAAAATAAAAAAGATACACAACTCAGAATGCAGTTATAAAATGAGAGATAACCTATATCAATTAGAACAATATTCCTGTGATGACTATTGGATGCATCATAACTATTTCAATTTCTATTGTTCTGAATATCAATATTTTGTTTGTATGAACACAATGAATGAAAATTGGGATAGGGGCAGAAAGCGATTCTCTACTGATGATCTTTATAAGAATGCAGAAGTAATTTTTGAGGAATAATCAATAGGAACCTGTACTAACTTTGAAAAGCGACTATCATTCATAGGAAATTTGATTGGAAAATTCTCTTGCCATTCATCACAAACAAATACAGATACACCCAATTTTGGATTTGGTTTCAATAGTATTTTGAGTTTTGTTCCATTGACTCGTATTTGTTCAGTGGGTTTAGCTAAAGATAATGTCAAAGAGGGACGTTCCTTCAAAATATCTTTTTTAACAGCATCCCAGCCTTTCATAAAAAGCATATCTATGCGTTTCATGTATTTCTTAACAACATTGCCATCCATAAAATGTAATTGATTTTCTATATCTAGAAGCATTTTATTTCCTTGCGCCCCAAGACCACAATGATATTCAAAGTCAGAGGGATCTAACACTACATGATCTACAATCTTATCTGGTGTGACTTGCTTAATTGCAACATTACCAAATAGAGTATAGCTCTGATACCACAAATCTTTATAGTGTGTTATATCAATATCGGTTGGATTACTTGCTTTACCTGTTTTCATAAATTTAAGACGTTCAATAAAATCTTCATCTGGGTATAAATCTGATTCATCAACATTCACTTTTAGAATGATTGGAAAATTTTCATTGGCAGAATAGGCGTGAGCAACAGGATACCAACGAGTCAAATAAGTAAAATTCTCATTACTAGAAAAGTTCTTATCATAGACTTGAATGCCTGTAAATTTTCGAGCCAATAAACCATTTTTACGGATACTAGCTAGATTTTTAGAATCTGTACCATGATATAAAATCAATATTGCTCCTCATACACCTCACATCCATCACAGACGTAATTCTCTAAACACCTACTGCTCCCACCCTCTTTCGGGAGAACAAAGCTATACTTCAGGCAATATAGCCATCTGTGCTCATTAGTATACTTGTGGTGCTTGCATGAATCACAGCACTTACCCTTCTCTAGCTGCCTGAAATTAGGTGCATCACTTTGGCTCATCTTAAAACCTGAGTGGATCGTCCAAACACAGGGTATTGATTATCAAACTCGCATGATCAGAATCACCGCACTCTATCTTTAGAGGCACACCTTTATAATTACCTTTAAGAACTAACATAAAGTATCTTCCTTTTTAACTTTCTAAAAGACCAATCAAGTATACCGCCCTATTTCTTTTTCTTCGCTTTGGCTGCTATTTTTGCTTTGGGTTTAGATTTAGCTGGTCGAGAAACCATCTTTGTGGGTATATAAACTCCCGGTGCAACGTATTTTGTGATGCCCAAACGTGTCTTTTTAGGTATGGCAGAAACAGGTGGAACAGGTAAAGCAGGTGCAATAGGTAATCTTAATTTAATGAACGGCATTCCACCAGGGAAAACATTCCACATATCTCTAGGAAGACAATAACTTATTGCACCGATTGCTATTCCCAAACAGACGAGTTGTTCCATTTTCAAATGTTCACCGGTCCACTGATTGTTTTGTCGATCCATACACATTTCAAGAAAACTACAACCATCTAAAAATTTAGTGGGTAGTTCGGCAAGTAGCTGATTAATATCTTTTTCATTGAATTTAATTCTATCTGGATGAAAGCCAAATTTACCCTTAATGCCATCAACCATTAGAGGATCAACTACCGGAATACCTTTTTTGATCTCATCTTTGCGAAACAAACAATCCTTAAAAATCTCTTCTACTCGTACTACTGTTAATCGATGAAAATCCATAATTTTACTCCCATTTACGCATATATGCTGCAACAAAGTCATCTGTATTTGTAGCTGATTCTACCACATCATCAACTAGTTTATCTAACTCTTGCCATCTTAAAAACATTGCTTCTGGTGCGGTACGTTTTGCTCTATTTGAAATCGAACTAAGACATACACTCTGAAGTGTTGCTAACGACTTTGTGTTTGGCATCCAGTATTTATTGCTAAAACAAATTTTTTCAAATTCCTCTTGCATATCCTCAATTACCGCCCAAATATCTCTTACCATCTTATTATTCCTTATTTTTTATTGCAAATTAGACTTATGCTGTCAATAGGTTTCGTAACATTAGAAAAAGTAAACTGACTATTATTTTGTTTTAATCTAGACACTTATTTTTTTCAATACAAATCATTTCACACACTATGGTACAGTTTAGGAATATAAAAAATGAATAGCTATGTGTGATATGGATAAACTAGACAAATTTGAACGAATACTAAATCTTGTAGAAAGAACAAGAAGGCTCGATTTCATTGCCATCGAAGCAATGGAACGAATGAATAAACAGAACATTGACTTTTATAATTTTTATAATACAATAACAAAAGAGAAAATACCAGTAGTAGTACCCGAACCAAAGTTAGAAAAGGAGTCAGTACAAGAAAAACACCCTATAGTTACACAAACTCAAATGGAAACACCGATACAGAAAAAGGATAATGTAATGGAACACAATGACGCACTTAAAGAATTTGTAAAAGCCTTTAACAGCCAACTGAATAAAATCAAATTAGAAACACCGAATAGTCCGACACCACCTGAAGAAAATGAACCACAGCCACAACCACAGCCACAGCCACAACCTATAAACAAAGATCTTGCTATGCTCGAAAAGATCAAAGGATTGACGGGTACAATATGTGATAGGATTAAGGCTGAAGCAGACATGCTTAAGACTATTCAAACTGTAATGAACGAAACTCATCGCATGAGTTTTGCTACTTGGAAAGAAATGGATGAATATAATAAAGGTCGTGAAAATACCACGACAGCTAAAGCATGATAATCCCTTATACATCATATAAGTTAGTAGATAAATTTAATATTTACCGCTATGAATCTAGATTTGTTTCAAATTTATACCATATTGTAGTAGACTATCCTTTAATAACAGGTAGTCTACATTTCAATAAATTTTATGGGATAACAAATCACTACACAAATCAAAGAGAGATGCTCATCTACGAACTAACTAAAGATTGGGATTTTCACAAAGCTAAGAGTATGGCGGTATGTTGTCCGAAGTCTTCGCATTCTGCACCCTACCCCCCATTTTATATTATACCACAAAAACACATACACGCCATTATGGACACACCCCTTGAATATAAATATTACTATAAAAAAAGGTGGAATTTTGAAACGAATGAACTCTATGAAATACAAAAAATCGAAACATCTGAATGGTTGAATCAACTGGAATTTGAATATTTTGAATTCCCACTAGCCGCTATTTTGCATAAAATTGAATGTAGAATAGAACCAGATTACCTTTAACGCTTAAATTTTCGGTCCAGTATACTAGATATATTTTCAAGCTCATTCTTGAGTAGATTTATGTCACCTGATTTGTAATCACATTTGTTATGCTCTGTTTTTAGCACTGTAAGATCCGTAACAAGTTCTTGAATTGTATCTCTTAAAGAATCTAGGGTATCTATAATAACCTTGGTAGCTTCTGTTAAGTTAGTACTTAATTCGTGGTGTAAATCATCTGACTTATCATGGAGCTTATCTGTGATAATTGTTTCAAACGTGTACATTTGAGCTTGCAATGAATTAATAACTTGTTCTGTTTTATCATGCCTCATATCATACTGATTAACCATACGCCTAAGAAAGAAGAAAAAGGCTCCACTGGTTAACACCCCCCCAGTGATAGCAGCTATTAAAGGCTCGTAAAGAAAATTGTATCCATTGCTTTGAAAGGCATACCCACTAGAGAAACTGTTTATGCCTATAGCATATGCCACGCTCGCAAGACATAGCATATAATTAAACACAAGAAACAAAGATAGAAATATACGAGATTTCATGTAGGCACTCCTAAATCTAAAAGGTTTACGCTGATAGACCGTACCGCAGAAATCCCTCGACTGAATCAGCCTCTCTATATTAAATATAAGACAAAATGACTGTAACTATGTACGTCTATTTGACTTGCATAGATGTCTTTTCCAGAGAATCCACATCTTTTTCAATATCATCTACATTCTTCTTTATATGCTTAAGTAACGTCATAAGTGCAGTAAGCTGCTTGCCCCCTACAACAGCATTAGCTGCCAAAAGAAGTAATTGTAAATCGTTCTCAATATTCAATAAGAGTTCCGACATTTTGGGCGGGTTAGATATCCTAAGAGCCAATATAAAGGCTAATGCTGCCCAAAAGAACCACATATTGCCAGTTATAGTAGTTACAAAAGTCGCAATTTTGTCGTTAATTTTTTGTTTTTGCATATGAATCCTCGCTAATGAAATTAGATTCAATGCAGGATACAACTTACAATATGCGTAATAATCAATTTCTGTGGCAGAAAAGCCGATCAAGAAGTGTCTCTACTTTAAAGATAACCAAAAAATAAAGATTATTATTATGTCTGAATTATTTCAAAATTATGCTGTTTGTAAACTGATTTTCGACTAGCTAAACAGCCATCACACACCGAATGGTAGTCCAAAAAATCTATTATATATGCCAAATACTTTTGTTCAAAAGGCGTTCGCACTCGACTGAAATCTTGATAGTAGTTAGGTTTGTTTGCTGATGGAGTCAAATTGAAAAAAGTAGTTAACCTTGGAATATCTAATCCGAGAGTCATGTTTCTGTTAGCGACTAAAACTTGGATTTCACCTTTCCTAGCTTGTTGCAATATCTCTTCTCTTTTCTTTTTATTACCCACAGCATCTGCATGAAATGCCCTAGCTTCAATACCACGATCCTTCAATCCTTTAGTGATATAATCTAGCATCTTTTTACGTTCAGCTACTGCTAAACAGTAATGACCCGATCTAGCGTATGCTGCTATGTAGTCAATGATGAATTCATTTCTTTCACGATGATTAGCTAAAAAATCTAACATATCTAGAAAAAATTTCTTAATTGAAATACATCTGAAGGGGATAATAACACCGGTCTTAACAATCCTCACTTGACAGGGAACTTCCTCAACAATACCTTTGGCAATAATTGGGCCTAAAACATATTGGCTCACTATATCCATACCACTTTTAATCTTAATGGTAGCAGATACCCCAAGTCGCCACGCACTATTGAAACCAGAAACTACTTTAGAATATTGTGTTGCATTCGATCTATGTACCTCATCGATAAAAACCAAACCAAATTTATCCCGGCATTCTTTTAGTTTATCCCACGATTTTTCATTTTGAATGAACTTTTGATAAGGCATAAAACAAATTTCATAACGATCTATGTCTTCCCAATTTTCAACGATACCAATCAATTGCTTATTGGCATCATATTCTAAATCAAGAATATTGGTCATCTTCCAAAATGTCTTCAACGCCTGTTTAGCTAAATCGATTTGATGGGACAAAAATAGAGTTTTATAACCTAACTTACATGTAATATATGTCATTACGACAGTTTTACCATAACGGGGTGGTGCTGAAATCATACCATAGCCATCACTGCGTAATACTTTTTCTACCACCGATTTTTGGTTGGGTCGCAATTCACCTTTAAATTTCAAGGGAATGGTTAAAGGTACTTTAGCTCTCTGATCATCTATATCAAATTTCCCAAAATGTTTTTGTAGTAGTTTCAAATCACCTCTAGCAAATTTAGTAACACCTTTTTCATAATCATGTTCAAAAAACTGTAAATTGATATCATTGCCATCAACATCTTTTACTGTTGCCATAAAATCATTAATAGCATTCAACGGCACCATATGAGTGGGAACATATAACTTATCCAATAAAACCGGTCGATCCATTACGCACCCCTTTTTTTGCATATTACACGAATACAAAAAAATGGCAAAAGTAATTCGAGTATGTTAAAATATATCTCATAATTAATTAGGAGCTAAAATATGCAAAATAGATTCGGTATTGACTACGTTCAAATCAATGCAAACTTGTATTTAACAGAATATAGTTTCACTTTGCTAGATTCTCTTTTAGGTGAAGAAATCAAAAAGCGAGAGAGTGTGAATCATATTTGGATCTATGATAGATCAGGATCAATGTATGGTTTACTCGATTCTCTTATAGAAGATCTTATCAAAAGAGCCAAAACTATACCTACTGGGGATACTATCACATTTGGTTGGTTCTCCAGCGAAGGGCAAAAGAACTTTATATTGAAGGGGTTCAAGATAACTGAATCCAAAGATTATTCAATACTAGAAAAAGCACTAAGAGCTAACAATACTACAATTGGATGTACTTGCTTCTCTGAAATTTTAAATGAAACCGAACAAGTAGTTCAAGATCTTTCTGTATTTGGGACTAACTTCGCATTATGCTTTTTCACAGATGGTTTTCCTGTTGTTAGTAATTACAACAAAGAAATACAAGCAATTTACAATGCAGTTGAGAAGTTAAACAACAAAGTTACTTCGGCATTATTAGTTGGCTATGGCGATTATTACAACAAAGAACTCATGTCAGAAATGGCTGAAAAAATTGGTGGTGCGTTAACCCATTCTGCTAATTTACCTAGTTTTTCTGTTTCACTTGATTCATTTGTCAACAGCGCCAAAGAAAACAAAAAAATATCTATTGAGCTAGAAAATGAAATCACAAAGAACACATTGATCTACAATATTAATGGTAATAACATCAATTTATACACTGCTGACGAAAACAAAGAAGTCAAAATCTCTTGTAACGAAGATGAGAAAACATCGGTATTCGTTCTAACTGAAAGCAAGCCTAAAGGTGTTCATATCAATTTAGAACACACTAGCAAACAAAGTAAATCCTTTACCGCAGGTTTATATGCTGCTGCTTATATCCTAACACAAAAAACAAAAACTGAAATTGCAATCGATGTATTAGGATTCGTAGGAGATAAGAAATTAATAGATCTCGTAACTAACAGTTATACAAATGCCGAGTACGGGAAAGCCGAAGAAACAATCAAAGAAGCTATTTTAGATCCTAAGAAAAGATACCTAGATGGAAAAGTAACAGGCTATGTTCCACCAGTAGATGCTTTTTGTTTACTGGACTTGATTGATGTATTAGCTGCTGACAAAGAAGCCTATTTCTATCCTAGACACGATGCTTTTTCATATAAGCGAATAGGCAAAGCATCTAAATTGGAAGAAGGCTATAGCGAATTCAACGCTGATAAAGAAACAAGATCACCGTTTTATGATGTTGTCTGGAATGAAACCAAATTGAACTTATCCTTGAGATCTCTTATTGTAGGTGAAATTGAATTAGGATCTGAAGCAAGAAAATACGGCCTCGTTACCCCCTTTCCTACATTTCAATATAGGAACTATACTTTTGTAAAAGACGGCATCTTAAATGTAACTACGGTTCCAGCTTGCTTATCAGAAGCTACGTTTAATCTGTTACAAGAGAAAAAAGTAATAGTCGATAAACTATGGGTTGCAAAAGAAGTCTATATTTTAAATCTTAATGCAATACCTATTGTAAATCGTAAAATAGCTGAAAGTAAAACATCAGCTACAGAACTATGTAAATTAGTATTGCAAGAGCAAGAAATCAAAGCCCAACTCAAAGCATACAAATGGTTTAAAGAAAAAGAATTCCCTGAAAAAGAGATTACCGTTGCAACAGCTAAAACCTTTGTTGAGAAGCAACAGGCTTTCTTAGAGAGTAAAGGTATCAATTCTAAAACAGGAGCCTATGAGCCGCCAATGACAGAATCTGAAGCTACTGATTTCTACATCGCAAAAGAATTTGCTATCAAAATTAAAGGGCTTTCAAGTCTACCTAAAATCGATGCAGTAACTGCTAAATTGAAAGACAATAAGAAGTTAACTGTCAGTGATAGTTTGATAGCTATTGCAGTAAATGCTTACGCTGCCCAAGTATTCCCTCATGACAATGATAAACTTGCTTGGCTGGTACAAAAAATAGCTGATCTGTACCAAACATTGAAACCAATAAGACGACAAGTTCAAGAAACAAAATTTGCAATTTTGTTGGGTAAGAAGTGGTTTGATGAGTTCTCATCGAGAGAAGAAAACACATTAACGATCAATAACTACGAGTTCACTGTTTCTTTAACAGAGAAAAAGGTTCCGATTTAAGGTGTTTCAAATGAGTTCAATAGGTCCAAAACAAATGTGTCTTACTTGTAAAAAGTATAAAAGCACAACTAGTTTTTTTTGCGGTTTAGTAGACAATGAAGAAGATTTTTTAGATTTGATTAAAGATAAAAAATTAGAATGTGAGCTTGAAAATAAAGATATAGACAATGATTTGCCGAAATGTTTAAAGACTACTGGTGGTAATCAGGAGTAATGCGATGACGCTATACAAAGATTATGAAGATTGGTGGAGAAATGGTCAACATGGTTATTCGTCTGCTAGTAGGGAGTATGCGAAGGAGATTTGGGCAGATTTAGAAGAAACCATAATGGCTAAGAGGGAGGATTGGGAGAGGCTTCTAATCTTTGAATGTAAGAAAGAGCGTGAGAATTTCATCAGCTACCTTCGGGATTTTACGGCGTATCTGGAGGAGTTTGGGCTGGTGGAAATAGCAGGGGTCAACTTCCATAAGTGGGTGCTAGATAGGAGGTTGGGAAGGGATAAGAAAAGTGAGGTTAAAGCACTCAATACTTGGGAACGAGTTCTAGTGTTCTTCCGAGGTTCCCCCCTTGGTGAGCCTATAACCAGGGGTGAATACATGCGGCTTCAGACAGGGGAAGCCTCCTCCTCCTACATCCGGTTGGACGAATATCGGGGGCTATTGACAAGGGCCGGGTATGTTCAAACGGTTAAACGTGGGGTGTATATAGTTGTTAAAAAGATACCGAAGGAAGGGTTAACGTACCGTGGTTTGCGACGAAGTTTAGGCAAACAGAAAGATTTTCAATGAGTCAATTTAATACCTTGTTCGCCATAGCAATTTCAAAAGATAAAATGTGTTCTGATACCGCCCGATGTTCTGTAGAGTTGGTAAAAGAGGGTGCGAGTTCGGCTACTATGTTATACATTCCTTTGAATATACAAGAGTACGATAGTTTGGTGCAATTCAGAGAGGAAGCGGTAGATGCAATAGACGCATGTATTGAAGAATTCAAAAAGATGACCCAAGATGATGCGCCTACGGTTACTGTGTGTGACAGATGCTTGATGGCAAGCTGTTGGCAAGGTAAATTCATGTGTGAAGATTCAGACATAGCTGGGACAGTCGAAAAGACGGTAACAGAATTGGACCGGCTAGGTCTGGAGCATCCCTGCTATTATTCTACGGAATAAACTATACTTCAATCTGCTGACTCGCATGTCTAATCTTATTTGCTGCTAATTTTAAATTAGCACCTTCCATAAACGCTGCTA
>Ga0315276_10004551_pt1 | contig 12735 bp, 12 predicted proteins | sample YL17G05_0_MG_FD_204542 | JGI IMG/M metagenome (GOLD analysis project Ga0315276, IMG submission 204542) | Sediment microbial communities from Yellowstone Lake, YNP, Wyoming, USA - YL17G05_0 | ecosystem: Environmental > Aquatic > Freshwater > Lake > Sediment | place: USA: Wyoming | collected... | reverse complement strand
GTATCCCTTCCCGTTTTGCGTTTCGATAGAGTTGAATACTTCCGCGCTCAAATTCATCCGGAGGAACGGGTTTGGCAGAAATAAGCTGCTCTGACTCTAATTGGATGGGATAAAGCACATCTATAACTTGACGCAGTTCTGAAAAATAGTCGAAGGGTTTGCTTAACAAAACGAGCAAATCAATGTCACTCCTTGAGTCAGCTTGCTTGCGTGCTACAGACCCATACAGAATCAGACCCTTGAGCTGAGAACCATAATGGCTTTCAAGAGCCGCTTTGCATTTTCTCACCACTTCACTTATTGTTGCCATTTGAATCACCCCCTTTCAATTTGCGTCGCGCGCCTAACAATTATTATACTGGTTCGGTTTATTCCCTCGATTTGTGTTTAACGATACTGTATTTTAAGCAAAGAAACAATAATTTCCGAAGGATTATCTTCTTGGGACAAGGGGACGTAGGTTCTGAAGCAACTTAGGCATATTTCAGCAACTCCCGGGATTCCTGCGAAGCCGCCAGCCGATTCACGGCGGAAGTTGTCACCCCCAAATAACGCGCTACCTCCGCCCCGGGATACCCCATCCTCCTCACCCGGATCACCTCTTTCCCTCGCCCCCCTGACCGAAGTCTTCCTTCTTCGATCCGTTCTCCCTTTACCATCTCCCTCATCAGTTCATCCAATCTCCTCACTCGCCGGGACAACCTCAACGTCTCCTTTTCCCTTTTCTCAGCCTCTAAAAGAAGCTCCTCTACAAATTCTCCACTCCCCAATATCCTTTGATCCGAGGCGACCTTATCCCCTTTTCTCCTCAGAGAAAGAACCTGAGACCATCCCCCAAACTCCGAATCAAACCTCCCCCCACCAGCTCCGGCCTCCTCTCTTGCGAGGATGGGGTCAAACCTGCACTATTGACTAGATTTCGGTCTCAGCACTTTTGACAACCTTTGAAAGCTCTCGCGCAGACGAGGATCCTTCCGCAGTGATGCCTCCAACCGCTTCCTATTCTGGCTGATGGCCGATACACTAATTCCACCCAGCCTCCGCCCAATCTCGGCGAAACTCATCCTCCTGGATAAATGAACCCTACAAAGCTCCAACAATATCGACCGAGCCTGACGAATCCCACGGGGCCGGTATAATCCCTCTTCTTCTACCCCAAACTCCCGGGAAACTGCCCTGGCTATCTCCTCCACTGTGCCGGGCCCCGTCTGTAAATCCTTGATCCCGGTTAATTCCCTATGGTCTACCTTCTTCTTGGATAGAAAACGTTCGTAAATCCAATCTACAAAATCATCGGAACCCAATACGGCCTGCCCCCTGACCCCCTTCCAAAAGGTAATATTCATGTCTTTCATGACTCCATCCAGCACAAACTGTTCGTATTTCCTCCGGCCGCCAAAACTGTCTCCCCCAACCGCCATATCCAGAATCTCGGAATAATTAACGAAAGCCTGGCGCTTTCTCAGATGGGTATATCCGCCATAGCTGCTCCAGGGATCCGCCTTCAGAATCCTCCGCTTCTCTTCAATCCCCAATTGGGAATATTTCTTAATCCGAACCGGGTTCAAATGAATGTACCGGCTGAGCTCCACAAGATGTTCATCTTTTTCAATCAAGATCGCCTTGTAACGCCCTTGAAACAGGTGACCACTCCTACGGTAGCGGCGGTTGAAATAAACCGTGTAGGTGGTATTGAAGCGTTGCATGAATTTCCTCAGGTTGGCTTCTGGGGTCATCAGAAGAAGGTGGAAGTGAGTCTGCATCAGGACATAAGAATGCACCTCAATCCTATAAAGCTTGAGGTTGGCTGAAAGGATTGCAAGCCACTTGTCCCTGTCAGCGTCATCCCGGAAGATGTTCCTTTTCTCATTCCCCCGGCAGGTGACGTGATACCAAGCTCCTGGATATTCTATGCGAAGCGGTCGAGCCATGAGGCAAGAATACAAAATAGAAACCCTTTAGTCAATAGTTCAGGTTTGACCCCCTTTCCATATAGACTCTTCTGCCCTTGAAAATCATTGACTAAAAAAAATTAAAAAGCTTATCCAGCGAGTTGAATCCGCGAAGTCGGGCTAGGCCAAATTGTATTTTTAACGCGAAACTCGGAACCTGGAACATATTCTTTATTCCGCATTCCTCATTCGGTGGTCACATTCCCAAAAAAGCCTTCATCATGTACTCATTCTTCAATAGTTCTTTCCCCTCTCCGTGGAGAACAATGGACCCATTTTCCAGTACATAGCCCCGATGGGAAATGGAGAGAGAACGATGGACGTTTTGTTCCACCAGAAAAACGGTGGTCCCCTGCTGGTTTATTTCCTGGATCACTCCGAAAATCTCCCTTACCATGAGCGGAGACAGACCCAGGGAAAACTCATCCAGGAGGAGAAGCTTCGGGCAGCACATGAGTCCCCGGGCGATGGCCAGCATTTGCTGCTCACCGCCGCTCAGGGTGCCCCCAAACTGCTTACTCCGTTCTTTCAGGATGGGAAAAAGGCGGAAGATCCAGGTCAACGTTTCCTCCCGCTTCTTGCGGGCTTCGGGCACATGGGAGCCCATGTGCAGATTCTCCAGGACGGACATGCGGGGGAAAATTCTTCGCCCCTCGGGCACCTGGGATAGGCCCATCTCCACGATGTGATGGGGAGGAAGCCGGTGGATTTCTTTCCCCTCGAAAACAATCGATCCGGATTTTGGCCGGGACAACCCGGAAATCGTTCTGAGAGTGGTAGTCTTCCCGGCGCCATTCCCTCCCACCAGAGAGACTATTTCTCCAGAGGAAACGGAAAGGGAAACCTCCCGGAGGGCCTGGATATCCCCGTAAAAAACATGGATCCCTTTAACTTGAAGCAAGGAGAAACTCCTCCCCCAGGTAGGATTCGATGACCCGTTTATTCTTGGATACCTCTTCCGGAGAGCCTTCGGCGATCTTCTCCCCATGATGGAGGACATAGAGCCGGTCCGCCAGTTTCATGACCGCATGCATGACGTGCTCGACCACGATGATGGTTACCCCATCCTGGCGGATCTTGCGGATGAGCTCCATGACCTCCTTGATTTCCGTCGGATTGAGCCCGGCCATGACCTCGTCCAGAAGGAGAAGTCCAGGCCGCGTGGAAAGGGCTTTACTCAACTCCAGGCGTTTTTTGTCTTCCAAAGTCAGGTCGGATACTCTCGCGTTCTTCTTCGAACCTAGGCCCACCCGGTCTAAGATGGCCTCTGCGGTCAATCTCGCTTTCTTGAGGTCGTCACTGTCTTTACCTTTGCCGTAGAGAGCCCCGACCATTACATTTTCCAGGACCGTCATGCGGGCAAAGAGTTTGGTAATCTGGAAAGTCCGGCCGATTCCCTTTTGGCAGATCTGGAAAGGTTTGAAGCCCAGGATCTCTTCTCCCTTGAAGCGGATGGTCCCCCGGCTGAGGGGGTAAAGGCCGGTAATGAGGTTGAAGAGGGTGGTCTTTCCGGATCCATTGGGGCCGATCAGACCGACGATTTCCCCGGAGGATACCCGAAGGTCGACCTCAAGCAAGGCAGCCAGCCCGCCAAAATATTTGGTTACCCTTACACACTCTAAGAGGGCCATGTCCCCTTCATTTTCTCCTGGTCCAGCCTTCGACCAGGCCAACCAGCCCTTTGGGAAGGTAAAAGATGAGGAGAACCAGGATGATTCCGTAAATGATCAAGTACCCGGTTTTGACCGTTATCCGAAGATACTCCCCCAGGAGGGTGAGAATAAAGGCTCCGACCACCGGCCCGGCCACTGTGTAAAGCCCGCCCATCAAAGGCATGATCTGGGCTTCCACCGAGATGTGGATATTGAAAACGCCGTGGGGGTCGATATAGGAAATGTAATGGGCATAGAAACCACCCACGACACCCACAAAGAAAGCGCTGGTGGTAAAGGCCATCACCTTGTACTTCGTGGGGTTGATCCCCAGCATGTTGGCTGCTTCCTGGTCGTCGTGGATGGCGGTGAAAGCATAATACAATTTGGACCGTTTTAAGAGGTAAGCCATAAGAACCGTCAGAAAGGCGATGGCCAGGACCAGATAATAAGCATAGACCTTTGCCGTTTCACCCCCACCGTAGAGAGGCGCGATAGCCACGCCCTCCGCCCCTTCGGTCAGCCCCGGCAGCATGATGACCAATATTTTGACGGCCTCCGCAAAAGCCAGGGTGGCGATAGCCAGGGCCCAAGGGGCCATGCGCAAGCAGATGACCCCGATGAGGATCGCCCCCAGGGAAGCAAACACTCCACCCAGAACCAGGTCAAAGTAGATGGGAAGCTGCCAGGCGTTGTACATGAGGGCTGCCGTGTAAGCTCCAATTCCAAAGAAAGCGGCATGCCCCAAGGAAATCTGATGAGTCCAGACCAGGATATTCCAGCTGGTGGCAATCACAACGAAGACCATGACCAGGATCATCAGATGCAGTGAATATTGGCTGAGGACCGAGGGAATAAATAGGAGAAATCCTAACAGGATCAGGAGGGAGAGAATCTTGGCGTATCCCTTATTCGACATAGAATAACCCCTTGGGCCGAATAACCAGGATTACGATCAGGATTAAGAAGGATACCCCCTCAGCCCATCCCGAGCCATTGGGCAGATAGTTGGTCACCAATGATTCAGTCAATCCCAGGATCAAACTTCCCACCACCGCCCCAGCGATGGAACCAAATCCTCCTAAGACCACGATGGCGAAAGCCTTGAGGATAAAGAGCATGCCGATCAACGGGAAGGTGTACATGATCATGCTGGTGACTACGCCCCCTGCGCCCCCCATGGCCGACCCCACCCCGAAGGCCAGAATATTGACCCGGTCTACATTGACCCCCATGAGCATAGCTGCTTCCCGGTCCTGGGTGACCGCCCGTACTGATTTTCCCCATTCGGTTTTTTTCAACGCGACGCTGAGAAGAACGGTAAGCACGATGGCGATGACAAAGCCCGTGAGGCGTGCTAATCCCATCCGAATAGGTCCGAGTTTCAGGGAGATCGCTGAATACCCCGTGGTCATGGAGACGTAATTGCCGGTAAAAAGGATCAAGGCCAGGTTCTGGAGGATCAGCACCAAACCGAAGGTCAGAAGGATCTGATTGAAGTGGGGAGCGTCAATGACCGGGTTGATAAAAAAGCGCTGGATCGCGACCCCGAAGGAGAAGAGGACAAAGATGGCCAATGGAAGGGAGATGAAAGGGTCGATTCCGTAAAGGGTAAAGAGAAAGTAGGTGAGGTAGGACCCGATCATCAGGGTCTCACCGTGGACGAAATTAATCACCCGCATGACCCCGAAGATGAGGGTAAGGCCCACGGCGATTAAGGAGTAAAGGCCGCCGGTTAGAATCCCATTGACAATGACCTGGGCAAAGGTCGCCAGATCCATGGTCTTCCTTTTTAAAAGATCTCATTTAAATCCCCCCAACCCCCCTTAATGAAAGGGTGAGGGGCAAGGGGATTTTCATAATTGGCGGGTGGCGCACCCGTCATGAGGCATCAGTTGCTTATCGTTTATCCCAGGAGGGCAAAGGATACGAAAGGGTCCCCCCGGCCGCTTTCTTGGGCCAGAGGGTCACTTTTTCTCCCTTCTGCCATTGGAAGACAACCATCTCATGGAAGCTCTGGTGGATGGCCCCGAACTGGTTCTTGAAAAACTTCATATGCCCCATGGGAGTCATGGTGTCCGTAGCTTCTAGGGCCGTGATAAGTTTTTCCTTATCCGTCGTGCCGGCCTTATTGATGGCGTTGGTCAGAGTGAAAAGGGAAACGTAAGATATGATGGACCAATAGTTAGGTTCCCGGTTGTACCGTTTCTGATACTCGGCCACCCAGTCTTCGGTTTTGGGGAAGAATTGAGGGTACTGGGTTGAAGCCGCGAACTTGGTGGAGGGGGCCCAGACCTCAATGCCGCAGACGTATTCGGAATCTTTCTTCAGAGAGTCCCGATATTCAGGGAACCCCACGCCCACCGTGTCCAGGAGCATTTTCGGGGTAAAACCCAGCTCTTTGGCCTGCTTGGTGATGAGGATGGAGTCGCCGGCGTAGCCGACCCAGTAGAAAATCTCCGGCTTGGCTCCCTTGATCTTGGTGAGCAAGGGAGAGAAGTCCAGAGTTCCGGACTTGAAGGGTTCGAAGGTTACGAGTTCAAAGCCCAATTCGGTGAGGTATCCTTTCGCCACCTTGGAATGGTCTACGCCATAGGAGGTGTCCTCATAAGCCAGAGCGATGCGCTTAGGCTTCGGCTGGATGCTGTTGAGGAAGTCGGCAATATTTCTCTGGTAGTCCGGGGAGCGGGGATGGAGCATGAAGAACCAGCGTTCTTTTCCGTACATCTGGTCCATTTTGACCGCCCCGCCGCCCTGCCAGACCGTCACCGGTTCATACTTTTTCATCGCTGCGAGCAGGGCCAGGCTCTCCACGCTGGAATACCCACCAGTCAGGGCCACAACCTTATCGCGGGTAATGAGTTTCTCCGCCGCAGAAACGATGACCGTGGGATCTCCCCGGTTATCCTCGATGATCAATTCCACTTTCTTCTTTAGGGCGCCCCCTGCCGCATTGATCTTCTCGATAGCCATATCGATTCCGCGTTTTTCTTCTTGACCAATCATGGCATTCGGCCCGGTGAGGGGCAGGATAACCCCAATCTTAAGGGTATCCTGGGCCTGGGCAGAAATGATGAAGAGGCTGAAGAACAGGATGACGGTCATCACCCCGGCAACTGATTTACGCATATCCTTTCTCCTTTCCCCGCAGGAGTGGGAAAAAATGTGTCTAATGTTTTTTTGATAAGAACTCGCTTTTGGGTATTGTGAGTATACTGGGAAGGCAATTGTGGGTCAAGGGAATTTGAGCACAAGATCTTGGGTTTGTTTGGGGGCCTTTTCAGGGGGGATTCGGGGGATTTTCGGGGTAGAGGTGGGGAGGGGGTGTTTGCAACGATTTGACGAGGACCGTCAGGCGTTTTGGAGGCTGATCCGGACACACCGGTTCCTTCCACCCCGTATTCCTGATCTTTACGACTGAAGGTAAGCATCCCTGTGAAAGAGGATTATTGACATTGGAGGAGGCGTCTGAGATGCTTGGATTCTGCAAGGCGATCGTGAGACGCAAACGCGCCAAGGGAGTGCTCCCAATGGCTGCACACAAATTGAATGACATGGGGGAATACATGTACGAGCCTTTGCCACCTGAAAACACCGAAAAATCAAGCCATTGTTCCAGCTCGGACAGAAGAGGTGCAGTATGACGTCAACGTCAAGGCCAGAAGATATTCATGGTGGCAATCCCGGCACTTCACCCGGGCAAAGCCGTGGTGTAGGTCACCACAGTCCAGGTAGCGGTAAATGACCTTCTGGAGGTAGGGGCGCCAGAACCCATACGGCCTTTCGAACCGCTCCTCGTAGACCTGAACAAAGGTTACAGCTGGCAATGGAAGGAAGCCTGGATCTTCCCGGAGAAAGTCCTCAAAAAGTCCGACCCCATGAGCATTTCCGGCGGCTCCTGGGGTCCGGACGGGCTTCTCTATTGCACCGGCCACGATCATCCCGAGCTCTACGCCTTGAGACTGCCCCAAGCCGGTTCCGTGCTGGAACTGGTTGAAATCATCCCCATCGAGAATAATGGCCAGGGAATCGCCTGGGACCGAAGTGACCCGGGGAGGATATACTCCATAAAACGGCCCACCAAGCAGGTCGTGGCATCAAGGCTTAAAAAGAAAGGGAATCCCTAAACCACCCCGGCGGGATCCTTCTGCCGTCCGAAAAGGCGGCTCTTAACCCAATGGGCAAATCTTCTGTAAAAAAGCATCTGGCTGGCGAACATCCAGACAATGAGGATGAAGAGAATCAACGCCACCGGCCGGGTAAAGATGGGCCATAGGCTCCCCTGGGAAACCATGAGGGCGCGGCGCAGGTTCTCGTCGGCCATGGGGCCCAGAATAACCCCGATGACCAGGGGCGCGATGGGGTAGCTCATCGACTGCATGAAATAGGCCAAAATACCGATGGGAACCATCAAGTAGAGGTTCACCACTTTCGTCCCCAAAGCATAGGAACCGATCACACAGAGAACGAGCACGATGGGCATGAAGAGGGGAGGAGGAATCCGGAGGACTTTAACGACTTGGGTGGCAAGGAGAATTCCACAAACGAACATGGCAAAAGAGGCAAGAAGAAGAATGGCGGTCATCTGGGTAATAAATTGAGGATGTTCAATGGAAAGCATGGGCCCAGGAGTTACATTGTGAATCATGAGAGCCCCCAAGAGCATAGCCGCAGGAGGGCTTCCTGGGACTCCAAGGGTCAGGAGGGGGATAATCGCTCCCCCAATACAGGCATTATTTCCGGTTTCACAAGCGATGACCCCTTCATAGGCCCCCTTGCCAAAAATCTCGGGATGTTTTGAGGCTTTCTTGGCCGCCCCGTAAGAAACCCAGGCAGCCACGTCCTCCCCGATGCCGGGGACAGCTCCAATTCCTACCCCGATTAGAGCCGATCGAATGATCGTGGTAATATGCTTCCCAATGATCTTCCACTCCGGGAAAACCCGGTGGAATTTCTTAGCTTCCGCGATCGAAAATTGATCCCTTATGACTTGAATGATCTGGGGAATCCCAAAGGCACCAATGAGAACCGGCACAACTTCAAGGCCTCCATCCAACTCCGAGAACCCAAAGGTGAACCGGGGGAACGATTGCAGATTATCCCTGCCGACGATCGCGAGAAAAAGGCCGATAAAACCAGCGATCCACCCCTTGTAAACAAGGTCCTGGCCGGTCAACCCCCCACTGATCATAATGCCAAAAAAGGCTAGAAGGAAGAATTCATAAGAGGTAAATTGCAGGGCGATGGAAGAAATCAAAGGAGCCGTTGTTGCCAAAAAGAACATTCCCACCATTGTGCCGATAAAGGAAGCGGTTGTCGTAAGCCCTAAAGCCCGGCCGGCTTCTCCTTTGCAAGCCAAGGGGTACCCATCCAGGGCCGTCGCCGCAGCTGCCGCCGTACCGGGGATGTTGACACAAATGGACCCGTAAGATCCCCCGTAGATTGCTCCCACGTACATTCCCAGCAGGGTGATCATGGCTGTATTGGTATTAATTCCATAGGTCAAGGTCGTGAGGAGGCCTACCCCCAGAGTGGCGGTCAGCCCGGGCAGGGCGCCGAATATGATGCCTAAAATGGTAGCGGCAAATAAGAGGATCATATTTTCCAGGTTGAAGGCTAAGTGGAAAACGGTTTGATAGAAATTAATGATTTGCTCAATGATGAACATGTCTTCTCCCTTTTCTATCTCTAACGGAAGGCATACCGAATGATATTCATGATTTCAATAAATCCTCCCTCCACGGGCAGGGGAACCAGGAGGAGAAATTTGAAAGCGGGAATGAGAAACAGAGAAGTGATGACAGATGTGATCAGGGTGAGTTTCATCTTCTTTTTTTGGACTTGATCCCCACGAATCAAGACTGCACAGTAAAAAATATAGGCGAGGAGAAACAGAAAGACCAAAATATCCATGAAATATGGAAAAATTCCATTGATTTTCCTGTGCACCCCCACAGAAAATAAAAATACAAAGAAAAGGCAGCCGATTAGATAAAATCGAAAAAGCTTTTTCAGGATCATTGAATCGTCAAAGTAGAAAAAGGTCATAAAAACGACCAGGCAGAAAATGGTGCTAAGGAAAAAATCAATCCTGGGAATGTTCAAGTAGACATAGGCGAAAATGGGGAGGAGAATGCCAAAGAGCCGGAAGGTCTTCCCTGAGGATTCCTTTCCCCGGGTGGAGAGATCTTCAAAAAATCTCTTGGCTCCCCCATCTCGAACCGCTCTGGCCATCAAGACCCATCCCCCTAAAATTAAAAAGGAGCCGATGCCCAAGGGGAAAAGGGCAGGCGAAACATACCAGACATTGATCACCCCGCTGAAGCTGTCCTTCATGGGCATGGTGAAGACGGTGTAGACGAGCATCCATATTCCAAAAATGACCAGAATGATGCTCGTAACGAAATCCTTTTTCCTCAATTCAATTTTTTCCATGACTCACCTTTGACCAGATGATAACCTATTGCGGTGTTCATATTTTCCAACCACAAGCTTTTCCCAAGGCCTGCTCCAAAACATAAGGAGGGAAGGGAAAACCTCTTTCCCCTTCCCTCCGCAAAACCCTTTAAGGTTTAGGAATCTTTAAAGTCTCAGGATTGACCTTTGCCGCACCCAGTTCCCAAAGAGTCCAGCCAAAAAGGGATTCCAGGTTGTTAAATTCGTCCTTCGCCGCTTTTCCCGTTTTGCCCGAAATCGTATAATAGTTGGTAGCCGCCCAGTTCTTGAACGCATCGGTTACCAAAGCTTTGGCAAAGGCATCGGCAATGACCTTCTTGATATCTTCGGGAACGCCTGCGGAGACGCCAAAGCCGATTGCCTGCATAATGGGTAAATACTTGGAAAGACCCGGATAGGGAGTGAAAGCGGATGGAATCTCTCCCACATCTTTTAGATTAAAAGATTCCGGAGTCAGCATGGCCAGAGGTCTTAATTTTCCTGCGCGGATCAACTGCTGTTGTTCCGCAACGGAGGTGACAACCGCCACCACTTCGCCGGTCATGGCTGCAGTCTGGGCGGGAGCGGAACCCGCATAGGGAATGAAATTGAGCTTGACTCCCGACCCTTTCTCAATGGCGAGCAAGTTTAAGTGATGAATAGAACCGGCACCGCTGGCACTGGCCCGGATCGTACCAGGTTTGGCTTTGGCATCTTCAATCAATTCCTTGATACTTTTGTAGGGAGAGCTCGGGGTGACCGAGATTACATCCGGGGAACCTCCAATGATGAAGTATTCCCAGACATTCATTCTTTTGTCCCATCCTCCCTGGACTCCGGCGGTTACGCAGGATTCGGAAATACCGGCCCAGTTGTATCCATCAGCGGGGCGGGCGATAACATCCGTCATCCCGATCGAGCCCCCCACTCCGCCGGGCTTGTTGATCACGTTGATGTTCACTTTTAGAATTTTGGCCATTTCCCCCGAAACGATGCGGTTACAAACATCCGTCCCCCCGCCGGCCGCCCAAACGACCGTATTGGTGATATCCCGGACCGGAAATTTCTTTTCCGCTGCGAAAGTGAAGCCGGCGCACATAAACAAGAGAGCCAACACCAAGAACAAACTTTTCTTCATGACTTCCTCCTTTGGGGAATTTATGATTCCTGATTCCATGCGCTTCATGAATACCGATATTCAATCAGCCTTCCCTGCCGTTCACCCCCTCTCTTTTTCCATATCCTCTTTCAGTCTTTCCCTGGATTTCCTCAGATGAAGCCGGGCCAGTTCTTCCGCTTTAACCGGATCTCGCTGACGGATGGCTTCGATCAGGGCACGATGTTCTTGGATCGTTTCCTTGGGGGACCGCACCAGTCCGGACTGGGATTCCCCCTGGTAACTGTAGGAGATGATGCTGTACGTTCCCAAGATGCTGGACAGAAGATCATTTCCCCCGATTTCGATCAGGAAATGATGAAATCGGCGGTCTTCTTCGGCGTACCGTCTCACCTCCTTGAGTTCATCGGAGGCTTTCAGCCCCTTGAAAAAATTCCTGAGTTTCTCAATCTGTCTATCCGTAATGCTCTGGGAAACCCTGCGGGCCGCCAACCCCTCCAGGACTTCCCGGAGTTCAAAGATGTGAATCATCTCCTGAGCGGAGAAACGGCGAACGTAGAAGCCTCTCCGGGGGATGGCCGAGACCAGGCGCTCCTGTTCTAACTTTTTCAGGGCAGCCACCAAGGGGGTTCGGCTGATGGCCAGATCCCGGGCCAACTTGTCCTGGTAGATCTTGGATCCGGGAGAAAGCCTTCCCTCCAGGATCATGGACTTCAAGGTTTTATAAACCTTGAAGTCCAAATTTTCATGGGTAGTCCCTAGTTTTTTCACGGGCGCCCCTTCATTTCGCGAAATTTAAATGGACCTTGCCACCCTCGCAGTCACCGCGTCACCAATCATCGTGGTAGCAGCCTTCCCCCCCAAATCGGGGGTATGATACCGGGGATCTTTCAGTACTTTGGCCATGGCGGACTCGATCGCTTTGGCGCCCTGGTCCGCCTCGGGGTCCCCTTTCTTTTCTCCCAGCCATTCCAGCATCATAGCCGCGGAGAGAATCTGGGCCACCGGGTTGGCCATTCCCTTTCCGGCGATGTCCGGAGCGCTCCCGTGGGAGGGCTGAAACAGGCCATAGGTATCTCCCACATCGGCGGAAGGGGCCAGCCCCATCCCTCCCATCGTCCCGGAAGCCAGGTCGGAGAGAATATCTCCGAACATATTCTCCATGACCACCACGTCAAACCATTGGGGCTTCTGGACCATGTACAGGGCCATGGCATCTACGTAGACATGCTCGGCGGCAATGCCCGGGAAAGAAGAGGCGACCCGGTTAAAGACCTCCCGGAAGAAAGCCATGCTTCGCAAAACGTTGGCCTTATCCACGCAGGTCACCCGCCGTTTTCCGTCCGCCGGGGCCCCTTTTCTCTTCTGGGCGAATCGGAAAGCGTACTTTACAATCCGCTCCGTCCCCTTCCGGCTGATCACCATATTATCCACGGCCAGCTCGTTACCGACCCGCACCCCCCCGCCCCGGGAAGCATAGAGTCCCTCGGTATTCTCGCGAAAGATGACATAATCAATCGGCGGATCTCCAGCCAAAACCGGACGGAGGCCCGGATATTTTTTGATGGGTCGAATCCCG
>Ga0315276_10004549_pt1 | contig 12738 bp, 9 predicted proteins | sample YL17G05_0_MG_FD_204542 | JGI IMG/M metagenome (GOLD analysis project Ga0315276, IMG submission 204542) | Sediment microbial communities from Yellowstone Lake, YNP, Wyoming, USA - YL17G05_0 | ecosystem: Environmental > Aquatic > Freshwater > Lake > Sediment | place: USA: Wyoming | collected... | reverse complement strand
TACCGCGAGTACGTGCAGGCGCCGCTGACCTCGCCGCTGGTGGCCAACGCGCCGTACCTGGTGAAGTTCCACGTCTCGCTGGCTGACAGCTCGATCCTTGCGATCGACCGACTGGGCGCGTACCTGTCGGTGGGCCCGGTGGGCCCCGTGCCCAACTACGCGCCGCTCGCGGTGACCCCGCAGGTGGAGAGCCCCGCCAACGTGTACCTGACGAATTCCACGGGTTGGACGCTGGTGAGCGGCGTGGTCGTGGCGAGCGGTGGCGAGGACCACATCGTGATCGGCAGCTTCCGCGACGACGCGAGCACGTCCACCGTTCCGGGCCCGGGCCAGTGGCCGGGCGGCACGTACTACTACATCGACGACGTGAGCGTGGAGCTGGCGCTGCCCACCGAGGAGGCCTGCTGCACGCCCGACGGCCAGTGCTCGCTGCAGTTCCCGGGCGAATGCACGCTGCTCGGCGGCACGCCGGCGGGGCCCGGCACGACCTGCACGACCGGCCCGTGCGCGCCCACGGAGGCGCGGCCCAGGACGTGGGGCGCGGTGAAGGCCATCTACCGGTGAGCCCCGGGGCTCCGGCGCGCGTTGGCGCGTGGTCCCGGCGAACGCGGATGATCGAAGGCGCCCTGCTGGTGCGGGGCGCCTTCGGTGCTGGTGGCCGGCACGGGGTGCGCGTTGCGTGGGTGGCGTCCGCGTGTGAGCGGAGGCCTGTTCGCGGACGGAGAGCCGGGGCGCCGGCGGATCCCCACGCCCTGCGATGCGCGTGAGGGAGCGTCGGCAGGAGGTCAGCGCAGGAGCGTGATCCGCCGCGTCTGGCCGTCGTGGTCCAGGCGCAGGTGCGCGAAGTAGATGCCCTCGGGCATGGTGCGGCCCGCGTCATCGCGTCCGTCCCAGCGCGGCGCATGTGTGCCACGCGCGAAGTCCCCGGACTCCAGCGTTCGCACCCGGCGCCCACTCGCATCGAACATGGTCAGCGAGCCCTGCCGCGGGGCGGCCAGCGAGAAGCGCAGGACGCACCCGCCGGGCGCGGGGTTGGGCTCCACCGCGAGCGGTCGCGTTTCGAACAGCACCGGTGGATCCTGCGGCGTGGTGGTGGTGTCGATGAGATCGTCGAGCGCCAGGTCCACGGGCACCCCCCGCTCGACGCGATCCGCGACCGCCGTGCTGAGCACCCACAGGTTGATGCTCATGCACACCACCGAGGTGTCCGCGATGGTCCACGGGTACTCGGGGTCGCTGGGCGGTGGCCAGTAGCCGTAGAGGTCCGCGATGGTGCCGCCGTCCTCGAGCGAGTCCAGGAACGCCATCACCGGCTGGTACTTCGGCGAGCCCTGGCGGTCGAAGAGCAGGGCGCAATAGGCCGGTTCCGTCGTCCAGCCGCGGCTGTCGAGGTCGTAGTCGCAGCCGGTCGCGCGGCTGTAGTAGTAGAGCATGCAGTCCGGCACGCCCGGACACGGCTCCTCGTAGATCGCCCGGCCGCCGGGGGCGATCCGTCCCTCGAGGAACGTCGTCATGGCGGAGAGGAACGGCTCGATGTGCGAGTCGTCCACCAGGCGGCCGATGTGAATCAGCTCCGTCGCCATCCAGCCCGTGTAGTGGATGTCGCGCGAGCCCCAGCACCAGTGCGGGAAGCTCCCGTCCGCGTTCTGGTACGGCACCAACTGCGCCACGATGTCGTGGGTCTTCTGTTCCGCCTGCACATCGCCCGTGAGCCGCCAGTACTCCGCCGTGGCCATGGCCACCATGAGCCCGCCGTTCAGTACGCACTGCGAGGTCGGGATGGCGAGCAGGTCATTCATCATCAGGGAACCGGCGTCGAGGAAGCGCTGCTCGTGCGTGATCTCGTACGCGCCGAGCAGGCTGTAGGCCAGCATGCCGTCGAATGGGGTGAACGAGCGGATCTCGTCGAGGCGGCCGAGCAGGAAGTCCGCGTGCCGGACGATCTCGACGCGCAGCCGCGTCCGCGGGTCCAGGCGCGACAGCTCGACGTAGGCGAGCAGCTGGCACACCACCGTCTGGCGGATCTCCTCGGAGGGGACCACGGAGTAGCGCCAGTCCATGGTGACGCCGTCCACCTGGAACTCCTGGAGGTAGTGGTCGATCCTGCGGATCATCGGGAGGAGCGGGTCCTCCCAGGTGTGCGCCGACCAGGGGAGGGTGGGGGCGGGGACCGCGGAGGCGGCGCGAGCCGTTCCGGGCGGCAGCAGGCAGCCTGCCGCAACGGCCAGCGTGAGGCCGAGGCGGATGAGGCCCGACCGTGTCGCGTGCGGACGATCCATGCCCGGATGGTCGGTGAAATCGAACTCCCAGTCCATCGCGATCTGCCATCGTCGGTCGCAAGTCGAAACATCTGGCGGTGTTCCGGTCGTCGAGACCGACTGAGCGCGGGGTTGCGGCCAGGGGCTCCCGAGACCCACCGATTCGAGCGCTCTCGCGCCTCTCCCGGGTGGATCCTGCACGGGTTGCGGTGGTCTGCGAAGGTCCACGCTGCGAGTCGGTTTCGGCCCCGGTCACCCCGGAGGCGGTCCGAGGCAGCGCGTCCTCTGCCCGCGCATTGTCTCTTGACGGTGTCCCGGGGCGGGCGGAGACTTCGCCTGCTTGAGCGGTCGCTCCGCGCGGTCGCCCCCGTCCCCTCGGGGCAGGCCGAGGAACGCCGTGGCCACGCGATCCCGACCGCGAGCAGCCTGGAGAGGCCCCTCCATGCCACGCGCTCCTCCCATCGCATGTGCCATTCGTCGCGGTCGCTCGACCCCGACGGCGCGTCCGTTTCCTCGACAGGCCAATCAGGCCGCGGGAGGACATCTCATGAGAAAGACGCTATTCCTTCTGTCCGTTCTGGCGCTGGTGGGACTGGGGCTGGCAGGCTCCGCTCGCGTGGCGAGCGCGGTCCAGCTTGCCCCGGCCGACATCAACTGGGAGATGCTCGGCAGCAGCACGGTTCGCTTCCACCTGCGCTTCCACAATTACGACCCCGAGCACGAATCGGCAGCGGTCTCGGGCACGGTGTATTCACAGGAAGCATTCGGCGTGTTCCTGCCGCACTACGGGGTGATTGGCACGTTCAACCTCCCACCCCTCCTGCCCGACAGCTTCTTCGACGTGTTCTTCGACGTGCCCCTGAGCAGCCTGCCGCCCAGCCCCGGTCCGCAGCCGTCGCTCGCGGTCAGCGGGGCCCTGGACCTGATCTGCCCGCCGCCGATGTGGGTGGGCAATGTGGACGTGACCTGGATGGAGCCCGGCGGTCCCGCCCAGGTGAACAAGCACTATGGGGACGTCGGTGTGTGCCCCGGGGGGCCGCAGAGCTGTCTCCACGTGATGACGGGCTGTGCCCAGAACCTCACGTGGGCCATCCAGAACGTCTGCCCGGGGTGGAACGTGACCCTGGTGAACGAGGACTACAGCCCGGCCCCGGCCCTGTTGCCTCCCCTCTGGAGCGGTCACATCTGCGTCACGGCGGGGCCCAACATACCGGTCAACGCCGTGTGCTGCTTCAGCGTGGACTTCTTCTGCGGTGGCTCGAAGGGCACGATCGACGTATGCGCGTATGCGTGCGAGTGCCCGACCCCGGTCTTGAACGGGACCTGGGGGCGGATCAAGGCCCTCTATCGCTAGTATGGAGTGACCGTCCGTCAACAGCGACCACCCTCGTTCGCGGGGGTGGTCGCTGTATTGGTGGCGGGAAACGATGACCGGCTCGCCGTCTCGTGCGTGGTGATCCGTGCAGTCCGCCGGAATCGTGGGTGGGACGGTGGGACGATGGGCGGGTCTGAGGGGGCCCCTCGATCCCGCCGGCGTCGCCACTCGCCAATGCCACCGAGGCGGCACGTTCGCGCGTGATGCGCGCGCCGTCGCGGCCCGGCTCCGCTATTGATGCCGCGGATGCACGGGACTAGAATGTGCGCCGTGCCGGGAAGGTCCTCGCCTCCGCGCCCACCTCGCGACCATCCCGGCGGGCTTGAGCATGCGGGTCGCGCTGCGAAGAGCGTGCCACGTCGGGATGCGGCCGCACGGCCGAGCCGGTCCGTCGATGTCGGATGGCTGCTCCGACACCGACGTTCATCGCAGAGGAGGACAGGTCATGAAGCCCGCACGAATCCTTCAGGCGCTCGTTCTCGTCGCCGCGTTGATCCTGACGTCGGGCGAGAACGTCAATCGGCCCGCGAGGGCCGACCCGCCGGCCACCAACCGAGCCGGAGCCTTCTTCGCCGATCCGAAGACCTCCGAGCGCACCGAGCTCGCCGGGTCGATCGACGACATCAACGATCCGACCTGGCTCAATCTGGAATTCGAGCCACGGCACGTCATCCGGCACCGCGTCGCCATCCTGCCGGTCGAGAACCGGACCGCGGAGGCCGAGCAGGCCGTGAAGACGCCGGAAGTGAAGACGCGGCTCCCGGGGAGCCACTCGGCCAAGAAGGGCGAGAAGCCGTCGGTCGTCGCCGAGATTCCTGTCGCCGGCATCGAGGAGCTACTGACGTCCGCCATACTCGGCACCGATCGCTTCTACCTCGTGGACCGCAAGGCGGTGGACGAGGCCGTCGCGGCGCAGACGGCCGCTGGCGGTGACGCGGGCCCGAACGCCGCGCGCCTGGGCCGCGCCCTGGGGGCGCAGTACCTCGTGATCGCGACGGTCAACGAGTGGGTTCCGCAGGTCGCCAAGAAGGGTTTCGCCGGCGGCGGCATCAGTACCAAGTTCCTGGGCGGGCTCGGCGTGGAGCAAGCCAGCTCGCTGGTACGCATGACCGTCCGCATCGTCGACGCCAGCACGGGTCAGATCGTCGCTTCGATCAGTCCGACCGGCACTCGGGCCAAGACCAAGCTCGGGCTCGGCGCCCTCGGACTCTCGAGTCGTTCCCTGGCTGGCGTGGGCGGAAGCCTCGATCGGAACGCGCCCATCACCCAGGCGCTGCTGATCGCGGTCAACAAGGCCGTTTACCACGTCGTGGACGAGCTGGCGGGGCGGCCCTGGCAGGGCGTGGTCAGCGGGATCAGCGACGAGCGGATCTACGTCAACGCGGGGTCCAATATCGGCATGACCGTGGGCACCAAGCTCACCGTGCTGTCGCGCGGCAAGGAGATCAACGATCCCGACACCGGCGTGTCCTTGGGCTTCGAGACGCGGGAGATCGGCGTGATCGAGGTGGTGACGGTCGAGGAGCGCATGTCGATCGCGAAGGTCGTTTCGGGCTGCGACGGACTGAAGGAGTCCGATTTCGTCCGCGCCAAGCCCAGCGCCACTGGCTCGGGCACCTGAGGGCGAGTCGCATCGAGTGGTGGCGCCCGGCGATAGCCCCGCAGGCAGAACCCGCACAGTTCCCGCACAAGTTTCGTGGTCGACGGTCCGCTCGCGCCTGGAACGCGTTGCGACGCAACGGAGGGAGTTGACGTCCCCAAGCATCGCGAATTCGAACCGGCTGATCGGCTGGCTGCGGGGGATGGACGGGCTGCGGCGGACGGGGGCGGGGTGGAGTTGCCCCCGCTTCGTGGAGACCTGACGATTGGGGTCGGAGGTGGCCACAATGCCGAAGAAGCCAGCACCCCAGCGGGATTCGAAGACACGCGCCGGGTGAGACCAACGTCGCAACCCGTCGGCAAAACGCGCAAAGACAAGGACTTTCGCGAGGATCCAGGCGACGGGAGTGGACCGGAGTAGACGGTTGTCGACGACAGTTCGGGGACAGTCGAGGGACAGAGTGCCCACGACCAACGCAGCGTCCGACCGTGGCCGTGGGGGCCTTCTGCCTCCGCCCGCGCGGGAGGGCCGGAGCTGCCGGGCGGTCAGTGCCCGGGCAGGCGCATTCGTGTTGATATGGGGCGGTGGTCGGGCGTAGGGTGACGTTTGAGTTGTTTCGAGGCACCGGTTCCTCCAGGGTCTCGACCGGGCTGCCGCCCCCCGCGATGGGCCACTGCGACACCCTCGAGGCTCCAGCACAGCGGCGGAGCAGGTACTCGGCTTACGCGCCCTACGCATTGTCCCTGTCGCGCAGGTCGTCAGTGGCGCCTTGCAGATGGACGGGGCGGGACTTGCCGACCTCGAGCCGGGGTTTACTGGGCATGTCCGGGCCGCGAGCTCAGAGCGTGATGCCATGCAGCGTGGGAGGGTCGTGATGACGACGATTGTCAGGCGGGCCCGGGCGCTCCAAGTGGTTCTCGGAACCCTCCTCGCGCGGTTTGTGCACGCGAGGCCACTCCGCATCACGATGACCGCCCGGCGCGCGTGTGCGGGGCTCTGCCTGCCTGCAGCGCTCGCCTCCGTCCTGTCGGGATTGTGCCCGGGGCAGAGCGCGGCAGCCTCCCGCCCTGACCTTCGGACCCAGATCGAGCGCGCGGCGAGATCACCCCTTATCGTGCTCGAACTCGTGAACGGGCAGACGATCTCGGGGGTGTTTAGGGGCTTCGTCGGCGACTGGCGGGACACCGTCGCCGACGCGGCCCGATATGAGGCCTGGCGGACGACTCGGCCGGCTTGGGTGCCCCGCCTGGGTGATCGCATGATCGCGGTACTGGCTTCGGGCGATACGATCAGCGGTGGCTTCATGGGCGTGGGCCCCACGTTCCTGGCGCTCGGGACCGGGAACTCGCGTGTCGGAACTCCGATCGAGTTCGAGGCCATCACCGCAACGCTGGCGGATAGTGGTGCGGCGATCGTCCCGTGGAGCGGCCTCCGTGGCCGGCTGCTGGACGCACCTGTCTTCATCGGCGTCGCGCTCAAGACGGGATCGACGTCCTTGGTGATCTCCCGCGAGTCGATCTTCTCCGCCCGCGGGTCTGGAGGCCCGAGCCAATCGAACGGCGTCCCCGTGGCGGTGTACGTCGCCTTGGTGGGCGTCGTGGCCGCTGCCTTGATCTGCGCTGCGGCGGCCAAGTCGACGAGCGAGTCCACCTCCAACTGCACCAAGGACTTCAGCGAGTTATGGTCCTTCTGTAACAACAATACCCAAGCCATCGACTCGCGCCCCATCGACGGCAGGTTCGGGGCCAGCGACGTGACGCACGGAGTGGTGGACTGGGCGCCCGGCGAGACCCGTCGCCCTTGAGGTCACCAGGCGGTCCGAGGGCAGTCGCGCGCGTTCAGCCTTGCGCGCGTCGGGCATCGACCCGTCAGCGCGAGCTCTCGTTGATCGAGCGCTCGAGCAGCCGCATGCGCTGCTGGTGGTTGAACCGGCGCGCGGCGTCCTGCGCGCCGAGCACGTTCCCCAGGTAGAACGGCAGGGCAACGCTACCCACGATCACCGATGCCGGCACCTGGCCATGTTGCGCCAGCGAGGCGACGGTGTAGATCAGTGCGGCATTGAAGACGAGGTGGCGCAGCCCATCCTGTGCGTGGCCGGCGTAGATCTGGCCGGCACCGGGAACCAGCGCGGACAGCACGCCGGCCGCGCCCGGGGAACGGTGAGGAAGCCCGGGGCCACGGCTGGCCGCCTCGGCGAGCCGCACGACCCGCTCTCTCGTCGCGGCGCTCGGAGTTGCAGCAGCCGTCCGCGCGAGCGTGCGCTCGGCCACGGCCCAATCGCCCAGTGCGAACGCGCACAGTCCCGTGAGCGCGGTGACTCGCCCGCCGGGGGCCAGCGCCACGTCTTCGCCCGAGTTCGCGTGCCCCCCGGAGCCCGGTACGAAGGCTTCGCCATTCGCCACGGACACTGTCAGCGCTGAATCCGAGAGCAAGCGCGTGCACGCCACGAACGCACCCGCGTCGAAGCGGCTCACGGCGGCGCCATAGCCCACGCTCGCACGCCGCGCGTCGTCCCTGGTGAGCATGGCCGAGGTGAGGTATGCGCGATCCGCGAAGTACCACTGCGACGCGCCGAAGTAACAGTGGGCGATGCGCGCGTAGGCCCACGCGTGCGCCGCGATCGTATCCGCGAGCATGCCGGCGCGCTGGAACTCGCCCGAGGCGCGTTCGCAGTCCCCGCGCTGCTCCAGCTGCAGGGCGAACGTCACCGTCTCTTCGAGACGTGAGCGCCGCTCCGGCGTGAGTGCGGCGGCTGTGGGCGGCTCCGCGCCCTCGGGTTCCAGCAGCAGCCAGCGTGGGACACGCACCGAGGACGCGGTCCCCGGGGATTCCCCGGCCGGGTCCACGAGCAGCCCTTCGGAGTTGCGCGGGTATCGGCCCTCCGCCGAGGCATTGCAGCGCATCAACCGATCGGCCGCGCGCGCGCTGCCTTCCACGATGCCGTAGGTTGCGATGGCATCGATCGCGTACTGCGAGCAGCTCGGGGTGAAGCGACAATGCATGTGCCGCATGGCGGACAGGTGCTGCTGGTACACTCGAATCGCACGGCTCGCCGGGTCATCGGCCGCAGGCGCGTCCTGCGCCAGGACCGGCACGGGGCCGAGTTGGCATGCGAGCGCAACGAGCAGGGTCAGGCGGGTGAACCATCGTGAGCGCTTCATCTGGCTCTCCACTGGCCGCTCGACACCGGGCTCAACTTCGGGGGGGACTGTGGATCGCGTGCTTCATGCGTGAGCTCGACAGGACCTGCTGCATTGTCCCGTGGGGACGAGGACCGCACTCCGGACCGGCGTGGCAGGAACAGGCTCGATCGATGCCGCCGATGGGCGAGCATAACCCAGTCCGGACGTCCCACTCCAGAGCCGAGTCGCCTGCCCGAGAACTGCTCGCGGGCGCACTGCGGGTCGCGGGCCTTCGCCGGGAGATCCACGACCCCGACGATTCGTCTTCTCCTTGCGCCGCGTCCGCGATCCGCAGATCGGCGAGCGGCGCCGTGACCCGCCGCGGAATCGTTCGCCCCCGCCTGGACGGAACTCATGGACTATCCGGTCGGCTCGAGGTGTGCTCCAAGCCCGAGATGTCCGCCTCCTGGCAAGATGGGACATTTGCCGGCTCTTGTGGCACTCACTGTGGAGGGGGGAGATCCAGCGAAGGGGCCATGCGGGCTCGGGCGGCAGCAACTCCACAGGTTGGCGGAAGCCCCGCCGGGGACCTAGGATGAGGACTACTTCCTCAGGGACTGACCGATGTTTCAGGGATTGGCCGCGAGTCCGCTTGTCCACCTGCATCCGCACCTGAACGTGACGTGAATGCCCCGGGCCCTGGTTCGTCACCGGCGGACACGCGCCAGGCGCATGCAGGTCGCTTCCGCAGGAGGCTCTGATTCACATGCGCGGGTGTCCGTGTGTCTCGCCGCATCGTCAAGGGGGTGCTCGATGAGACGGTCGCTTCTCTGGAGTCGCGCGCTGGGAGTCCTGACCTTGTCCGTGCTGATGTGGCCCGTTCCGCCATCCGCGTCCGGTGCGCCGGCGTCCTCGAATCTTCGCAGGGTCGCCCCGCGCAGCCCCACGGCGAGGCCGGCGGCACGACCCGCGGCCCAGCCCGTGTGGGCCGCGAAGCTCGCGGATCCGGCAAACTGCCCTCCGGCCCACTGCCAGGCGCCCGATCCCAACTTCATGCAGCTCGACGTGAAGCTCCCGGAGGCATCAGCGCTGCTGCGCTGGAACAACGCCGGTGGGGGGATCGGATATCGGATCGAGCGGAAGGAAGTCGGCGGCGGCCCATTCGAGGCGGTCGCCACCGTGGATCGCTCGGCAGAAGACTGGCAGGAGTTCACCGATACGACCCTGCCAGCGGGCGGGTGGCACATCTACCGCATCCGGGCCGTGGATGATTACGGCTGCACCAAGCCGGCCTACTTCAGGAGGTGTATCCGCAGCTCATCGACACGGCACGTCTGTGACTGCATCGACTGCTTCTGTAGCGTCGAGGAGCCCTGAAGACCGCCTCTGGACCAAAGCGCGGTACCCCACCATGGGCCCGCGCCGCCGCAGCGCGTTCCCGAGGCGCGCTAGCGGGGGGGCGCCGGAGCATCCCGCAGATGGCGTCCCCAACCATCGCGAATTCGAACCGGGTGCTCGGCTGGCTCCGGGGGATGAACGCCTTGCGCTACCTCAAGCTGGAGTTGTCGGCGTGATTCGGGCTGGACAGCAGCGACGTCGCCTGAGAATCCCGCTACGGGAGCCGGGACTCATCCTGGCGAGCCACGGGGGCGACTGCCGCGGGCCCCGCGACTTCATGCAGGAGCGCCTGGGGCTGAAAGTCGCCACCGGGGTGCCGAATGATCTACTCTGTCCCCTTAGGCTCCACGCACTTCCCCTCAATGTACAAGGAGGTCCCGCATGAAGCTCCGCAGCGCTTTCTGGCCGTTGCTGTGCGTCGCACTGGTGACGCTCGGTTGTGGGAAGGGGGATACCGGTCCAACGGGCCCAACAGGTCCGACGGGGCCAGCCGGATCGGCCAACGTGATCTACTCGGACTGGTACAGCCCGGCCACCTGGAACCTCGAAACCGAATTCGGCACCACGCAACGCTACTACTCGATGGGCACCACGTTGCTCACTCAGCAGATCATCGATCGGGGCGTGGTGATGGTCTACATGCGGTTCGTCGGATTCGCTCCTGAGATCGTCCAGTTGCCGTTTCTGGTCCACGATGTGGGGTACCAGGTCTATTTCCGTGCCCAAGCTGACTCCATTAAGGTCATGTACTACGTCGCCGCGGCCCGGACGACCACTCCGGTCATCATCCCCAGCGAGAACCAGATTCGCTACGTTCTGATCCCTGGTGGAGCGGTGGCCGCCACGATGCAGACCAATGGCTCGACGTACGAGCAGGAAGTCGCCAGCCTGAAGTCCATGCCGTACTCGGAGGTGTGCCGCAAGTACGGCGTCCCTGAATGAGCCAGGCGCAACAGCGTGGCCGACGCGTGCGATTCAGAGGTTTTGTGGAGGCTCGGGCGTCCCAACGCCCGGGCCTCACGCGTCGCAGGTCCACGACGCTGCACCGTGCGACTGCGACCCCCAGCGTCCGAGGAGAGGCAGCCCACGGGAGGGACTGGGGGAGGACTGACGCAGTTCTGGCACGGCCTGGGGTGGGGTCGTCTGGCCCAGCTCTTCGACCCGCTGCAGACGGCTGCGGGCTACTGGCGTCCCTAAGCATCGCGAATTCGAACCGGCTGGTCGGGTGGTTGCGGGACATGGAGGCGCTCCGCGGGGAGGCGCTCCGCGGGGTGGCCGAAGACGCGGTCTGAACGCCCGGAGGCACCCGCGGAGTGACGGGCGCCGCGCCACGCTCGGCAGGTGCGGAATCCGCCGTGGCTATCAGCGTCGCCAACCGACGCGGCTTCGCGGGCCACCGACGCGGTCGCCCTTCGATGCGCGCCGGCCTGCCGAGGAACCTCGGTCCCTGCAGGCGCGTAGACAGAGGTGAAGCGCCCCCACGAGAAAGCCTCAGGCTCAGCGCAACCAAGGAGCGTCCCATGTCCTCTCGCCCGCTTGTCGTTGTCTGCCTGGCAGTCCTTGCTTCCTCCCTTGGCTGTTCCGCGGGCGCGGCACTGCAATCGGGCGCCAGTGGGGCGGAGGCCTTGTCGGCTGTCCGCTTCGCGGCCGGCGAGACCGCGCTCGGGATTCCCTTCCGGCTTGTCGACGACCAGATCGTTCTGCCCGTAAGGATCAATGACACGCTCACGGTCGAGATGATCCTCGACACGGGTCTCGGATTCGACGGCGCCCTGCTGCTGGACGTGCGGCTGGGAATGCAGCTAGGGCTGACGAAGTACGCTCAAATGGTGCCGCTCGGAGGGGGAGGTGCACAGACCCCGAAGACGGCCGGCTTGGCAACCGGCACCACGCTGGGGCTTCCCGGAGTCACTCTGGACAACCGACTGCTGCTGGTCGTGCAGGACAGCACGAGCGTGGCGCACTGGCACGCCGCCGGGATCATTGGTAAGGCGCTGATGAGTTGTGTCGTGGAGATCGACTTCCAGCAGCGCGTCCTGAACCTCTTGCGCTCACTGCCCAATGCGGGCGCGGCGCTCGGGCATGAGTACCCCATCACGTTCGAGCAGGGGATCCCCGTGGTGAGCGCGACGGTCGTGACCGATCGCGGCCGGGAGGTTCCCGTGAGGCTCCTTGTGGACACTGGCTCGAACGTCGCACTTCTCCTGCGGGCGACCCCGCGCCCCGATCTGCGTGCGCCGAAGCGACTGATCCGGCCCGTGACAGGGGTGTTAGGCGAGGGGATGAACGGGCCGATGCGGGGTTCGGTCGGGCGCGTCGGGCGGCTGAAGCTCGGCCCCATAGCACTCAACGATGTCCTGACCAGCTTCGTCGACGAGTCCGAGCTCGTCGTAGCCTTCGGTGAGAGGATCGACGGTATGATCGGGAACGAGATCCTGCAGAGATTCACCATGACCTTCGACTACGCGGGTGGGCGCATGTTCCTCAGGCCCAGCCTGCAGTTCTCACGGCCCTTCGACTTCAATATGGCCGGCTTGGTCCTGCAGGCGCGCCGCGACGGCCTGTTCTCGATCCTCGACGTGATCGCCGGGTCGCCTGCGGCCCGTGCCGGCGTGGCGGGCGGCGACCTGTTGATCGCCATCGACGGCCGGGACGTACGGAGTCTGGGCAGCGAGCAGACCCTCGGTATGCTGAGGGCCCGCGGGAAGGCCGTCGAGCTCACGCTGGAGCGCGGTGGACGGCGGTCGACCCAGAAGGTGACGCTGGCAAGATTGATCTAGCGCGTGTCCTGAGCGGAGGCCGCTCGCGCGTCACCGCTCCTCTGGTGGTAGCCGCTGCGCGGTCATCAGGTAGATCGCGAAGCTCCCGAGCCAGTGGTCGCCGCCGCAGGCTCGCGCGTCACGCACGACAGACTCTCTGCCCAATGGCGGCGCGCGACGGCCAGCAAGGGCGCGACAGGCAACACTCGCGAAGTGCGCTTGGCTG
>Ga0315276_10004548_pt1 | contig 12739 bp, 13 predicted proteins | sample YL17G05_0_MG_FD_204542 | JGI IMG/M metagenome (GOLD analysis project Ga0315276, IMG submission 204542) | Sediment microbial communities from Yellowstone Lake, YNP, Wyoming, USA - YL17G05_0 | ecosystem: Environmental > Aquatic > Freshwater > Lake > Sediment | place: USA: Wyoming | collected... | reverse complement strand
CCGACGCGTCGGAGTCCGCTCAGTCCGAGTTGCGGGCTGGTCGATACGACTTCGCGGTCAATCGCGCGTACTATGCCGCATTCTATTCGGCAAGCGCGGTTTTGCTGGCCCAGGGCCGGCATTTCGTGAAGCACACGGGTGTTCGCGCGGCGATTCACCAGACGCTCGTGAAGCCAGGGCTGCTCGACGCGCGGTTCGGCCGCGTTTACGACCGCCTGTTCGACGCCCGCCAGCGCGCGGATTACCTTGCGCTGGCCGAGACGCAGCCACAAGAAGCCGCGAGCTTGGCTGCAGAGGCCACTGAGTTCGTGGAGGCGATGCGGATCCTGATCGCGCCTGCTGCGCCGGCACCAGACGCGGTCTGATTGTACGCACGAGCGACGGCGTGCGACTTGCGATGCTAATTCAGCACACGGAGAACTGCCATGATCAAGAACGGCATGCGCCCGGTTCATCCCGGTGAAGTATTGCGAGAGGATTTTCTGATTCCACTCGGTCTCAGCGCGAATGCGCTGGCGAAGGCCCTGCACGTGCCTGCTCCGCGCATCAACGACATCGTTCGTGAGCGGCGCGGTGTCGGCGCCGGTACCGCCATGCGGCTTGCGCGCTACTTCAGTGGCGATGCGCGCTCGTGGCTGAACCTCCTATCCGCATACGACCTGCGCGTCGCCGAGATCGAGAACGCGAAGCGCATTACGCGGGAGATTGCTCCGGCGACAACGCGAACGCATAAACAGGCGGTCCGAATTCCGCGCGAGTTCCAGTTTGACACCGACGCAGTCGACATCGAACGACGCAGAGATGAAATCGTCCTGCGGCGGCCAGTTCACAACCTCCGCGCTGCGTTTGATGCGCTGGCCGCTCTGCCGGTTGACTTCTTCGCCGAGGGGCGGGAAGATTCGCTCCCGCAATCGGGAGACGGCCTTTAATGCCCCCGGCCAAACGCCCCGACAACAACTCGAGGAACGTAATGAGAGCCTTCAGATCGCGACTTTTTCTTGCCGGTGCGGCGTCGTTGCTCGCCCTGGGCGCATGCAGTCCGGCCAACGACGCGCAGACCAAGGGTCCGGCTGCGGCAACGGTGAACGGAAAGGTGATCAGTCAGCGAACCGTCGACATGATCGTCAAGCAGGGCGTCAGTGCGGGCCGTCCGGATACGCCGGAAACCCGCAAGGCCATCATCGACCAGCTGGCGCTGCAAATGGTGGTCGCCGAGGCAGCGGTCAAGAAAGGCCTGGACAAGACCCCCGAGATTGCGGAGCAAATCGATGTCATGAAGCAATCCGTTCTCGCCAACGCCTACGTCCAGGACTTCATCAAGAACACGCCGGTCACCGACGACATGGTCAAGGCCGAGTACGACCGCATCAAGGCGACGGTTGCCGGCACCGAGTACAAGGCGCGCCACATCCTGGTGGAGAAGGAATCCGAAGCCAAGGACATCATCGCCAGACTCAAGAAGGAGCCGGGCGCCTTCGAGAAACTGGCGAGGGAACGTTCCAAGGATTCGGGCTCCAAGCCCAGGGGCGGCGATCTGGGCTGGATCGATCCGAGCAGAATGGTCCCCGAATTCAGCGCTGCCTTGAGCACCTTGAAAAAGGGCAAGTTCACCGATGAGCCTGTCAAAACCCGCTTCGGCTACCACGTGATCCTGCTGGAGGACGCCAAGCCGGTCGAGGCGCCTTCTCTAGACGAGGTAAAGCCCCAGCTTAGCCAACAGCTTCAGCAGCAGAACGTGAAGAAGCACGTGGATGCGCTCAAGGCCGGCGCCAAGATCGAGGTTGCCGGCGCGCCGGCCCAAGCGCCGGCCCCGGCAGCACCCGCGGCGGCGCCGGCTGCGCCCGCGGCGGCACCGGCAAAGTAAGCGGTCCGGGCGGCCTCGTGCTGGAGTGAATGACCGCGGATCTCACGCTCTACCACTGGCTCCTCATCGCCGCTTTCGTCGGGGTCGTGTTCAGGTTGAAGAAACGCGCGACACCGTGGATTCCGATAGCGCAGTAAGCCCGCGAATTCAGCGCGGGGCAGGTTCGCGATATGTATTGGCAAGATCATGAACCGGCTCACTTTCATGTGCGCTACGGTGGCGATCAGGCCGTGATCGCCATTGAGTCGCTGCAAGTGACGCGCGGAGGATTGCCGAGCCGCGCCCTAGAGTTGGTGCGCGAATGGGCAAAGATGCATCGAGATGAACGGTTGGATGACTGGAAGCTATGTCAAGCCAAGCAAACGCCGAAGCCAATCGAGCCGCTGAAGTAGATGTCATTGAATGGAATGTGGTCGAAGTCAAAGCCGGTCCGGGCCGCAGGCTACACGTACGGTTTGCTGATGGTACGAGCGGTGTGGTGCGTTTTGACGACGGGTTTTTTAAGGGGGTATTTGAGGCACTAAAAGACGAGGTGCTGTTTCGGCGAGTCTATGTTGAGCAGGGCGCCGTGACGTGGCCCGGCGAACTCGACCTGGCGCCGGACGCTATGTACGACGAAATCAAGCGCCACGGTGAGTGGGTGCTTCGCTAGCATTGCCGCACCTCCATCACCCGGGCGCTTCGCGCTGCATCCACCCTGGCGCGGCGCGCTACGCCTGGCCAGGAGCCCTCCCGCCACTTTCCGTTCCGCCACCACCTACGTGCCATCCGTAGCCGCCCGGATAGGACCGCAGCCGCGAGCGGGGTATTCTCCGGGCAGGCGCGAGACGGCCCGGAAATCCCGGAAACAGAAATCCCGGAAACACATAGGACCATGATTTAACCGGGATCAACCGTCCGGAGAGCAGGCGGGCCAGGGTTCAACAAGGCGGACTGCTGGGGGCTGGCATTGACCACCCCCGTAAGCCCGCCTACGCGTGTGCGGTCGGCGCGACCAGCCGCAATTCCGAGACCAAAGTGGGAGAAAACCCGATGCGAACCGTGTTCACGAAAGTCTTCGTCTTCCTGCTGGCTGGCGCCCTCTGCGGGCCGGCGCTTGCCCAGCCAGCGCCCAAAAAGCCCAACATCCTCGTCATCTGGGGTGACGACATCGGCATCCACAACATCAGCGCCTACAACCTCGGGCTGATGGGCTACCGCACGCCCAACATCGACCGCATCGCGAAGGAGGGCGCGCTTTTCACCGACGCCTACGCGCAGCAGAGCTGCACGGCCGGGCGCGCGTCGTTCATCCTCGGCATGAACCCGTTTCGCACCGGCTTGCTGACGATCGGCATGCCGGGTTCGCCGCAGGGCATTCCGGCCTGGTCGCCGACGATTGCCGGCCTGCTCAAGCCGCAGGGCTACGCCACCGGCCAGTTCGGCAAGAACCACCTGGGCGACCGCGACAACCACCTGCCCACGGTGAACGGCTTCGACGAGTTCCTGGGCAACCTGTACCACCTGAACGCCGAGGAAGAACCCGAGACGTATTACTACCCGAAGGACCCGGATTTCAGGAAGAAATTCGGCCCGCGCGGCGTGCTGCACACCTTCGCCGACGGCAAGGGCGGGCAGACGATCACCGACACCGGCCCGCTGACGCGCAAGCGCATGGAGACGATCGACCAGGAGATCCTGGCCGCCGAGCAGAAGTTCGTCGCCAACGCGGCCAAGGAAGGCAAGCCCTTCTTCGTGTGGTTCAACACCACGCGCATGCACGTGTGGACGCGGCTGGCCAAGTCGGCCGAGGGCCGCACCGGCATCGGCCTGTACCCCGACGGCATGGTTGAGCACGACGACACGGTCGGCGCCGTACTGAAGCAGCTCGACGAGCTGGGCATTGCCGACAACACCATCGTCGTCTACGGCACCGACAACGGCGCCGAGACCGGCACCTGGCCCGACGGTGGCACGACTCCCTTCCACGGCGAGAAGGGCACCACCTGGGAGGGGGGTTTCCGCGTGCCGATGCTCGTGCGCTGGCCGGGCGTGTTCAAGCCCGGCACGATCGTCAACGACATCTTCTCGCAGGAAGACTGGATGCCTACCTTCCTGGCGGCGGCCGGCGTGCCCGACATCGTCGAGAAGGTGAAGGCAGGCTACCCGGCCGGCGGCAAGACCTGGAAGGCGCATCTGGACGGCTACAACTTCCTGCCCTACTTCAAGGGCGAGGTGAAGAAGGGCCCGCGCGAGGAGATCATCTATTTCGGCGCCGGCGGTGAACTCAACGCGGTGCGCTGGAACGACTGGAAGGTGCACTTCGCGGTGCAGAACGGCAACATCGCCACCGCGGTGCGCGAGGCGCCGGGCTGGCCGGTGATCGTCAACCTGCGCGCCGACCCGTACGAGAAGGCGCCGCACGAATCGGGCCTGTACATCCGCTGGTATGCCGACAACATCTGGCTGTTCGTGCCGGTGCAGCAGAAGGTGGGCGCGTTCCTGAAGACGCTACCCGAGTACCCCTTCCAGCAGGGCAGCAGCATGAGCGCGAGCAACATCAACTACAACACGCTGCAGGCGATGCAGGCGTTGAAGCGGTTCAACGAGTTGGAAAACTTCGTCAAGCCGCCGGGCAACTGACCCCGGCGTCGAAGCCGGCAACCAACCATGAAACAGGCAACCTACACGACCATGAATACCATCCTGAGCCCGTTGAAATACCTCGCCGCCATTGCGCTCGTCCTGCTGGCCGCAGCCTGCGCCAGCAACGCAGTGAGCACCGATAACCTCGCCATCGCAGCCGGATTCAAGGTCATCACCCCGGTCAAGCCGGAGCAGCAGGCGATCCTTGCGAAGCTGCCGAAAAACCAGGTCTCGCCGATCACCTACCAGGGCAAGACCTACTACGTGCTGCCGGACTCATTGAACAACCTGGTCTACGTCGGCGGGCCCGCGGAATTCCAGGCTTACCAGCAGCTTCGCATCCAGAAGCAGCTGAGCAACGAAAACCTCGAGGCGGCGCAGATGAACGAGATGAACAACATGGATTGGGGCGGCTGGGGCGGATGGGGCGTAGGCTTCGGCGGGTTCAGGCGCTAGCGGCGGCTCGGGCTGGGTTGTGGCGAGCCTCCCCGAGGCCGGGCACGTCTTTCGGCCGGTCGGGCGAGATGGAGAACTTCGTCAAGCCGCCGGGCCATCGGTGCGGGCCGCTTCCACTCAGCACCCTGGGCCAAAGGGAACGTGGGGCATGGCGTGCCGGGGCGTCGACAGATCAGGGCGCGATGACCTCGACGCTGGGAAAGTAGGTGCGAAAGCGGCTGGCATCGCGCGTCAGCAGGGGCCAGCCTTGCACTGCCGCATGCGCGCCGATGAAGAAGTCGGGAAGGACCTGCGCTTTGCTGCCGCCGCGCCGACGATATTGAAGGAAGGCCTTGCCGGCCAGAAAGAGTGCCGGTCGCGGTATCTCGCGCAGCACCAGTTGCATCGTCGCCACCACGTCGTCCAGCGCGTCGACGGTGGCGAACGACAGAGACAGTTCGGCGTACACCACCGCGTTGATCGCCAGTTCGTGGATGCTGGCCTGTGCACGCAACTGGGCGATCGACCATTCGGCCCACTGCGGGTCGTCCTGCAAGACGTCCACCAGCACGTTGGTGGCGACCAGCAGCATCAGTCGTCTGCGCGCAGCAGCTTCATCAGTTCATCGGTACGCCAAGGCACGTCGGCGCGGCCGCGCACGGCGTCGAAGCGATCCTTCGGCTTGCGCCCGGCGCCCTTGGGCGGCCGCGGCGGATGCAAGACCACCTCGCCGCCGGCGTTGACCGAGAACTCCACGGCAGCGCCCGGCAGCAGTTGCAGCGCGTCGCGGATGCGCTTGGGAATCGTGACCTGGCCCTTGCTGGTCAAGGTGGTGGGCATGGTGCGCTCCGGGAGTGTTACCGATGCCCTGCATGGTAATACAAGTGCACGGCATCCGTCAGGTGTTGACGAACAACGCGCCGATCCTGCTGCGGCAGATGTGGCCGATACTCGGCGGCGCCTTGCTCGTGCGCGGCCTGTTAATCTATGCCCTGGTGGCGTGGCTGCTGCGGGCACGGCGGCGCGGCGCAGCGGGCCGCGCAGCGTGAGGCACGGGCGACAATGCAAACCAGTTCACAACATGAGTCAGGCATGAAGACATTTCTCAGAACCTCGGCACTCTCCGTCACGGGCGTGCTCGCCGCGATGCCGGTGCTTGCCGCCACGCTCGATGGCCAGGTGCTCGGCGCCGGCGCGCCGATCGCCAACGCCGCCGTGACACTGTGGCAGGCGGGCAGTGGCGCCCCGCGTCAACTGGCGCAGGCGCGCAGCGCCGCCGACGGCCGCTTCGCGTTGAACGCCCCCGATGCGCCGCTCGGCGACGGCACGCTGTACCTGATCGCCCGCGGGGGCACGCCCGCGGCCGGCAAAGCAAGCGGCGACAACCCGGCCATCGCGCTGATGACCGTCGTCGGCGCCAAGGCCCCCGCCCGGGTGACGATCAACGAGTTGACGACGATCGCCTCGGTCTTCACGCACGCGCAGTTCAGTGACGGCAGCGCGATCAAGGGCGCGCCCCTGCAACTTAAGATCGCCGCGGGCAACGTGCACAACTTCGTCGATGTCGCTTCGGGCGGCTGGGGCCAGGCGATCCAGGATGCGCTGAACAGCACGCAGTCGCCGACCATGGCGAACTTCGCCACGCTGGCCAGCATCGTGGCGGGCTGCGTCTCGCGTGTGAAGGCAGATGCGTGCAAGAGCCTGTTCGCCGCGGCCACCGCGTCCGACGGCAAGGTGCCCGGCGATACCCTGGCGGCGGCCCAGCACATCGCCCGCTCCCCGTGGCATCACCCCGACAAGATCTTCGCCTTGCTGGCAGAGTTCTACCCGGTCCCGGCCGGCAAGCCGGCGCCACGCGCCACGCCCTTCACGCCCTACCTGACGTTCGCCCCGAGCGCCTGGGTGCTCCCGCTGCGGTTCACGGGCGGCGGCTACTACGCTGGCGGCAAGCTGATGTTCGACAGCCAGGGCAACGCCTGGGCGGCTTCCAACTTCCAGGTCGGCGCACAGGCGCAGGACTACTTCTGGCAAGGCGGTGTCGCCAAGTTCGCCCCCGACGGCAAGCCGCTGTCGCCGATGACCACCGGCTTCACCGGCGGCGGGCTGCTCGGCCCCGGCTTCGGCCTGGCCATCGATGCCAAAGACAACGCGTGGATGACCAGCTTCGCGGGCAACAACAACGTCGCGCTGTTCGACAACAGCGGCAAACCGTTGTCACCGCCCGAGGGCTGGAACTTCGGCGGCAAGCTCACCAACATGCAGGGCATCATCGTCACGCCCGCCGGTGACGTCTGGGCCGCCGATACGGTGAGCTCCCAGTTGGTTCACTTCCCCAAGGGCGACCCGACCCAGGGCCGCGTGCTGTGCCAGAACACGAGTCGCGACCCGCTGAAGAATCCCTGCAAGCTGCTGCTGCCCTTCGCGTTCGCCATCGACCAGAAAGACAACATCTGGATCACGAACATCCTCGGCGACCATGTCACGCGCTTTCCCGGTGGAGACCACACCAAGGCCGAGACCTTCAAGACCGGCTTTTCCGGCAGCGGTCTCGCCGTCGACAGTCTTGGCAATGTCTGGGTCACCAACAAGCTCGGCAATTCGGAGCGCGGACGCCTGAAGATGCTCGAGATGGCGCTGGCCGGGAAGGTGAACTACGACGGTGAACCTGACGCGACTTCAAGGCTCACGCGCGTCATGGTCGAGGCCATGTACCCGCAAAGGCCGGGCTGGGAAGGCGGCAGCCTGACGGTACTGCGCCCCGACGGCAGCGAGGCGAGCTTCTCGCCGGTCTACGGCAAGGGCATCACCGGTCCGTGGGCGGTGTCCGTCGACGGCAACGACAACATCTGGATCAGCAACTTCTCCAGCGCCATGGCCGGCATCGTGCAACTGTGCGGCTTTCGCACCGAGAACTGCCCGCCCGGCATGAAGACCGGCGATGCGATCTCGCCGCCGGGCGGGTATGTCGGCGGCGGCTTGCAGTTGCAGGTCGACATCGGCGTCGGCCCGGCCGGTGATGTGTGGGTGACGAACAACTGGCAGGACACCGCCGCTTGCTATGGCAAGGCCGACGAGACCATTTCCACCCGCTGCGGTGGACAGGGCGTGGTGGTCTTCTTCGGCATGGCCAAGCCGGTGAAAACACCGTTGATCGGGCCGGCGCGGCCGTATTGATTGTTGCTTCAGAAGCGATTCATGATGATGAAAACCGATGCGCGATTCATTCGCAACGTCGTCGCCGCGCTGACGGCCATGGCCGCGACGTGCACGTTCGCGGCTTCCCTTGGCGGCCAGGTCCAAGGTGGCGGCGCGCCGATCGCCGGCTCGACGGTGACGCTTTGGGCGGCGAGCGCAGGCGCGCCGAAGCAACTGACGCAGGCCACGACCGGCGCCGATGGCCGCTTCACGGTCAACGCGCCCGATGACGCCGGCAGCGACTCGATCCTCTACGTGGTCGCCAAGGGCGGCATTGCGGCGGCCAACAAGGCCGGCGGCAACAACCCGGCCATCGCGTTGCTGAGCGTGCTGGGTCCGAAGGCGCCGCAGACCATCGTCGTCAACGAACTCACCACCGTGGCCTCGGTGTTCACCGCCGCGCGCTTCCTCAACGGGGAGGCGATCTCGGGCAACGCGCTCGGGCTGCGCATCGCGGCCGGCAACGCGCCGAATCTGGTGGATCCCGTGACCGGCGGCTGGGGCAAGGTGCTGCTCGACCCGCTCAACAGCTCGATGACCACGACGATGGCCAAGCTGCACACGCTCGGCTCGCTCGTCACGGCCACCTTCACCGTGGCCAACGACGATTGGCGCGCCCGCTTCTTCAAGGCGGCCACGCCATTGGGCGGCGCGACACCGAAGAACACGCTCGAAGCAATGGGTGGCATCGCTCGCAAGCCGTGGGCGCAACCCAAGGCGCTGTACGCGCTGTATGACGAAGCCTATCCGCTGCCGGCACCCGATGGGCTGCGCAAGGCGGCACCCTTCTTGCCGTACCTTGTCTACGCGCCGGAAGACTTCGCGCTCTCGCTGGCTTTTTCGGGTGGCGGCAATTTCGCCAATGGTCGTTTCATGTTCGATGCCGAGGGCAACCTATGGAGCGGCATGAACTGGATGCCCGGCTCGCAGTCCGGTGTCAACAAGAGCACCGGTGGCGGCGTAGGCAAGTACAGCCCCAACGGCACGGCGCTCTCCCCGCCCATCATGGGATTTCGCGGCATGGGCATCGACGGCGTCGGTTGGGGTACTGCCGTGACCCGGGACCGGGTCTGGATCAGCAGCTTCAACGGAAAAATCCTGGTGATGGATTTCGATGGCAAGCCCGTGGCCAGCGAAAGCGACTTCCCATTCAAGGAGAAGTTTCTCGGCCTGATGGGCATCGGTGTCGCCGACAACGGCGATGTCTGGATTACCGATGGCTCGGACAACCAGTTGCTCCATTTCCCGGGTGGACGCATCAAGGACGGCAAGATCGTCAAGCCTGCGGGGCTGGTGTCTCCATTCGACATCGTCATCGACTCGCAGAATCGTGTCTGGGTCGCCAACTCATCGTCGGACACGGTGGTGCGCTTCCCGGCCAACGATCCTTCCAAAGTGGAGACCTTCAATGTCGGGCGCGGTGTTCGCGCCCTGGCCCTGGACTCGAAGGAAAACGTCTGGGTGGCGAACAACATGGACTTGAAAATGCCGGTCCCGAAGTTCCCCGCCAACGCGTCCATCATGGAGCAATTCAAGATCCTCACGGATGCCACGTTCAAGTACATCATGGGGCCGCCGGCGCGCATCACCGGTCAGGTCAACATGATCCGCCCGGATGGCACCCAGCCTGCGCCGCAAGGCTTCACCGGCCCGGCGATCAGCCTCCCGTGGGGCATCAACGTGGACGGCAACGATGACATCTGGGTCGGCAACATGTGGGGCCGTTCCGCCTCCCTGCTGGCCGGGGACAACACCAAGGGTCATCGGCCCGGCACCAAGGCCGGCGATGTCATTCACATCTTCCAGAGCGGCAGCATCCAGATGATCACCGACGTGTCGATCGACCCGGCGGGCAACGTCTGGGTGGCGAACAACTGGAACAGTCTGGAAGGGGCGGCCAAACCCAATCCATCTGAGCCGGTCTCGACCTGGGGCGGCGGTTCCGGCTTCACCGTGATCTACGGCGTGGCAGCACCGGTCAAGCCGCCGCGTATCGGCAAGGTGCGGGGGTACTGATGTCACCGCACGAAGATCGGCTCGGCGCGCGCTCGGCAGGAGCACTGCCGAGCCGCAGCCGATCTCGTGAGAACAAACAAACAAGGGAAGTTGAAGTGAAGACCCCGCATCTACGGAACATCCTCGCCGCCACGCTCCTCGGTGCGCTGGCGTTCACGAACGCGCAAGCGCAGCAGGTTCCGATCCCGACCACTGCCGCCGAGGTGCGTGGCCCGGCTGCGGGCCCGATGACCCAGGCTTATGTGCAGATGGTGGGCCGCATGGCCTATGTGTGGGGCTGGCCGCTGGTCTATGTCTACAACCAGCGGAACGAACTCACGAAGGTGCCCGAGCCGATATTGCTCAACGGCGCCATCTGCATTGCGCCGATGAACCAGCTCTCGATGCTGACCGGCTATGTCGCTCCTGCCGAGAACTACATTGCCGACCCGAACCAGGACGTGGTGTATGGCTTGGGGTTCATGTCGTTCGAGAAAGAACCCGTCGTCATGCAAGTCCCCGACTTCGGGGACCGGTTCTGGACACTGCCCATCTACGATGCGCGCACCGACCAGATCAGCGAGCTCGGATTGCAGTACGGCACCAAGCCCGGCTTCTACATGATCGTCGGACCCGACTGGAAGGGTGCTACGCCGGCCGGCATCAATGGCGTGGTGCGCTCGTCCACCAACTTTGCGGCTACGATGCCGCGCATCTTCCTGAACGACACAGCCGAGGACAAGGCGGCGATCCAGCCCGCGCTGAACCAGATCCTGATCTACCCGCTCAGCCAGTTCGACGGAACGATGAAGATCAAGGACTGGAGCAAGATGCCGAGGGTCGAGAGGGCAGGAAAGCCGGCGAAGTACTCCTCCACACAACCGCCGTGGGTCGACCCGGCGACCTTCTTCGATCACCTGCCCGCCGTCATGAAGCAAGTGCCGCCGTTGCCCGGCGAAGAGTCGCTGTACAAGTGGATCGCCAGCGTGCTCGATGCCGCCGCCAAGGATCCGGCAGTGATGCAGACGCTGCGTGAGACCGCCCTCGCGGCCGACCAGGAACTGGTCGCGCCGATGATGCAGTGGCGCTTCAACGGCCAGCCCGCTGGCAACGGCTGGACATCGCCGGCCGACAACGGTGCGTTCGGCACCGACTACATCCATCGCATGGGCGCGGTGAAGGCCGACCCGTACGACAACAAGCGCAACGAGACGATGTACTTCTACACCGACGGCGACACCAAGGGGCAGCAGCTCGACGGCAAGTCGTCGTATGCGGTGACCTTTGCCAAGGGCCAGTTGCCGCCGGTGAAGGGCTTCTGGTCGCTGACGATGTACGACCCGGCGCACTTCTTCTACCCGAACGCGCTGAAGCGTTACGCGCTCGGCACCAAGAACAAGTCGCTGCAGACCAATGCCGACGGCAGCCTGACGATCTACCTCGGCAACAAGTCGCCGGGCAAGGACAAGGAGTCGAACTGGCTGCCGGCGCCACCCGGGAACTTCTCGATCTGGCTGCGCGCGTACTGGCCCGATCAGGCCATCCTCGACGGCAGTTGGAAGCCGCCGGTCGTCAGCCGCGCACCCTAGAGGCGTGACACCGCGATCAAACCCGTAACGTCGGAGCAGCAAGCCATGAAGACCCTTCACCTTCACCGTTCGTCCTCGATCGCGATCGTCGCAGGCATGCTGCTGGCCGCACCTGCCTACGCCGAGATGAGCGCCGAGGAACTGGCCAAGCTGGCGCAGAACCCGGTGGGCAACCTGATCAGCGTGCCGTTCCAGAACAACACCAACTTCAACGTGGGGCCGCTGTCGGGCACGCAGAACATCCTGAACATCCAGCCGGTAATCCCGATCGAGGTGAACAAGGACTGGAACATCATCACCCGCACCATCCTGCCGGTGATCTGGCAGCCGGCGTTGAGCCCGACCATCGACAGCAGCAGCGGCATCGGCGACATGGTGTTCACCGCGTTCCTGTCGCCAGCGCAGCCGCATGGGCTGATCTGGGGCGTGGGGCCGGTGCTGCAACTGCCCACCAACAGCAGCGACGAGCTGGGCAACAAGAACTGGGGGCTCGGGCCCTCGGTCGTCGTGCTCAAGCTCGAGAAGGGCGACCCGTGGGTCTATGGCGTGCTGGCCAACAACATCTGGTCGCTCAGCAGCAACAAGCAGGGCGGCTCGTACAACAACGGCCTGATCCAGCCCTTCGTCAACTACAACTTCGAGGGCGGTTTCTACATGGTCAGCAGCCCCATCATGACCGTCGACTGGAAGGCCGAGAGCAGCCAGAAGTGGACCGTGCCGCTGGGCGGCGGCGTCGGCAAGATCTTCCATCTGGGCAAGCTGCCGGTGAACACGACCCTGCAGGCGTACTACAACGTGGTGCACCCGGACGACGGCGCAAACTGGCAGTTGCGCGCGCAGGTGCAGTTCATGTTCCCGAAGTGAGCTTGAGCGTGATGCAACCCAATCAAGTAGCGAATCGCGGCGAGGTGCAGGTCGAGGTCACGCAGGGCAACTTCTGCGCACGTCGCGCGTTCCGCGGAAGGTCGGGCGCAAAGTCTACGTCGATGCTGCCAGGTTTCGCTTCACAGCGAACCCGCCGCCGGGCTGCCGCATG
>Ga0315276_10004546_pt1 | contig 12740 bp, 10 predicted proteins | sample YL17G05_0_MG_FD_204542 | JGI IMG/M metagenome (GOLD analysis project Ga0315276, IMG submission 204542) | Sediment microbial communities from Yellowstone Lake, YNP, Wyoming, USA - YL17G05_0 | ecosystem: Environmental > Aquatic > Freshwater > Lake > Sediment | place: USA: Wyoming | collected... | reverse complement strand
GTGCGAGTCAGGGTCGTCGAAGTGCTCCTCGCTCAGGGCGAAGTTCATACACCGGGATGTGAACTGGCAGCGTTCGCACCATCGGTCGCAGTAGTTGTAGATACCCGGAATGAAGTCCGGGTTCTCAGTGAGCTTTTTCAGGCGGTTGATGTCCATAAGACTATTTGGCGGAGAATGGGAAGAGCTGTTTCAACTCGGCGGGCGATGGTTGTCGGCCGTATTCGCATAGCTCGAAGGCCTCGGCGCAATGGACTTCTTTGCCTTGCTTGTCGCCGTAGGTTTCGATTAGCTTGCTGCGATATTCGTCTGCGGTCGCGGCGAAGCGGGAGCGGAACTGGTCGCGGACCCTTTGGTGAGCGGCGGCCTGCTCGGTTTCATTTTTGGGGATCAGGCCTTCATTGCCGGTCACGCAGCCCTCGACGAACTGGGATTCGAGCTGCACGAGTGCTTCGAGTTTCTTGTCGATTACCTCGTCGATGGAGATTACGACATCCGCCTCGAAGGGATTGGGCTTTTGAAAGCGGTCGGGGAAGTACATAAAGACCGGATTGGTCTTGAGGTGCGGGACGTCCGGGCAAAAGAACGGGCAGATCACCATAAATGCCGCGTCCTGGACGAGGACGCCGGTGTAGCGGTGATCGGGGTGATAGTCGTTGGGGCGGTGGGTGAAAACTATGTCGGCCTTCCATTCTCTAATCAGATTCACAATAGTCCTTCGGTTTTCGAGGGTGGGCATAAGCTCGCCGTCGTGGATGTCGAGTACCTGGGTCTCGATGCCGAGGATTTTGGCGGCCTTTTCGACCTCGGCCTTGCGCCGCTGGGCGAGGGGGCCGCCAGCTTCCTTCCAGTGGCCGATATCGCCGTTGGTGGTCGAGACGAATTTAACCTTGTGCCCCTGCGCGGCCCACATCGCGGCGACGCCGGCGGCGCGTATTTCGCAGTCGTCCGGGTGGGCGCCGAAGGCAATGATGCGGAGCTGGCGCTGCTTGGCCGGCGCAGCAGCAGTCGCGCGTTCGCCGGCAAGGGGGCTTTTCGAGGCGCCTGATGGGGCGGCCGCGAGAAGAAAGACTGAAATCAACAGGACGATGGGGTAGAAATTTCTTGCTTTCATCGTGTGTCTCCTGAAAAGAACGTTAGTCAAAAGCCTCACTGATTCAATCTATCCACTACAATATATAGAGGGGTTCGTCAATGTTTGTATTTCGTATTTCGTACTTCCCCCTCGGGGCGAGGGGATTGGGTTTGATTGGGTTTGTTTTGAGCAGCGTTCGTTGTTCATTGTTTGTTGTTCATTGAGATAAGGTTTTGTTGTTGCTGGACTTATGGTCATTTTGCCCATTTTGAAATTGGGTTTGTTTTGCGCAATGATGCTGGATTCTTGATACTCGATGCTCGATGCTGGATTCTCGATAGTCGATGGTGGATGGTGGATGGTTGATGTTGGATGGTTTTGGCGCGGTTCGGGGGGTTGAATTTGGGGTGAGTGCGTCGTCGTGCCGACGACGGCTAAACGGCGGTCTTCGGGTTCGAGATTTGGTTCTGAAGGTTCGAGGGTTCGGAGGAGGTGGAGTCTTTGGAGTTCGAGGGTTGTTTTGTATAGGCTGTGCTCTATTCTTCTTTCGTATATTAGGAGGCGGTCGAGGACTCTTGCGTTTGAGAAGTCCTTTATGGCTATTCGGCCGAGGGTCAGGTCGGGGTTCGAGTCGGATGTTTCGTCTTGCGGGAAGCCTAAACCTTTTAGGCCGAAGGACTTGGCGATGTTGGCCAGTGAGTTGTTGGTGTTTTTTTCGTGCATTGCGTCGAATGTCTGGTTTTGGATGAGGTCGGCTCGTTTTAGGCGCCATGAGAGGCTTACGATGCGGTCTGCCAGGATTGATTCCATTGGGCCGATGGGGTCGAGTTCGGCGAGGAGCGCATCGCGGTGGAGGTCGAAATCTGCCTGGCTTTCGGTGGTGATTACGTCGTGGCGGGCGGAGAGGCCGTGCTTGAGGGCGTTTTGCGAGACGACGGCCTTGCCTTGAGGGGTGTTGGGGCCGGTGGATTTTTGGGCGTTGAGACGGTTGGCGTGGATTTTAGCTTGGGTTGACATGATTGGAGCCTCCGGGTCTGCGATTGATTATTTATGATTGATTATTTAGTCTCAAAAGAATCCTCCATTAGTTAGGTAGATATTATATCATATAGAGAGTTAGATGTCAAGTGAATTATTTTTTAGACACGGATTTACACTGATTGACACTGCTTTTTGTTTTGTAGGGTGGGTGTTTTATTTATGGATGCAGGCGATGGAGGTCGTTAAGATTGCGTTTGGGGTTGTGCGAGCAGATCATTTTGGATGAAATCTCGGATGCTTTGGCGCTGCCCTTCTGCGAACCACCAGCACAAGCGGACGAGGCCAATTCCGAAAAGGGCCATCATCAGAGGGGTCCCGAAGATGATATGAAGAGGTTGCATTAACTGACGGTCTGTGGAGAGAAGAGAAGAAATGAGAAGGAGTGTGACGAATCCGAGAAAGCCAAACCACATTGCCATGAAGATGCGTGTAAATGGGTGCATGTGGAATCGTCCGTGAATGCGAGTTCCGTTCGGGAGGGCCTCGAGAGAACCATAGAAGAAGGGAGCGAAGGAGTTCCGGATGTATTTCGGCCCTGTTGCGAGGAGTCTGAATCTGTCGCCGCGGAGCTTTACAAAGATGGTTCCCTTTGGGGGAGGAGTGAAGGTGTTAAAGGTGAAAAATCTGGGAGGCGAATATTGGGGGGCGCTGAGGCGTGAGCGGCATTCTTCGATTGAGAGCGATGTAGTATAGGTCTGGGCTGGCATAAGTCACAAAAGTAAAAAATGGTGGGTGGTACCCACCCTACGGTTAGATATAGGCTTTGTCCGCCATTCTTGGGAATGGGATGCACTGGCGGATGTGCTTTTCGCCGGTGATCCAAGCGACGGTGCGTTCGAAGCAGGGCGCGCGCGAGGGGGCGTCTTGGTTGGGGCCGTTGTCCGGCTACTTCCGGTCGGCGCTCGTCGGCACGGGCGGCGTGTTCACGTCCAGGAAGCTGCCCTTGAGAATCCAGGCACCCGGCCCCTGCGGCAGTGTGACCTGGCTTCCACCATCCAGCGTCATTTCTGAGACGGCCTCGCCGGTCAGCGGATTGAAAACCTGGAACTGCACGGGTCGCCGCGCCTGGAGCGTGACACCGCCGCCCAGTATTCCCATTGGAAAAGACACGAACTGACGACCCTTGATACTGCCGATGTTACGGAGGCAACCGTCGGTCGGGCTGCTTGCGTCGGGCCAGTATCGGTCGGCCTGGCCGTTGCAGAACACGGTGAAAGGCGCGCTCGATTCGAGGCCGTCGTTGCGCACCCAGCCGGCCAGGTCGCCCGGCAGCAGTCGGCGGAGGTGTTGATAGGCATTGATGCCGGGCGTGTCCTCAAAGCGCACTTCGCCGCCCGAGGGCGGACAGCATTTCGCGCAGCCAGAGACGCCTGCGCGCGAGTGATACACATAAGCCGGCAGATTTGCGAGGTAAGCAAATACCGCGGCGGAGCAGAGCTTGATGGGGTCGCTCTCCGAGCTTACCGATGAACCCGGTCCGATCGGCTCGTTGCTGCTCACCGGGGGCACGCCGGGCAGATTTCCCGCGCGGTAACAATCGCGCACGGGGAGCCAGCCGCCTTCAATCGTGCCCGTGTCGCGGCTGAAATGCACCGTGGCGAGGTCGGCCGCGCTGCCAGCGTAAAGCGCAGCGATGCCCGCGTCGCTTGTGTCGTCGTTGGACGTGATGGCCACGGGCACGCTCGTGCGATCCGCCAGGTATTGCGCGAACTCTCGCAGGTCCGCGATGCCTTGCGCGCCGGGGAAGCCGTTTTGCCAGGCCTCGTTCGCCACTTCGAGATGAAGAATGTTGTGCTCCCGGCCTGCAATGTTCGCCAGGATGCCGTCTAAGTGCGCCTGTCGGTCGGACTTGCCGGGCATAACATACTGGGCGTCCGCGAAAATAGTAACCTCGGCGCGCAAACCATTCTGCGCGACCAGGTCGAGCAGGTCGCGGAACTGCCGCCAGTAGTCGGGCCAGCCCTGAACAGGATGGCCGGCGCTGTTGGTGAAACTCACCGGTGCAATCTCCAGCCCGTCCCAGTTCACCATCGAAAGGATGCGGACGTAGTTAAATCCATTCGCCGCCAGCAGGGCCAGATCGCTGCTCAGCCGTGAGCGGTCGTACTTTGCCCTGCGCAGGGCCTGGAAATACGACACGCCCAGGCCGAGGAAAGGGCCGTTGTTATCGCATAATGATTTTCCGGCCAGGCGAACGAGGTTGGCGCCGTTGGCCGGTTGCGCCACAGTTGGCGCGTCCGGCGTCGTGCTCGACAGGTCCCAGACCTTGACGTTACTGAAGATGGCTCCGAGGGGCGCTCCCGCCTCCGCCGCTCGCCGCGGACTGGCCGCGATGCGCACGCTGTGCCCCGCGGGATTCCAGGCGCCCGCGACCGACGTGGTGAGGATGAGCACGCCGTCGCGATAGACCTTCAGCGCGGTGTTCCCCGCGCCGTCGGGACCCCATTCTTCGCGGAAATGATACGTTGTGTTCGAGCTCCACGAGAGCCGCGCCGTGTCCGGCTCGACGTAGTTGGGCCGGATTTGCCAGACGATTTCCATCGCATTGGTCTTGGCCGCGTCGAGGCAGCCGATTTTGCGGATGAAATGCTTGAATGGATTGTCGCGGTAGCCGCCATTGTAGTTGATGTCCGAGTCGCCGACCGTGTAGTCGTACATGTGGAATAGCTCGGTCTTATCCTCCATACCCGCGCGGCATTCGTCGGGATTCAGCCCGCGCACGTCGAACTCCGCCGCGCCGTTGGTGATGGTCGGCACGCGCCAGTAAATCGTGTCGTCTTTGGTTGTGACCTGCCATCCCCCCGCGACGAACGCGCCACCCGATCGCGTGCCGAGCGTGGCGCCTTGCAGGGGGTCGTCGAGGACCAGGTCGGCCCGGCTCATTGGCGCCGAGCACAGGAACAGCCAGGCCGCCAATAAGGCAGACACAACCGGATTGTTGAATTTTGCTGACATCAGCGAGAATTCTACGCCGGCAAGCGCAGGTGTGCAAGTGTGATTATTCAATTGTTGGGCTTTGTGTGGCTGTGAACGGCTTGAGAGGCTGTAACAAAACCTGACTTCAAAATGAGGCGCCGGTTCGCTGAGCTATTTGAATAGATTCCTCGACTGCGCTCGGAATGACAAAGGCTGCGCTCGGAATGACAAAGGCTGCGCTCGGAATGACAAAGGCTGCGCTCGGAATGACGAATTGGGTTTTATTAGAGTGACTAAATATAGACCTTGTCCGCCATTCTTGGGAATGGGATGCACTGGCGTATGTGTTTTTCGCCGGTAATCCAGGCGACGGTCCGTTCGACGCCGAGTCCGAATCCGCCGTGCGGGACAGAGCCGTATTTACGCAGGTCGAGATACCAGTCGTAGGTTTCGGGGTTGAGGCCCTGCTGCTTGATTCTTTCGAGGAGCCGGTCGTGGTCGTCTTCTCTGACCGAGCCGCCAATGATTTCGCCGAAGCCGTCGGGGGCGAGCAGGTCGAAGTTCAGGACGACCTTTTCGTTTTCGCGGTCGGTCTTCATATAAAAGGCCTTGGCGTCTTTGGGGTAGTGGGTGACGAAGATGGGCTTATCGTGCATTTGGGAGATAATAGTCTCATCCGAACCGCCCAAGTCCTTGCCCCACTGAAATTCCGCGGCAAGTTGGGCGTGCTTGGGGTTGTTCTCGATCTTCGTGTCCATTTCTGCCAGGTCGCTGCGCAGCTCGATTAGTTCGGCGGCGATTTTGTCTTTTTTCCATTGCTTTATCTGGCCAGCCTGCTCGCGTTCGAGCTCGGCGATTTTAGCATCCAGCTCCCGCTTTTGGTTTTGGAAGTCCTGCAACTGCCGGGCGAGGAATTCTTTGGTTTTCCGGCCGGTGAGTATCTCACCGACCTCGGTATATGTGAGGCGGTAGAAGGGCGGGGCGATTTTTTCGAGGGCCTGGATATTGGCGTCCAGGGTTTCAAGCTCGCTTTTATTATTTCGGAGGACCTGGGCGACGATAAACGAAACGAAGCTCTCTGCTAATTTGAGCAGGCCGGGCAGGTCGATGAATGCGACCTCCGGCTCGACCATCCAGAACTCGGTCAGGTGTCGGCGGGTCTTGCTCTTTTCGGCGCGGAAGGTCGGGCCGAAGCAATAGACCCTGCCGAAGCTCATCGCGGCCGATTCGAGGTAGAGCTGGCCCGTCTGGGTCAGGTGCAGAGGCGTGCCGAAATAATCGACCTCGAACAGCGAGGTCTGGTCCTCGCCGACAATGGTTGTGAAGATTGGGGTGTCGATGAGGATAAAGCCGTTGTCGTTGAAGAACCTGCGGATGGCGTCGATGACGGTGTGGCGAATTTTGCCGATGCACCACTGGCGCTGCGAGCGAAAGTGCAGGTGGCGGTGCTTGAGCAGGAAATCGACGCCGTGCGATTTGGGCGTGATGGGATAATCCGTAGCCGGGGAGATGATTTCGGCCCCCGTCACGGCCAGCTCGTATCCGCCGACGCTCCGCTCGTCCGCTTTGACGGCTCCCGTGACGGTCAACGATGATTCTTGGCCGAGATGTGCCAGACTGTTGAAAAGCTCATCGGGGATGCTGCCTTTTTCAACAACGCACTGGCAAAGCCCCGTGCCGTCCCGAATAATAAGAAACAGCACCTTCCCGCTCGAACGGGAGTTGTACAGCCAGCCCTTGAGAGCAACCTGTTGTTCTGTATGGTTTTTCAATTCCTCGATGTAAACGGCATTGTCCTTTGTCATTTTCTAATTCCTTATTGCCATCGTGCCCAGCGACGCTATCTGAGCATAGACTATACACAGGAGAACGAGCCTCGCAAGGCCCAACTTTTTTGAAGGCTGCAGGGAGAGAGTCAAAAAAAATAACAGTATTCGTTTGACAAAAGGCGCAATCAAGCTGTAAATATTATACTTGGAATTCGATGCCAAGAAAAGCGACAGCAACAAAATAAAGCATGGGTATGAAAGCTCGCCAGTTCGATAAGCGGTTCGATGAAGGTCAAGACATATCCAAATACCTCGATATGACGAAGGCAAGAAGGCCCGAACAGGAACAAAAAAGGGTAAATGTAGATTTCCCTCTTTGGATGATCCATTTGCTGGATGAGGAAGCAAGACGTTTGGGTGTGCCTCGACAATCCATCATCAAGGTCTGGGTGGCTGAGCGGCTTGAAGAGGCTTCTTGATCCTATGATTTGCGATTGCTGTGGTAAGAAAGGGGCCATAACGAAGCACGTAACGCGAAGCTTCGGCAGGGGCAAAGGCATCCTGGTCATCGAGAATGTGCCGATGATCGTCTGCCGACACTGCGGCCAGAGTTATTTCACGGCAGACACCTTGCACGAAATAGAGAGGCTGAGACTGCACAAGAAGAGCATTGCAGGCCGACGTGTGGCCCCGGTAATCAGGTATGCCTGAGGTCCATGCGGCCAAACCGTGTGGGAAATTGACGAATTACCTGTGCCCTATGTCTTTGAGGTCAAAGTGTATGAAACGATAAAACACCTTGCGCTAAGACAATCTATCGACCGGTTCGGAAAAACCCTATATGGGACTAATAGCGACATATTTGAGATAACGGAAAATGGTGAGTGTCCCTACCTAATGCTACCTAATAAATTCCAACGGAAAGGAGCCATAGCATGAAAACACTGATCACTGCACTACTTACGACTGGCCTGATGACCTGTGTCGGGCTGGCCGAAACCGTCAACTTCGACAACGCCGATGTCGGTAAGCTGCCCGCCAACTGGACGGGCACCGAAACCGGCGAAGGTGAACCCAAGTGGGCCGTTGTCGCTGACGACTCCGCCCCCAGCAAACCGAACGTCCTCAAGCAGTCCGGCGAGGCGACCTACCCGGTCTGTATCAAGGAAGACACAAGTATCAAAGACGGCTACGTCGAAGTGAAGTTTAAGCCCGTCTCCGGCAAGGAAGACCAGGCAGGCGGGATCATCTGGCGCTGCAAGGACGCGGACAACTACTACATCACCCGTGCCAACGCGAACGAAGACAACGTGGTGCTCTACAAGACCGTGAAGGGTAAACGCACTTCGCTCGACATCGTGGGCCGCAAAGGCGGTTACGGCGTGAAAGCACCGGTGCCTTCCGGAAAGTGGCACACACTGCGGGTCGAGTTCGCGGGCAACAAGTCCACGGTCATTTTCAACGGGCAGAAACTGTTCAACGTGGAAGACGATACCTTCACCGAGGCAGGCAAGGTTGGCCTCTGGACGAAGGCCGACAGTGTGACGCTGTTCGACGATTTCAACTATGGCAGCATCGGCGCGGCCCAGCCCCCCACGTTCAAGCTCACCCAGACCATTGCGCTGCCGGGCGTCACAGGGCGGTTCGACCATTTCGCCATCGACGTGAAACGGCACAGGGTTTTTGTTGCCGCGCTCGGCAACAACACGCTGGAAGTCGTGGACACCGCGGCGGGCAAATATTTCAAGAGTATCGCCGGACTGCACAAACCGACCGGCGTGTTGTATCTGGCGAGTCTGAATCAAGTCGGTGTCGCTAACGGGGATGACGGCACCTTCAAGCTGTTTGACGGTACTTCCTACGACATGGTGAAGAATCTCGGCTCACTGGACGACGCTGACAACGTGCGATTCGACCCGAAGACGAAAATGATTTACGTCGGCTACGCGGCAGGGGCGCTTGGCATCATCGACGCCGCCACGATGAAGCAAGCCGGCAGCATCAAGCTCCCGGCCCACCCCGAATCGTTCCAGTTGGAATCGCGCGGCCCCCGGATCTTCGTGAACGTGCCTGATGCAAAACAAGTCGCGGTCATCGACCGGGAGAAGCAGTTGGTCACGGCGACGTGGCCGATGAAAGAGTTCCAAGCCAACTTCCCGATGGCGCTGGATGAGGCCAACCACCGGCTGTTCATCGGGTGCCGCAAACCGGCGCGTCTGGTCGTCTTCGACACCACCGGGGGCAAGCCCGTGACCGACTTGGCGATTTCCGACGACACCGACGACCTCTTTTACGACGCGACGCGCAAACGGCTGTACATCTCGTGCGGCGAAGGCTTCCTGGATGTGGTAGCCCAGCGCGAGGCCGACCGCTACGAACGAATCGAGCGGCTCGCCACCGTGCCCGGCGCTCGCACTTGTTTTTACTCGCGTGAACTCGACCGTCTCTGGCTCGCCGTGCCGCAGCGAGGCGCGCAGCCGGCCGAGATTCGCAGCTACCAACCAGAATAAGTCGCGGCCGCCATGGCACCCTGAAAGCTGTGAGGAACATAAGCAGGAAAAAGTGGATGGTCGTTGTCTATCGGGAGTTGTCAAAGCGAGATGGATTCGTGATTACGGCCTATCTGTTATCGAAAAGGCCGAAAGGAGAATTGGTATGGCGACCGTAGCCGCAAAAAAACCGCCGATTTTGTCAGCAACTGCGTTGCCTTAGCGACGAAGATACTGAAGCTTCCCGCACAGCGCGTGTGGTTCGATTATGACAAGCAGGCGGATGTACTGTATATGAGCTTTCGTAAGCCTCAAAGAGCCACGGAAACGGTTGAGTTGGGGGACGACATTCTGGTCCGAAAAGACGGCAGAGAAATTGTGGGGCTGACGGTATTGAACGCCAGCAGCAGGTAGAGAGCCAAGACGTGGCGATGACTGCCCTCGAGGCGTATGAGGCGATTAAGCACCCCCTGCTCAAACACCACATCGACAAGGTCGAAAAAACCTTGAATGGTGACCATTAAGAAAAGTACCGGAGCCCTTTAATTACATGGGACTGCGGGTTATGCTGATAGTGTGTCATGTAGAGCGTGTTATACGGAAACCATATAAGCAGTAGTTGGATAGACCCCCATGCGAATCTGGGGCTGAGGTGCAACTATGACGACGAAGAATGTAACTGAGTTCCTTCAGAATTTTTCGGTTCAAGATCTCAAGGAAGCCGGGATTCTCAAAGGCATATCAAATCAACTAAAGGGGACAAGTATTGATCCTCTTATCGCGTTGATGCGAGAGCACGGCGTGGATCGCCTTGAATACCCCGACCGCAACTGGTTTCTGGACGTTGAGGGGAACTTCCGAAATCCTACCTCACAAGATTTGAAGGAAGGTAGAGTCACGGAGCTATCGAATGCAGGCTCCGTGTTCACCGGCACAAATGTCACAATAAACCCCTACTATGACGGATCCCACACTGCCACAGAGAGTGAAACACAACTGGAGGACGCCGAAGAAATCACATTTGGACTCGAACGTGATCTGCAGGTTGCTCTTCGACGAAACATTGAGCAGTTGGAGTCCGGGCTGAAGATAATCGACGGAGGTACCGAACGATCTGTTGAAGGTGGCAGAATCGACATCACCGCTGAAGATGGGAACAAAAAACTGGTTGCCATAGAGTTGAAGGGTGGGGTCGCCAGACCTGAGAGCGTTGCTCAGACACTATCGTATATGGCGTCATTGGAACAAGAAGATCAGAAACGTGTCAGGGGAATTCTGGTAGCAGGTGGTTTTCATCCAAGGGTCGTCCTTGCAGCCCGGGCAGTACCCAATCTGCAACTCAAGGAGTATTCGTTCACATTCTCATTCCGTGATCGTTAGTAACAGTGCAGTGGGATACTGGGGTCGGATACTGCGGATACTGGATACCGCTGGATACTGGGTCGATCCTGGGGTCAGCGAGCTATTTTTGGTTGGAAGTTATCCGTCCGGTGGGCCGATAGGCAAGGCAGATGAAAGATGACTGATTCGATCACCAAGTTTCCTGATTTCACGCCTGATGCCCGGGCAAGATGGGAAGAGATTCCAACCTGGGCCCAAATAAAGATTCTCGATGCGGTCTGGTGTGGAAAGTGCCTCAAAAGTGTTCCCATCGAACTGGCTCAAGGAAGAATGAAGCGCGGTTCTCTCATCCTCAAAGGGACCTGCAAACATTGCGGCAAGGAGATCGTCAGATCTATAGAACCAAAAGAATGACACTTCGACCGAATCCTGGGGTGTCACCTGTGCAGACGCCACGTAGCACCGAGGCAGCGACCCCGATGACCACGCACTTTACCTCATGTTGCCGGGCCGGCAACTCAACATTCAAAATGCTATGTAGAAAAGGTCAGGCCAGAGAGGGTCATTGCGAGCGAAGCGAAGCCCCCAGGGGGCCACGGCCCTGCGGGCCTCGCAATGACATTTTTCAAGGTTTTTCTACGGAGCACGTTCAGAACTTAGCACTTAGAACTTCCTACAGGTCCAGCTTGTCCCGGAGATGGGTTTTGAGCCCGTCGGTTGAGATTCTTATCTGGTCCATAGAGTCGCGGTCGCGGAGGGTTACGGTTTGGTCCTGGAGGGTCTGGCCGTCGATGGTGATACAGAATGGTGTGCCGGCCTCATCCTGTCTTCGGTAGCGTCGTCCGACCGCGCCCTTTTCGTCGTAGAAGCAGTTGAAGTATCTCTTGAGGTCGTTATAGATATTCACTGCTATTTCGGGCATCCCTTCTTTTTTGACTAACGGGAAGATGCCGACCTTTACGGGGGCCAGGGCGGGGCTGAAACGGAGCAGATTTCGTGTCTCGCCTCGGACCTCTTCCTCATCATAAGCATCGACCAGAAAGGCAAGGACGCTGCGGTCGATGCCGGCGGAAGGCTCGATGACGTAGGGGATGTAGCGTTTTTTCTGCTGGTCGTCGAAATAGGAAAGCGGGCCGGACTGGTAATCCTCAGCTTCGGCGGACAATTCGATTTTAGCCAGGTCGCCATTAGTCTCGTACCACTTGTTGAGCGTTCTCATGCCTCGCTGGTGCTGGCGGAGGTCGAAGTCGGTGCGGTTGGCGATTCCTTCGAGCTCCTGCCAGTCGCCTGAGCCGAATGGAAACCGATATTCGACATCGACGCAGCCCTTGGCGTAATGGGCAAGCTCATCCGGGTCGTGCTCGCGGAAGCGGAGGTTTTCCTTCTTCAGGCCCAAATTGAGGTACCAGTTGAAGCGGGCCTCTTTCCAGTGCTCGAACCATTGGTCGTCCGTGCCCGGCTCGCAGAAGAACTCAAGCTCGGCCTGCTCGAATTCGCGGGTGCGGAAGATGAAGGCCTTGGTGGTGACCTCGTTGCGGAAGCTCTTGCCGATCTGGGCGATTCCGAAGGGGATTTTGACGCGGGTGGTGTCGAGGACGTTGCGGAAGTTGGCGAAGATTCCCTGGGCGGTTTCGGGGCGGAGGTACATCGTCATCGAGTCATCGACGTTGGCGCCCATCTGAGTTTCAAACATCAGCTTAAACGGCATCGGGTCGGTGAAGGCGCCGACGGCGCCGCAGTTAGGGCATATCTTGTTGCTCAAATCCTGCGCCTTGGCCGCAGCGGCGTCAATGTCGATATGTTCGGTGTGCTGCCTTATGGAGTCTATGGCGCCTCCGATGTCGCTCTGTCTACGGCTTGTCTGTTCTGCTGGTGAGCCCCCCATTGAGTCTAGCAACTGTTTTGTAAGTTCTATCTCCTTATCCGTCTTCTTATCCTCAGCAGCAGCTTGCAGGTGATCGACGCGGGTGCGGGTGTTGCACTTCTTACATTCTGCAATGAGGTCAGCGAATTTGTCGGCGTGGCCGGATGACTTCCAGACCATCGGGTGCATCAGAATTGAGCAGTCGAGGCCGACGACGTCGTCGCGCATCTGGACGACGCTTTTCCACC
>Ga0315276_10004544_pt1 | contig 12741 bp, 18 predicted proteins | sample YL17G05_0_MG_FD_204542 | JGI IMG/M metagenome (GOLD analysis project Ga0315276, IMG submission 204542) | Sediment microbial communities from Yellowstone Lake, YNP, Wyoming, USA - YL17G05_0 | ecosystem: Environmental > Aquatic > Freshwater > Lake > Sediment | place: USA: Wyoming | collected... | reverse complement strand
ATTATTGGGGCGAGCCTGTCATGACAGCTTCTTCTTCCGGATTTCCCGCATATGGTGGTCAAAACTACACTCAGTGCCAGATTGAAAATACATTGTTTGACCCAATAGCATGGGACTATGATAACGACCATGCAATTGATACCTTAGTTATTCCTTCAACGACAAAAATCTCTATATATAGTAAGACATGCGTACTTAAGGGTACTATAATAACAACATATCCCATAACTTCCAGGCCGTCATTAGCAAACCCTGATTATCAGGTTAATGCAGTCTCTAACACCCAAATATACGACTTGATTGTATTGACTAATTCTACCCTGGAAGCTTATGATTCTACAGGTTTGAAATATTCGTTTAATTACCTGGGCAATACTTCAACTGCATTGTATGGTTTAACATGCACAGACAATGTGTGCTGGGCTGGGAAAGCTGTCGGTGCAAACATGACTTTTGTGACTTTTTCAATGGTGAATGGAATTAATTTGGCATATAAGAAAAATACAACGGCTAACAACAGATTTACTTCATTTACATCATCAGAAAATGGTTATTCTCAGACTATAAACGGTAACAGTTTTGCTTCATATTGTGGTGTTCTTAATATAAATCCTCCTGATGCAGTGTGTCATGTCATAGATGCTACTGCAAATGTCTCGAAAACACTGAATATCGATGGGGGTTCAGGTACATTGTCTATAAGATCATATTATGCTACTTTTGTGAAAATGGGTTCTTTATATCGGTACATTTTAATGCTGCACGGAACTAAAACAGGGTCGTCGAATTATAATATAGTGTATGATGATTCTTTTAATGTCTTATTTAGTCAGTGTGGTTATTATCTAAGTGGCGGATGCAATGCAGGTAATGTAAATCAGCAATTTCTATATTCTTCCAAGCCGGCTATAGTAGATTTCGATAAAGACGGAGAGACAGAATATTGTTTTTTTAAAAATGATTCTGGTATAAACAATGTGAATTTTTTATGTTATACCAACTCTTTTGTTTCGCCTAAGATTAACTGGACTGTGGATTTAAATGCAACTGGCATGTCACAATTCCCAGATTCGTTTTATATGGCTGATTTCAATACTTCTTCTCAGTACCTTTTTATAGCTACCAAAGAAGGAATATTTGATATTGCTGAAGAAAAGAAAATTTACAGTACTGGATATAATTATACATCAGCCACGAGGTTTACGGATTATCCTGTTTTATCGTACATGGACAGTAACTTGTTTGATTCGATTAATGTTGTCTGGTATGGCAATCCTGCATATGTTTTTGCATCTTCAACAAACTCATTTATAGTATTTAATGGTGTCTCTGGTGGAGTGACTTGTGGAGATCTTGTCTGCGATGGTTCGGAAAATATCTTTACCTGTCCTGTTGACTGCTTGCAAGGTGCAACTACCCAGGGTGTTGGCTTGAATTACAAATGTACGGCCAATGAGAATTGTTCTGTTGGGTTATGCAAGTATGGATATTGCAGGCTGGCTGATCAGAACGAGTTCTGTGATGCTAATGGAGATTGTATATCCGGGTCATGTAATGCAGCCCTGGCCGTATGCGTGCCTTCGACTCTGTGGCAGAAAGTCAATGCAGGCAAGAATGAGCAGTTTGGAGATGATGTTAATTCCAATAACCTGCTTTCTATAGCTATAATCATGGTTTTGTCTGTGGCTGTTGGAATGGCAGTCGGCAAGTACGGCGGAGGAATGGTAGCTATTTTGTTATCTATCCTTGTATTCTTCGTTGGAAGCCTGTTCTTTGCCATTGTAGCCTGGCTTTCCTGGTTCATAGTCCTGATAGAGCTTATCTTACTTATTGCATCTGTAGTGGTCATGGTTCTGTTAGGGTCAAGGACAACATGATGATAATTAATCCAGGTGATAAAAATTGAATCTCAAGGTACTGGCACTGATTTTGTTTTATTATGGGATGCTTTCGGCTTTCTTCGTGATAGGTGCAGGGTCTATCCCTGTTGACGCTACCTTAACAGGAAACCTGACTAACATGTCAGGCAGCCTTACAGGAGATGAGACACCCACAGGAGGGCTGTTTTCAATCGGAGTGTCTTTCCTGAGGTTTGCTGGGTTTGTACTGATTGGTGTTGGGTTACCTTCAGATACACCGGCAGCTGTCTCAACGGTGTTTTTCTTGTGGCAGACATGCGTAACTATCTTCGTAATCGGGTTCTTCATATCGAGCATATGGGACGGTTAAAGAATGAAATGGAGAATATCTTATTTGCTGATTCTGTTAATCTTGATTATGCCTAGCTATGCCATATTAACTGATAAACTTTTAGCAGCATGGTCATTTGAAAATAATATCAATGATACTTTTGGGTTGAATAATTGGTCATGGACAGATTCAGGAGACCCTTTAAATCCAACTTATAATGATGGTATTTTGGATATGGCTTTAAATTTCACTCCTGAAAATTCTTTTGCTAACAGAAGTAATTTTACGGATTTTAATAATAATCCTTGGATAATGGATAATATATCTATAGCATTTTGGGCAAGAGTTGATAATTTTTCTAATTATGATTACCAGACTTTTTTTAATTTTTATAAATCAAATTCTGCTTTTTTAAAGTTAAAATATATTCTTTCAAGCGATACTTTTGAATTATCATGTAGTTTAGACCATCTTCATGTAGATAAAGATGATATTGGATTTAATCAGACAAATACATGGTATTTTTTAGTACAGAAATTCGACAGATCAACAAAAAATTGTTCACTTTCGATAAATGGAGTTGTTAAGATGTCTTATATTGTTGGAGTCGCTATTGATGAACCTTTTGTATGGGATAGTAGATTTTTTTGTTTGGGTGCAGATGGTTGTCCTAGGCCAGCCAACCAGCAGAAATTATATGGTCTTTTAGATGAGTTTTATATTTGGAATAGAACATTAAATCAATCTGAAATTGATAATTTATATAATAGTGGTATTGGGTTATTTTATCCGTTTGGGGAAGGTGGTGATACTATTCCATCCTTAATAGCTTTAAACAATCCTCAGGATAATTCAAATATTACATCAATGCCGATTATTTTTAACTGGACAGCTATAGACAATATGGATACTGTCCTTAATTGCAGCCTGAAAATAAATGGTAATATAGAAGTTTTGGATATCTTGTCACCGAACAATACAATGATATCTTATAGTGTTTCGGGACTTACAACAGGCTCTTATTTATGGAATGTCACTTGTTTGGACGATATGGAAAATTCCAACACGTCAGAAACAAGAATATTTAATGTTGATTTGGAAATACCTTTGTTTTCAAGCTTAACGGACAATACCAATTCTCTGACTTTAAATGGTACTGGATTGTTTGGGGTTACTGTTGAAAATACCAATGGGTCTGTATACTTGGAAATAGACGGGCAAAACATAACAGCGTCTAATGTTTCAAATATTTACAATGCAACTCATGAATTTACAGCGTCGGGAACTTATCCTTATTCATGGCACTCATGGGGTAACGGCACTCAGCATATTTATACCAGTTCAGACACGAGGAATTATAAAGTTAAAGCTTATTCAGTTGTTAATATCGGAATAGGCCAGTTTGGGATAACAACACCGAACATGATATTACTGTTTTCAATGATAGTCATCTGGCTTGTAGTTATCATAATGCAGTTCACTCTCAAGATACCCATCCTGGGCGTATTCCAGCTCATTATAGGCTTGTTTATCGGGGTAATACTGTCATCAGTGCATATATTATTATGCCTGGCTTTTATCATGGTTTCCTTGGCTTTATTGATCGAAGCGTACATGAGGTAGTATCCATGCTGAAAATTAATGTTATCTTCTTAATGATGCTACTTTTAGTTAGCATGGTTTATGCTTATCCTATCACGATAGAAAGCCAATTTACATATATCAATGGTTCTGCAAGAGTCGGGACTTACACAGCGAATTTCACGTTCATTGATTCTACTGACGCTGTGGTTTTCTCTGATATATCCTCAATAACCACAACAGCAACAGGGAAATTCAAGAAAGAATTTGATTTTCCGTATTTCGGAAATGAAACTTTGAGAGTAAGGGCTATTGTTAACGACTCAGACACTGGCCTGGTTAATGTTGCATATGTGCCATATGCCATAAATGCTCAATACCTGCAAGGGAAAAGTTTAGATTATTTTGCATATAACGGTACATTGGTAAACAATACCATAAATAGTAAAGTAACTCAGTCATACATTGAAACTCTGGGATTCAATACAACAATAGACTTATTTAATTATTTCAATGATCTTTATCAGGCCATTGGGAATTACTTGGTTTCTGGTAGCCATGGCCAGGTTACTATAGACGGTGCTAACATAACAACAGGTACAATATCTGATTCAAGGATACCTGGAAGTATAACCAGAGACAGTGAAGTCCCTGGCCTTGAGACTGATTCTGCACATGATACATGCACGGAAATATCTGGTTGTATCGTCGGTGCTATTACTGACGGTAATACAGGCTGGGATAATTCATATGGATTTTATAATGCCCTGGTTAATTTCACTCAGAATAATATAGATGGAAAATTATGCATATATAATTTATCAACCGATAGAATACAATGCAACTATAACGATAATACTGGCTTTTCATCAGATCAGGCAGTAAACATCACAAGCAATGTTACCCATAATAATATCACTGTTTCTAATAATTTATATGTGAGTAATAATATTACCGTGTTGAATTACACTTGCTTTAATGCAGGGTGCACTTCTTATGCTTATCATAACGGAACTGCATTGATTCAAAGAGGCTGAAACATGAAACTATATCAAACATTAATTATAATTGGTTTTCTTTTTATATTATTGCAAAGTTCTTTTAGTGATGTTACGTCTATTATAGATTTAAGTAATATGACTATGAGAGATAAAGACCTGGTTTTTTCAGCAATAACCAATGGAATGGTAAACACTAAATTACATAATCCCAAGGAAAATATCTCTGTGGGGTTTATGATGATGGGAAAGAAAGGCAACAGAGATTTTTCTGTTTCTTCACTTGTCTTTGACTGGACATGGAAAATTGATATTTATAATGTTACTAGAAAGAGAATCAACCTGACAAGGCTAAACAACGACGAGATAATAAAGCCCGTATTAAACATTACAGACAGGTACTTTGATAATATCACATTTACCTTGACAAACATTACAGGCACGGCAAACAATACAGATGTCATAATAAAACAGGTTTGGTCTATCGACCCTGAACAAGTACCGAAAGTAAAATATGAAATTAAAAATATCATGCTTAAAGACATTACTAATTTCACATTCTGGTACATTATAGATTTTTCATATTCTCCGCGTATACGTTTTGATGGGAATTCATATGAGCATTTGGACACTGGCATAACATGGGAATTCGGTAGTTTTGAAAATGTGATACCTATAATAGATATGGGACAGCTTGAATTCAGATATCATGATCTCATAGAAAATGGATTTAACGTAACTGATTTCTATACAGGCGACGGTGCATTGCTGGGTTACGTTAATAAAACTATAGTTGCATTAGGTATAACCACCCAGTCGGGTATATTAGCATCTGGAAAGACATTAACCTTAGACCCAACTGTAACAGACTGGAAATCACCAACAAGGACAGGACAGTTCTATGACCAATGGGATTTAGGCAGTGAAGTAATATCCCAAGATTTTGTTTATGCTTCAACGTCAATGAACAACCTCAGGCAAGGAACTGATTTATACGGACTGGATTCAATTCCTTCTACTGTTGTTATCACTGGTGTAGAAGTGAGAGTTTACGGTATGGTTAATCCACCCCTGAGCTAATAACATGAAAAAGTATTTATTTATTATTGGCATTTTTTTAATTATATGCCAATTCAATGTGACAGCTATTAGCCTTCAAGGCAACGTAACAGTTCAATGGACTGTTCATAACTGGACATCAGGCAATAGCAGTTCAAAATCATGGCGATGGACTGAATCAGAAGGAAGATTATATAAAACATATGGAAGCAGTGTAGATACTTGGGGATTGTCAAACTTGGTGGGTTCGAATTTCTCAAACGGCTCTTTTCAGCTTGCTTTAAAATCAGCAGCTATTAATGTCGAAGGCTCGGATGTAATAGCTGTAGATCATGTCCAGATAAGGGTTTATTATTACACAATACCAAACGTGACATTAGTTTCTCCAACGCCAGCTAACAATTCAATAATAGGTTCTACAATGAGGATTAACTTTACAACTTCAGAGGCAGGAACGACCTGCTATTTTCAAAGCAATAGAAATGGGTCATGGGTAAATGAGAGTATTATAAGTGGTGGTACTTCATGTAATCCGTATTATTACATAACTGGATTGAATAATGGCACGTTTCAATATAATCAAGTTGTAATTACAAGTGATGCAACGGGTGTAAGTGAAACTAGGAATGTAAGTGTACAAAATGTCCCTTCAGAAGTAAACTTAACCTTACCTTTGAACAATACAATCAGCACAAACACGTCATGGATTTTAAACTGGTCAATTAACAATACCCAAAACGATGAAGTGATTTTACGGGGATTCATAGCCCAGAACACAACAGGAAACATATCCAAACAGATGTTTTATTATGGTGAAGGGAACTTGAATAATTCATACATTTATAATTTCAGCAGTATGCAGACACCGTTAAATTCTAGCGGCTTATGGGCACTGTATAAATTCGATAAAAATTCAGATGTGGGAGAGAATGGAACTAAGATTGTTGATTATTCACAATATTCAAAGAACGGAACTTCAACAGGATTGAACTATGTAAATGGTAAATTCGGAAGAGGTTTATATCACTCATACCCCTCTTATGCAGTTGAAGCAACACTATTATCAAAAGACTTTGCCAATATAAGTGTTAATGGAATGAGTATCAATACTTGGATAAATATGACGCAAAATACTTCAACACATATAATTGTAGATTATTGGAGTGGAAATCCTTGTTTAAGTAATTGTTTCTTTACTTTTCAATATATAAGCAATAAACTTAGGTTTGATATTTATAAAAATAATACTGCTATTTGTTCTGTGAATTCAATATTAGGATTAAACACAAATAAAAATTATATGGTAACTGCAACATTCAATGGTTCAGTCAATAGCATTTATATAAATGGCAATTTGAATAATAATATAACTTGTTCTTTTAATGGTATTAATTCAACAATATGGAACAATGTGAGTCAGTTTCAAACAGTGAATATTGGTGAAAGACCAGTAGATAGTTCCTCTTTTGAAGGAACAATAGACGAACTAGGATTCTGGAATAGAAGCCTATCATCTACAGAAGTAAGTAACTTATACAATCTTCAAAACGACACTTACTTTTGGTATGTGGAAAGCAACGAGTATAATATCTCAAATAAAGTCAACACATCTATATGGCAGTTTACTTTGGGTGGTGTTACTGACCCATGCCTTTGCTTAGGCACGTCTAATTGTATAATCCAAGGTTCGGATAACTGTGTATATTCTACGCCCATTAATATGAACAATAACAATTTCACCTGCTCAAACCCAGGTAATGTTACCTTTGATACGAACATGACAAATTACGATTACTTAATTATTTTTGTGGGATGTGAAATTAAAACATTGGCTGGGAGATATATAAAAGGATGAAATGTGCAACTTGTGAAAAAGAATCAGAACAGAAATGGGAGAATTTAGGTATGTATTTCTGCTCTAAGAAATGCATGGATATTTATTTCGAACAATGAAACAAGTCATATATTTATTATTGTTGATATTGCTACCTTGTGTATTTTCAGACCTAGAAATAACATCCATGCCTGTCATAAGCAGCAATAACCTTACTGCTATAATCAATCCATATTACACTAACTATACTTTGGATTTGGGATTCTTGTCTTTATCTGTTCAGGCAGCAGCTACAGGTAACATAACAGTACCTATACAGATAACAGGCTTTTTCGCTATAGGCCATTATGACTTGACAGATCAAGGTAAGGTGGCATTCCTGGTTATCATGATAGTGTTATGGATAAGCTTGATCTTCATGAGTAATGTTCTGCATATACCCCACTTGGCTATATTACAGTTCATTATTGGGGTATTCCTGGGTGTTGTATTGTCTGCAATACACATAATTTTATTAATAAGTGTCTGGGCTTTATCAATAGTCTTGGCAATATCGTCATATAAGCATTGAGGTGTCTCTCGACAACATGGCAAAACTAGACTTTTTATATATCGTATTCTGGGGTGCTAGACTTTGGATTTGGATATTGTTTGTATTTTCTTTTTTCCTGGTTGTTGGGATTATTCTGTATTGGTATCGTGAAGTTATTAGATACAGGTACTATTCATTCAGGTTTCCAGAACAGCTAATTAAGATTATAATTCATTATTCTGGTGGCATGACAAAAAGATATTATCGGTTAATTCCTGACGATAAGAAATTCAGGCTTGATAATAAAATATACAATTACACCGATAAGTCAGTCTTGAAAAACACTGACTTCTTTTTAATGAAATCCCAAACTGGTAAACAATATTTTGAGGTTGAAGGGAAACAGTATGATTTCATTGAACTGTGCAAAATCAAGGAAAAGACCTGCATATATCCAGAAATACATTATTTTGATAATAACCCAACCCCGATAAAATTCAATGTTGAAAAGAAGCTGATAGATTTTACAAGCCTTGAACTTGAAGAATTTGAAAAAAACGATTTATGGAAAAAACTCTTAACATTGGAAGGAGAGAAATCTTTAATAATAATCATTCTTATCCTGGGAGTGGTTAATGCTATAGCATCATTATTGATAATAGCTAAGATCTTCGGGCTATTGGATAAGAAACCATGAAATCAGAATTTAGCAATGCTTTTTCTGGAAGTGAAGAAAACTCAGAATTGAAACATGCCAACACAAAATAATTATTCAATGGACATGGTAAAACAGAGTACAGTGATTCCTTCAGAAGACATTTTAAGTGCATTTCAAGCTGGCCAGAACAAGTCTGAGGTAGCTGAAGTATTAAGAGAACTGTTCGATAAAGACAAGATATACATGATTTCAGATTTAACCAAAGATGAAGTCAAGATAGCAATACGGATATACATGATAGCTGAGATCAAGGGATTTGACCATTGGAAAAAGGCATTATATCATTATTGCACTATGCTAATTGCCAGAGACAGAAAAGGCAGACGTGAGATCATAGATGCATTGAAGGGGTACACGAATCCAATGACGTTCAGCCAGAAAATGAATCCGGTGAACTGGGGGAGGAAATGAATAAAAATGGAAACAGACAAGGCAATTTTAATTTTAAATACCCTGAAAGAGAAACTTAAAAATGACTTAAAGAATACCGATTCGATTAATAATATAATGTTATATATCAGTGACACAGACAGAAATGCTCTTGTATCTTCATCATCTAAAACATTAATGTATAAATTTCCAGATGCGTAAAAAAATAATGAATCGCCAACCTAAATTATGGGAAAATATTATTTTGGAAGAAGGCATAAATTTATCCATTGCAGAACTGAAAATCCTAAACAGGAAATTATCGGTTATCATCCAGAAAAAAACGGAGTTGAAAAAATATGGGCAGGCCAAAACTAATGAAAACAGGGCACAAGAGCATAAAACCAAATAAGATAACTGTACCCGATGAAGATAAACCAATACTTAATGAGGTTTCTGATGACGATGATGAATAAGACTGACGATAACAATTACATAAGCATGAAAACAATCCTGTATCAGTGCCATTATTGCAGTGTCCTGATGCATAGATCAGCTTGCACAGTAATAAACACATCCTCGGGAAGATTATTTTTATGTGACGGGTGCTACGGGGGAAGATATAAAATAACCAGACTTGATAAAGATGTTTAATAATGATACATGTGATAATTGGAAATCAAGGCAGTGGTAAAACCCTGCTTATGTGTAAATTGGCCAGGACTGCTCATTCAAAGCATAAGAAAATATATTCAAACATAAATTTCAAGTTCCCTTTTGAAAAAATCAGATATGAAGACATTATCCAATGTAAATATTTCGATGCTGCCGTGTTCATTGATGAAGCTCATTTACTGCTTAGCAACAGGCGAAGCATGAGCAAAATCAATATTGAGATTACAAATTCGTTTATAAGCCAGGTCAGAAAACAAAACTTGGAATTGTACTTGTCAAGTCAGAGATTCCTCAAGATAGATATTAAGGTAAGAGACGAAACTGATTATCTGTATGAGTGCAAGAAATGGGTATATCAAAACAATGCATTCATACCAGCCATAACTAACTACAACATGCCGAAAAAGACACCCATTATCATTAATGTCAAGATTACTGAATTAAGTACCATGGAAAGCAAAGAAATCCCATTTTTAGGTAACCCTTATTTTAAGTTTTACGATACCAAAGAGATCATCCAGATTGAGGGGATAGAGATTAATTAATATTTCAATTCCTTCAAATATGACATATATGGACAGCTTAAGTATGTATGGCATACCTAAAGAATGCTATGACCTGACCACAAAGCAGGTTGTCATGAATGCAGAATGCGTTATAAAGTCAATCTGCCCTCAAATGACGGCACATTATGTCCAGGCAGGTATTATCATGGTTTGTGCATTTATCCTGGTTAATTTGGCTACATATTGGTTTACAAGGGTCGGGTATAGGATGGATGGGATGCTAATTATGGGTTATTCTGCCATAGAAGACCGTGCAGAACTTGAATTTGCCATGCTTAACGGTACATCTTTTGGCCTGTTGGCATATGCCGCAATGGTCATTTTATTCAATTCTAAGGGGTATTTCATAATCTGGCTGCTTATCGGCATGATCTTACTCAAGTATGGGGTTATGTTCTTTGTGGATAAAGCCCAGAAAAAGCATGCTTTAAACCTAAAAGCAGCCCAAAACAGCCAGGAAAGCGATAACCCAGCAGACAAGCCAGGTCAACTCAAGTAATAAGCCTTGTTTGAGGCCGGATTTGATTAAGAGCCATTCCAGGATGCCTGCATGCCAATAATACTTCATTTATTAAGACAATGCTCTATATATTCTAAGACGTATGCTTTTACGCCATTCTGCATTAATCTTGTTTTCAAATATACATATCATCTGCTTACAACCTGATGACCATTCTGTATTAGCTTCAAACTTAGTGGTATATTGTCGCCATCTTGGACTAAAAGAGATTAATCCCATCCAATGATCTAAACCAGTATCATCATCCCTTCTTATCCCATACCAAAACAACTTAGTTTTTTCCCATTTATTTCTTCTCCATACTCGCCTTGTTCCTTTATGAATATAAACTCTTGTTGTTCCTTTCTGATATATGATAAAGTCTTTCATGCTTTAACCTCAATTAATTTCTATCTCAAATGGATATTATGAAATAAATCTTTTAATTCAATTCTTGTAATATATTCTAAACCTAAGATTGATATTTGCAAACCAATTATTGTAAAAAATATTACAGAAAGTATAATTAGATATACACTAAATAACGGTAATGACCCCAGAAACCGAAAATCATACCACATATACTTCTTAAACCAATATTTTGTAATTATGTTTCCCTTGTCCATAGGAATATACATATTTTCTCCTCGTTCGTTCATGTTTTAACCTCTATGCTTGAATCCCTTCATTACTTAACTTTACCCACAGTTCTGGATAAGTCTCTGCTATCCAATTAAAGTATTCAACAGCTTCTTTATTTGCATCTCTTAACATTTTATGATAATTGTCAATTTCAATCATCACTTTCGCCTCTTGTCGTTTAAATGTAATTTCCTGGTTTTCTTCTTAGCTATCCTAACACGATATTGTTGGCCATAAGGCTGGCATTTCTCACAGTAATACGTTCTGCCCCGAAATGATGTTGTCCATTTTTTGCATCTATAGCACCAGATTTGATAATGGTACGGCTTTTTATATACCATGTTACGGCTTTTTAAAAATAACTTGGAATTTCTTAATAACTTCGTCTATTTGAGTTTTTATCATTAATGTATGAGTATATAATTTAAGAATGGCTATAAGCATGATTGAAAACAATCCATAATTAATTATAACAACAGCATAAATAAACCAGTTCTGCCTATATGCAGGTATCAATAATAAAAAAGTCGGCAAGGTAAATAACCAGCTTGCCAGAATAAAATACAAATCATCTCTAATTTTGGAAAAGTTCATTTTTTCTCGGTTGTTACTTCCCATGTGTTCAATGTCTTTTCACTGGTTATGAACCTATAAGAGACTTCTTCGCCGTCTTTCTCAACAGTCATGACCGTGTAATTTGCAATGATGTGCATTTTACCTTCCTTTTGAAGAATATTTGCCCATGCTTGAAGTTTCTCAGGCAACTCCTCAAAAGACATTTGAACTCTTCTGAACACTTCAAAACCTTGTTGAAACACCTTTTTCTCAACCATAGGTTTCCAGGTTATAGTCCCTTTGTTCGTCTCGAAAGCCAGCCTTTTTATTTTCTCTTCCGCTTCCATTTCCAGCTTTATCCCTGTTAGGATAATCTGAGCCTGGGTAATGTTTTCTATTTTCCTGTCTTGGTCTTCCATTTTATTCAAACCTCCAATGCTTCTGATATGATCTCATCAAATTCCTTGTCTGTCTGTAATTTGATAATCATGAGCTTTTTCCACAGATCATGTGATATTAGCAA
>Ga0315276_10004543_pt1 | contig 12741 bp, 15 predicted proteins | sample YL17G05_0_MG_FD_204542 | JGI IMG/M metagenome (GOLD analysis project Ga0315276, IMG submission 204542) | Sediment microbial communities from Yellowstone Lake, YNP, Wyoming, USA - YL17G05_0 | ecosystem: Environmental > Aquatic > Freshwater > Lake > Sediment | place: USA: Wyoming | collected... | reverse complement strand
GGGGAGCCAAGACTTGTTCCGCGGAGACGCGGTCGAGTTGGTTTACGGAGAACCCCGTAGGCGAGAGCCGGCGGGGTTCTCGCGTTTCGGCCAATATCTACGGCCCCTTTAGCGCTTGCCGCCCACGCCGCCGCGCTCTCTGTTCAGCGGCGCATCTCTTGCTGACCAAGAGCAACCCGAAGGTTGCGGTCGATGCCCAAGAGCAACCGTCCAGAACTCTCGAACTCTCTGGTTTACACCAGCCAGTTGGTTAACGCGGCGGGTGCCGCTGGGTGGTAATCGGCATGCAAAATGGACCCACTTCGGCGGGCAAGGATGGGTGCCCCGCCCCGGCGGGCAGGCAGCACGAACTTTTCGCCGAGCACGTGGCCCGGTCCGAGAAATGGGTCGAGGTTACCGGCCCCGGCGGGACGGTCCGCGAGTGGTCGCCGCTGCCCACGCGCCCGGACAACCACTGGTTCGACTGCCTGGTCGGCTGCGCGGCCGCCGCGTCGATGTGCGGCGCGAAGGTGGCCGGCGAGAACGTGCCCGTGCGCCAGCGGAAACACTACACGCAGGAAGACCTGCGGGGGAGATAGCCGTGGACAAGACCATCGGTGAACGGAAAGTCTGGCCGCCAGAGCAAGACCAGCGCGGCCTGGAGTGCCGCAAGTGCGGCTGCAAGCACTTTCGGGTCATCTACACGCGCCCGGCCTTGGGCGGTCGGCTCGTCCGTAGGCGAGAATGCCGGCACTGCGGCAAACGATTCACCACAGGGGGGCGCCAAAGCTGATGTGGCCCAGTCATGCGAGTAGGCCGAGGTATGACTACAAGCCACCGCCGTAGCGATACATGAATGCTTTGTCTTCTCACGGCGTAGACATATCCGACCCCGGCGCGGATAGAACGCCTGCCGCCTGGGCCAGCAATCTTGTCAAGACGCCTGCTTCCCGCCTCGTGGTGCGAAACGCGTCATGGCAACCGACGACCGCAAGCCCAGTAGCCTGTAAAGAAATAGGTATCGGGGTTGCGTGATTCCTGACCGGCAGGAATGTTCTGGATACCTTCGTTGGCCGCCATACGGAGGATGTAACCATCGTGCTCATACCAAAACCACCACATCGGCTCCACAAAGGCCGGTCTTTCAACAAGATACGCCTGGCCCAGGTTGAGTTCCCTCTGGATCTGCGATATCGTCACTTTGCGTGTCATGTCCAAGGAGTTAAAGTACCGACGGAACGGATTGTACACATGTATATCTACACCTACTTCCTGTGCCTTGCTGAACCTGCCCCAGGCATCCGTTTTCCTTCGCGTGAGCGATTCGGCCTTCGCCACCCAGAAGTAACCGGTGTAATAGAATTGGCTCCTGTCGGAGATGTCTTCTCCTACATGCACATGCTCGGCGTTCGCCCCTATCTCTACACGATAGCCGTCCACGAGATAGGCGAACCACCACATAGGATTCTCAAACGAAGGCCACCGAACATCAATGGGAGGAGGCAGACCGAGAAAACCCTCCAGGTCGACCAGCGACGTGTTCGAGCGATCAACCCTTGAGAGCTTGGCAGAGAAGGGATCACTGCATGACGTGGATTCTTCCCGAACGCAACCGAATTGACCAAGAAGCAGCAGAAGAACGCCCAGGCGAGGCAAACCGCGTCTTGCCAGCACTCCCGCAGCCATCATCGGCCCACCACTTTCCAATTCCACTCCCGTCCTTTCATTCCAACAGGCCCCTGCCAGTCGCTCTTGATCTGGTCATAGGTGTACGTTTGGACTTGAACGGGACCCGTAAGATGGCCTTCACCGACCGTTACTTGCTTCTTCTGTGGATCATTGTCGAGCACATTGCGTGTGTGCCCTGTATACAGAGGGTTGTTCTGGTACCTTAGGTCGTAGATGATCATGTCCCCACCCTCCAGTTTGTCCAAGTCTTTGGGGGTGGTGACCCGGTCACGATCAATCAGATTCATGGCCCCGAGATTGCTTCGAAGATCGTTGAGATACGCATCCGCATCCTTATACTTATCATCTTGAGAGCGAAGGTTGGTCCACGCCTTGGCCTTTGCGTCCCACACTGGGATAGTTAACGGAAGGCCCTGCTCTCTTGCGCATTCCGCCAAGGCGGTTAAGGCCACATCGGCACAATCATAACCTTCTTTCTTCTCCTTTATCCACTTTTCGACTTTCTCGCGTATGCACTTCTTAACTGTCTTGATCATCTGGTCGTCCCATTTCTTGCTTGGGTCCACCTTCCATGCCGCCAAGCCCAGCGGATCGGTCAGGTTCACCGGGTTGGACCTGACGTTCTCGTACAAGTTCAGCCCTTCCTCGGCCGGATCACGTTGCATCCAAACACCTAGATTGGGCGTGTACATGGTCTTATTCCTTTGGTTTGATGGTCGTGATTGGTGGAAAGAGACTTCCGGAGAAGCAGGTCACGCTGGCGTGAACGGGGGCGCTCACGCTTGTGAAAACGACGTTATGGGTGCCACCGGAAACAAACTGCCCCTGGAGCGACGAGCCTGCGTGCGCCTGCGGTGGTGGCTCTTCCTGCGCTTTCAGCCTGGCGTGCTCTTGAGAGAACCGCCGCAACTCCTGGGCGTACAGCGGGTGCGTGGGCCACAGGCGGCAGGCTTCCTTGCACGCGGCCAGGGCCTCGTCCATCCTGCCGACCGACCGCAAGGCAAGGTCCTGCATCGTCCAGATGGTGGCCTGCAATTCATGCGGCAAGGCGAATCGCGGGTCGGGCGGCCCGTGGTGGCCCGGAGCCTGCGGGCCGGGTCGTTGCTCCTTCCCGGCGGCGATCTCCTTGCGTATGGTGCGCTTGAGATGTTCCCCGCACAAAGTTCCACCCCTGGGGTACGCGCTGCCTTGAACGAACGCACACTGGGCGTGTGCCCAGTCCTCGGCCTTCTCGAACCTCAGCCCCCTTTGCTCGCACTCAGTGGCCATCTCCCGGTCCAGCCTGAGGGAAATAGCAACGGCGTCGGTCTCGTAGGACGATTTTCCCTCGTGCGCAAGGCGTTTCAGGTAGCGTTCCAGGTCCGCCCTGTAATCAGGGTTCTGCGGGTCCTCGGCGCATGCTTTCCTGTAGCTGACAACCGCCTCTTTCACCTCCCCCCGCACTTCATGGAAATGCCCGTCAATCGACAGGAACATCCCAAGTACTTTGGGCGGTAGCAGCTTTCGGAGGTCCTCACCTATGGCGGGGCTTGTCAGAGGCCTGCGATCCGGCCCTCGCACCGACGGCTTTCCAAACTTTCTGACGTGCAAGGTTTCAAAGGCGACCTCGTATGCCCGTCGGGAGTACATTGGCTCGGTTGGCGCGAGGAAGCAGCACTTCGCCCAGCCGGGCAGACCTTCTTCAAACCGCTTATGGTCCTCAAGGACCCATCCCCGCGAAAAGAGGAACAACGCGAGTTCATCGGCAGGCGTGAGATTCTTGAGGTAGTAGCTGGTGTCGATGCCGGCCTTCCGCATCGGCTCCAGCTCGCTACGGAAGTGATCGTCATCGAAATCAGAGAAATCGTTAGGTCCGCTGGCCTCGATGTTGAAGCGTTCACCGCCGCCATCCCACCTCGTCCAGACGTGCTGGTGGGTGCAGCACAAGTAGAGGGGATACCCCAGCCGTCGGCCGACCGCGGCAATGACTACGGGTATGGTGTTGCACGTGCCGATTCTTTCGTCGCTCAGCAGGCCGTTGATGAGCATTTCCTTGGCGCTGAACGGCTTGTCCGAGTTCTTCTGGTCGGCGCGTTCGGGGTTGTAGCGCAGCCCTGCGTCCGTCTTGAGCGCATGCACCAGGACAATGATGCGGAAGAAATTCTCCGTGACCGGCCTGGGGAAGTGGAACTGGCCTGGATTTTCCCGGAACATCGGGAGCTGCCGCTGGGTCTTCTTTCGCACGTATTCCGCCAGCACCTCGAGGCGGCGCATGTACTCCGGGATGTCCATGTCCTCGGCACCAGGCAGGCCGGTGGCGCAGACGAGGTTGCGGAGACCAAGGTCTAACCGGGACAACTCGTCGGGAGCCATCTGAAGAATTTCGGCCAGGGTGGGGATCGGAAGGTTGCGGCGGGCTGGGTAGCCTTTGCCATTCCCAGAGGGAAAGGACGCGCTTCCCTGCTTGTCGTTGCTTGCCCGCGTCTCCACGGCAGTTCCCCCCGAAGTGTGCTATCGAACTCCGGTACCGGCCAAGGCGATAGGTAGTATCTGGCGGCGGGCGGGTTGCTGCCAACGAAAAACCTGGCGCTGGTTGGGTGATGCCGGGGTCCGAAGTCCCGGCTGCGGTGATTGTCAGAAACGCGCTGGCTTGGCAGTCTGCGGAATCGAACGGCCCGCCCCCTCCGGCCCATAGGGCTTCGCCTGGCGGTGGGACCACGCCAGCGGCTGCAGAATGGCATCAGTACAAGCGGCGGAAGCATTCGCCGACACTTCGGGCCTCTCGCGGGTAGGTTAACAGTAGAGGGCGCGTTAACCAACCGCGCCGCCAGAGCCAATCCACCAGACAACGCGCGGGTCCCGAAGGGAAGGTCGTTGTGGGTGCTCAGCCAGGAGAAGAGCATGCTCACAGCAACCGACCCGATGGACATGACGCCGGAAGACCGCCGCAACGAAATCGCCGCCATCCTTGCCGCCGGATTCCTGCGGCTGGGGGGCCGCCCGGCACAGCCGCCGGCCGCGCCCGATCAGGCAGCCGGTGCCGCCATGTCGCCGCCCAGAAAACCTCCGGAATTCCCCCGGAATTGAGTGGAGGTGTTCTTGCACCCTCGCCCTGATGGACGTGGTGGTTAACGGGTATCGAGAGCGCAAGATAGGAGGGTCAACCATGGGGCTGGACGTGACCAAGGAGGTTGCGGCGCTTCGGCGGATGACCGTGCCCGAACTACGGGCGCGGTACGCGGGGTCGTGGACTCACGCATAGCGCAACTGGCCTGTGATGCCGCCCACCCTCAGCCTGCGGCCCTGTACCCGCATGGCTGCCGACGTCGATGCGATTCTGAAGCGCACCAAGTAACCTGACCGCCGTTCTCCAGCCCGCCTGCACTTGCCCCTGCGCATCTCGCGCCTCCTGCAACTTCCTATCGGAAACCAAAAACTCTTGGAAAGCATGTCTTGCCATGAGGCGGCAGCAGGCTATAATGCGTCACTCGTTTGGCGATGGGCGATGAGGGCCCCCTGGGAATGCGAGCAAGTGGGCGTGCCATGAGCGACCTCTTCGTGCCGGTGCCGCCGCAGCGGCCGGCCGCGCGCGAGTGTGCGCCTGCCACCGCCACGCGCGTTCCACGGTCCGCCACGCTCTGGCTCATCGGCTGCGCGCTGGTGCTGGTACCCATCCTGGCCGCAGGCTGCGTCACGAACGACGGCGTGAGCCGGGTCGTGGAGGTCGGCCCGAGACAGTTCAACAGTATGGTCCTCCGGTCCCAGCAGCCGGTGCTGGTCAACTTTTACAAGGCTGGCTGACCCGCCTGCGCGCCGCTAGACCCGGTCATGGATGACCTGGCAAGAGAGTACTGGGGCCGCATCAAGGTCGCGCGGTTCATGGTCATGACGCGCTATTTCGACGAGCCATCTCCCGAGATCAAAGAGCGGTACGACATCGTCTACATCCCGACGGTGATCTTGTTCGATAAGGGCGTTGAGGTCGACCGCTGGCGGCTGGTGGTCATGGAAGACGTGTACCGCTACAATCTGAACAAGTTCCTGAAGGCCCGCGCGGCAAGGGCGTTCGCCAGGGGCGCCGCTGTGAGTCCCGGAAATTCCGTCCGGGGTCTGCAGGGCGAGTGACGGGCGTCAGCGGCCGTGATCTCCGGTAGGGCCGCGGCTGGTTGCCTGCTACGCCTGCACCGCCTGCCACATCCGCTGCTGCCAGCGCCAGTCCGGCTCGGCCACGGTGGGGCGTACCTGCCGTTCGGAGACAGGGTCGCGGCCCGAGGTGGTCCGCGGCAGGAACAGGATTTCCTCCGGATGTCCGGCGCGAGGTTCAAGAGGTTCATGATTTGCGTCACGCGGGCCCGGGTCACGTGGCCGAGGCGCGCCAGGTCGGCGTAGTCGCGGACCGCGCCTTTGCGGATTAGGCCGTCGAAGTGGATGGCCAGGGCTATGAGGCGTGCCAGGCGCGGCACGCGGCCGGGTTCGACAGCGGCTGGCGTGGGGGCCTCGCCCTGCCGCAACCGCCAGCGCCCTTGGGCGCGTGGATGCGCAGGTCCGCGTCGTTGGCCAGTTCCTCGGCCCGTCGCCGGGCCCGGTCGGACAGGCCGCCCTCTTCGTTCGCCTGCATCCGCCAGATGATGCGTTTCCACAGAAGTGCCTTGTGGTGCGACCGGCACTCCTCGCCGAACACCTCGGCGTACCGTGCCCGCAACTCCGGCACGGTCATCGCCTTCAGGGCGGCGACCTCCTTCTCGACGTTCATGCCCATGTCAGGCCTCCTATCTCGCGCTCTCGATACCCGTTAACCGCTGCTTGGATCAGGGCGTGGGCGCGCGAAGGCATCCAGTCAATTCCGGGGAATTCCGGCGGCCTTCTCCGGCCCGGAATGGAGCGCAACAGGTGGCGGTTCTGGCGGTTCTGGCGGCGGTGGCGGGATGTAACCCCGGCGTCACCTCGCGCGCAGGAACCCCGCCGCGAGGATGTCGGCCACCTCGTCCAGGCGCTCGTCGTCGGTCATGCCGTCAGGGTTTACCGCGTTGGTCATAATGTTCTCCGAGGGGGCTGCGGCCTCATACTGTGTATCTACCGGAACGGCAACCAAGATGACGGCGCGGAAGGTCCTCCGAAAAAAGAACACGCGCGCTCACCTTGACAGCGGACAAGAGGCGCTGTATGTTGCGCGTGTTAGGACGCTGTTAGGGCGCTGGGTCATGGATAGGGAGACGTGGTCGTGGCAACGTTCAATCTACGCCGATTTTCAACCCCTGAGTCGCTCAGGGCCATCGAGGGCGAACACCTGCTGGGGTTTCTCGCGCCGTTCCGTGACTTCTTCTCGGGCCGGGGCATGGAATTGCCCGCCGGCCCCGAAGGCCTGAACTACGAGCGGCTGGTCGCGATCCTGATGGAGCCAGGATCAGACACACCGCCCGACTTGGCAGAGCGCTTGTTCCACGTCCATGAGATGGCCACGGTCGAGGGGATGGACGGCTTGCTCGAAGAAGCCCGCATCTGCGGTGTTGCCCTCGATGATAGCCCGAGTCCGACGCCGGCAGACGTTGCGGTGCAAGTCTGGCTCCGGGACAAGGACATTCTCCAGCGCAAACACGCCGAGCAGTTCCTGGTCAAGCCACGGTCATTCGAGTACTTCCAGACGAAATAAGACCCGGTGCCGGATTTCGTCCTGCCTAAGCCGAAGGCGATCCATGTACTGGAGAAGGAATTGGACGAGTGGTTCGTCGAGAAGAAGCGCGGCCGCGGCGCTCGCGTCTTCGTCTATGCGAAGGATGACGGCTGCTGGTTCCTTGTGCGCCACGGCGACCCGTTCAGGCGTGAGGGCAGCCTCGATGAGGGGAAGTCTGGGGGCGTTTACTACCGACCGGAGAAGTTCGACGTGCTGGTCTACAATCCCAGGCTCGGCGAGATCTGCATGAACGCCAGGTCGAAGGGCGAGAAGGCTAAGGAGGAAGCCGCCAAGGCCGCCGAGGTCCTCCAATCCATCTTCGGCGAGGACCTGAAGCGCGTGGGGGCCAGCAACGTGGTCGAGATCGAGATCCGGCCGGACACTGTGGCGATGGAGCCATTGGATGCTGCGGAATGATAATGATCCCTGTGACTTTGAGCGAACTTTCCGTATTAAATAGGGATGAGTGCCAGCACGACATCGCGAGACGGTCCCCGGATGTTCCCGGCGACACAATGGACCGTGGTCCTGGCGGCAGGCGGGACGCCTTCGCCGGAATCGGCGGCGGCGCTGGAGCGTCTTTGCTCGTCATATTGGTATCCCCTCTACGCTTTCGTCCGAAGAAGGGGGCACTCACCGCCGGACGCCCAGGATTTAACCCAGGAATTCTTCGCACGCTTGCTGGAACACAACTGGATCGCTCATGCCAACCGCCACAAGGGGCGGTTCCGCTCCTTCCTGCTGATGGCCATGAAGCGGTTTCTGTCCAAGGAATGGGACAAGGTCAAGACCCTCAAACGGGGCGGTCAGGTGCGGCTCGTTTCGCTCCAGTTGGACACGGCCGAAACCCGTTACACCCGGGAACCGGCGGATACACGCACGCCGGAGCAGGTTTTCGAAGAGCAGTGGGCGCTGGTGCTGCTGGATTCCGTGCTCAACCGACTGCGCAATGATTATGGGCAGGAGGGCAAGGGCGCGCTGTTCCACACGCTGGAGCCCTGCCTCATCGGCAGCCGCGAGGCGCAACCCTACGCCGCGCTGGCGGCCGAAATGGGGATGACCGAAGGTGCGGTCAAAATGGCGGTGTGCCGGTTACGAGAACGGTATCGGGCGTGCCTGAAAGAGGAGATCGGCCATACGGTGGCGTCACCGGCGGAGGTGGATGAGGAATTGCGCCATCTCTTTCGGGCGCTGGACCGGCACTGAAACTAATTTCGCCAGACCTGTTACCTTTTCCGTCCAATCCGTAGTGTAGTGGGTGGGAGGACTGTTATGGATACGAAGAGAATATGTTCCGGCTGCCAGAAACTGCTCGCGCCGAACGCGCCAGATGGCCTTTGCCCAGAGTGCTTGATCAAAGCCGGCCTGGGCACCGGCGTGGACATTGGGCCGGATACCCAGCCGGAAAGTGGGCGAATCCCGTTCGTCGCCCCCACCTTGGAAGAGGTGGCCCGCCTGTTTCCGCAACTCGAAATCCTGGGCTTCATTGGCCAGGGGGGCATGGGCGCGGTGTATAAGGCCAGGCAGAAGGCGCTGGACCGCGTCGTGGCCCTCAAAATCCTGCCGCCGGGCATCGGCAAAGACCCGGCCTTTGCCGAACGCTTCACACGCGAGGCCAAGGCGCTGGCGCGGCTGAACCATCCCGGTGTCGTCACGCTCTACGAGTTCGGGCAAGCTGACGGGCTGTTCTTCTTTCTCATGGAGTTTGTGGACGGGGTGAGCCTGCGGCACTTGCTCGAAGTCGAGCGGATTTCGGCCCGTGAGGCGATGGCCATCGTGCCGCAGATTTGCGACGCGCTGCAATACGCGCACGACCAAGGGATCGTCCATCGGGACATCAAGCCAGAGAACATCTTGCTGGATCGCCAGGGCCGGGTGAAGGTGGCAGATTTTGGCCTCGCCAAACTAGTGGGACAGGATCGGGAATCCGCCCCAAGCCCCGAAACATCACTCGCCTCCACGCCAGCCTTGACGGAGTCGGGCAAAGTGATGGGCACGCCGCAATACATGGCACCGGAGCAGCGGAAACATCCGACCGAAGTGGACCACCGGGATATCCCTTTCTCGGTAAGCCGTCGCTGGCAGCTCAAGGAGCATCCCTTCGACCTGCGGCCGGGCAAGCACACGGTCACGATGACGTTCGCCGTCCATCCGGCCAAGGGCGAAAGCGGCGACCGGCTTCAGGTGGCCAGCAATCCGGTCGAGATTGAGATCGTCGGGCCGGCAGAGGAATGGGGCCCGGCGGTCGAGGGCGTGCAGTGCCGCGTCCGGGCCGAGAAGCCCACGTGGCCCCAGGGAGCCCTGCCGAAGTTGTTCGCCGATCTCCGCAACCAGGGCAAGCGGAATCTGCGGATCGCCCTCGAGTCCGAGAGTTGGGAGATCGAGATTGACGGCAAGTGGCACCGACCGAATAACGGGTTCACAGGGAGGCGGCGGTACCTGCCCCTTGCGCCCGGACAAGAGCAGCCAAACCTGGACGTCTGGATTCTTGACGTTGACAACCAGGGCCGAAGGTTGCGGGCACTCGAACCCGGCAGACATATCCTGCGTGTGGCACGGCTGATCCCTGAGTTTGGTCCCGGAGAAGACGTGCTCCGCCTGGTGAGCAACCCGATCGAGATTGAGATCACTGCTCCCCCGCCGGACGCGGGGGAAGATCGACCTCAAGATGTGGTTCGCGGCCGGGTAGTGGACCACGAGGGCAACCCGGTCGCGGGCGCCGCGGTGTACCTCGCTGGCAGCCAGGCGCTCGAGTGGGAGAGGATCGAGGCGTGGCAGGGGAAGCCCCCCTCCGTCTCCGGACCAACGGCCCAGACCGGCCCGCAAGGCGGCTTCGCGCTTGGCGTCGCGGGCACGCCGAAGAACCGCCTGGTCATTGCCTCGCCCTCGCTCGCGGTCTGGGTCGTGCCCCTGCCGGAGCCCGGGACGGAGCCGACCATCCGCCTGCCGGCGCCGGCGACGCTCAGGATCCGCTGCGACATCCCGGGGGCCGATGGCCAGGCCCAGTTCCACCTGCACCTCAAGACCTGGCAGATGGAGGGCTGGAAGGGACTGACCGACGGCCGGCAGTACGTGTCGGTCCCCGTGCCGAATCCGGGACAGATCGTCCTCAGCAACCTGACGCCGGGGACGTATGACCTGGCCCGCAAGAAGAACGTGCGGGTCGGCGATTACGGCATGGGGCTGTTCTGCAATGCCCGGGACGTCACCCTCGATGGCGGCCAGACCGTCGAGGCCGCACTTGTGCGGGGGGCCGGTCAGCCGATTCTCGGCCAGGTGGTCGGGCTGAAGGGCACCGACGTGGCCGGCGCGTTTCTCTTCGTCAAGACGGCCGCGGCCACCGGCGACCCGCGCAAGGAGCGAGGGCTCCACCTGTTCGACGTCCAGACCTGCGATGTGGAAGGCCAGTTCAAGACCGAGACCCTTCCGCCGGGCGACTACACGGTGGTCGCCGAGGCCTACGGCCCCGACATGCTCTTCAGCGGCGAGCGGCTGCCCGACCATGTCGGTGCCGCCAAGGCGACGGTTCGGGCGGAGGGTCCCCCTCCGCAGGTGCGGATCGAGATGAAGACGCGCGCGGAGTTCGACAAGGCCGCCGCAGGGTCCCAGGCTCCTCCGGAACCAGCGAGGAGGGTGCCGTGAAGACCAGATCTCATTTTCTGCTTGCTCTGGTGGCGGTCGCCTTGGCGGTGATCGAGGCGCCGGCCGCAGGACCCCAGGCCTCGGAGTTCCCGATGGCCGCGGTCCCCCCCGCCTCAGTCAACCGCCCGGGCCTCCCCAGCGGTGGGCGGTTCGAGGCCGTCCGGGAGCCGCAGGGCGACGTCAAGGCTTATCCACCGCTGAGGTCCGAGAAGCCGCTGTACGGCGGGTTCACCTGCGGCTCGGACCGCTTCGGCCGCAGGCACTTCGACTTCGTCATCGACGAGTCGGGCGACACAGGCGCGGGGTACGACCGGCTCTACGTGGACGTCAACGGCAACCGGGACCTGAGGGACGACAGGCCCGTCTCGGGGTCCCGGGAGGTCCCGAACCAGCCCAAGGAGGGCGGCACCTCGCCGGTCCGCTTCGAGGTCTTCGCCGTGCCGTGGGATTACGGCGAGGGCATCGGCGTGCGGCCGTTTCGGATGCAGGCGGTCCTGTATCGCAGGCGGGAGGGCGATGCCCGGCTCGTGGTCGGGGGCGAGACGGTCCGCCTGGGCCGGTTCACGGCGGCCGGTCGGACGTTCGAGGCCCTCCTCAGCCAGTCGCCCGCGTTCTCGGTGCGGTACGATCTGCCCGAGACCGCGCTGCTGCTTTCGCCCATCGGTGCGGACGGCCGCCGGCGGCAGGACGATTGGCAGGGGTGCCACGAGTTGCGGCAGCGGCGGCCGATCGGCGACACGTGGTACTCGTTCGGCGCCACGCCGCTCGGCGACAAACTCATCGTGCGGCCGTACGGCGGCGACTTCGGCGTCCTGCGGACCGGCACGGGCGGACGCGACCTCAAGGGCCGCGTCCTCGTCCTGGGGTCCGTCGAGAACGCCGAGGCGATGGCGCCGGTCGGCAACTACGACCGCCGGCCCCACGAGCCCGGCTCGTTCGCCGACGCCATGCAGGTGTTCGGCGTCAGCGAGTACCGCCTGCCCGTCGGCGACTACTCGACGGCGTACCTGACCGTAACATTCGGGGCGATGGGCGTGGCCGTGGGAAGCAACATTCACGCCGAGGGGCAACCGGGTGGGACGCCCAGCGGCATATACCGCATCGCTATCCGGAAGGACAAGCCCTTTGTCCTCGATTTTTCGGACAAGCCGGTGGTCATGTTCGTCAGCCCGCCGAAGGGCGGTCAACCCAAGCCGGGCGGTGGGGTCGAGGTCCGCACCGCCCTCGTCGTCCCCGGCCTCGGCCTCATGGTCCGCAGCCTGTTCTACCGGGGAGAACTGGAGCCCGGTGACACCGATAGTACCGCCCCCAAGCCGCCCCTTCTCGTCCCGAAGGTCATCATCACTGACCCTGCGGGCAAGGTTGTGGCCGAGGACACCGCGGGCTTCGGCTGAGACGGGTCCTCCCGGTACTTGTGGCGAGTACCCAACGATCTGAAGGTGGGCGAGAAGGGTGAAACCTTCACCATCACGGTGACGTACGAGACGCACACGCTGTACGGCCGGGTGACGGGCACGCGCCAGGTCCGCATCGAGAGGCCGTAGCGCCGCGCGCCTGCGAAGGCTCGCCGCCGGCGCGGGCCGCCGAGCCTGGCGTGCGGGGATTGCCCAGAAAAGCCGGGCCGGTGACACCCCGGCGGGGCATACGCCGGTACGGGGGCGGCACGGGCTGCGGCTCGGGGAGAGAGAGGCGCCTCGATGGTCCGTCGAGCGCGGATGGCGCGGGCGTTGGGGTCTGTTTTGGTGCCGTCGCCAAAAAGATTGAACTTCGGGCCGGTACGG
>Ga0315276_10004542_pt1 | contig 12742 bp, 12 predicted proteins | sample YL17G05_0_MG_FD_204542 | JGI IMG/M metagenome (GOLD analysis project Ga0315276, IMG submission 204542) | Sediment microbial communities from Yellowstone Lake, YNP, Wyoming, USA - YL17G05_0 | ecosystem: Environmental > Aquatic > Freshwater > Lake > Sediment | place: USA: Wyoming | collected... | reverse complement strand
CGAAAGGCGCAGATCGTCTGGTCAAAAGTGTCCTGCCCGCTTTCGGTGAAAATCTGGATCCAGCCGCAGTCCCGGGAAGCCATGACGTCGCTGTGGTCATTCCAGATACTCAGCGGGGCGGAAAGGGCCCGGTTGGTCACGGCCATGATGATGGGCAAACGCATGCCGGAGACGATGAAGAGAATCTCGTGCATCAGGGCCAATCCCTGAGCGCTGGTCGCTGTAAAAGTACGCGCCCCGACCGCCGAGGTGCCCGCGCAAACCGACAGGGCGGAATGCTCGGATTCCACCGGGACAAACTCGGCGTCGAGTTTGCCGTCGGCCACCAGCTCGGACAGGTGTTCCACGATATGAGTCTGGGGAGTGATCGGATAGGCGGCGATGCAGTCCGCGTTGGCCATCCTGACCGCCTCCGCTAGGGCGATGGAGACTTCCATTCCTACGCGCTTGTCACTCATTTTTCTTCCTCCATCATCTTGATGCAGCCCGTCCAGCACTCCCGGGCGCAGATGCCGCAGCCCTTACAGTAATCCAGGTTGGCCAGATAATAACCGTCGTCGGTCCGGTAAATGGCCGCGTCCGGACAGAAGACCCAGCAGACACCGCACTTGATGCACTTATCCTTGTCGACCACCGGTCGCTGCGACTTCCAGTCGCCGGTCTTGTACTCATGGGCATTGCCCGCCTCGGTGACCACGCATCCGATGGGTATCTCTTTCCAGGTGTATTGATCGATCGGTTTCGCCACTGTTTTTCTCCTCTACCCGACTTGGGAATTACCTTCCGCTCCTGCGCAAAACGCTCCCCTCTCAAGTTCTTCCACCCCATCCGTCTGTTTCAGGAAAGTTGGAAAGTATTCCCAGCCCGGATCAATTGTTCAGGTGGGTTTCGTTGTAAGCTCGACGGAGGGCCTTAAGGTTCCTTTCCGCTCCCCTCCCGAAGCGGGATTTTAGCGGCGGAGCCATGGAATCCAACTCCACAATGCCAGTTCCTCGGACCAAGGCCCCCAGCATCGTCGTGTTGGTAATGGGAAGGCCTAACTCTTCATGAGCGATCAGGTCCGCATCGACCACGGCTACGCGTGCTTTGTAGCCGAATTCGGACCGGATCTGTTCGATCGACTTATTCGTGTTGATGATCAGCAAACCCCCGGGCTTCAGGCCTTGCGAAGGGTCCAGAATCTTGAGCAGGCTCGGGTCCAGGACGACCGCCACGTCCGGCTGATAAATCTTGGAACGCAGGCGAATCGGCTTATCATCCACCCGGGCAAAAGACACCACTGGCGCCCCCCTCCGTTCGGGGCCAAAGCTGGGAAATCCCTGCGCAAACTTCCCTTCTTCAATAGCTGCCAGGGCGACCAGCTCCGCAGAAGTGACCGCCCCTTGTCCTCCGCGACCATGGAAACGAACTTCTATCATGTCTATATTATCCCCTATCCGTGATTATTCTGGGAATGATGAGAATCATCATTTATTCCTGCCCAGTCACCTTTTTTCCCAATAACACATATGCCGATAAAGTGTCAACATTTTTATGAGGGAAAAAATAGGGAGAGGGGGTATTTTTGACTTTTGGTAATTTCATCAAACGTGGGGAAGGCAGATTTCCGCCGACATTCGCACCCCCGCATAGCGGGTAAAGTCCCCCGGTCTTGCAAACATTTAAGAGGGGTGATAGAATTCCTTCGCCCATCGCCATTTCTCCGGGAAGGGAATCTAAGCTAAATTATGCTTCGAAGGAAAATTAAAACCCTCGCTCAAATGAGGGCCATCGTTGCGCGGCTCAAAGGCAGGGGCAAAAAGGTCGTATTTACCAACGGCTGTTTTGACATCCTGCACGTGGGCCATGTGCGCTACTTACGGCGAGCGAAAAACCAGGGGGATGTCCTGGTCGTCGGCCTGAATACCGACCGATCGGTAAAAGAGATCAAAGGGGAGAAACGGCCCGTCGTGCCGGAGAAAGAGCGGGCTGAGATTCTGGCCGCGCTGGAGTTCGTGGACTATGTGGTCCCATTCGATGAACCGAACCCTTTACGCCTGATCGAAACCTTGAAGCCCAATGTCCTGGTGAAAGGGGCCGATTGGCTCAAATCCCGGATTGTCGGCCGGGAAATCGTGGAAAAGATTGGGGGCCGGGTCGTGCGGGTTCCCCTGGTTGCCGGAGCCTCCAGCACGGGAGTGATCGAGAAGATAATCAAAGCCTATTGCGGCTAGTGTCGCGTCTCGAAAGCTCGTTTCATAATTTATAGGGGGTCAGAGGGCTCGGGGGCCAGGGCGCTGAGCTTGGCATCCTGAGGCGCTGCGATCTCCGCAGATGGGGCGGGAAAAAACACCCCGCCTCCTTCGCCGGACAAAAATTTGTATCTTCTGGATTGCTTACACCCAGCCGAGGCTGTCGGCGCTCATCGCCCTGGCCCCCGAGCCACGTCACGGTGGCCGTCATCGTGTAAAGACATTATAAATGAGCCAAAGGAATATTTAGGCAAGTTATTTCTGAGACACGGCACCAGGACAGAAGGTCAGGAGTCAGCAGTCAGAAGGTAGAAAAAAAGAAGATCTTTGGTGATCACTGATGCCTGATCACGGGTCACTGGTTTCATGGGGGTTGAAGAAGCTTTTTATTCGTGATAAAGGTGATGGGGTGGGATTCTTTTTGAGTTAACAAAGGATTCTCCCCGGGATAGAAAGCGGGAGCATATGAAACCAGGGAGGCGTCAGAAAAATACTCTGTGTCCTCTGTGGTTATGTTTTCAGAATAATTCTTCGAAAAGGAGGAGATTTTCATGAGTAAAGCGATATTCACAGCAGCGATCACCGGGTCCATCCATACGCCGACGATGAGCCCATACCTGCCGGTTACACCGGATCAGATTGCCGATAACGCCATTCAGGCCTACGAAGCCGGAGCTGCCGTGGCCCATATCCATGTGCGCAACCCCGAGACCGGCCAGCCGTCCCCCGATATGGAACTTTTCAAAAAGGTCCTCACCAAAGTAAAAAGCAAATGCGACATGATCCTTTGTACCACCACCGGCGGCGGCCTGGGAATGACCCCCGAGCAGCGAGTGGCTGTGGTATCCACTTTCAAACCGGAATTGTCGTCCTGCAACATGGGCTCGATGAATTTCGCCCTTTTCCCACTGCTGGAAAAAATGAAAGATTTCAAGTTCCCCTGGGAGAAGCAGTACCTGGAGTTTACCGAAGACCTGATTTTCCCCAACACTTTCAAGTCGATCCGGGTTTTCCTCAATCTTTTCAACGATAGCGGGACCAAACCCGAATTGGAGGTCTATGACGCCGGGATGCTCAATAACACGGCTTTCATGATTGAACGCGGCCTTTTGAAAACCCCGGTTTACATCCAATTCGTTTTGGGCATCCTGGGCGGGATGTCTGCCAGCATAGAAAATTTGGTCTTCCTCTATGAGTCCGCCCGCAGGATGCTCGGGGAGAAGAATTTTGTCTGGTCGGTCTGCGCCGCGGGAAGGAATGAGATTCCCATGTGCACGCATGCCCTTCTGATGGGAGGCAATGCCCGTGTGGGTATGGAGGATGCTCTGTGGCTGGATAAGGGCGTGTTGGCCAAGAACAATGCCGAATTGGTGACCAAGATCATCCGCATCGCCAAAGAGTTCGGCATCGAGCCGGCCACGCCGGCAGAGGCCCGGAAGATTCTTGGGTTGAAGGGTTTCGATAAAGTCGGCTATTAGCGATTTTTCCTTCGCGGGGCCTCCGCTGATCTCGGAGGTCCTGCGCCTTTTTACTTTCCTCTTCCGCTTTTCGTGGGCCAGAGGGTTGAGGGCCATGTTCTTGAAAGGGTGCCTGCACACGCATACATCCTGTTCGGATGGGAAATTGACCCCTCAGGAGGTGGTCGACGCCTACCAGAACCGGGGATTTGATTTTGTCGCGTTTACAGATCACGACTATCTTCTAAAACCCCGGAGTGAAGAGATCTACCAGCAGGTAAGATCGGACCTGATCCTCTTTACCGGGGTCGAGTTAACGGTATTTGTGAAAGGGTATGTTCATGTGAGTCGCGTGCCAGGCGAGAAAGAGGTCTTGCATATTTTTAATCATCCGGGTCAATATAACCTCACGTTGCCCCAAATCCTTTCTCGGATCCAGGCCGTTGCGGAAATTTACCCGCTGGATACGGTCGAGGTCACGGCCAACGGTTTTCGCCGCAGAGAGTATGAGATCCCGGAGATCCCGTACCCCAAAATTGCCGCCGATGACTCTCATGGCGTGGAAGGGATTGGCAGGGCCTGGATTGAACTGGATGCCAAGAGGACGAAGGATTCGATCCTGCGCGCCGTTAAGCGGGGCGATTTCTGGAATTGTTACTTGTAAGATTTTTTCACCGCAGAGAACGCTGAGAGCGCTGAGATCAAATGGAAGCCAAAATTGAGGAAAAGGGACATTGGGATTAAATTGAAAAATTTTTTGAGATTTACTGGTTGATGTTTTTCTCTGTGTTTCCCACGGGCTCTATGGTCAAAGATTTAAAAAGGAGATTTTATGGGAAGGAGAATTGCCGTTTGTGCCCTCGCCCAGATCAAGAATGAACCGGACATCTGGTATGAGCGTTTTCAGGGAATGCTTTGGGAATGCGTGGAAGCCATTTTGCAGCAAACCGGCGTAACCTTCGATCTGAAGAAAGGGATCCGCAACGTGATCACCTGCTCGGATGATGTTTTCGACGCCCGGACGATTTCCGACAGTGCCATCACCGATGTCGTCGGGGCGCATTACCGGGGGGAGGAGAAGATTGCCCAGGACGGTTCCAACGCTCTCGGATACGCCCTGGCTTGCATCTTCTCCGGGCAAGATGATGTGATCCTCTTGACCGGGCACTGTAAGGAATCGCAGTCCGAAAGTCGCCGGATGTGCACGAACCTGGCGTATGATCCCTTCTACTGCCGGCCTTTGGGTCTGGATTTCGTCAACGCCAACGCCTTCCAGGCGAGAGAATACATGGTCAAATCCGGCATCGCCGAGGAGCATCTGGCCCGGATCGTCGTCCGCTCTCGAAGAAATGCGGCGAAGAATCCTTACGCCCGGCAGAACCATATGATCACAGAAGCGGAAGTCATGAAATCTCCCATGCTGGCCGATCCCATCCGGGAACTGCATTACTATCCGGTGACCGACTGGGCCGTGGGAATGCTTTTATGCAGCGAGGAGCGCGTTTCCGAGTTTACGGATAAACCCGTCTGGATCACGGGGTTTGGCAACTGCATGGACACCTATTTCCTGGGGGATAAAGATCTTACGGGCAATATAGCCCTGGAAAGGGCCGCGGAGAGAGCCTACCGCATGGCCGGGATCAAAGACCCCCAAAGGGAATTAGACCTTGTGGAGCTGAATGATGCGGTGGCCTACCAGCTCCCCCTGTGGGCCGAGGGCATTGGGCTGGCCGCAAAAGGAAAAGGCGGGAAGTGGATCGATGAGGGAGGCATGGAGAAACATCATGTAAACCTCTCCGGGGGAATGTTAAACGGAAATCCCATTATGCTGGGGGGACTTGCCAGAGCCACGGAAGCCATTCTCCAGCTCAGAGGAGAAGCGGGAGAGCGGCAGGTAGCTGGAATTCACAAAGCCCTGGCCCACGGGACAACGGGTGCAGCCGGGCAACACCATGCCGTGGTTATACTGGAAAAATGAGGAGATATGAAATGGTCCATCGCAAGAAGAACCGGAATGTGGGGATCGTGGGAATCGGCCAAACCCAGTTCTCCAGCCATCGGGAAGACGTAAATCAACCGGAAATGATCCAGGAAGCGGTCCGCTTGGCCTTGAAAGATGCGGCCATCTCAATGGCTGAGGTGGACTGCGTAGTCCATGGGAATATGGAACTCTTTGAAATGATCCATCAGCCCGATCTATGGCACGTTTTGGGTACGGGGGCTTATGGCAAAAATTCCTTTCGCATCACCACCGGAGGAACCACAGGGGCCACGCTGGCGGCGGCCGCGGATAACCTGGTGGCCTCCGGCATGTATGACGTAGCCCTGGTCATCGGGTTTGAAAAGCTCCAGGAGGGGCATACGACCGGGGGCATAACCAACATGGCCGATCCTTTATGGGGCAGAAATTTGCAGACCGGTGCGCTGACTGGATCGACCGCCGCAACGATGATCAAAGAATTTGGGGAGGAAAGGGCCAAGCGGGCCGCCATGATGATGAGAATCATTCTGGATAAGCATGCCGGGCTGAACCCGAACTCCCACAGAGCCTTTGGCCTCGACTTTGATCAGATCGAAGACCTGATCGAGAATTCCCCCAAATTGGTCGGCGAGCTGCGCCTGATCCACATGTGTTCCCAGTCAGACGGAGCCTGCGCCTTAATCCTGGCTGCGGAAGAGAAGGCCAAGAAAATTTCCAAAAATCCGGTCTGGATCCGGGATCACATTACGGTTCATCGGGAAGAAACCATTCATTTCCGGGAAGATGAATCCGGGGAGATGACCCATCACTTTGCCGCCCGTCACCTCTTCGAGCGCAATGGCATTGCCAACCCTCTGGAATATTTCGATGTGTTTGAAATGTACGACCCGTCGGCCTGGTGGGCCGTGGACTGGCTGAGAGAATTCTTCCTCCTCGAGGGAGATGAGCATCTGCAATTGGTTGAAAATAAGGAAGTCATGATCGGGGGGAAGATCCCGATCAACCCATCCGGAGGGGTGATCGCGGCCAACCCCATCGGCGCGACCGGCCTCGTTCGAGTCGCCGAAGCGGCTTTGCAAATTCGGGGAGATGCGGGCGGCCATCAGATTCCTAAGCCTGTGCGGCATGCTCTGGCCTCAGGTTTCGGGGGCACAATCTGGACCGTCCTTTTTATGCTGGAGAAGGAACTGGACTGGTAATGTGAAAATTTTTATGAAAAAGGCGAGAACACATGAAAACACAGAGTTCGCAGAGAAATCCTCTGTGTTCTCCAAAAGAGTTCCCCCCTCACCCCGCCCTCTCCCCCCATAGGGGGGAGAGGATGAAGGTGAGGGGGGCCATGTGATTTCAGTTGCGACTATGCCGCACTGTGGCCTCTGTGGTTAGATTTCTACAATGCTATTGGACGTGTGGGGGGACGAAATATGAGGGAATATTTCGGGGTAAAAGTCGAAGATATTTTCAACACCATGCCCGAGCGCTTTCGCCCGGAAGGGGCCGAGGGGATGACCGCTTCTTACGGCTATTCGATCCAGGGGGAAGGTAAATGGAGGCTCGCGGTTAAGGATGGCCGGATAAAGATTGAAAAGGTGGATGATCTTTCGGGCTGCGGCACGATTACCATTACCGACGGGGAGACCTTCGTGGGGATCAACATCGGAAAGGTTGACGCCATGAAGGCCTTCACTTCCGGTAAATTTAAAGTGGAGGGAGACTTCGGGGCCCTGGCCAAAACGGCGAAAATGTTCCGCAAGTACATTGCCCCCAAGAAAGAGATGTCCACCGACGCTACCCCGGGAGAAAAAGCGCAAGAGCCGGAACAGGAACTCCTGGTTCTCCGGAAGACCATTTCTGTCAATCAGAGATTTGCGACCGGCCCCGTGATGGGCAAATTTCTGAAGGGCCTTAAAGAAAAGAAAATCCTGGCCAATCAATGCCCCCGGTGCGCAAGGCTGCAGCTTCCCCCGAGAGAAGTATGTGCGGAATGCCGGGTGAGAGCGACCGGATGGAAGGAAGTGGGGCCGAAGGGCAACCTGGCGATGAATGAAATCGTATATTACGCCAGCCCCGACCCCTTGACGGGAGAAACGAGGGAAACCCCCTACGGATCCATTCGCGTCCTGCTCGACGGATGTAAGGGGAATGAGACTTTCTGGCATCTCTTACGGCCGGATCAGATTTTCCGAGTGAAGGAAGCCTGGAAAGAAGAGAAAGGAACGCGCTTGCGGCCGGTGTGGGCCGAACACCGGACGGGCAGCATTCATGACATCAAGTATTTTGAAATAGACGAGTGATCGATCCCTTCGGGCTTCTCGCGAGGGTGTAGGGGCGGTTCACGAACCGCCCCTACTGGATTCCCGCTTTCTCGGGAATGATAAACCTACTTCATGCGAATATTTATCCAGCGTTTAGCCTAACTCTCTGCTCTATGCTCTATGCTCGATTAGGAGGGAACAATGCAGGAAGGTATCGATAGGACGGATTGTTTTGTAGTGGAAGGGAAATTAGCTCTCCCCTATACCTATTTTGCGGGAAGAGTGGGGTCTAAGTTCATCACGGCGATCCGGGACCAAAAGAAGATCCTGGGCATGCGGTGTAATAAATGCAATAAGGTATTCGTTCCTCCCCGCCAGACCTGCGCCATCTGCATGGAAGATTTACAGAACAATTGGGTGGAGCTTCAAAATACGGGTGAAGTGACCAATTTTACGGTCGTCCGGTACAATGACAAACATCTGCCCAGACCGGCCCCTTTCATTTTGGCCATGATCAAACTGGAGGGAGCGGATACCCCGATGGTTCACATCCTGGAAGGGATTAAACCCGAAGAGGTTAGAATCGGATTGAAGGTGAAACCCGTTTTCGCCAAGGAGACGACCCATACCATTTTGGATATCGATCATTTCGAACCGATAACCGTCCCGGGTCAATAGTCCGGAGTTTGGAAAAAAGGGCCCTGGGTCAACGGTCTGCCTTCTGCTGTCCGGGAGATGGGTGCAGGCTTTTCCCATAAGTTGTCCGGTGTAATTCATCGCGCTTCTGGAACGCCAGTCGAACATCGATTTCGCAGACCTCACAAACCCTCTCGGTAATGGCGTCAACAGCCGGGGGGCATCCCGGCACAAAGGGAAAGCGATCTTTCAAATCCTGCGCGCACTTTCCGATGACCACGATTTTATCCCCCGGCAATGGTTTCGGCGCCTCCCCCATGATAACGGTGAGGTCTTTCAGCCTTTCCAGTTGTTTGGCCTCCCGGATGTAAATTAAAGTGCTGATCAGTTCTCCGGTGCATCCGGTGCAGGCCTTCTCCGCCTGGATGGTCAGCCCCGGATAGCGCTTCCGCATGACTTCAAAGGCTGGAAGGAAAGGACGGCGGACTTCAGGGATCGGTGGACCAACCGTCTCGATGCTTCCGGGATCATAAATGCCCAATCCTTTTTTATGACAATAAACCAGATGCATAACATCTGCGGGCGATACTCCCATGATCTGAGCAAAAACGCTATCCACGGCTACCGGGTCCCGGCCGGCACCGACAAGGCCCATGGCCACACAGTCATCCGGGTACTCCCAAAGCCCCTCCATGCCCACCAGTCCATCCACTACGGCGAAATGAGGCTTTACGACCGAGAGCAAATCGGCGATGGCCAGCTCCAACCCCAAGCGGTGAGTCTTTTTCTTTTCCGCCCCCGGCATCGCGCCTTTCATATTCTTCAGACTCAAGGTGACCGCCGTGCGGATGTGGGATTTCATCACCGGGACGCTGACAATTATATCGCTATCCAGTACCGTCTCCGCGATCTTGACGGATTTCATCACCAGGGCGTTGGGAATCTCCACTTCCCGATGCCGATCCTGGTTTAAATCGACCAGGGGGACACCCAAATTCTCGGCCACTTCTTTCGTTCCCGACTCCTCCAGAGCCATCATCGTATCCTGCCATTCGGGAAAATCATACCCTACGGCCGACCCTTCTCCGATGACCACACTTCTGGGCTTCCTTTCCAGGATTATTTTGGTGATGGCCTGAGTCACCCGGGCGTCCGTAACCTTGCCGGTCCCGGACTTGTCCCGGCTGGCGATATTGGGCTTCACTAATACCCGGCTTACCCCGGTCACGATATCATCCAATCCACCTGCCAAGGCGACGGCTCTACGGACGGCAAGCTCAATGTCTTCTCCTGCCTTGACTATGGAAACGAGCGGTTTATTCACTTTGAATCCCTATTTTTGAAAACTCCTGCTTCAATGCAAGAATTCGCGTTGTATAATCCGGCGAGAATTTCTACCCACCTTGTCGTGGCCCGGGGGGCGGGGCGCTGCGCGCGGGCAGCATCGGCCGGGAGAATACTTGCCCCCTCGCTCCCGCCGGATCTCCGCAAAAGGAGGCGGGGTGCTCTTTCCCGCCCCATCCTTGAAAAAACCACCGCCTCATGATGCCAAGTGAAGCGCCCTGCCCCCCGGGCCGGGGAAAGCCTCTCAATCTTTGAACCAAATTTTACAAATTCGTATTCGCTGTGGCTTATGACGTATCCCGAACCTGAATCTAACTTTGCATATTATCCGATAATTTCCGGATGACATCCTGGCATCGTTTTAATTCTTCCAGCGCTTTGATGTCGGCCTCGACCATCATCTTGACCAACTCCCTAAACCTCACTCTCGGCTCCCAGCCTAATTTTTTCCTGGCCCTGGAATAATCCCCCCGGAGGCGTTCGACCTCAGTGGGACGAAAATACCGGGGGTCAATCTCGAGGATGGCGTTTCCAGTTTTCAAGGTCGATGGAAAGGATGAAGACAAAGAGCGGATCACCCCTTTTTCGGAAACGCCCTCCCCTTTCCATTCTATTTCAAGGCCCGCATGGGCGAAGGCCAGCTCCGCAAATTCCTTGACCGAGTGGCTTTCTCCCGTGGCGATGACGTAATCATCCGGCTCCTGCTGGAGCATGATCCACATCGCCTCGACAAAATCTCCGGCATAGCCCCAATCCCTTTCCGCATTTAAGTTTCCGAGGAAGAGTTTATTTTCCAGCCCATACTTAATCCGGGCGACCGCCCGGGTGATTTTTCTGGTTACAAAGGTCTCCCCGCGCCGGGGAGATTCGTGATTAAAGAGGATTCCATTGACCGCGAACATCCCATAACCATCTCTGTGGTTTTTTACCAGCCAGTAGGCATAAAGCTTGGCTGCTCCGTAAGGACTCTGCGGCCGGAATGGGGTTTCCTCATTCTGGGGAGGGGGCGAAACCCCGAACATCTCGCTGGAAGAGGCCTGGTAAAAGCGGGTTTTTATCCCGCTTCTGCGGACGGCTTCAAGGATTCGGGTGGTCCCCAGGCCGGTGATGTTCCCGGTATATTCCGGCATGTCAAAGCTTACCCGCACGTGGCTCTGGGCCCCCAGATGATAGATCTCATCCGGCTTTAAATTGTAGATCAGGTTGCTGAATTGACCACTGTCGTTCAAGTCTCCATAATGAAGGAAGAGCCTGACCTTGGGATCATGGGGGTCCGCATAGATATGATCGATCCTTTCGGTATTAAAAGTACTGGACCTCCGCATCATGCCATGGACCTCATAGCCTTTGGAGAGTAGAAGCTCGGCCAGATAACTTCCGTCCTGGCCCGTAATTCCAGTGATCAATGCTCGTTTGGCCATGGAAAAATCCTCACAATCGGTCAATTAAGGGTAAAGGTAATGGGCGAGAGGCTGTAGGCTATAAATAACCGGCAACCGGCCCAAGACGAGTACGGCGCCTTTGAATCTCTTAGATTTGTTTCACCCCCTCCAGGTCAGCATCTACCATCACCTGGATCAACTCCTTAAATGTTACTTTCGGTCTCCAACCGAATTTCTCTCTCGCCTTGCTAAAATCCCCTCTGAGTTCATAGATTTCTGCCGGTCGGTATAAGTCCTGATCGATCACTACGTAATCTTTCCATTCCAGATTCGCATAGCCAAACGCTAATTCTACAAGCTCCCGGATGGAATGCGTCTCTCCGCTGGCAATCACATAATCCTCGGGTCCGTCTTGCTGGAGCATGAGCCACATGGCTTTAACGTAATCCCCGGCATACCCCCAATCCCTTTTTGCCTCTAAGTTTCCAAGCCTTAATTCCCTGGCCAGGCCCACTTTAATCTTGGCGACTGTACTCGTGACTTTTCGGGTTACAAACTCAAACCCTCTCCGCGGCGACTCATGATTAAAAAGAATACCGCTCACGGTATAAAGCCCGTAGGCTTCCCGATAGTTTCTGGTTAAATCAAATCCCGCAACCTTGGAGATCCCGTAGGGTGATCGCGGGTGGAAGGGGGTATTTTCATTCTGGGGCGTTTCCTTGGCATTCCCAAACATTTCGCTGGACGCCGCAAAATAGAATCTGCAATGAGGGGCCCGATCCTTGATCGCCGCCAACACAAAATGGGTTCCGTTGATGTTTGTGTTGATGGTGGAAAATTCATCTTCAAAGGAATAACTAACGAAGCTCTGAGCAGATAAGTGATAACATTCATCCGGGTTTACCTTATCGACCACTTTGAAGATGCTCGCAAAGCTTTCCATAGAGGCGGCGTGCAGAACGACCTTATCCACTATATTCCTGATTCGCCACAACCTGTGCCCTGGATCTTCAATGGCCACCCTCCTGACAATTCCATGAACCTCGTAACCCTCGCTCAGCAGGAACTCAGCAAGATAACTGCCATCCTGACCCGTGATTCCCGTGATTAAGGCGCGTTTGGACATTGAGACACCTCATCGATTGGGTCTATGGGGTCCATCTGGTCTACCAAAGACAGGCCATAGGTTACGGGCAATCGGCTATGGACAATAGGCCAAAGGCCATGGGTCATTCTATTTGAAGACATTCTCAATTGGCCGATAAATGGGACAAAATCTGCAAACAATGGATATTTCTAACAAATAAATCTATCGCTTGTCAATCCATTTCGCCCTTTGCCGCTCTTAGAATTTTAATGTTCATCAAAATCAATAAGTTTAAAAGACCCCGGTGTTGGCGCAAAACACCCTGCCCTTAGACAGTGATACCCGCCGATCTCCTGGCCATTTCCTTGT
>Ga0315276_10004541_pt1 | contig 12742 bp, 15 predicted proteins | sample YL17G05_0_MG_FD_204542 | JGI IMG/M metagenome (GOLD analysis project Ga0315276, IMG submission 204542) | Sediment microbial communities from Yellowstone Lake, YNP, Wyoming, USA - YL17G05_0 | ecosystem: Environmental > Aquatic > Freshwater > Lake > Sediment | place: USA: Wyoming | collected... | reverse complement strand
TTGAGAACCCCGAAGCGAACGACAGGGACGTGCTGATCGAGTTCGCCAAGAAGGAGGCCGGAATAAACAAGTCTTTGGTGGTTTTCACTAAGTCCGTTTCCAACGATGAGGCGGAACTTCTCAGGGGGAACGAAGAGCAGATGAGAGAGGTCTCCGACAAGTTCTTCGACCTTAGGCAGAGGGAGAGGACGGTCGCTCTCAAGTGCGCCGTCGACTGTCTGCAGGGTTTCGTGCGCGAAGTCCTGCCTCACCTTTCTCACGACCGCGGGATAACCGACAGGGAGATACTGATAAAGTATTTCGGTGTCACGGAGAACGAGCTGTGTTCCGCCCTCGGGGACAGGCTAAACAACTACGTCACCGTCGGGGTTTCTGACGACGGTCTTTACGCCATACTCAACTACTCACCGAAATTCCATTTTGCGAGCATCGACAAGAAGATGGTCGACAGGCCAAAGTGGTCGATGCAACTCAGGGCCTGTAGGGGCATAGTATTTGACACCACCACCTCGGAACTTGTGTCGTTTCCGTACGAGAAGTTCTTCAACACGAACGAGTACGCGGATACTACGGACGCCAAGGTGATAGAGAAGCTCAACACGCACGATTACCTCACCCTCGAGAAGGAAGATGGAATCATGGTCCAGGCCTTCTACGACAGACACTCCAACACCATAAGGCTCGCGACCAGGTCCATGCTAGACCAGTTCGCCGACAAGAAGAGGTTCATAGACAAGGCCACAATGCTCCTGCCTAACGGAGAAAAAGGGATGGAACTTAAGAATTACCTGAGGACTTCAAGGAAGTCGTTGGTCATGGAGCTGGTCGACCCAGAGTTTCGAGTGGTCGTAGATTACGGAAAGAAGAGCGACCTCATCCTTCACGGGATAAGGGACCTCGAAAACATGACAATACTCGGTAAACAGGAGATGGATGACATAGCTTCGGCTTTCGGTCTGTCCGTGGTCCAGGCGCACTCTTTCTCTTCTTACGAGGGGTTATTCGAGTTCAAAGAGAAGTTCGAAGGGAACATGGAAGGTTACGTCGTCAGGTTCGACGACGGCTCCATGCTGAAGATCAAGACGCAGGACTATTTTAGAAAGTTGGCCGGCCTGAGAGCGCTGAACTATAAGACGATAGGCGACTCAATAGTTGACAACATGGACTGGAACCTCTTCAAACTCGACAGGATAAAGGCGGAAGAGCTCTTCGACCTCGCCGACACCTACAGGGCGAGGCTAATGGCCAAGTCAAAGCGAATAAACAAGCTAGTGATTCCTTTTGTCACGAGGTACGTTAACAATTTTAACGTGTTGAAGTACAATGAAGAAGATACGACAAACATGTTCGTACTTTTTAAAGAGGAGTACGACGAGGCCGTGAGGAACGGTATCGTCCATCCAGACAAAGTTAAGTACGACGATTTCAAACCTATGATAGTCTCCATGTTCAAGTTCTACGTTGACAGAAACGTTAGGGACAGGGACACCTACAACAGGAGGCTGATGAGGGTCACCGTTTCTCAACTGAACGACGAAGCGTGGATGGGCACAAAAATCAACAGTGAAGAACTCAAGAGATCAATGACAGAACTGGAGACAATACAGTGAACGTTATTTTTGTAAGGAAGACCTTGGGTGACATCACTCCGGGCGGTGAGGCGGCCAGAAGGTTGGGCTACCAGTCTCCGCAACACAAGTACCTCAAGAGGGAGAAGGACCCCAGCAATCCGAACAAGTGGAACTACCACTACGAGGACAGCGGTTCAAAGACGCCTTCCATGGAGGACTCCATGGCGTTCGCGCAGGAGGCCATAATGGCACTGTCTGCGGACAAGGAGTTCAAGAAGGTGGCGAAGTTCATCACAGAGGCCGACATACTGGCCATGTCAAGTGCTGCCCAGATTAGGGGCGAACAGGTCATGGACGCGGACTTCGTTCTGAGAGAGGTCAACATGATCAAGGCGGCCCTTGGCGTGGTGGGAGAACTGTACAACGCTCCGTTCGTGTACGAGAGGGCGTACAAAGAGATGTTCTCAAAGGCCGCGAACAACCCTTCGGAGTACAACCAGAAGTTGGAGTCAGGACAGAAGAAGGCCGAAGAGACGGTAGAAGAGGACACCGACACGAGGACGAAAGAACTCAAGGAGTACGGTTTCTCGGACAAGCTCCTAGGTCATTTTAAGGACAACCCAGACGACATGCAGGCTTTCATGGAAAAAGTACAATACATAAACCAAGGGGCACCGGATGCTAACGAAACTGATGTTCATAAAGAAGGCGAGTAAGGCGGCTCCAGTAACGAAAACGCCGGCGGTAACCGTAGCGAGGCCACAGGAGCACGCTCCAGAAGTTTCTGGCGAGAAGGACCGCGTAGCGCACAAGTACCTCAGGAAGATAGTCACCAAGAAGGGGACCATCAGGTACGTTTACGAGGAGACACCAGAGAAGTCGCAGACCCTCAGTCTTGGAAGGAAGAAGAAGAAGGACTTCGGTAAGAAGATGGTAGGACTCGAGGACAGGTACAAGAACCTGTTCGAAGAGGTGTGCAACGAGATCGAGGACACCCATTACACCGCACTGAACGCGGGCGCGACTTCGGTAAGGTTCTTCGACGACACGGACCTGTACTTGAATTTTTTGAACGCTACGGAAGATCAGAGGAACAGCCCAGAGGTCCAGGCGTCGTTCGGAACTTACGGGATAAAGTCTGGAAAGATGGCGTTCAACATGAAGATGCTTCCTCCGGTTCCGGACGTTTGGGTGAAGCTGGCCTTCGGTCACGAGCTTGGTCATTCATGGTTCTTCGGCCTGTTAAGGATGAAGGACGGTCAGACGTTCACGGAAGAAGAGGAAGAGAACAAAGAGTACGTGACAATGGCGATGGTGTTCGTGAACGAGTTCGGTCAGTTCTCCAGCGAGAGGCGAAAGATGCTCGACGAGAACATAGGCAAGTCCAGCCAGGACGAGAAGCAAGCAGAACTTGACGCGGCGGTCCAGACTAGTTTTGTGAGCGAGTACGCCGCGATTGACGACGTTGAAGAGTTCGCCGAGCTGTTCTCGTACTACCACGTGGCACCTGAAATACTCAAGGAAAAAGACAATAACATGTTTGAATTACTCAATGGTTTTTTTGCCAAGTACACAGGGTGATTTTATGCCTGAAGTGATTTATACGGGTGGCAAGGTCGACGATTTCCGCTATTCGAAATTCAAAGAGAAGACGCAAGAACAAGAAATTGCTGAAAAATCTGTGGAGAACGACGATGGGAAAGAAAAGATTACGTAACTGGATGCTCAATAACGAGTTCTTCCAGACAAAAGGACAGTTTTCAAAATCTGCATTCATAATGATGAACACTTGGGTCCTTGTGATCTTGAGGTACGCCTTCTCTGGCATATCGGTCGCCGGGTCCATAGCGGAGAGGACGATCGGTAACCACCAGATTCCTGCGTGGAACTGGGAGTGGACCGTCAATTTCGATTACGGAGCCGCGATGGCCCTTCTGACCACAGTGTTCGGTCTGTACTTCGGTAACAAGTTCTCTCCTGGAAACAAGGAGAACGGTAACGGTGGAGCAGAACAGAGAGATTTAAAGAAAGACGATAAGGGAGTTTAATTATGCCAGGATTTGTAAAGACGGCATCAGACGAGAAGAAGTGGTCCCGCGCCAAGAAGGCAGCAGGCAAGAAGGGCGACGAGACCAACTGGGCCCTTTCCAATTACATATTCCACAGGATGGGTAAGGTCGGAAAGTGCATAGTGGATCCTGAGCTCGTGAAGTCCGGTCAGTACGAGATCGTGAAGACCAGTTTTGTCAACAAGCCACAGCTTGGCGAACGTCATATCACCAGTTCTGATGGTTCCTTGATAAGGGTCAACAGAACAGCCGAGCACGGGGACAAGTTCGTTGACGCGTGGTTTTCTCCCGAGGCGGTAGACAAGAGGGCGCGCAGGTCTTCTCTTGCTGAGAGAAAGGATGATGCTGTCCCGTATCCGTATCCAAAGAACAAACTGGGTTCTCCTGTCGACAATCAAGAGACCATCAAACCGTTCAAGGACGAGGGAATTCCTGGCGGCAAGGGGGTATGGATAGATTTCAGGAAGGGTCTTGTTAAGATCTCTTCTAACCTCCTCCAAGCTGCCAACGCCGCGTGGGGCCACGAAGACGGTGAGGAGGGCGAAAGACGGAACGATGACGTCGGTAACGAGATCAAGGACATGCAGAGGAAACAGAAGATAGATCCTCCTGGGCACGTTAAGCAGGATTTAAGGAAGAGGCCAGAGAGCAGGGAAAGCCTGTATCCTTCCGACGTTGCTGGCAGCGATAGCATTACCTGGGGTAGTTTTAAGATTGCTTCAAAGAAAACGGTCGTTATAAAGTGTAAAGACGTTGTGGACGTTTACGAGCCTACCGATTCTGAAAAAAGAAAGATAATACTGAAGGAGAGTGTCAAGAGGGAAGACGAGAAGTTCGGACTGAACCAAAACCTCATACATGGCGGAGTGAAGGTCTTCGAGAACAAGACGGAGAAGTCTGTTCACCCCATAGAAGAGGCCAGGCAGAAGAGGAAGAACGCCGGTGTTTTGGAGAAACCTCTCCCTCAGAAAAAGAAGGAGTACTTGCATCTTGACGACGAAGGGAAGGCGATCAAAATAATGGATGAGATCCCTGCAGATTTTCCGGAAGGACATTTTGCGGAGGACATAACTCCTCCTCACAGGGCAAAGATTTATAAGTTCGAAAGGAAGTCCGCGTTGACGGACCCTCGCGACACCAACATGATGCCAGAAAAATCCAATCGTCCAAATCCGATCAAAGGTGGGATAGGTGACGATCTCGAATACGACGAAGTGAACAAGGAACAACTCAAGGAGGGTATAGACGTGGAACAGGAGCACGTTCGACGTGACAAGACCAAGACGTGGGAAGAGAAGAAGAAGTTTGCGGCTGACATTGCTATGGATCACTTAGAGGAGGACCCTGAATATTACACGAAGCTTAAGAAGATGGAAGACAAGCCGTATGAAAAGGGAATCAGGTTCATAAACAATAAGGGCAAGGAAGTGATACTAAAATCTTTTAAGGGGAGTAGATCCTAATGGAAACAGCCACTATAAAATTTGTCGATGCTTTTAGGTTCAGAAGAATGAACGATACGGATAAGATTAAGGTGAACGCAGCAACAACTTTTGCAGAGCAGAGGTTAGAGAGCAAGGACAAGACGGCCGAAGGAGAATTCGGTCTTGGCACCAAAGAAGAAGAAAAGAAGAAGGAAAAATAGTGGAAATATTCCTCGTAAAATCTGACGGGACCAAAGTAAAGGTCCCCGGCAAGATAGGGAACAAAGGCGGTCCTGGATCTCCTGAAAAACCTGGACACAAGTACAGGAAGAGGGAGTGGAAGGGCGATCACTGGGATTACGTTTACGAGGAGCCCAAGCCAAAGGGTCCAAAGAAACCGGAACCTGAGAAGAAACCGAAGAAGGCCAGCGTAGAGCAGCAGCAGCAGATCAAGGTCGAGGTCGAGAGTCCTTTCTCTCAGTACCACGAAGCCGAAGACCTGCCTAAGGTGGGTAAGGCCGGTCTTGACGAGCACGTCCGCCTTATGGACGGGTTCTCTTCAGAAGCGTCTAACGAGAAGGTCGGGTTTTTAGCCGAAGCCTTTCAGACTTCTGGGATAGGGGTGGAAGAGTCTATAGACTGGATCTTTGACCTCAAGTCATCGTTTTACGGTTTTAAATCGACGGTCAACGAGGGGATAAAGATAAGCGGAAGCACGCTGGCCATAGCGGACGACGAGATCAAGGCCAAAGCGGTAGAGGTGACGGAGAAGGCCATGAAGGCTTTCACCTCTTCCTACATGCACGTCAAGACGATGAACGACGTGTTCTCTTCCAATTTGATGGACAAACTTCTCAGCAGACTGGACGACATAGGAGAGCAGAGCGGAAAGTTCTCCAGCAGTTACATCGCCAACCTGAGAGGTTTCTCTAAGCTCTGGGGAGAGATGAAGAACACGTTTGTCGAAGTGACTCAGTCCCTTGAGGACTACAAGAACTACACGGACCTCGACCCAAGGCTGAGGTTCATGCAGGACAAGACCGTAAAGCAGCTGAAGATATTCCTTGACAACAAGGACATATACCAGTCAAAATTTAACTTTAGAGTGAAAGGTGACATGGACGAGCTAATCAAGAGCGGAGACATTTCAAATTTTACTCGTGTTCTTGATGATTACATTTATTTTGTTACGGAGGACATAGGGGGTTCTTTAACTTATTCTGAGTCTCACATGGCGAATTTGTGGAACCAGAAGAAGTTCGGTTTTTACGATTCTGCGATTAGAGATGCTGCAAAATACACGAAAACCCTTGTTGGATCTTTAAGAGAAATGGCAGACAACAAGGACAAGAATATAGACAAGGCTTTACACGTTTTACATGTTTCCGGAGCAGGAGGCATAAGTTTCTTAAATGGCGAGGAGCAGATTGATTTTGATACACATGGGCCGCTTAACGAGATGGCCTTGGCGTATGCTGACGAACACGGTTTTGACAATTATTTTCAAGACATGATATTTATGATTGGAATTGGAATTGCACAGAACAACGGAAAAGAAGAATTGGCTAAAAAACTGTACTCCATAGTCAATGAGCCGGATAAAGATATATCTCCTGGCGATATAGCGTGGAGTGTTGAAACAAGAACTGAAAATTCCATGATAAACATGGTGACACTTCTTGCTCCTCCCGATAGGGTTCATTCTGTGTCTAAACAGAGATCGTTCATAAGGCTGTGGTCTGTGGAGTCTCATAAGTCTACATGTTCTTCCGCGATAGAACTGTTTGCCAATGAGAAGAGCGTTGACAGGAATAAATACACTAACTACCATCTTACGTCAGGAAGGTGCATAGTTCCGAAAAGAAAGTCCATAAGAAAATCTCTTCTCACTGCCGTAAACGATCTTTATAGAGGCTCTCAAGAGAAATTAAAGACGGACTATCCAGGAGGAACTCTTACCTTATACAGAGGAAATGGGCCTTCCGAAGTGAGAAACATCTATTCTTCTTGGACAACTGACGAAAAAATAGCCAAGAAGTTTGGACCAGTGGTTTCTGAAGCACAGGTTCCATTGGAGTCTGTTCTCTCTTACCACGAGTACGAGTCTGGATCTTGGTCCGCTTCTCAAAAGGGCGGCATCGGTTGGGGAAATGAGAACGAACACATTTTAATGCCAGGAATAACCGACAAACAAGTGAAGTATGGGACAGATCAAAATTTAGAAAAACACGAAGAGATTCCTGGAAAGATGTGGCTTGACGGTGTCGGTTACGTGAACGTTTCCGAGAAGAAGAGCATCATGGAAATGGTGTTCGATTACTTGACGAAGGCCAAGACTCCAAAAAAGAAGCCGAAGAAGAAGCCTGTTCCGAAGAAGGCGACAGAAGAGAAAGTTCCAACAGAGAAAGAACTGAAGGCAACGGCGATGGAGCAGATACCTTCTTCGACCGAAGGATACGGAGTTTACAAGCCGAAGGACGACAAAGAGAAAAAGATTTCTGCCGAATATTACGGCACGGGCGACGAGTGGAAAGAGGCCATGAAGAGGACTGGAAAAAAGATTTGAACAGTGGAATATACCAGATAATAAATAAACAGAGGAAATTTAAGAAAAAATTGTTTGAAGAGAACGTAAATGTCAATAGCTAGAGATTTAATAAAAAGAAGAAATCTTAGTTTCTTACATCCAAATGTTATAATTAAATCTGATGATGAAGACATTGTTAATATAATTAAAGCATGTGGATACTTTCGTAATTTTTCCATATTTAAAAATCTGTACACGCTCGCGTACAAGTCTAAGAGCCTGTCCCTTGAGAATTTTAAAGAGATAAAGGACGAGATAATACAGTACAGAGATACCCACGCTAACGACTATTACTTGGACGGATTTATGATGTGCATGAGGAAGAGTAAGAGGGTGGACGAGAACAAACTCATCGAGGCCTTCATAGTTCCGTTCATAGACAACAGGTTGGTAAAATCAAGGAGTAAGGTGTTCAAGAACCAGCTCCACAAGTCTCTTACCGACTACTACGATAACGGGAGATCCATAAATTTGGCCATATTCACTGGAAGTAAGTTCGTAAAAATCAACAACGACAATATAGTAAAGTTAATCACCAAGTTTCTATGAGATGGAAACTCTCTCACAGGTCCTGTTGTACCAGGACACAATCAATCGAATAAAAGTTCTCAAGAATGAGATAAACAACTTCGTCAAGTTCTCCGACCAGATGAAAAGGTTCTCCGTGTTCATAAACGACATAGAGCTTCCGCTGGTCAGGAGGAAATACGACGGAGTCGTCTCGTTCTTCAATTTCATCACCGTCGACGGTGAACTATATTTATGTCTGAACCTTTTCGCAGACAAGCGTGGTATAATAAGAAAGATCACTGCGATAGACAAGTCCTTCGGGCTCCTTGCGATAGACGGCAAGAGAAACATAAGGACGATGGGGAATAAGAGGATAACTTCTATAAGGAACTTGAGAAGTATGAGGGACACCGAAGTGACGGTCGTGTGTTCTGACATCATATTTAATAACAGTACAGAGAGGGAGGTCAGGCTCTTGGAGAATTCTTTCGAAAAGACAGGGTCGGAGAAGAAGACGAAACAGCGGTTTGTCGACCTTGGTTTACAGGTGGTTAATTAAGTCGTACAATGTTATCTGATCACCAACCATGGAGGTCCAAATGTACCAAGAAAAAGAATTCTTTAATTGCGAATTCTGCGGTTGTAAGACAAACGCAAACCTTAGGATGTGCTGCGCGAAGGGAAACGCTGCAGACAAGGCAAGGTCAGAAGAACAAAGACTTCGACAACCCAATAGGGGCCCCAAGAAGTTCGGCACCAAAAGATCCCACAAGAAGAAGAATGGCAAATTAAGCTGGAGAGAAGATCTATGAAGGCTATTTATATGAAGGCCACTTACGATATAATAACCGAACCGAACCCGATACTACGGATTCCTTCTGTTAAGACCGTCACTAGCGAAGAGATAGAGGAGATAAAAAATAGCGGAATGGCACAGAAGATGGTCAAAACACTGTTTTCCGTCCAGTACTCGGTTGGACTTGCCGCACCACAGATAGGTATCACCATGAGGTTCTTCCTGTTCTTGCACAACAAGCTCCCTGTATTCTGTTTCAACCCAGAAATAATAAGCACCAACGATTTTAAGACGGAGTACATAGAGAGCTGTCTGAGCTGCAGTGGGAGCCATGCGGTCGACAGGAACTCAGACATAAAGGTCGTATACACGAATCTCTTCAAGAAGCAGATCGTAGAAGATTTGGAGCCTATGAGTTCCGTCATCTTTCAGCACGAGTTGGACCACTTGAATGGAATTCTTATAACAGATTATAAGAAGGAAGGAAATTAAAATGGCCGAAGATTTGTCCGATGATCTGTTTGTTTATAAAACAATGTCAACAGCGTTTCGAGTCGCCTTAGATAATCTGTTGAAGGACTACACTGAGTGGATTGATAGTCAGAAAGTGAAGGATGCAGTGATAGGTCTTTTGCTTTATCGTGTTGAGGAAGCTGATAAGTACATTCAAAATGAATTAAGCAAAAAGGCTCGTGAAGATCTTAAGTTCACGGATAACTAATTGGGCGAAGATAGGCGGTAATGGGATGGCTCTTCTTGTAGGCGGTCGCGTGTATACGGAAGAGGAAGAGGTCGCGATGACGAAAGAGGCCAAAAAACAGAGGGCCGAAGAGGCCAGAATAAAAAGAGAGGCAAAGAAAAATGGTTGAACTGATTATTGCTATTGTATGTATATCTCTCATTGTTTCTGTGGTAGTGTTGTATAGACAGAGAAAGTTTGAGAAAGAAGTGGCTGAAGCCATAGCCATGGTTTTGATGTCTAAGAGACGAAAAAGAGTTCGCAAATAAAACAAGATAAATAACGAGGTATATTTCATGAGAGAGATCTTGGTACTTGGGTTTTCTTTGGGTTTCGACACCGGTGCTGCAGTTGTGTCTTCCAAGAGGGGGATAGTTGCTGCGATTAACCAGGAAAGGATAAACCGGAAGAAGAACACGAAGGCTCTTCCTGTAGACGCCATAAGGGAGGTCCTCAAGTTGTCGTGTCTCTCTCCTGCGGACATAGACTACGTGACCTACACCCACTACGAGAAGGAGGACTTCTTTAACCTTGCGAAGAGGATGAGTCCGGATCAGATGGACATCTTGACGGTAAGACAGTGCGGGCTCCTTGGAAAGATGAACGCGGATCCAAGTTTCGTGAGGGCGTACAGGAAGAACTTGGCACACTCCGGCGACGACGACGTTGAGGCCTCTTTTCTTTTGGAGAATATGTTGGAGTCTGTTGGATTTCCTAAGCAAAATCTCGTTCGTGTTGATCATCACTGGAGTCATGCCGCTCCTGCTTTCATATATTCTGGTTTTGACGAGGCTCTTGTCATCACGGCCGACGGTTTTGGAGACGATGTTTCGAGCAGAATAACAAAGATGAATTCCGGCTTCAAGAGTACCGTGATCAGCGAGATCCCACTGACCGGTTCCATCGCTCTCATATACCAGTTTGTGACCGGCGGTGTAGGCTACAGGATGCACGAGCACGAGGGCAAGATAACCGGACTGTCGGCAAGAGGAGACGCGTCCAAGACAAGACATTTATTTGAGAGGCTGATTGATTACGTTCCAGAGTCTCAAGAGCTCATTTGGAGCAGAGCCTTCAGAGAAGTTCCAAACGTTTCTTTTAATCCGATAAAAGACTTCCATAGTTTTATGAAATTACAGGAACACATATTTAAGTTCTGTGATCGAGGCGATATAGGATATGACATAAAAGATTTGGCGGCTGGAGTTCAAGAACTGACGGAGAAAAAGATCTTACAGTGGATAAATGACGTAAAGAGAAAATCTACATTCTCCAATACCAGCTCCAACGTTTGTTTGGCTGGTGGCCTGTTCGCAAACGTCAAGCTCAACCAAGAGGTGTGTAACCAAAACTGGACGGACGGGATGTTCGTTTTTCCTGCGATGGGTGACACCGGTGGCGCGGTGGGGAGTGCCACGGCGTTCCTATATTCTCTTGAGGAGATCAGGCCGATGCAGCTACAACATGCTTTCCTTGGTTCTTCCATAGGCAGCGAGACCGAAATAGTCAATGTACTGCAAGAAAACGGTTTGGATTATGTGTACACCGGAGACAGGGGCAAGACGATAGCAGACCTCGTGAGGAGTGAAAACATAGTTGCCAACGTGAACGGAAAGTTGGAGTACGGTCCAAGGGCACTGTGTCACAGGAGCATCCACTTCCACTGCGACGACGAGAGGGTGAACGACTGGCTCAACAAGCAACTCGGACGGAGCGAGTACATGCCGTTCTGCCCCGCCATACAGATGGAGGACGCGCCTCTTGCTTTTAAGGATTTCAGGAACGGCAACTCTGTGGCGGGAGAGTTCATGACCACGGACTATTACGCGACAGAGGCGTTTAAGAAGCAGTGCCCTTCTGGCGTGCACGTGGACAACACCGCAAGGGCACAGCTGATAAGGAAAGAGAAGGTCCCAGACATGCACAGGGCTCTGGACTGGTACAAGGTCACGACCGGCAAGATGGGCTTCATCAACACCTCGTTCAACGAGCACGGCGAACCCATCGTAAGGACTGCGGCGGAGGCTGTTAAGCGCTTCTTGTCGTCTAATATCCACTACTTGGTTATCGAGAACTTTGTGGTGAAACATCCGAAGTACGAAGAAATAAAGAAATTCGAGGTGTGATGTGGCACTATCGACGAGGATCTTCATAGAGTTTAAGGACGGGGTGTATTTGGTTTCCAGAGGTAACGACAAAGAGTTCATAAAAGGAATTCCGTTCCCTGAAGACGATAAGTTGGAACTCCTTAGGTACGTTGACCTCTATTTGGTGGGGAGAAGACACATGAGGGTTATGGATGAAGGTGGATGGTGGACAAAATTAATGAAGAAATTCGAGGTATAGTATGTTTTCAAAAATGTATGGAGCAGTGGACCACGTGACTATTTCGGACACGTTTGAGGGTCTGTGGGTAAGGGCGATGGACAAGGTCATGAAGAACGGAATGATCACGTACCCTCGAGGTATGGAAGTGAAAGAGGTGTTGGCACACACCCTGGTGTTGGAGAACCCGAAGAACAGGTACATCTTTAGCAAGGAGAGGAAGATGAGTCCGTTCTACATGATCGGAGAACTGCTCTGGTATCTTTCTGGGAAGAATCATCTCGATTTCATATCCTATTACGGAAAGGCTTGGAGCGATCTCTCCGACGACGGAAAGACACTCAATTCCGCGTACGGGTACAGGATCTTCACCCCAAATCACAAGAAGATAGGGTTCAGTCAGTGGGACCATGTCAAGAAGCAGCTCACCATGGACAGGTACACGAGACAGGCCATAATCCACCTCCATACTCCGAACGATAAGCCGACGAAGGACGAGGTCTGTACTCTCTGTCTGCAGTTCTTCATAAGGAACGATAAGCTGGATCTTCACGTGACTATGAGGTCCAACGACGCGGTATGGGGGACCACGTATGACATATACGCGTTCACGACTCTTCAGGAGATGATGGCACAAGAGATGGAAGTAGGACTCGGTAAGTACTACCACACCGCTGGAAGCTTACACATCTACGAAAAGAACTACGACATGGTGACGAGA
>Ga0315276_10004539_pt1 | contig 12744 bp, 6 predicted proteins | sample YL17G05_0_MG_FD_204542 | JGI IMG/M metagenome (GOLD analysis project Ga0315276, IMG submission 204542) | Sediment microbial communities from Yellowstone Lake, YNP, Wyoming, USA - YL17G05_0 | ecosystem: Environmental > Aquatic > Freshwater > Lake > Sediment | place: USA: Wyoming | collected... | reverse complement strand
TGATTAGATTTGATGGTGGAATTGCAGGTGCGTCTGACGCACGCCAGGCAGATACGCCGTGCGTTATTGTATAGCCGCCTTCTCCAACGCCACTCGATAAAGACACAGCGGGTACGAGGCGTTCAGGCTCCCAGTATGCGCCAGTGCCACGCCCCGGCAACCACCGCGACAGGCCGCGAAATTGTCGCATTTCAGACAGTGCCCTTCAATGCAGTCGAGAGGATATTCTGATGCCGCCCGCATCCGCGGTGATTGCCACAACTCTTCCAGCGACCGCTCTCTCAGATTCCCGACTTTGAATTGAGGGTAGGTCAGCGATGTGCACGGATACAGATCGCCGGTCGCCTTGAGGTAAAATGTCTCCACACCGGCAATGCATTTGTGAAACGCGTAGTCTGGCGGCACCGGTCCGAAACCGATATCGAAATCGACGATTACAGAATCCTCCGCGAGGGCCTGTTGGACAAATTGGTACAGCTCGGGCAACGCGTTGGTGAAACTGAATCGCCGTCTAACCTCGGCTCGCTTGCCTCGCCCCACCGGAGCGTAGCAGCAGAACCGAATCGTATCAACCTTCTCTCGCTTGGCCAGCTCCAGCATCGCAGGTGCGTCGTCAATATTCTCCAGCCCTATGACGGTCGCGAGAAGGACTCTTGTATTGAGCTCATTGCAGAATCTAATCGCATCGAGAATTCGATGGAACTCTTTATCCGTCGTGCCACGCATACGCCGATTCCGCTCCGGCGTGGAGCCATCGATACTGATCTGAATTGCCCGGTTACCGGCCTCCTGCAACCGAACCGCTCGTTCTCGATCGAGCAAGACGGCGTTGGTCGTGATCGTTGACCTGACCTTCTTCTGTCTGGCGTAAGCAATCAGTTCTTCCAGATCGTCCCGCAACAGCGGCTCGCCGCCGGTCCATCCGATTGTCCTGACTCCGATATTCGCCATCGCATCGATCACTGTGCGGCACTCGGCTGTGGTCATCTCGCCATGCGCTCGCTTGCCCGCGGCTGTGAAGCAGTGCTTACAGGAGAGATTGCATTGATTCGTGATTTCCCACCCGATAATCTCCGGCTTGCTAGTCTGGCCTTCACTCACGATTTGGTCTCCGGATGCGTCTCACATCGATACCGAAGCGCGACAAGATCACCAAGATTGTACTTCGTGGGTATGCAGCGAGCGCTCTTCCCCCCGAGCTGTTGCATGCTCAGGGCCGGGCAGCCTCCCATGCAGACCGGAAGGACATTGCAGCTTCGGCATTCGGCCATAGTGAACGGATCCCAGTTGCGGTACGCTTCAAGATTCTGCCTCTGTTGCTCGTCAACTGTCTCCGGCGCGAACACGCTCCCGATCGCTTTCTCTGAACCCAGCGAGATATCCTCCCAGCATCGGTACATGTAGCCGTCGGGTCCAACTACGAAATACCCTTCCGCAAGTGCTCCGCACGACGCCCCGGCTACGCGCACTGTGGGATACTGATAAATGTAAATCCCCATCTCGTGCAACTTGTTGTAGATTTGAACGCGAACGCGGGAGAAGTCCAGGTCACTGAAACACCGGTCGCGAAGATTAGCGCACGCCGATCCCATTGACAACACCTGTCCAAAATGAACTTTGATCTTGGGTAGAATTCCCCGCTGCTGGAGGATATCAACCACCTCGAACGCGGAATCGACATTCTCCTTGTCGATATTGATCCGTACGTTGATCTCCATGATGTCGGCCGCCTCGCTGAGATTGTCGAGAATGCGGCGGAAGGTTCCGTTACCGTTAGCCAGCTTCCGCCTTCGGTCATGAATCGCCTCAGGGCCGTCGATTGTGACCTGAGCCTTGGTGATCTGAAGCTCGTGCAGGTGGCGGGCCATCGTCGCATCAAGCAGATAACCGTTGGTGATGATTTCTCCCGGTTCCACTTCGGCATCATGTTTGGCGGCCAGTTCCAAAAGCCGTGTCTGTACTCGGTCCAGAACGGACATACAGATAGTCGGCTCGCCGCCGAACCACCAGACGCGAAGTGCCTCGGCTCGCTGGAGATACCTGTCGCAGAATGCCAGGAGCGCATCCTGTGTTGCCTCGGACATCCGAACACCGGAGCGGGCCTCGAAACAGTAATCACATCCAAAATTGCACGCCAGCGTCGGTGCCACCGTCAGCCCCATGATGCTTCCCATTCGCCGGAGTCGCTTGGCGGTATCCTGAAGCGTGGCGGTTTGATCGACCCCGTCCGGAATCAGAAACCCGCCCTCTTTCAAACAGCTTACAAACTCGTGATCCTGCGCTGAACTCGCCCCGGACGGATTCGCCAGCAACTGCATCACTCGGACATAGTGTGGCTGCTCGATCTCCGCCAGCGCGCCGTTGAAGGCGTTATAGGCGAGAATGATCTCGCTGCCGGAAATGGGGAAGAAGTGATTGTAGGGCGACGGTTTCATTGGTGCGGCTTAGTCCGTTGTATTTGCGCGTTGCACGTTTCTTCGGATCACGATGTGGGCCGGTAGATAAACTGCCGGCCCACAGCCAAAATTTCACTCAAAAGAATACCCAATTCGACATTACGGTTTCATAATGTCCTTGCAGATGATGAAATGGGGTCTCTTCACGAGCGTGGTAGGAGTTACGGTAATGAGCTTCACTAGTTCACCTCCTTTCGATGAGTCAGGGCCAACCTATCAATGTGAAATCACCCTCAAGTCGGGGCGACAATCATCAAACAAGAAAGAACCGAAATCGTCCGTTCGCCGGAAATTGTCCGGCCGGAACAAGAGAACTAAGACCGGGCGGCAAAGAAAACCTTCCGCCTCAACAAGACCATCCGAGAACCCGGATACGGACCGAAGGTAGCGATGACAGACGGGATTGTCAACTACTGTGTGAGTGTGCGCTTGTAGATACGGTTGGTACCCCACCATTCATGGTGGGTTTGACTTTCGGCGATTAGCAAGTCCAACTGGTGCCGTGGCGTCAGCCGTCTCTAGCTGACGCCTGTTCGCATCAAGCCGTCAGACAGTTTTGTAGGTCGAAACCTCTTAGGTTTCGACAGTGAATTCATCGGTGCCCCACCCTTCAGGGTGGGTTCACCAGTCCAGACTTGTCGAGTCATTGCGAGGAGTCCCGCGAATCATCCTGAGCGACGTCGAAGGACGCGGGACGACGAAGCAATCTCAGTTCTCTTGCTGCTTCGAGCGAAGTCGAGAAGCGCTCCCTCACAGGTCGGTCATTACCGTGTGCCGTCAGCCGTCTCTGGCTGACGGCTGCTCACCCTTAACCATCAGAAGCTGGGTTTCCACCCTTGACACCTTGGGAAAATCGACTATATTACCGGTGATAGTACTTATCACTGCGATGTCACAACTCCAAGGCCACATATGATCTGGGAGAGAAACTTGATGAGAATTCTGACACCCGTCTTGCTCGTCGGCGCGCTACTCCTAACCGCCGCGAATTCGTTCTGCACCCAGGACCGAACCACTCAGGCAGAGCCGATCACAAATGTTCGCTCTTCCTCTCTCACCTTCACCAAGAACATGGGGCAGTGGCCGGATAGCATTCTGTACCGCACCAATGCCTGCGGCGCAACCGTCTGGTTAACTTCGACCGGAGTGATATACCAATTCACCCGCCGCGTTGAACGTTCTGCCGTAGGTCAGGATCCTCGTGATCCTGACATGGCTTTTGTAGATCGAAACCCCCGTGGTTTCGACATTCATTGTGATTCCGTAGAAACTATGCTTATTCAAGCCTCTTTTGTTGACGCTAATCCGAATGCCGAAGTCGTCCCCGAAGGGCTGACGGAATACAAATGCAACTATTTCCTCGGCAATGATCCGGCCAAATGGCGCACCGATGTTCCGAATTACAGTACTGTCACGATAAAGAGTATATGTCCCGGGGTTGACGCAGTCTTTCGCGGTAGGGATGAGGGAATAGAGTGTGAGTATCTGGCGACTTCAGCCGGTGAGTTGGCGCAGGTGAAAGTTGAGTATCTGGGTGCTCACTCAGTATCCATCCAGCAAGACAATTCTGCAATACTCACCACGAATTTGGGAGAGATGAGATTTGACGGCGTCCTGCCGGTGTCTGACAGTATTTCGGCGCGCAGAGCACTGACCGCAAACGCGGCGTCTCCCAGGAGCCTTTCGCTAGTGTACAGCACTTACCTGGGGGGAGGAGATGATCAAGGTTGGGGTATTGCGGTCGACAGTTCCCGATGCGCCTATGTGAATGGCTTTACCTATTCCTCCAGCTTCCCGATTCAGGATCCTCTCGACGGCAGTTTGAGTGGCGTTGTTGATGCTTTCGTAACCAAACTGTCGGCGAACGGGAACGGTTTAGTATACAGCACCTACCTCGGGGGCGAAAGTGTTGATGCGAGTATTGACATCGCGGTTGACGGCTCCGGATGCGCCTACGTGATAGGTCTTACTGCTTCCCCTGACTTCCCGATACACAACGCATATGACGGCAGTTTGAATGGCAGCGGTGACGTCTTTGTTACCAAGCTCTCGGCAGCGGGAAATGTTTTGGTGTATAGTACTTACCTTGGGGGAGGACAGTATGATGAGGCTCGCAGTCTTGCCATCGACAGCTCTGGATGCGCCTATATCGCCGGTATTACCCATTCTCCCGATTTTCCCATGCAAAACCCTTTTGACGGCAGTATGAATGACACTATCGACGTATTTGTAACTAAGCTGTCGGCGGCCGGGAATACCCTTTTGTACAGCACCTACATCGGGGGAGGAAGTCCTGATCAGGCCTTTGGTATCGCGGTTGACAAGACCGGGTGCGCCTACGTGACTGGCCGTACCTCTTCTTCCAACTTCCCAACTCAGAATCCGTACGATATGAGTTATAACGGCAACGCCGACGCTTTCGTGGCCAAGCTGTCGGCGGCCGGGAATGGGCTGCTCTACAGCACATATTTAGGAGGAGGGAGTTCCGATTATGGTTATGGTATTGCGGTAGACGGTTCTGGATGTGCCTATATTACAGGTCACACTTCTTCCACGAACTTCCCCACTCAGAGCCCATTTGATGTCAGTTACAATGGTGGCGATGACGCTTTTGTGGCGAAACTGTCGGCAGCTGGCAATGGGCTTCTGTACAGCACTTACCTCGGAGGAGGAGATTTTGATGACGGCGCAAACATCGCCGTTGACAACTCCGGCGATGTCTACGTGACAGGTTACACAAGTTCTCTCGATTTCCCAACATTGAACCCGTACGACGGCAGTTATAGTGGCGGTCAATCTGATGCCTTTGTGACCAAGCTGTTGGCGGCGGGGAACGAGCTGGAATATAGCACCTACCTCGGGGGAGAATATCGTGACGCTGCAAATGGTATTGCGATTGACGACGCTGGGCATGCGTATGTGACGGGCCTTACTTCGTCTTCTGACTTCCCAACTCGGAACCCGTATGACGGCAGTTTCAGTGGCGACCTGAATGATGCTTTTGTAACCAAGATTGGAGCCCTCTCTTGTTGTGAAGGCGTCACCGGCAACGTCAACATGTCCGGCATTGTTGACCTGAGCGATCTCAGTGCGCTGGTCAGCTATCTCACGGGTGGTGGCTATGTACCACCCTGCCCCGAAGAAGCCAACGTAAACAATGTGGGGATCGTTGACCTGAGCGATCTCAGCGCCCTCGTCAGTTACCTGACCGGTGGCGGCTACGCCCTGCCCCCCTGCCCGTAAACTATCGCTGCCGATGACTTCCCCTTCTCCCCGATAGCGACAAGGTGGCCAAAGGCCGGATGAAGGGATTCCCATCCCGCAATTTTGATGTCAATTTGAATCAGATCGCTCGCTCGGGCGCATTAGTGAAAGGAGCATGCTATATGCCTTCGTCCGAAATCCTCAAATCATCCAAACCTTCGCCGTATCGCGCCGCCCAGCCGACCGGGAAATATGGGGACCCCTTTATTTGACGAAACGAACCCAATTATCTGTTGTGTAACAAGCATTTAGGGTTTGAAGCAAACCCAATTCGAACCCAAATCAAAGCCAATTTGAGCCATGCCAAAGCCAATTCAGCCTTGTAGCGCGGAACCCCTTCGCGGTTCCGCGATTCAGAGTGTCGAAATCCTAAGGGGTTTCGACCTACAAAAGCTGACGCCTGAACCTCAGATGGCGTTAATACTCCCCAACCTCAATCGGCGATTCGGCTTCAATTCGCTTGAGTCGCGCGGCATAAGCGTCCAGCCACGCCTTGCGGGTTTCATCCGTCTGCCGCGCGGGGGAGTAGTAAATTTGCGGGGCGAGAACATCGAAACCGACAAACTGCAAGATGCCGCGATGAATCGGCCGCAGTATGCCGTTCATATCCCCGTTGAATCCCCCCTTCTGATACGACTGCTCCGGTCCGCCGGTGGTCAGAGACAGCATCGCTCGCTTGCCCCGAAAGAACCCCTTCTCGTAAATCCGGCTGCCGCCATAAGTCCGGCTCATCGCAAACACCCGATCTACCCAACCTTTCATTACCCCCGGCAATCCAAACCACCAGAGCGGAAACTGCCAGATCATCAGATTACACCACTCGATCTTCTGAATTTCGGCCTCAATCTCGGGCGCGAAGCCGTTATGCTCGGCGGCATACATCTCTTCCTGCTGTTGTTTCAGAAACGAAGCATCCTTAACCGTTACAAAATTGCTGCGGTCGGATGTTGCGTCGAACCGCATAGCACACAGATCGGAAACTCTGACTTCATGCCCTGCAGATTTCAATGCAGTCTGCGCCGTGTCAAACATTGCGCCGTTGAAACTCTTCGGCTCATTGTGCCAGTAGACGAGAAAAACGTTCATCCAATCACCCCGTGCCCCACAGCTTGCTGCGGGCTTGTCATTTCAAGATTTCCGCTATCGTTGCGTCAGGTCCTGTCCGCCTCCGGCGGATGTGACCTGACGCTCCACGCGCTAGAACTTCGCCCATCTCGGCACGCGCGGGAAATTCTGCACATCCCGGATATTCCCCATGCCGGTGATATACATCAGCGCCCGGTCGAACCCCAGCCCAAACCCGGAATGAGGCACCGAACCATACTTGCGAATATCCAGATACCAGTAGTAACTGTCGATATTGGCGATCCCCTTCTTCTTCATGCGGTCAGCGAGGACGTCGTAACGTTCTTCGCGCTGACTGCCGCCGATAATCTCGCCGACTTTCGGGACCAGCAGATCCATTCCGCGCACGGTCTTGCCGTCGTCGTTCAGGCGCATATAGAACGCCTTTATCTGTTCCGGATAGTTGTACACGATCACCGGTTTCTTGAACGTCTTCTCCGTCAGGTAGCGTTCGTGTTCGGACTGCATGTCGCATCCCCAGAATACCGGGAACTCGAATTTCTCGCCGGACTTTTCCAGAATACTGATCGCCTCGGTATAACTGACTCGCTCAAAACTGGAATTCACGATTCCTTCAAGCGTGCCGCGCACTTCGGGGTCGATCCACTGCGCGAAGAAATCCATTTCGTCCTTGCATTCCTCGAGCGCATACCGAAACAGGAACTTGATGAAATCCTCCGCCAAATCCATATTGTCATCGAGTTCCGCCCAGGCCATCTCCGGCTCAATCATCCAGAACTCCGATGCATGCCGGCTGGTGTTCGAATTTTCAGCGCGGAAAGTCGGGGCAAACGTGTAGACATCGCCAAGCGCAGTGGCCATCAGTTCCGCTTCAAGCTGGCCGGAGACCGTCAGGTATGCTTCGGACCCGAAGAAGTCCGAGTCCCAGTCGATCTTGCCGTCCTTCATCGGGACTTTGTTGAAGTCGAAAGTCGAGACCCGGAACATGTCCCCAGCCCCTTCGGCGTCGGAGGTAGAAATAATTGGCGTGTGAACGTAGAAGAATCCGCGCTCTTGATAGTACTTGTGAATCGCATAAGCGATCTTGGAGCGAATTCGGCTGACCGCGCCGAACGTATTGGTTCGGGGCCGAAGATGCGCGATTTCCCGGAGGAATTCGAATGTATGCCGCTTCTTTTGCAGCGGAAAGGTCGCATCCGCTTGGCCGACCAACCCAAGATCGGAAACGGCCACTTCAAACTTCTGCCCCTTGCCGGCGGAGGATACAAGTCTTCCTTTGACTCTTACCGCTGCACCAGTAAGGATTTGCTCGAGGACTGGGAACTTGGCAGGATCGTTGACCACCGCCTGAAGGTTCTTCATGCAGGTGCCGTCGTTTATCTCCAGAAAGGCAACCGACTTGCCGGTCCGAGCCGTTCTGACCCAGCCGAGGATGATGACGTCAGCATCCACCGGCGTGACCTCTCGCACCAAAATGTCTACAATTTTTGTTCTATTTTTGTAATCCATTGTTTTGCGCTCCATTACGCTGATCGACTCTACACGCTTCCCCAAAAGGTCTGCGCGCTTCAGATCCCAAAGTAATATCCAATTGGGCCAAGAGCAAGATTTGCAGCCGGCACTGTCCAGTTGATTGTGGATACTTTTTTTCAAGTGGGATCAAACAAAACGGGCTTTGAAGCGTCTCAGAGATAGGCCGGACTGGTCGCGTCCTACACGCGGCAGTCAGGGTTTACACTAGTTCCCAACCTATCATTTAGGGCCGCCGGGTCTGCCAGGATCCGGCGGTTTTGTTAACAGGGGTCAGGGTCTGCCCAATCAGACCCGGGCTTACGGCGTCTCCGACTTTATGACCGAATACAGAATGGTTGCTGAGCAATTCCTGACCGAGTCAATATCGCCATGCCGTTCAACATAGATCGTGCGGAGGAGCAGTTTGACACGGAGCCCTTTGCTCTCACCCACAGCGGTCATGCGCTCAGGCGGTATTTCGTTGCGCTTCCCGGTAACATCGCCGGCCAACAGTGAGTCGATGACTGAACGAATTGGCACGATTGCCGTATCCGTGCTAATGCTGTCACGCCACACCCAGCATCGAAACGTGTCCATGGCCTCAGTTGCCTGGCAGCGCAAATCCCCCTCCGATCGAAGAAGTGCGTCATGTGCATCGAACCGCGCTGCGAGCACCGCGTGGTCGTAGCCGGTGATATCGATATCTACATTCGGATCGGCTGACAGAAATAGCGACGACTGGTTCGGAAATCGCCATTCTTGATAGTACGGCACGCCCATCGTAGCCACGACCGTCTCTTCGTCTATGTATCTGGAACGCGTTACGTTCGTATCCGCAGTCAGATTCTCCGCAAACCAGGGCTGAATGGCATCGAAACCGTGCGCGTTGTGTAAATAACCCACGATCGAGCTAATCTGTCTGGCATCTTCGACCGAGACTTTTCCCGGCGCTTTCTGCACTTTGCCATCAACCAGAATCTCATTCCTTGACAACAGCCCCCGAAGACGACCAACCTGGCTGCTCTCTGATATCGCAAACGCCCCCCAAGGGCCGAAGCTCAACGCCAACGCCATAAAGCACAGCGTGGCGGGTATGATCTTGATACTCTTGGCCTTGCTAAAGAGAAAGAACACGATCATGCCGCAGAGCCAGACGCCGAACGCAAAGACGATATATCTTCCTTCGGTCACGCCATATTCCGAAATTCGCCGGTTGATAGCCAAGAAGAGAACAACGGTAAGAGGAATCAGCAGGATGAAATACCAGTTCCACGCCCGTTTGAGCCAGCCATAGCCAGTCTGCTCCCGCATGGGATACAGCAGCACCAGTGAAATCACCCCGGTCACAGTGAAGCCAAGAATCAATTCCGCCACCCAACCCTTTGGCCAGTTCCACTCGAGCAATATCTTTCCTATATATGCGTACAGTATGACGAAATAGACAAGCACCAGCGACATCAGCACATACTGCGCGAATACCCGGAGTCCCTTGGGATAATCAGTACTGCTGTCCAGAGCGTCGAGATCCTCTGGCACGCCGGACAAAAAGAAGGTCGTGGCAAATAGGCCGGAGATGAGAATCCAGAGTTCAGGGTATCGCTTGCCGGCGATATGGACGCCGAACAGATTGTCTAGGGCGGCCAGCGCAATCGCCAGCCCGGCAAACAGCACTCCGGCAAACAGCATCGACATCAGTGCCCGCAAGAAGATTGTCTTGTTGTACTGCCAGAAACCATTCGCTTCCCCCTTTCGCCAGAACGGCGCAACCATCAGAAAGAAACAGAAACCGGTGAGGAGCATCGCGAACTGCTCAAAATAGAAGCTCGGAGCTTTGGGAAGATCGGTCGGTACAGCGAAGCCGTAAGCAATAATCAGAACCGCTCCAATCCCCTGGACCATCGGTGACTTTGCTCTGGACAACCGCATCTTTTCTGATGTCAGCGTGAGGGCAGTAAGGAGAAAGAATCCCAGCACTGAGCAGAGCAGAATAGGGAAGAGAATGGTTGGCCGGCCGCTACCTTCGTAATCGGTGAGGATAAGGGCGGCGGCCGTTGCCAGGACGGCCGATGCGAGCGCGAGGGGAAAACGGCCGAGAGTCCGCTTGGTTTCACCGACAATTTGATTAATTGACGGCAGTCTCATCAGGCACCTCCATTTGTATCGAGACTGAAACTTGGAAAGTCAGAAATGTCGTGTTCCTGACACCGAGAATTGGTCAGGAACGCGAAGCTCCTGACCTGCTAACTCAATTCCGTTGCCACTCTTCAACCAGTCCGCGATACCGATTGAGCAGACCGGTGGTAATCTCATCTGACCGGGATTCGACGAAGATGTAGAACGAGGCTTTCATCCGGTCAGGGGCAACCAGCACCCAGCCCTTGTCTTCATATATCCGTATGCCGTCGACCAGTTGCCGCTCCTTGTTATCCGAACTGGTGATCAGTTGGCGCATCACTGTCCCTTTCTTAGCCCAGGGACACGGAACCGAAACCGTCTGCCTGACGAACTGCTCATGCCGTTTCCGCAACTGGCTGATGCGACTTCGGGTGAAGGCAAGCATTTCGAGAATCTTGACCGCTCCGAGCACAGCGTCAGCCCCCATCTGGAAACCGGGAAAGATAAAGCCGCCGCGAGTGCCGCCGACAAACTCCGCCTGCCCTTTGGTTATGGCTTCCATCATAGCCCGGTGGTCGTTGGCGACCCGCACGACTTCGACCCCATGCTCGCGCGCAAGCTCGTCAACTCCCATCGATGCCACCACCGGAACGGCGATCCGCTTCGGTTTGTGCACTTGCAGAAACAGGTCCGTTACGATCAATAACAGCAGTTGGCTGTCCAGCGGTCGACCGACGTCATCCACGACCGTCAGCTTCTCAGCGGCCGAATTGAGAATGAAGCCGATATCGGACTTGAGCGTCGTGACTATGGCGGCCAATTGCACGACCTGCTGTGCCTGCTCCTCGGGCGATGATGAAAACTTGCGCGGGTTGAGGTTGGCGTTGAGTTCCGTGGCATTTACGCCCAGAATTGATGAGAGACTTGGAAAGATCTGACTGGACGAGCCGTTGGAGTGGTCGATCACCACTTTGAACCCCGCCTTGCGGATAAGATCAACGTTTACTTCGCCCAGGAACTCCTGACGGTAGTCATCCAATATGCGCTGGTGGCGGTCCAGATGACCGATGGTGTCAAGGGAAGCTCGCTCGTAGTCTTCGCCAAAGTAATTGCGTTCGACCTTCTTCAACTTGGCCGTAGGCATATCCAGGCCGTTGCCGTCCAGTAGAATGAAATCGGTTTGCCGGAAATCCTGCGGATTGTGGCGTACATATATGCCGGCGGCGTATTTCCCCTTCCGCAGACAATAGCGGACCACCGGAACCGGCATCGCTTCAAGGTCCAGAACATTGACCCCAGAGGCCATAAGGCCGGACAGGAGGCTGCGACGCAGCAGACGCGACATGTCCGAGGGATCGCGACTGGTGACTATCATGGCGCCCGGTCCGAGGAAGGCGCCCAATGCCGCGCCGATACGAACCGTCATCTCCGGAGTGATTTCGCTGAGCGCCAGCCCAGTGATTTTGGAGTCGGTGAACAGCTCGCGGTTCCATTTCTCCCCCCAGATAACGGAGGTCGAGACAATTGCCCCTTCATCGACCGTTTTGCCGGGCCAGACCTTGCAGTTGGCTCTTACCCGCGCCGTGTTTCCTATCACGCAGTCGTCCGATATGATAACGCGCTCAGCCAACTCCACCAACCGGCCGATCCGGTTCCGATTGCACACCATGGCGCTTTCCATCGTACTCTCGGCGTCAATCGCACAGTCCTCCCAGATGACACTGTTAATGAATCGGCAACCGGTCCCGACAAATGTCCTCTTGCCGATGGCGCAATTGTGCAGCATCACGCCGGATTCGATCGTCACGTCGTCATTGAGAATCACAGTGCCGGTCAGATGAACGTCAGGATGTATCGTCACGTTACGACCGGTGTACAGCACGGCGCCGTCGCGCGCCTGCCGGTTCAGCGGCAAGCCGAGGTCCAACTTCCGTTCGAACAGATCAACGTGCACGCGGTGATACTCATCGACATTGCCGACATCACGCCAGTATCCATCCATGATGCGACCATACAGACCCATCTGCTTGGAAAGCATGAGGGGGAATAGATTCTGGGAAAAGTCGAAATTAGTCTTGTTCGGAATCATGCCGACCGCCGACGGCTCCAGAATGTAGATGCCGGTATTGATCGTGTCTGAGAATGCTTCGCCCCAGGACGGTTTTTCCAGGAAGCGCGCAATTCGGCCGTGTTCGTCGGTGATGACGATTCCGTACGCCAGCGGATTCTCCATGCGCGTTAGCAGAATGGTCGCTTCCGACCGCTTCTCTTTGTGCCACTGGAGAGCGGATTGGAGATCGAAATCGGTGAC
>Ga0315276_10004538_pt1 | contig 12746 bp, 10 predicted proteins | sample YL17G05_0_MG_FD_204542 | JGI IMG/M metagenome (GOLD analysis project Ga0315276, IMG submission 204542) | Sediment microbial communities from Yellowstone Lake, YNP, Wyoming, USA - YL17G05_0 | ecosystem: Environmental > Aquatic > Freshwater > Lake > Sediment | place: USA: Wyoming | collected... | reverse complement strand
GCCTACTGCTTCAGTTACTGCCCGGTGTGACATTCTTTGCAGTTGGTGGTCTGCCACATGTCACCGATGTCCTCGGGGTGCTGGAACGCCAGCCCCTTCAGGTCAAGCGATTGCGGGACCGCCTCGGTGCCCTGGTAGAGGATCGTGTGGCATATGTTGCAGTCTTTGGAGATCACTCTGCCGTCCGCGGCGGTGTGTGTCCCGTCGTGGCAGCGAAAGCAGCCCAGGTCGGTCATGTGGCCGATGTTGTTCGGATATGCCTTCCAGCCTGCGTTCATCGCGGGGAAGATGTTCTTCCTGTATTGCGACTTCAGCTCGTCGGAGGCCTGGCCGATGAGATCCTGCTTCCCTTCCGTCGCCGCCGCATAGTTCTGCGCGTAGTACGCCGCCATCAGTATCGGGATACTGTCCATGGCGGCGGCGGTCGTGCTGTAGGGCTGCACGAATGCCTGGATCGATGCCGCCCGGATGTTCGGCAGGGCGGTGCTGATCCTCCCCTGCGCCAGGCTCAGGTCGATGACCCGGACCGGCGGGCGGTACACATGCGACGGCCGGTTATGGCAGTCGATGCAATCCATCCGGTTTGTCGCCATGCTCCGGAGCCGGTCGGGCGGAATTTGCGATTCCGAGGAGACATAGTCGACCGTCGCTCCGGTCTCACGGTTGCGCGTGCGGACGAACGGGATGACCTGGCGCAGGCTGTCGGCTGCCACGTAGGTGACCTCGTTGTCAATGTTCATGTGCCAGTGGATGCCGCCGGTCGGACCGCGGTCGGAGTTGCCCCCCCCGATCTTCATCAGGAGGGCGATCGTCCAGCGGGTGTTCTGCTCGTCCGATTTGAAGTAGGTGTTTACATATTTTTTCTCGCCCGAAAAGTGCGACGGCCAGTGGCACTGTTCGCACGTCTCCTGGGCGGGACGCAGGTTGCGGATGGGCGTCGGAATGGGCCGCGGGTAGACATCCGCAAGGACGGCATACACCTGGTAGGCGCCCGAGAGTTTTGACCGCACGTACCATCCCGCCCCGGAACCGACGTGGCAGTCGACGCATTTGACGCGGGCGTGGGGAGAATTCTGATAGGCGGCGTACTCGGGCTCCATCGGTTCGTGGCAGGTCGCCCCGCAGAACTCGACCGACTCCGTCCACTCGAACGCCCGGTAGCTTCCGTACGCGGTGAACAGGAAAAGGATGATCGTCCCGCCGGCGAACACGCTGAGCGCGTGGCGCTGACTCTGGTCATTGAGGTTGAGCGTGAACGTCGTCCTGCTGGCAGGCATACCACTTCTGATCCTGCGGCGTTCTCTCCAGACGCCGACCGGGATCGTCAGAAGACCGATCAGGAGGGGGACAGGAAGGACGACGTAGGAAATGATGCCGATGTACGGAGTGGGATTTGACTGCAGAATGTCGACGACGGTGAGGAACAGGATCGTCGCAAAGCTCGCCGCGGCGATCGCCGCGCCCGCCATGCTGATGGGATTATAGAATGCGTTGGGAAGCCGTCTCTTCGTCATGCCTCGTGGGCTCATTCACCGGGCCGCGCATGCGCGGCCCGGCGTCCGTAAACGGGAATTACTTCTTAGGAAGCTTGTGCTCGATCTTCGCCCACATCTCGTCGATCTTGAAGCCCTTGAACGACGGACTCTCCGCGTTGTGACAAACCTGGCACGGCTTCGCATCCGTCTTGTCGCCATGGATGAATCCCGCCGCCTTCGCCTTCTCCTTGTCTTTCGAATGGATCGTCTTGTAGGCTGAGGCCGCACCGTGACACGCTTCGCACGTGACGCCCTCTTCCTTCTTGAAGCCCGCCTCGACATTCGTCGCCGCACCGCCGCCGGTGACGTGGCACTTCAGACATTCCGGGCTATCGGCCGCAGGCTTGGTGAGCCCCTTCTTCTTCGCGATCTCGTCGGCTTCCTTGGTCTTCAGCGTCGCAAACGCCTTCGCGTGCGGGCCTTTTTCCCAGATCGTGTACGCCTCTCCCTTATCCTTCGCCTTGTGACACATGCCGCACGTTTTTGCGCCGACATACTTGTTCTGGGCGGCGGCGACGCCGGCCGCGAAGAGAAGGGCGATCAGCAGCGTGAACATCCCTTTGAACGTTTTCATCCCGTGGTTCCTCCCTGATGATGTTGTGTGAGCTGAATGAAAGAACGGACGAACTTGAGCGAAGGAGGCGTGGCAGGAAAATGTAGCACATTTCCCCGACACTTTCCACCTTTTTTCACATGTAGACAAACATCATTGCGTAGATGATCCAGACGACGATGCAAAACCCGAGCCCCAGTGCAAACCACGCGAATGCACGAATCGTCCGGATGACGATCGGAGGATAGGGTGCCACGAGATGATCCTCCAACGTCCCATTTTTGACCAGCGCCTCATACTCGCTGGGCTTGTCGACCCTGAGTTCCTCGACGGTCATTCTCCCGGTGAAGATCACAATATCCATAGGGAATTTCTCGGGCCGGAGGTGCGTGTTGAAGAAATGCACCGTAAAGATGAAGCCGACGGCCAGCAGCGCTTCATCGCTGTGAATGATCGTGGCCACGTTGATGACCCACCCGGGGATGAGAATAGTGAGAAACTCGGCGAACCAGAGCATAAATCCCGTCGAGCCGATCACGAAAATCCCCCAGAACACCGCGAAGTAATCGAACTTTTCCCAATACGTCCAGCGCCCGTACCGGGGACGCTCTCCCCGCCCGAGAAACCACCTGAGCGATCCGATCAGGTCTGTCAGATCTCTCTTCGTCGGCATCATGGTATCCGGGCCGGTCACCAAAGCCTTCCAGGAGAGAGATTCTTTCTTCTTGCGGCGCACCAGGTCGTTGATATGGAGGATGAAGATGCCGACCATCAACACAGCGGCCAACCGGTGGATGTATCCCGCCGATTCGTACCCGCCGAGGAGGTGCGACAATGTCCCCGCCCACGCCGTGTAGGAAAACTTCAACGTCATGCCGGTCAGCGCAAGACTCATGAAGGTGACGATCATCACGACGTGGAGTGTACGGTTCAGGCGGCTGAACCGCAGATACTCTTTCCGGTCGCCTTCTCTTACCCCGAGTGTTTCCATCAGCCCTTCGTTTCCTCGCTGGTCTCTTCTGTTTCCCCGCGTGCTGCGTCCTTGAGGCGCTTGGTACGCGCGCGGCGCATCTGGAGCGCGCGGGGAATCCATAAAACGGTGTGCAGACCTCCGAGCACGAACGTCCCGACCAACAACCCGGTCATCCCCCAGAACGTGTAGAAGAGGAGCGGATATTTCTCCGGGTCGTGATGCGTCGCATGCGTCAGGTATCCCGCAAACCGGCGGGTGGCGCCCGCATGACACTTCTGGCAGGTCGCCACAACATTCGCGCGGCTCAAATGAGACCGCGGATCGGACACCTTCAGAATGTCGTGGGCTCCGTGACAGTCGTAACATTTTGCCGTCTTGGTGTAGCCGAGCTGGGATACTTTGCCGTGGTACGTTTCAAAATAGGTCTCTGCGATCTCCGTGTGGCACTGACCACACTGCGCCATGATCGTGAGCTTGAACCCTTCTGTGTCCGCACGGCGGATCGTATGCGCCGAATGGCAGTCGTTGCAAACCGGAAGTCTCTTGCCGGTCTTGCCTGTCTCCGTCGCGTGAATGCTGACGTTGAACTGCTCCTCGATGCCGTGGTGGCAGCGCCCGCACGTGGCGGGGACGTTCTTGGGATTGACGCTTGATTCGGGGGAACTGATCGGCTGGACGCTGTGCGCGGTATGACAGTCAGTGCACATCGCCGTCACCGTCAGCCCGCTCTTCAGCAACCCTTTGCCGTGTATGCTCTCCTCATAGCGGCCGATGATATCGTGCTGCCGGCCGGTGTACCGGACGGCAGCCTTGTTCCCCTCCCGATGGCACCGGGCGCAAAGATCGGGCACATGGGTCGGAAATGTCGCCGACCGCGGGTCCCGCTTCCCCATGATGCCGTGCGTGCCATGACATTCGATGCAGGAGGGCGCGTTCTGCTCATTTTTTGCGAGCAGAAGCCCGTGCATGCTTTTCTGGTACTGCTGTCCCATTTCGGCGTGACAGGAGGAGCACTCAACCTTCTTTGTGATCGTTTCACACGGTCGCGTGTGCGACGCGTTGACCTCCGCATGGCACTGGCTGCAGGCGACTTTGGTATGACGGGAGTCCCGGATTTCCCCCTGGGCCACGACCAGGGAACGGCCGTCGCGGGAGGCTTTGATGTCCGGGTTGCCATGGCACCGCATGCAGTCCGCATCGGCCATCCCCTGGTCATAGAAGACCTTGCGCACTTTGTGGGGCTGGTGGCAGTCCACACACGCCGGGAGCATGCTGGCTTCCCTCTCCCAGAGCTCTCCACGAATCACCTTACGGTGCACCGTCTCGATCTGTGCATGACATGTCGTGCAGGTCGAGGCGATGTTCTTCCGACTGATCGACGACCGCGGATCGGTATGCGGCAGGATCCGGTGCGCGGTGTGACAGGAGACGCAGGTCGCGGTCACAACGAGCCCCTTCTTCATGAGGGCTTCGCCGTGAATACTCTCCGAATAGTTCTCGAGAATATGATCCTGGTGAATTTCGCGCTGGCGCTGGACGGGGCTCCCTTCCTGGTGGCATTTCCCGCAGACCCAGGGAATGCGCTGGGGAGCGACGGGCGACCGGGGATCCCGCGCTTTGATGATGTCGTGAACGCCGTGACAGTCCTTGCAGTGGGGTGCGAGCCGATCACCGCGCGCGATCGCTTTGCCGTGGAGCGACCCCAGATGTTCCTTCTCTTCCTTATCGTGACAGGTTCCGCATTCTACCGTCGCAAGGGGGGTGTCGTGGGGGAGCTCCTTGCCCTGCAGATCGGCGTGGCACCCGACGCAGGGAACCGAGCCGTGGATCGACCCGCCGAACTTTTTCCCGTCGACGAAGAGCGACACCGTCTTCGTCCCGCGTTTGCCCGAAAGGGTCTTCTCGCCGTGACAGGTCAGACAGTCCGCGTTCTCCTGCGCGTCCAGCCGTCCGGCCACCGCCAGGACGCAGAGAGCGGCCATAGCCGCCGCACGGCCCCGACGGACCATCCGTGCTCTTCGTGCTGTCGGCGTCATGTCATCCACTATGATCCTGCTTCGCCGTGGGCCTGCGTGTGACGCAATTCTTCGAGCTCACGCGGGTGCTCATCTTCCATTTCATGTTCGGTCAACGTCCCCTTCCAGAAAGCAAGGTTGATCGGGTACGTGTCAGGGCTGAAGATCACGAAATAGAAATGCCATACGATAATTGCGAGCGTCGCAAGCCAGGCCTCGTAGTAATGGACCGTCCGGGCAACGTCCCACCAAAGCTTCGTCAGAAGTCCGAGGAACGTGTTGTCAAACCAGAGTATGGCCCCCGTCGCGGCCATCACGATCGTTCCCCAGACCAGCGCCCAGTATTCGCTCTTTTCGATATAGCTGAACCGGCCGAATTGCGGCTTCGTCTCCGAGAACCCCAGGTTGAATTTCACCATGGCGATCGCCTCGCTGATGTCCCGTCGCACGGGCATCAGGTCGCGGATCAGCCGTTTCCCGCGCTGATCAAAAAGGATATACCGGAGGTGATACAGGCTGGCCAGGACCATGACCACCCCCGCGACCCGGTGGGCAATCCCGCGGGCGGCGAACATGAAGGGACTGAGGTCCCGCACGGGCGCAACCCACCATGCATCGGGAAATCTCAGAGAAAAACCTGTGATGACCAGTGTAATGAAACTCAGGACCAGCGTCCCGTGCTGGACCCGTTCGTCCAGCGACATGCGGAGGTAGAGCCTGTGGGCGGGAGGTTCGCGACGGAGGATGCCCCGGCGGAACATCAGGTGACGCTTCGATTTCGCGATGAAATCCAGGATGTTGTGGGCGACCATGCCGCCGATGAGCACAATGATCAGAAGGATGTATCCGTTCGACACCATATAGAGGATCCCACCGTTCCCCGACGTGGCAATGACGTGAACCGCCCCCTTGGTGAAGTTTTCATTCGCGCCGGGATGGCACGTCCCGCAGGTCCTGGTGAGATTGCCTTTGAAGATGCGCGATGTCGAGTCGCTCGAAGGCTTGATGTCATGCACACCGTGGCAACTCGCGCAGTTGGCAACTTCGAGGGAACCACTCTTGCCGGCCAGCCCGTGGTAGCTGTCGTTGAAACTCTGGAATCGGTCGGCCGCCAGACCATACTTCTGACTCAATTTGACGGACGAATGGCACGGAGAGCACACCTGCGCGGAGACGTTTTTTGCGGATACAGGCGACGAGGCGTCACTCGGTGAGAGGATATTGTGCTCCCCGTGACAGTCCGTGCAGGTCGCCGATGCTACGATGCCGGAGGTCAACGCGGTGCCATGGATACTTCCTCTGTACTGCTCGAGCACATCGCCGTGGCACCGGCCACAGGTCGCGGCGATGTTCTTCCTTGCCACTCCCGAGGCGGGATTGTTCCCCTTGCGCATTTCGTGACTGCCATGACAGTCGATGCACGTTGCCGCGGCATCGTTGCCCCCCGCCTGGGCACGCGCATGAATGCTCTTGTCATAACTGGAAAGAAAACCAGCGGACGGTCCGACCTCTTCACGCACCTCCTTGTTGTCCACATGACAGCGAAGGCACATCGCGGACAGGTGCTTCCGGCTCGTGGTCGCCACCTCGTCGCTCGGCTTCTTCACGTCGTGCTCGCCGTGGCAATCGATGCACGTCGGCGCTCCCTTCACGCCGGACGCCAGAGCAATTCCGTGGTCGGAAGCGGTGTACTGTGCCTCGATCGCACCGTGGCATTTCGCGCAGGTCGAGACATCGAATTGCTTGCGGACCTCCGGCGTCGCCGCCGTCACTTGGAGGATCGCGTGCGCGCTGTGGCAATCGGCACACGATGCGATGGGGTTCTTCCCCTTCAGCGTGCCGTGCACGCTTTCTTTATAACGCTCGAATTGCCGGTCACGGTGACATGACGCGCAATTGACGCGGCGTATCGTCCTGGCGTGGGGAAGTTCGGCGGGGTTGAATCCCTTGTGGCAGGAGACGCACGCGAGGTCGCCATGGGCGGATCTCTTGAATGACGCGGCATCGACATACAGGGAGATGGTCTTCCCCTCTTTCGAGGTTGTCACCCCTTTTTCTCCGTGACAGCCCAGACAATCCGTGTTCCCCTGCGGATAGACAAGGGCAAGGGGAAGGACAACCATGGCGGCGCATACGGCAAAGAGGGCACACCGGATCGGAACGCTTCTCACGAGATCAGCCTGGACAATCATTTTCCTCAACGCAGGTCAAGAGAAACAGAAGGGCATACAACAAGAGTCAATCAGCATGCCAAAAGAATCGCCCGAATCTGTTGAATATCACCACATTTACGATTCAAGAGGGGCAATTATTCCCAAAACTGCAAGAATTCGGGGGCATGGGTTTGCATTGATGGGAAAACCTCTCCCGGGAGGGAGAAGGGGGAGAAGACGGGGACAAAGATCGGACCACCCGTATTACACCGTCAGCAATTCCTCGATGCGCTTGGAGACCGCGGAAATCTCAACAGGTTTGTAGAACACCGAGTCAACGTGACCGCGGATCGCCCGGTCGAGGGCCACATCGCGCGCGTTGTACACATAAAGCATGATGACGGGAAGGCATCCGCGGACAGCTTTCAACGAGTCCAACTTGCCGATCAATTGGTCCGACGGGACCGCGTCGATGATGAAGAGATCCGCTGCATGCTCACCGGCAAGCGGCTCCACCATGGCCAGGTTCGTCGTCGTGACGACGTGGAACCTGTCCTGGAACAGCATGGAGAGGCTGAAACAGAGATTAAGGTCAGGACTGAAGATAAGGATCGTCTTCTTCCCCTGCAGAATGTCGCTGTCGGGGGGATGCGCCTTCAATTCGTTCCTTCTTCGGTTGTGCTCTGCCTCATTGTCCATGAGATCCCGTTCAGCGCAAATGCAATTCGGTCTCGATATCCTCAAACCGGAGGATGCTTTCCCGGACCGGGTGGGGTTTCACGGTCAGGACGGGGATCGGAGAGATCCTCACCACCTTCTCCGCGACACTCCCCAGCACCGCATGCTTGAATCCGGTCCGGCCGTGCGTCGTCATAACGATCAGGTCGATCCCCTGCTCCTGCGCAAACTTCCTGATCTCCTCCGCCGCATGCCCTGAACGGACCACCTGATCCAGTTTCAGCCTGATATCGACATTCTTGCCGACGAATGACGCGAGAGCCGCCACTGCCTGTTCCTCGTTCTTGTGGTGTCCGTGCTCGGCCACGTACAGCAGACAGAGGCGGGCCCCGTACAGGAGACCGAAGGTGAACGCGTACTCCAACGCCGCCAGGGAGTACTCCGACAGGTCCGTCGTGACAAGGATCTTCTTAAGAAAAACCATGTTGATTCCGCGCTTATCCATACTTATGTTTTTCAAGATATGTGCCAACACAAACGCCCTGCCCGGTCCGGGGAGGGCGTTGAATTGGCTAAGAATAGAGCCGATAGATGAGAATCTCTACACTAGCCATTCCAAATTGTGGGAATCACTATTCGTCAATTCCTAAGCCTGCGAAGGGATGTTGAGTTCCTCGATCTTCCGGTAGAGCGAGGAAAGGCTGATTTTCAAGGCGCGCGCCGTCGCCTCCTTGTTGAACTGGTTTGACCGAAGGACGAGGCTGATGTACTGCCGCTCGAACTCATCGACCGCCTCCTTCATGGAACGGCGCGCATCCAGTGAGTACAACGCGTCCTGCCGTTGCTCGAAGAACCCGGGAAGCTCTTCCTTGGTGATCAAACTCCCCTCCGCAAAAATCACGGCGCGTTCGATGACGTTCTCGAGTTCGCGGATCTCTCCCTTCCACGAGTGGGCCAGGAGGCACTTCATGACTTCGTTGTCGACACCCTTGACGTCCTTGTTCATCTCCCGGGCATACTTCCCTACAAAATGCTGGACCAGGAGCGAAAGATCGTCCTGGCGCTCGGCCAGGGGAGGAAGATTGATCTCCACGATGTTGAGCCGGTAAAAGAGGTCCTCCCGGTACCTCCCCGCCTCGACTTCTTTTGCGAGATTCTTGTTCGTGGAGGCGATGATGCGCACGTCGACCGACTGTGCGATCGAGGAGCCGACCGGGGTGATTTCCTTCAGCTCGATAGCGCGAAGCAGCTTCACCTGCAGATGGAACGGGATTTCACTCACCTCATCCAGGAATATGGACCCGCCGTCGGCGGCCTTGAAATATCCTTCCCGGTCGGAGCTTGCCCCAGTGAATGACCCCCGCTTGTGACCGAACAGCTCGCTTTCAAACAGATTCTCGACGATGGCGCCGCAGTTGACGGGAATAAAGGGCTTGCCGCTCCGCTTGCTGTTGAAATGGATCGCCCGGGCCACGAGCTCCTTGCCGGTACCGCTCTTTCCGTACACCAGCACCGTTCCGTCCGTCGACGCCACTTTCTTGATCGTGTCGAACACCTTCGTCATCGCGGGGCTCTGTCCGACAATGTTGCCGAAGTCGTATTGGCGGTTAAGCTCGCTGCGGAGGAGCTTGTTTTCCAGGGTCAGGCGCCGGCTCGAGAGGAGGCGGCGCAATTTCACCAGCAGTTCGTCGAACTCCACCGGTTTCAGGATGTAATCCACCGCCCCTTTGCGGAGGGCTGCGATGGCCGTGTCGATCGAGCCGTAGGCGGTGATGATGACGACCAGTGTCTCCGGGCAGTACCGCGTCACGTGTTCGAGCAGCTCGATCCCCTTCATCTCCGGCATCTCGAGATCGGTCAGGACGAGATCGAATGAGTCGGTCTTGAGGATCTCGGCCGCTATCCTGCCATGGGCCGCCTCCTGCACGCGGTACCCCTCCTTCGAGAGGACGAACGAGAGGGACTCCCGGATGATATCCTCATCATCGACGATCAGGATCGATTCAGCCATTCACGTAGTCCTTTCCGACCAACGGTAGTTTCATGCAGAACGACGTTCCCCTCCCCCACGAACTCGTGACGGTCAGGTCGCCGCGAAAACTCCTCACGATGCCGTAACTCACCCACAGGCCGAGGCCGGTTCCCTCTCCCACCTGCTTCGTCGTAAAGAACGGTTCAAAAATCTTCGGCATATTCTCCGGCAGGATGCCGCATCCGTCGTCTGCGATCGTGATGAAGACATCCCCCTCATTCCGCCCGACCTCCGCGGTGATCGTTCCGTGCTTCCCCTTCAGGGCGTCCACTGCGTTGAGCAGGATGTTGATGAAGACCTGTGAGATCTGATCGGGGACCAGGGGCAAGATCGGAATCTGCCGCCGGACATGCGTCACAAAAGTGACGTCCTTGGCCTTCTTTCCCATCTTCACGATTTCCACCGCGTCGGTCAGCGTTCGGACAAGGTCCGTGGGCTGGATCTGATAGTTTGAAGGACGGGAGAAGTCGACCAGGTCGCGAATAATCTTGGTGATCCGGTGAACCTGCGACTGCACGAGGCCGAGCCTCTCTTTCGCAAAATCGTCGGTGAGCGTCCTCAGCAGGACCTGCACGATCGAGGAGATTGAGGCGAGAGGATTGCCGACCTCATGAGCGATTCCCGCCGCAAGCGTCCCGATGCTTTCCATCTTTTGCGAATGCATCAACTGCTGTTCCAGCTGCCGCTGCTCGGTGATGTCCCGGTGCGTCCCCAGAAAGCCGACCACCTTCCCGTCGGCGTCGATGATCGGCGAGATCAGCAGCTGGCTGAAGAGCGCATCTCCGCTTTTCCTTTTGTTCTCGACCTCTCCGGTCCAGACCTTGCCCGTGTTGATCGTATGCCACACTTTCTGCCAGAACTCCTTTGCGTACTTCCCGCTGGAGAGCTTGTTCGGGTTGGAGCCGATCAGCTCCTCTTTGGTGTACCCCGTCGCCTTCTCGAACGCCGGGTTGACGTAGACCATGCGCCCCTGTGCGTCGGTGATCTGGATGGGATTGACGGTGTAATGGACGACGTTGGAGAACCGGAGAAGGTCGAGCTCCTTCTTCTTGACCTCGGAGACATCCCGTGCGATAACATAGAGAAAATCAGCGCCGACCCCCTTGATCTTACGGATGGAAAGGAGGGCCTCGACAACCTGTCCGTCCGCTGTTTTAAAGCGCACCTCCGCTTCGGGCGCCCTGTCCATCGTGCGCAGCACCGGGAGGAGAGGCCTGGGAGAATCGTCGGTCAGAAGAGAATAGAATGAGATGGGTTCGGTGGGGGTGGCGGGAAGACCAAGCAGCTCACGCGCTCTCTTATTATAGACGAGGACATCACGGGTACTCGACACCACGAAACACATATCGGGTATGATGTCGATGAAGATGTTCGCGATATTTTGCTCTCCCGTCATGCCGGCCATTGCTCATCGATAAGATACCGATTTGGGCGCGGATTTTCAATCCTCCTCCTTCCCTATTATCGCGGGCCATTCTGTCGGGGATATTTGCTATATTGGTGGAGTATGCCCCCTCTCCGGACAGAATCGTTCCAGCAGATCTTCGCACGCATCCTCCGTGAACGGACCCCCTCGCCGCCGCTCCTGGCAACCGGCGAATGCCGTACCTCGTCCTCCCGCACCTGCACGCTCTGTCACGCCTCGGCGTTCGACTACGCCCCGGAGGCGGAAGCGCGGAATCAGGCCCTTCAGGCGTTCTGGGGGGGCATCGGCCAGAAAATCCCCCTGCGTCCTCTTCTGCGTTCCCCCCTCGGGCGTCATTACCGGACGACGAGCAAGCGGAAGGCCTATGAAGGACGGAACGAGATCCGGCTTGCACTCATCGATCCATCGGAAAACGGCGGATCGCGGACCATGGACGTGAAGGGATGCGCGATCGAGCCTGCCGACCACGCCGCGATCTACACCTACATCCAGGAATCGATCCGCAAACCCTTCGCGCGACCGCTCGCCGGGGCGCTCCGCTATGCTGTCATCAGGGGAAATTATGCCGAGCAGTCGGTGATCTTTACCGTCGGTGAGATCGCTGGGGCGATCGTCAGGGCCGTGAACACGCTGTCCAAGGGACTGACCCATGCCTTTCCGCACGTACGGGGGGTGATGCTCTTTGAAGACCGGAGCGATGGCCGGTACTATCTTGGCACGCGCAGTCCGTCGGCACGTGGGGCCTCCAGGAAGGTGTTTGGTGACGGCCACCTGTATGCGAAGTACGGGGGGAAAGGCTTCCTGTACTCCCCTCTCGCCTTCTCCCAGATCAACGGTTCCCTGGTCGACGAGGTTCTCGCTTCTGCCGGACGGCTCCTCCGCCTGACCCCGGAGGCGGCCTTCTTCGACCTCTACTGCGGATACGGCCTGTTCACACTCGCTCTCGGCCCGTCAGCCCGATCGGCCGTCGGCATCGAACGCTCTCCCGAATCCATAGAAGCGGCGATCGCTAACGGGGCGCGGCTGCGCGCAGGCAACGTCCGCTTTGTCAGATGCGAGATCACCGAGGAGAGCCTCGGCGCCGTCATCGCCCACGCCCGTCCGGGTGATGCGGTACTCCTGGACCCGGCACGGGGGGGAACCGCCCCGGGAGTCATCGAGTGCGTCGCGGCCAGGCGCCCGGGGCGCGTCGTTCATCTTTTCTGCAATATTGATCTGATCTGTGCAGAGATCGGGCGATGGGCAAAGTCGGGGTACAGAGTTGCTGAGGCGGTACCGTTCGACATGTTCCCGGGCACCGACGATGTCGAAGTGATGGTCCTCCTCCTGCCGTCGTGAAAGAAGGATGCCCGCGGCGTACGCGCTTAGAGGTGACGCTGGG
>Ga0315276_10004537_pt1 | contig 12746 bp, 13 predicted proteins | sample YL17G05_0_MG_FD_204542 | JGI IMG/M metagenome (GOLD analysis project Ga0315276, IMG submission 204542) | Sediment microbial communities from Yellowstone Lake, YNP, Wyoming, USA - YL17G05_0 | ecosystem: Environmental > Aquatic > Freshwater > Lake > Sediment | place: USA: Wyoming | collected... | reverse complement strand
TCCTCCAGAGCCCCGGCTCGAAACTCGGGTTTGACGAGGCCGCCGCCGAGGCGGTCAGGCAGTGGAGGTACAAGCCCGGTCTGCAGAACGGAAAGCCGGTGGACGTGTACTTTACGATTATCGTGGAATTCTACCTGACGCAGTAACAAGCGGGACCCATCCGGGATATAGGAGGCGAGTAGCATGGAATTTGGAATGGTAGCGATGTGGAACAACATGGGCTATATAGCCAAGGGGGTGGTCATCGTTCTCGCCCTCATGTCTATCTGGACCATCAAGGTCACGATCGACCGTGTTTTGCTCTACCGGTCGGCCAAGAATCAGTCCATCGATTTCCTTCCCCTGGCCACCCAGTGTCTGAAGGGGAACAAGCTGCCGGAGGCGGTGGAACTGGCCAAGAAGTACAAGAAGAGCCATCTCTCCCGCGTGGTCGCGGCGGGTCTCCAGGAGATGCAGTCGGAATCGAAGGATGGGGTCGAGGGCGGCCTCATGCTGGACGCCGTGCGGCGCTCCATGGATCGGGAGTCTATTCTGGTTTCCGCGGAATTGAAGAGTGGGGTTGCTTCCCTGGCCACGATCGGGACCACGGCGCCTTTCATCGGGCTGTTCGGGACCGTTTACGGCATCATCCACGCCTTCGAGGCCATGGCCGCGAGCGGATCGGGCGGTCTGGCCTCGGTCTCCGCGGGTATCGCCGAGGCGCTGGTCACCACCGCGTTCGGGCTTTTCGTGGCCATCCCGGCGGTCTGGATCTTCAACATCTTCACCGGGCGGGTGGATTACTTCGTCCTGGAGATGAACAACTCCTCTTCGGAGATGGTGGACTTCTTCATCAAGAAGCAGAACGTCCCCGTTCGCGGACAGGGAGTGGGATCTCATGCAGGTAGGTAGCGGCGGAGCGGGCGAGGTCAAATCGGACATCAACGTCACCCCGCTGGTGGACGTGTGTCTGGTTCTCCTCATCATCTTCATGGTCGTGACCCCGATGCTCCAGAAGGGCGTTCACCTCTCGCTGCCCCCTGCCGCCGCCAGCGAGAAGAAGCCCGACAGCGGGAACTCCCTCACGGTCGCCATCGACGCCAAGAGGCAGATCTACATCGATAAGGACGCCGTGCCGAAGGACAACTTCCTGGCGGCGATGCAGGAGATTCACGATCGCAGCCCCGAGAAGTCGATCTTCATCAAGGCGGACAAGAAGCTGAAGTACGGTGACGTGAAGGAACTCATGATGATGGTCAACGCGGCGGGCTTCGATAGCGTGGGCCTCCTCACCGAGCCGAGGGCGGAGGCGGAGTCCAAATCTGTCAAGAAATAGCCAAGGAGAGATGGCGTCATGGCAATGAACCTGGGGGGCTCAGCGGTCAAGTCCGACATCAATGTCACCCCCCTTGTGGACGTGGTCCTGGTGCTTCTGATCATCTTCATGGTGGTCACCCCTCTGCTCCAGAAGGGGTTCGACATGGAGATCCCGCCCGAGACCCAGGTTGCGGCCTTTCAGGACACCGAGAAGCTTCAGCTGATTCTCACCATCCGGGGAGACAACCGCCTGTACCTGAACAAGCAGGAGGTTGAGCGCCAGAACCTGGCCGACGAGGTCTCCAAGGCCATCACGGGCCACAAGGACAAGTTGATGTTCGTTCAGGCCGACGGCGGGCTCGACTACGAGTACGTGGTGAAGCTGGTGGACATCTGCCGGGGAGCCGGCGTCGAGACCGTGGCCCTGATCACCAAGGAGAACCTGAACCTGGACGAGGCCGCTCCCTAAGGCCGACCTTCGCTCTTTCGGATCCTGACGGGTCCGGTGCCGATCCCAGCAAGACCGGAAACGTCTCCTCCTCGCCGCGCAGCAGGTCCCCCCTGGCCCGTGGAATGAAACGGGACAGGGATCCAGGGCGCCTCCTGCTCCGGCCGGCCGCGCCGGCACGTCGGGCGGACTCGCCATGGGCCCACGGAAAATCCACCTGATCGGGATCTGCGGAACCGGCATGGGATCGCTGTCCGGGCTCCTCGCGGAGGCCGGACACCATGTGCGCGGCTCCGACGAGAACGTCTATCCCCCCATCTCCACCATGCTGGCACGTCAGGGCATCGAGGTGATGTCCGGGTACAGGCCCTCGAACCTCGACTGGGGCCCGGACCTGGTGGTCATCGGCAACATCGTCTCGAAGACCAACCCGGAGGGAGAGGAGGTTTTCCGTCGCGGCCTGGCCTTCCGGAGCTTTCCCCAGGCGGTGGAGGAGCTCTTCCTCCGGGAGAGGCACCCGGTGGTCGTCGTCGGGACCCACGGCAAGACCACGACCTCCGCGCTGATGGCCTGGGTCCTGCGCGAGGCGGGCCGGGACCCCTCCTGGCTGGTGGGCGGGGTGCTGAAGGGAGAAGAGATCAGCTACCACCTGGGGAAGGGACCTCACTTCGTCATCGAGGGAGACGAATACGAGACGGCCTTCTTCGACAAGGGGTCCAAGTTCCTCCATTACCGTCCGAGGACCGGGATCCTCACCAGCGTGGAGTTCGATCACGCCGAGATGTTCCGGGACCTGGAGGCGGTCCGGGCGGCGTTCGCCGCCTTTCTGGCCCTGCTTCCCCCGGACGGCTCCCTGATCTACTGCGCCGATGACGCCAACGTTCGGGCCCTGGCGGGGAGGTGCCCCGCGAGGCGCATCGATTACGGCGTGGCCGAGAAGGCGACCTGGGTCGGGCGGACCCGCAAGGCGACTCCCGACGGCATCCTTTTCGACGTCTTCCGGGGCAGCGAGAGGTTCGCCTCCTATGCCTCGCCCCTCACGGGCAGCCACAACCTGCAGAACATCATGGGGGTCGCCGCCGCGGCCTTCGAGATGGGACTCGGGCCCGAGGAGATCGGCAAGGGGCTGGCGTCATTCCCCGGTGTAAAGAGACGGCAGGAAGTCCGGGGGAAGGAGCGGGGGGTGATCGTGGTGGACGATTTCGCCCATCATCCCACCGCGGTGCGCGGCACGATCGCGGCCCTGGCGGAGCGGTTCGCGGGTTGCCGGCTCTGGGCGGTGTTCGAGCCGAGAACCAACACTTCGCGGCGGTCCATTTTCCAAAAGGAGTACGCGGAGGCCTTCGACATGGCGGACGAGATCGTCATCGCCGCCGTGGATCGCCCGGAGCGTGTGCCGGAAGGGGAGCGCTTCTCCGCGGAGCGGCTGGTTGAGGATCTCCGCGGGCGGGGTCTCTCCGCGCGCTACATCCCCGACGTAGGGTCGATCGTACAGATCATCGGGGGGGAGGCCCGGGACGGCGACATCGTCCTCATCATGTCCAACGGGGCCTTCGGCGGAATTCATGACCGCCTGCTGGAAGCCCTCCGGGCTTAATTTCTCTCCAGGCGGAGCGAGATCGCCCGGTTCTTTCCTCCGCTCTCCAGGGCCGACAGCCGGGCCGTGGAGTCCTTTCCCCGCCAGACCCAGAAGTGCCGCTTGTCCGTCCCCTCCGCACGCACTTCCGTCCGATAGCCGCCCCCCAGCACCGGGGTCAGGAACTCCAGCGCCTGCCCGGGATCCAGGGCGGATGCCCCGGAAGGAAAGAGGAGCTCGAAGGAAACGATCTGGCGGTCTGGAATGAAATCGACCCGGAATTCCCTTATCCAGCCCAGGTAGGGGGTGTTGAAGAGGTAGCGGCAACGCCCGTGCCCGTCTCTCTCCGCCACCGGGCGGCCGGAGGCGCAACGGGGGTTCTCGGGCCGTGCCCCGCCGGGGAGGCGGGAGAAGAAATCCCGGGGAATCCGCTTCAGATCGAAAACCCCGTAGCGGTCGGAATGAAACGCCGTGGGGGAGAACCCCGGGATGATGCGGGTGGGGGATGCGGCATACCGGAGAGGGGCCTGGCTGTAGAAGGCGATTCCGCCCCGGCCTCGAGACTCGATGCGGACCAGCATGTCGGGATAGCCGTCACGGGTCAGCTCGGCCGTGGAGATGCTGCCGACCCGCACCGGATCTCCCCCGGGTCCCTCCAGCAGATCCCCGAAGAGGATGCGGTCCCCTTCCCGTATCTCAACCAGAACACGCTGATCGCCGTCCGACGGGTCGCGGTCGTCGGGGATCATGACGGTCCTGGCGCGGATGATCTCCGCGGTGCCGTCCCCGTTCAGGTCGAAGGAGGCTTCGGTGGCGGTGGATGCCCAGCCGGGGTCAGGGTCCCTCGGCCGGGAAATGAGGATCGGATCGGCCGGGAGGAAGGCCGGGCCTCGCATCACCAGGCGGCGCGCTTCCACGGGTTCCCAGCCCGTCTCCGGGGCCGGTCCCGGGAAGAGGAGGGAGAACTCGCCCGTCTCGGGGTCGCGCTCGAACCGGGGGTAAGGCTCGCCCATCTCCCCCCAAAGGACGAGCCGGTTCAGGGTGTACCCGCTTTCCTGTGCCGGAAGATGCCCGGTGAGGAAGGAGAGCGCGGCCGCCACGGCGGCGAGGCGGAAGAGACGCCGAGTCATGGCTCCATTCTAACCCCGGCAGGCTGCGGATTGCCGGGCCCGTGGCCGGGAAACGCTCACTTCTTGAGGGTGATCTCGATCCTCGTCCCGTCAGGCGAAACGGTGAGGGTCCCTGCGGAGGCCTGCAGGGAGACTCCCCCTCCATTGAGCCTGAGGGAGTTGCTGAATCTGTGCGGGCCGGGCTCCAGGTCCAGCGGCACGAAATCCGCCTCCACCTGGATCTCCTCCGCCGGGATGAAAACGGTGGCAGTCCGGATGTCGAAAGGGCCATCGCCCAGGCCCACCATCACCGGCACCCCGCTGGCCGAGAAGGTGCTCTCCCCGAAGGCCAGGCGGAGCATCCGCTTGTGAATGGCCCGGGTGGAGTCGACCACCTGGACGTTGAGCGGATCGAATCCCCTCATCTCCACCGGCAGCTCGGGAGGCTTCAGCACGATCTGCACGCCATCCTGCCTCAGGAAGGCGTCCGCCGCCATCTTTCTCTCGAGGCTGATCCGGGTCGTCTTCTCCTGGACGATCTTCAGGAGGTCCTCGTAGTCGAACTCCTTCTTGACCCTGTCCAGCGCGGCGGCGGCCGCCTCGGGCGTCTGGGGCAGGTTGTCGGCGAGGATCTCATCGAGGTACTTGTCCGTCGCCATCACGGCGGCCTTCCAGTCGGCCCCCGTCCGGTCCAGGAGCAGGGCCAGCGCCATTCCCGTGGCGTAGGCGCGGGCGCGGACGGTGGAAGCGTCGGAGGAGAAGCGCAGGAGCCGGGAGAGGTAGTCCGAGACCCGCAGTTCGGGGGCCGTCGAGAAGCCCAGACTGTAGGGATCGTCGGAGCCGAAGCCGTCGAGCGCCGCGGTCGCTTTTCGCGCCTCGTCCAGGAGGCGCACCTCGACGTAGGTGGGAATTCCCTCCTGATACTCGATGCCGCGCTCCCCGTGGAGGAATTCCGCCCCCAGGCTCCTCAGCCGCTCGCTCCGGACGGCCAGGAAGCCGCGGAGGCGTTCCGGGTCGGGCGCATCCTCGAACCGGACGAGATGGTAGAGGATCATCTGCTCCATCTGGGCCAGGGCGAGGTTCTCCGCGTTGAGGTCGGGGTAGCGCAGAAGGAGGGCCTCCACCGATCCCTTCCCCGGCTTGCCGGTCCTGGCCTGAAAGGCATGGAACGCCTCATGGAACGCCAGGGCGATGAACCTGAGGGAAGGGACCTCCGTCTCGGAGGGTGCCGTTGAGTATCCGATGCAGGCGGTGGGCACTCCGCCAAGCTCGATGGCGGTGTTGGCGTTGAAGCGTGGATCGCGGCCGGTTTTCACGAAGACGCTGCCCAGCAACGGAATCCTGGCCTCCAGGCGCTGGAAATCGGGAGGAGGTGTCGGGTGGTTCACCAGGTAAGCCACCCTGCCCGCCTCGTAGATCAGGAGGGGAGTCTTCTCCAGTCCCCATCCGGGCCAGATCTTTTCCGCGGTTGCCCGGGAGAGAACCAGAGCTTCTCCCAGCCGCCCCAGGTACAGACGATCTGCGGCGGTCACGGCCCCGGCCGGCGCCGCCGGGGCAGGACCGGGATCCGCGCCGACGGCCGCGCAGATTCCCAGCAGGCACAGAGCCGCTGCGATCGAGATCTTCAGGTCCCTGCTCATGGCCGCCATTCTAGGGAGCGCCTGTCACGGAATCAAGGAGTGTTGGAATTCGACCACCCTCCCGCCGTCCGCATCTTCACCGCCGACCAGGAGGCGGAGGCGATGCCGCTCAGGATCCCGATCTCCCTGGCTGATCTCGAGCCGGGAATCTACTTCCTGCAGATCCAGGTCCTGGACGACGTCGGAAAGCAGGGGGTCACCCAGAGCGTGGAGTTCATGGTGCAATGAAGGGGCTGGGTTGCAGGTGCCTCCCGAACCAGGCCAGGGTGTCCTTCAGCATCGCGCCGGTGAACTCGTGCCCCGCGGGGTAGAGGCGGCGGACCAGGTTCCGGCGCGCGCCGAGCAGGCGATAGGTCCGGCCGGCCTCCCTGTGGACCCGGTGAACTCCCGGCAGGGGTGACCCCTCGTCCTCTTCGCCGCTGAGACTCAGGAAAGGTCGGGGGGCGATGAGAGAGACGATGTCCCCCACGTCCGCCACCCTCAGGATCCCCGGCACATAGTAGTAAATCCCGTGACGGTTCAGGGCCTGCGCCTCGATGAGGGCGCGGTAGGTGGTGAGCCCGCACGCCCCCACCGCGACCCGGATGCGGGGATCCAGCGCCGCCAGCCACCAGGACTTGGTGCTTCCCATGGAGAAGCCGAAGCATCCGATGCGGCGTGAATCCACCTCCCGCCGGCCCTCCAGGTAGTCGAGCGCCGCCATTTCATCGGAAAGCATCATCCCCCAGAGCGTCCGCCCCTGGAGCAGGAAGCTCTTGGCCGTGGCATTCTCGTCGTCGCGGCGCTCGCCGAAGCACCAGGCGTCGATGGCCAGGACGCAGTACCCCGCCCGGGCGAGGATCGGCCCGATGGGCGGCATCCGCCCCTTTCCCTCGAGGATCTCTCCCTTTCCCCAGGCATAGTCGTGGGAGTGGTTGTGGCAATACAGGATGGCGGGCGCTTTCCCCGCCGGCTGCGGCCGGAGGAAAAGCGCGGGAATCCTCAGCCCCCTCCCCGAGTTGAAGGAGACCTGCTCGATGGTGAAGCCGAGCCTCTCCTCCCGCCGCGTCGTCCGGGGGGAGAGGGGAGCGGGCGGGAGGGTCTCTCCCAACAGGTCCCGCAAGGTCCTGCGCAGGCGGGGTGCTTCCCGTCGCAGCCAGCGATCGCGCGTCATCCGTCCGGTCCTCCGGAAACGAGCGTGACCCGGGCCAGGGTCACCTTGTGCTGTCTGTCCACGACCTCGAGCCGCACCGAGGGGTCATCCTCCAGTTCCTTCAGGCCCCGCTCCTCCAGGAAGCAGTAGAGCGTTTTCTTCTCCTTGAGAAGGCTGTCCAGCCCGTGGCGCTCCTTGACCCACGGCACCCGGTCCTCAGTATAGAAGAAGAGCGAGTTGTGGAAATTGCGGTAGGCCACCACCGCGTTTCCCTCCCGGGAGAGGCGGACCGCCTCGGCGGAGATCCGGGTGAGGGACGCCACCTCCCGCACGCTTCCCAGGCTGAAAGCGATCAGGGTCGTCAGGGAGAGGATCGTCCCGGCGGCGCAGGTCCGGAAGAGGAGACGGAACCTCCCCCGTGCGGCCGCCAGGCACAGCGCGGCGGCGGTTGCCGCGAGGGCCACGGCGAGGGGGATCTGGGCCGGGATCTGATCCGGCGCCTCGCTGCGGCACCAGAGGTGGATGGCGGCGGCGAGGATGGGAAAGGGCAGCAGCAAGGAGGCCACCGCCCATCGCCTCAGGGGCGAAGGGCGATCCTCTTCCTCCTCCAGGACCGCTCCCCAGCCCCATGCCGCCAGGATCGCCAGCGCCGGGAAGCAGGGGAGAAGGTAGGACGGAAGCTTCGAGCCGGCAAGGGAGAAGAAGAGCAGCGGCATCAGGACCCACAGCAAAAGAAACCCGAACTTCCGGCGCGCTGCCAGGAGGTCCCGCCATCCCGCGCCGAAGATCCTTGCCACCGCGAAGGGAAGGAGGGCCCCCCAGGGGAACAGGCCGATGATCAGGACCGGAAGATAGTAGTAGATCGGCCCGGGATGGTGGTGGACGGTGGTCAGGTAGCGGTTCACGTTGCGGTTGATGATGAAGTCGTCCCAGAACCGCTGTCCGTGGCGCAGGGAGACCGCCAGATACCAGGGACCGGACACGAGGAGAAAGCAGAGGATGCCGCTGATCCAGGGGACCCGCTTCAATTCCGCCAGGCGCCGCGAGGCGATCAGGTAGGCGCCCACGACGAGGCCCGGCAGGACGATCCCCACCGGCCCCTTGGCCAGGACGGCGCCTCCGGCGGCGGCGAAGCCGATCCGGTGCCACCAGAGGGCGTCTCCCGGCCCTTCCAGGGCCCGGTAGAACGCCGCCAGCGACAGGGTCACGCAGAAGGTGAGCGGCAGATCCACCACGGCGGTCCGGGAGAACCAGAAATATTCCAGGGAGGTGGCCAGGATCACCCCGGCGCGCATCGCGGTCCTCGCGTCGAAAAGGAGACGGGCGAGGCCGTAGGTGAGAAGGACCCCGGCGGCGCCGAAGAGGGCCGGAGCGAGCCGGGCAGCGGCCTCTCCCGGGCCCAGCAGGTGGAAGAAGATCAGGGAGACCCAGTAATAGAGGATGGGCTTGTCGAACCAGGGTTCTCCACGGAGCGTGGTGGTCACCCAGTCGCCCCGCTCCGCCATCTCCCGCAACGCCTCGGCGTTCTTGGGCTCGTCCTTCCCCATGAAGGGAAGGCGGCCGATGTGAAGCAGGGAAAGCCAGCCGCAGAGGACGAGGAGCAGCAGGAGGGAAGCGGCCAGGGCGAGACGGGAGCGCGCCGGATCGAAAGTCACCGCTTTAAGCCTGCGGACTCGCCGCCAGGGAGGAGCGCCGCCGGGCCGCGGTCCCGACGCCGGGCGCCGCGCGCTGTGGCGTCCGGGCACGGAAGCGGAGACGTTCCCCCGCCGCCATCCTCTTCGCGCGGGGCACCGAGAGGACGTGACGGTACCAGAGCTCCAGGGTCAGGAGGCTGTAGAGGCGCCGGTCGAACTCGCCGCGCGAAGCGCCCGCCCGGGGGACCTGGCGGTGGAAGGGGCGCTTCTCCAGGGAGGCCAGCAGCCCTCCGGCCCAGCCCTTGAGCTCCTTCTCGAGCCAGATCTGGATGGGCACGATGAGACCCTTCTTGTCCTTCCGGTCGATGATGGAATCGGGCACCAGCCCCCGCGCCGCCTTTCGGAGAATCACCTTCTGCTCCATGTCCCGAATCTTGAGCTCGGGCGGGATCTGGAATGCCAGCTCCACGATCCGGTGATCGAGGAACGGGGTGCGGTTCTCGAGGCCCCAGGCGGCGGCCGCCCGGTCGTTCATGGTGATGAGGCTGGGAAGGGAAATCTCGATGTCGGCACGCCCGATCTGGTCGACCAGGTGCGTGTGGCGGGAGAAAGCGTCCCGGACCGTCTCCAGTCCGATTTCCTTCTTCCCTCCTCCCCGCCGGATCAGATGGTAATACCGGCGCGCGTAATCGCCGAACATCTCGGGATTCCAGAAGAAGCGGGCCAGAGGGAGGTAATGCCGGAGCTCCTCCCGGTTCCCTATCTCCTGCTCCGCCGTCATCAGCAGATAACGGACGTAGCCTCCGAAGCACTCGTCGGCTCCCTGGCCCCCCAGGACCACCTTGACGTGCCGGCTGGCGGCGCGCGCCAGGGAGAACTCCCCGATGGAGGAGGCGGTGGCGATGGGCTGGTCCAGGTGCCAGAGAATCCGGGGATAGTCGTTCTTGAAATCCTCCGCGGTGGGCTGGATGACGACCTGCTTCGCCCCCACGTGGCGGGCGACCGTCCGGGCATGCTCGAACTCGTCGTAGTGCGGGCCGTAAGGGTACCGGCAGGAGAAGACCACGTCGGGCCGGGCGAGGCAGGCGATGATCGAGGAATCCAGCCCCCCGGAGAGGAAGACCCCCACAGGCACGTCGCTGCGCAGCCGCAGCTTCACCGCGTCCTCCAGGAGCCACCGGAGCTTCTCGACGTAGTAGTCCTCCTTCTCGTAGGGCCCGTCGAAGGAAGGAATTTCCCAGTAGCGCCTCACACGGACGTTCCTGCCGTCGTAGCGGAGGTAACAGCCGGGCGGAAGGGTGAAAATCCCTTTGAAGAGCGTCCGGTCCCCCACCGAGGTCTCGAAGGCGCCGTATTCATCCCCCAGATCCGCTCCGGCGTCCACCAGCGTCAGAAGGCTCTTGATCTCGGACGCGAAGGCGAAGCGCACCGGATCGCGGGGCAGCGTGTAGTAGAGCGGCTTCTCGCCCATCCGGTCCCGGGCCAGGAAAAGCTCCTTGCCGTCCCAGAGGGCGAAGGCGAACATTCCGATGAACCGGTCCAGGCACTTCTCCCCCCACTCCTCGAAGGCGTGAATGATCACCTCCGTATCGGACTGGGATCGGAACCGGTGCCGGCCTTCCAGCTCCTTTCGGAGCTCCTTGTAGTTGAAGATCATGCCGTTGAAGACCAGGGTGATGCGGGAGTCCTCGTTGGTCATGGGCTGCTGGCCGGTCTTGAGATCGATGACCTTGAGCCGGCGGTTCCCCAGGCTGACGGGTCCCGGCTCCGCGGTGCCCGAGGCGTCCGGTCCGCGGTGATAGAGGATTTCCGTGGCCGCCGAAATATCGCCCTTGCCCCAAAAACCCGCGATCCCGCACATCCGTCCTGTCTCCTTTCCCGAGCCGCCTTCAGCGGCGCTTGCGAATCCGGTATTCGTAGAAGGCCTTGGGAAGATCCGTCGCCGCCTTCAGCGAGAAGATCAGCGGGCGCTTGATGAACGACTCGCCGGCGTGCCGCCGGAAGAAGGTGATGGGAATCTGCCGGATCCGGTAGCCCTTGAAGTGGGCCGCCACCGTGATGAGGCTCTGGAAGGAGAAGTACTTCTGCCGGTGGTCCAGAATGTCACGGAAGACGTCCTTCCTGTAGCAGATGAAACCCGACTTCACGTCCTGAAGGTCCATGGAAAAAATCCACTGCAGGATCCGGGAGAGCCCGACGCTGAGAAGGTCCCGGATCCGGTCCGGCTCCTCCCGGTCCTTGCGCCATCCCTGAACCAGGTCCCAGCCTCCCGAGACCATCTCCCGATAGAGAAGGGGGATGTCCTCCGGGGCGTATTGCAGATCGGCGTCGGTGGTCAGGACGAAATCGCCGCGGGACGCCGCCAGGCCGCTGCGCCACCCCTCCACGATCCCGCGGTTGACGGGGTGGTGGACGCCGCGGACGTTCTGGAACTGCCGGGAGAGCTGGTCGATGGCGGCGCCGGTGCCGTCCCGGCTCCCGTCGTCCACCAGGACGATCTCGCCCGGGATCCCTGCGGAGCCCATGGCCTGGTTGATCCGGTTCACCAGGACCGGGAGGTTCTTCTCCTCGTTGAAGCAGGGGACGACCACGCTGAGGGTCGGGTCGGGAGAGGTCCCGGTGCCCGGGCTTCCGGCTCTGGCTGGACCCTTTTCCACGCTTCCTCCGGCCCCTGGAGCCCCATACCCTACCACAGGTTTTCGGAAATCCGGGGGCCGTCAGGTACCCGCGGCGAGAGTCACGGCTCCGGCATCCTCCCGGGCCAGCGCCGAGAAGAAGTCCCTCAGGGCGGGGTAGTCGGCGGGCGGGATCTCCCGGCGCGAAATCGTCAGGTCCCTTTTCACGACCATGGTCTCTCCCTCGGCGTCCCGGAGCAATTCGTAGCTCGTGGTGGACAGGAGTCCGGGACCCTCGGACTTCCGGTCGGAGGGCACCCTGGCCAGGGTCCGTCCCGGGGGGAGGCGCAGCCGGATCTCGGAGGTATCGGAGAAGAGGTAGGGGAAGAAGATGGGCAGCCGGCGCTCCGGCGCCGCGCTCATTTCCCACTCGTTGGAGAACCTGGACAAGCCGGACGAGCCCCTCATCCTCAAGATGAAGGCCGAGGCCGGCGGCCTGGTCACGCTGGCGGAGGGGATCCAGGTGGTGCAGGGATGCGTCCTCTTCTGCCTTGACTCCAATCCCATCTCCCGGGCGGCCCGGCAGCATCCCTTCTATGTGGACCGGGGGTGGAACACGACACAGGAGGTCCGCATCGTCCCGCCCGCCGGGATGAAGGCGGCGCCCATGCCGCTCGGCAGGAGCGCGAAGTCCGCCATCGGGACCCTGACCATGAAATGCGTTTCCCACGACGACGAGGAGGGGGTGGTCTGCACCGAGCAATTCATCGCGCGGCGGAACCGGTGGGCGGCGGCGGATCGGGACGGAATCCGGACCATGTACGACCAGATTGTGGAAGCCGACAGGACGGCCGTCTCGTTCCAGGCCGCGGGGACGGGGAGCTGACGCGGGAGGAGAGTCCCGCTGTCGCCGGCGACTACCGCGGTTCGCTGGCCGCGGCGGCCTCGCCGCCCAGGAGGGGAACGGGGTTCACCGGGCGGCCCTCGCGCCGGACTTCAAAGTGGAGGTGGGCGCCGCGGGCGTTCCCGGACCGGCCCACCTCGGCGACCCTGTCTCCCGCCTCGACCAGGTCATCCACTTCCACCAGAGTCCGGCTGACGTGGGCATAGCGGGTGGTGAGCCCTCCGCCATGGTCGATGATGACCATTTTCCCGTAACCGCGCTCGGTCCCGGTCCAGAGGATCCGCCCCGCCGCAGCGGCCCCGACCTCCTGCCCCATCACACCGGCGATGTCGATCCCCTCGTGGCCGAGGCGTCCGTGGGATGCGAAAGGGGATGTCACTCTTCCGGCGATG
>Ga0315276_10004534_pt1 | contig 12750 bp, 6 predicted proteins | sample YL17G05_0_MG_FD_204542 | JGI IMG/M metagenome (GOLD analysis project Ga0315276, IMG submission 204542) | Sediment microbial communities from Yellowstone Lake, YNP, Wyoming, USA - YL17G05_0 | ecosystem: Environmental > Aquatic > Freshwater > Lake > Sediment | place: USA: Wyoming | collected... | reverse complement strand
GTCGCATACACATGACATCCTACGCACAGCGCCGGACGCTAAAGGAAGATGTTCGGGCGTGGTGGCCGGCCGCGCTCGCGGGCCTGGCTGGACTGATCGTGCTGATTCCGGTATGGCTCAAGTCGTATGTGCCCTACGGCTATGACAGCCTGTTCCACCTCTTTTCTCTCGTCTCTTTGGATCAGCGCATCGCGGCCGGAGATGTCTATCCCTTGCGCTTCCCCGGCTTTGCCTACGGCTATGGCTGGGCCGAGCCTAGCTACTACCCGCCGCTTTCGCCGTACTTTTTGGAACTGCTGCATCTGCTGGGGGCTAACTACGTCATCGCCTATAAGCTTGGCATGACGCTGATGGTCGTGGGCGCGGCGCTTTCGAGCTATGCGCTGGGCGCGGCGCTCTTCAATCGTTACGCTGGAGTCGTGACGGCCATTATCTACGTCTTTAATCCGTATTTTCTATCGCTCATTTCTCCCCGTGGAGCCCTCGCTGAGATGTTGGGCCTGGCCGTGGCGCCGTTGGTGTTCCTGGCCATCTATCGCACGGCCAACGCGCCGGGATGGCATACCTACCTCGCGATCAGCTTGACCGTCGCGTTGATGATCCTGGCCCATCCCTTGTCCACCTTCCTTTTTGCGCCTTTCATCCTGGCATTTGCCGTGGCTGTACTTGTGTCCGCAGACCCGGTGCAGCGCGGACGAGTACTCGGGGTACTCGTTGCCGGCGCGTTCACTGGCGCGCTCCTCTCCTGTTTTTACTGGCTGCCGGCAAAGCTGGAGCCGGGCGGCCTGCGCGTTTTTGATTTCACTGCCGTCCGCGCGCTGTTTCTGGGTGATTTCAAACCTTTGCATCAGATCCTCGGGTTCGGCTGGTTTGGCGCCTCTTCGAATAAGTATCCGGCGGCGACCTTTTCCGCCGCGCTGCTCGCGCTTGCGATCCTGTCCCTGTTGTGCTTCGTCATCACCTGGCGTCGACGAGGTGCGGTCGGGAGGGTTTGGCTTTTTTTCTTTGTTGGGTGTACCCTCGTGGATATCTGGCTGATGAGCAAGTACGCCGTTCCGCTATGGCAGCGAATCCCACTCGCGGTGCTTGTGCAGTTTCCGTTTCGGTGGTTGGGACCGTTGGGGCTGTTCACCGCGCTAACGATCGGGGGCGGCTTTGCCGGGATTGGCCGCGACCGGCTGGGTCGGACGATACAAGTCGCAGTGCCCATTCTGCTGCTGGCGTCAATGGTCACAGCATCGGCCGACTGGAAAGTTGATCCGATGATGTTGGCTTCAGCGGGCGTCGCCCAAGTCACGGCGGCCGACATTCACGACGGAGCCCTGCTGGCATTCGAACACGATATAGCCTACAGCCAGGCGACGATTGAGAAGTGTTGGATCTGGGCCTACGAATACGTCCCCAGCTCCTCGACCCTTAGTGATTGCCGTACGTTCGTGGACACGGTACTGAATGATTCGCCGGTGCGCTCGACGCTGCCTCCAATGCAAGCGCGCATCTTCCCTACCTTGGCGGACGCGAATCGTCTGGAGGCTCAAGTCGCATCGCCGGCACCGTGGGTGCTTTCACTCCATGCGTTCTGGATCCCCGGCTGGTCGGCGACGATTGATGGCAAGCCGGCACGCACCGCGCCGACCGACGCAATCGGGGTCGTCGGCGTAGAAGTGCCGGCAGGGGCACATCGGGTGCGCCTGGCCTTTGGCCACACGCCGTTGCGTGTGGCCGTCATGGTCATCTCATTCTTGGCGCTGGCCGCGTGGCTCGGCCTGGCGTGGTGGCAGCACCGGCGACTGGCGGCTATGGTATCGCTTGCGCTGCTGATCAGCGTTGGGCTGGTGGGCGGGCAAGCGCTGCGTGCGCCGGCGGCTCCCGCCGTGCAGCCGCTGGATGTGGATCTGGGCAACAAGATCGGCCTCCAAGGCTTTGCGCTCGACCAGACCGATGATACACTGGCGGTTCACTTGGTCTGGCTGGCGCGGGAGTCGATGGAGGAATCGTACAAGGTGTTCATCCACGTGATCGATGATCAGGGGAAACTGCTGGCCCAGACAGACAGCCGGCCGCAGAGCTACGCCAGCAATACCAATCGTTGGATTCCGGGGCAGGTGATTGTCGATCGTTTCGAGGTGCCGCTGCCGTCCGACGCGCCGCCAGGACGCTACCAGGTACGTGTCGGGCTGTACAACGAGGCGGACGGACAGCGGTTGCCGGTGCTGGACGCGATGGGCAAGGCGATCGACGGCCAAGTGTTGCTGGGTTATCTGGATTTGCCTTGAGTGAGTGCAGGTAAGGCCAGCGGATGTGATAATCACGGTGACAGGAGTAGGGGTTCTGCCATGATGAGAAATGAGGACGTAGCTCGGCAAGCGACGGCGCGTACCTGGCTGCACTCTGTGTGGCCGATCGCGGTCGTCTGCCTCGCCGGGTTGGCGGTGATGCTTCCGCTTCTTCTGCGGCCGTATGCCACGCGCGCCGATGACCTCTTTTACCATCTTTTCAGGATTACCGGGTTCGACCAACAGGTAACTCAGGGTGACGCCTACCCGCTGCGTTTTCCAGGGCAAGGCTACGGCTATGGTCTCGCCGTGCTCAGCTATTATCCGCCGCTTGCATATTTTCTGATGGAGGCGGCGCACCTGCTGGGCGCCAACTTCCTCTTCGCTTATCAGGCGGCCTTAATTATCGCCTCCCTGGGCGCGGCTCTGTCAAGCTACTATCTGGGCGCGCGCGTGTTCAATCGCGCGGCTGCTGTGGCGGTCGGCATCGCCTATGTCTCCAACCCCTATTTCCTGGCGGAGATCTGGAAGCGGGGAGCGGTGACTGAGACGCTGGCGTTGGCTGTCGCCCCGTTCCTTTTTGCCGCTATCCTTCGGGTGACGGCCGAGTCGAACTGGCGATCCTACGTTGAGGCAACGCTGGCTGTGGCGCTCATTATCTTGGCACATCCGTTGTCCATCTACCTCTTTGCGCCTTTCCTTGCGCTATGGGCGTTTCTGGCCCTGGTCTTGACGGATCATAGCAGACGTTGGCGCGCAGTGCTGATCCTCGCCGCCAGCGTGTTCAGTGGTGCTCTTCTCACTTGCTTCTACTGGCTGCCTGTTCAGCTCGAATCGACCGCGCGACGGACGATTGACCTATCGGCGGCGCTTCAGTATTTTGTGCGAGGCCTGAAGCCCATCGGGCAGGTCGTGCGCGTCAGCTTGGCCGTAGTTTTCCGGTCTGGGGAGACCGTGCCTGATTTCTCTATTGCAGTGCTCCTGCTCGTGGCAATCTCCCTCATCTACTTTGCGCTCACGCTTCGGCGGACAGATCGCAAGGGGAAGGCGCAGTTCGCGTTCTTTGCCGTTAGCGCGGTGTTGGCTTTTCTGGCCATGACCGCCTGGTCCGAGCCTCTGTGGGAGAAGTTGGCGCCGGTCGCGTATTAACAGTTCCCTTTTCGCTGGTTTGGGCCGCTGGCCTTGATCACGGCGCTCGTCATCGGCGGCAGTCTCGGCGTAGATGTGCGGAACCGGCCCGATTGGTGGTACCGCATTGCAGTGGGTGCCATCCTTGGCTTCCTGGTTATCACATCTTTGATGAACGCGCCGACTGAGCCTGCCAGGTCGCCTTCGGCCGGGATCGCAAAGCTGACCGCCAATGACCTCAATGACCCCGGGCTGTTGCGGGCTTACGAGCGTGATGAGGCCAACGTTTTTGCGACCTTCGGATGCTGGGTCTGGTTCAATAGACTGATTCCTAGCACGTCTTTCTTGAGTGAGTGTCCCCGGTACCTTGCCACCATGCTTGAGGATACCCCGGTGCGATCAGGGCTGCCGGCAGTGGCGGCGCAGGTGATTCCGACGGCTGCGGGGCCAAATGTGCTGGAAGCCGCCGTGAACTCGCCGACGCCGTGGCATCTGTCACTGCATGCGTTTTGGATTCCCGGCTGGTCGGCGACGGTGGACGGGCAGCCGACCTCGACCGGGCCCGTGGATGCCATCGGCGTGGCCGGGATCGCGCTGCCGGCCGGGGAGCACCGGGTACGCCTGGCGTTTGGGCCGACGTTGCTGCGCCGCGTGGCAACGTGGATCAGTCTGCTGGCCCTGGTGGGCTGGCTCGTCCTCGCGTGGCGACGCCATTGGCGGCTGGCCGCGGGCGTCACTGTTGCGCTGCTGATCATAGCTGGCCTGGTGGGCGGGCGGGCACTGCGTGCGCCGGCAGCACCCGCGCTGGAGACACTTGACGTAAACCTGGGCGACAAGATCGGCCTGCAAGGCTTTGCGCTCGACAAGAGCGGTGATACACTGGCGGTTCACCTGGTCTGGCTGGCGCGGCAGCCGATGGATGAGTCGTACAAGGTGTTCATCCACGTGATCGATGACCAGGGCAAGCTGCTCGCTCAGACAGACAGCCGGCCGCAACAATACGCCAGCAACACCAATCGATGGATCCCGGGGCAAGTGATTGTCGATCGTTTCGAGGTGCCGCTGCCGTCCGACGCGCCGCCGGGGCGCTACCAGGTGCGCGTAGGGCTGTACAACGAGGCGGACGGGCAGCGGTTGCCGGTGCTGGATGCGACAGGCAAAGCGGTTGATAATCAAGTATTGCTCGGATACTTCGAAACGTTTTGATTGCTTGGGGAAAGACGATGGCGCAGAAGCGTACAGACAAAGCACCCAGCAGCCGCTTGCCGTGGGTGGCCGCCATCCTTGCGATCGTAGCCGTTGGCGCGTACCTGCGGTTCCGCAACCTGGGCCAAATCCCCCCGGGCCTCCATTTCGATGAGGCTGCCAACGGGATGGATGGCCTGAATGTGTGGAAGGGCCAACTGCACATCTTCTTCCCCGCCAACAATGGCCGCGAGCCGCTGTTTCTCTATCTGGTGGCGGTCGCGGTGCGTATCTTCGGCAATACAGCGGTGGCAGTGCGGTTGCCAGCGGCGATGGTGGGCACTCTGGCGATCGCAGCGACCTACGCACTGGGGCGCGGCTTATTCCGGGATTGGCGCGGCTTGATGGCTGCCGGTCTGGTAGCGGTGACATTCTGGACCGTCGCGCTGTCGCGCATCAGCTATCGTGCGAACACCTTGCTGTTATTGTTCCCGCTGTGGCTGCTCAGCTTCTGGCGCTGCCGTGATCGTAGTCGCCTCGCGCCGTATCTGCTGGCCGGTTTTCTCTTGGGGCTGACGCAATACACGTACACCGCTTCCCGGTTCATTCCCGTCCTGGCGGTGATTTTGGTGTTGGACTGGCGCAAGCGGCTTGCGATTCGTCCCTTGCTCGCGGGCGCAGGCATGGCGGCGCTGGTCGCTGCGCCGCTGTACTGGGCCATCCTGACGAATCCGGGGCAGGGAGTCCTAAGGATGCAACAGGTCTGGCTCTTTGCCCGCGATAACCCCTGGCAGCTTCTGCTCCTGCAACTTAAACAGCACCTGCTCATATTTGGGTTTGCCGGTGATCCTATTTGGCTTCATAATATCCCCAATCGCACTCCTGTCTTCCTGCCTGTGGCGCTGCTGTTCTGGGTGGGCGTGATCACCGGGTGGCGGACCGCCGACACGCGGGCGCTCTTGTGGTCGGTGGCCGTGTTGTTGTGGCCCGGGATCTTGTCGGTGTCCAATTATCCCGTGCCGCCCGACCAGTTGCGCGTGCTGCAACTTGCCCCGGTGGTCTTTCTGCTCGCGGCTTCGGGCTTGAAAGTGTTGGTTGGACGTTGGCAGACAGTGTCCCTCGTCCTGGCAGCCGTGCTTGTGCTGGCGGATGGCGCTGTTTCGTTCCGCGACTACCAAAGGTGGGGAACCGCCCGGGAAACGTATGAACAGTACGATGCAGACATGGCAGCGCTCGCAGGTGAGATCGCGGCGAATCCTGCCATCACATACCTTGTCCCGTTATCACCGGCCTGGGGAGGGGAGTGGGACAAGTACTGGACGATTGAATATCTGGGCAATGAGCCGTCCAACTATCTCTTGGTGGACCCGCCCTATAGCTTGCACCGCCTTTCCTCGGATGCAGTCGCGCTAGTCAAATGGCAGGCGGGTATGCACCTATCTGCTGATCCGCAACGACGGCTCGATCTGGGGCTTGATCTGGCGGGGTGGCGCGAGACGCACGAGAAATCGGGCCGAACCTACACGTTGGCCTTCTATTCGCGGCAAGAACCGAGCACCCTCGCTTACACGTTGCCCGCAGGGCGGGAATACCAGGGCGGTTTTCATGTTCTCGGGCTCAACCTTTACGATGCGAAGTTGCAGGACGGGCAGCGAAAGCTGACGGGAGATCTGGCCTGGGAGAGCGGAAAGTATGAACGTCCCTTGTCATTATCTCTGCGCCTCAATTCATTGGAGTCGTCCGCTCAGGTTCAGGTTGATAGCTGGGTTCTGAACGCGCAAGGCCAGACTGCGCCTTTCTGGGGGGTAGGGGAGCAAGGCACGACGTTGCTCGAAGCTGTTGCGTCCGATCTGCCGCCCGGCGACTATGAGCTCAGCGTCGTCCCGTATTTTACGGACACATTGGAGCCCCTGGCGCCCCTCCTGAGTTCGGACGGCTACAAGTTGGGAACGGTGCATTTGCCATGACCTCGGTTTCGGAATACTCGACCGCCCGTCATCGCCAGCGCATGGTCCGTGTGCTGATCGTGGTCGGGCTCTTGCTTATGGCCGGCGCGCTGCGGTTGCCGTGGCTCGACCAATTGCCTCCCGGCCTGTTTATCGATGAAGGCGCGAACGGCATGGACGCCCTGGCCGTGCTCCAAGGCCAGCACGCGCTCTTCTTCCCGGAGAACCAGGGCCGGGTGGGGATGGTCATCCACGCTACTGCGCTTGCGATCGCGCTGCTTGGTCGCACCATTACGGCGGTCCGCCTGCCGGCCGCCCTGGCCAGCATCGGGACGGTCCTCGCGGTGTTCTGATTGGGTCAGGTTCTGTTCGATGAACGGCGCGGCAAGGGCGAGGTCCCGACCTGGCTGGCTCACTGGGCCAATGATCATGTGACCCAGGCCGTCACGTTACCCAGTTCATCGCAGGAGGAATCCGGCAAATGCTTGCTTTTCTGCACACCAAACGAGCCGCCCTGATCTTACTGGCGCTCTTGCTCCTTGCGGGAGTGTGGACGCACTACTTTGTTGTGCCAAAAGATGACCGCCCTGGGCACGACATCTACTACGATTTCGAGGAGGCCCAGCGGATTGTCGCAGGCGAGAATCCGTACGAGCGGATCTTGTCGGGTGACATGCGAACCAATCAGAAGTATGCCACCTATTTTCCGCTGTTCTACCTGCTTTCGGCCGGCGGCGTCAAGCTTGGCCTGCAGGAGTACCCGCAATTCCTGGCTTTCTGGCGGCTCGCCTTCTTGTTGTTCAACGCGGGCGCAGGTGTTATCCTCTTCTACCTGCTCTGGCCGAGACGGGGTTTACTGCTGGCGGCTTTCGGCGTGTTGTTCTGGTTCTTCAGTCGTTGGAATCTGAGCCTCACCACGACGGCCAATATTGACTATCCGGCGGTTTTCTTCTTGCTGCTGTCGTTCTGGCTGTTGCCCAGGCATTGGGTATGGGCGTTCGTGATGCTCAGCCTGTCTTTGGGGTTCAAGCAATTGGACGTGATCCTCGTTCCGTTGTTCCTGATCGCCGTCTGGCAAAGACAACATCGGATCGGAGCGGTCCTGGTTGCCGGCATCGTGCTGGCGAGCACATTGGTGGTTACCTCAGCGCCTTTCCTGGCTGCTAACCCGGAGGCCTTTCTCAAGTCAATGGTGTTTGAGGCGGTCCGGAACCCGGCCAGCCATTTCGAAGCAGCATCGCTTGGAGAACTGCTTGGCTTGTCGAGCGCGGCGTCTCGCCTGCCGTTCTTAGCGCTGGTTGCGCTGGTCTATGCGCTGTTTGGGCGGCGAAAGATCGGCTTTTACACGGCGGGGCTGCTGGCGATGGCCACTTTCATTAACTTTAACCCTGTGTTGTTCCTGCATTACTTCGTCTGGTTCACTCCCTTCTTCCCCCTGGCCGCCTCGGAAGCGTTTCCCGGGAGCGAGACGACCGCCGTCGCGGACGCCGACTACCGTAGCGGCAGCGCGACCTTGGGTGGCGGGGGCCATGGGGCGCCGGGCGGCGCCAGAGAGCCTATCTGAGTAACCCTGATGCACGAAAAGCGATCAAGACGTAGGGGGAATGCAAGAGAGCAATGGTGTGGCTGGGGGATCTGGTGATTCGATGAACGAGCGGACTCTGCTACGAATTCAGTTTTGGAGCTCCCCATGATCCGCCGTCGCCAGCGCATGGTCCGTGTGCTGATCGTGGTCGGGCTCTTGCTCATGGCCTGCGCGCTGCGGTTGCCGCGGCTCGACCAATTGCCGCCGGGCTTGTTCATCGATGAGGGGGCGAACGGCCTGGATGCACTGGCCGTGCTCCAAGGCCATCACGCGCTCTTTTTCCCGGAGAACCAGGGCCGCGAGGGGATGGTTATCTATGCGACCGCGCTCGCGATCGCCCTGCTTGGCCGCACCATTACGGCGGTCCGCCTGCCGGCCGCCCTGGCCAGCATCGGGACGGCCCTCGCGGTGTTCTGGTTGGGTCAGGTTCTGTTCGATGAACGGCGCGGCAAGGGCGAGGTCCCGACCTGGCGCGGCCTATTCGTCGGCGGCACTGCCGCCGGGATACTGGCGGTTTCGCTCGGCTACACCACTATCGGCCGCGACAGCTTCCGCGCCAATTTTCTGCCGCTGCTGCTGGCGTTGGGCATCGGCTTCCTATGGTCCGGGATGAAGCGAGGCAGCCTGTGGCGCCTCACCTTGGCGGGAATCTTCACGGGCCTGCTGATCTACACGTACATCGCGGCACGCTTCACGCCCCTGCTCCTTGTGGCGCTGGGGTTGAGCTTCCTTTGGCCGGCCATCGTTCGTCCTGCGCATATCCGTCGCTACTTGCCGTCGGTAGGGCTTTATCTGGCAGTGGCCGGGCTGGTTGCCATGCCGATGGTCGTGGACTTCGCCCTTCATCCGGAATATTTTGGCTCTCGCTCGACCAGATTGTTCATCTTCGACCCGCTGGTCAACCACGGTGATCCGCTGGGGGCGTTGGCCCGCAACCTGCGGACTCACATCGGCGTGTGGGGTTTCGCCGGCGATCCCAACTGGCGGCACAACTACGACAGCCGCCCACTGCTCAACCTCCCGGAGGCGCTGCTCTTCTGGGCCGGGTTGTTGGTGGCGCTGGCAAGATGGCGCCGGCCCGCGTATCGGCTGCTGCCGATCTGGATAGGGTCGTTTCTGCTCCCCGCCGTGCTGGCATATGAGGCGCCTGCTAATACCCTTCGACTGATCGGCACCGTCCCCGCCGTGTACCTGTGCGTCGGGGTTGGCCTTTGGCACGCGTTTGACGCGCTCGCCCGGCGCCTGCCCGGTCGGAAAAACGAGGACGGCAGGGTCGCATGGCCGCACTATGCTGCCGTAGCTGCGGCACTGGTCATGATCGTGGCTCAAGGGATCAGCACCTACCGGACATACAACGGCCCGTGGGCCGCGCACCCGGCGACCTATGAGGCCTACCGCGGCGAGTGGACCAACCTGACGCGTCTGGTTAACGCCTCGCCGGCCGGATCGGGCGACGTGTACGTAATCCCGCTGGGGAACCAGTTCACGGATGACTCGCATGAATACAATTTCCGGTATTTGTATGACCACACGGTACCGGCGCATATCTTGCGCGCGGCGGAACCGGAGGCGATCGCTCAGTTCTACAGAACCTTGGCGGACGACCAGCTAGCCGAGCCGGTCCGGCGTGTACGCCTGATCGACTGGACCGGTGGGACGCACTGGAGCGGCGATGCCACCGGACGCTATGCCTTCCTGCTGAGCAAGTATGGCCGGCTGGCCGGCGAAATGGAGCGCCCAAATTTTCGGTTGCTGGATTTCACGGATCTGATCCTCGATCGCCCGTGGTCGCTCTACGAGCGGCTGGAACCGCGGGAAGTGGTCTACGACGGCGGTATCAGCCTGACCGGCCTGGCGTTCAGCCGCCACGGCGGCCAGCAGGAGCCAGCGGCCCAGCCGATATCGGTTCAGCCTGGCGAGTCTCTTTGGACCGCGCTGACGTGGCGTGCCGATCGGCCTCCGGCCGGTGATTACAAGGTATCACTGAGGCTACAGGATGCGGAGGGTGGCGTCGCCTTTCAGACAGATGAGTATATCTGGAGCTTCGATCACGCGGCCACCACGCGCTGGCAGCCCGGCGAGACATCCGAAAGTCTGGTCGTCTTCACGCTGCCCCAGGATCTGGCGCCGGGGAATTACGAGCTGCGGCTGGTTGTTTACGACGATAAGACGCAGACGCCAACGGTGCAGGTGGGTGTCTGGCAGCCTGAGGTGACCCTGGCCAGGCTTCAGATCAAGGCAGTTTCTCATGCCGCGGGCGGCGCCACGGCGGATGGAAATGTAGGACGGGTTGCCAACCCGTCGTACAAGCTTATTTACAGGGCAGGTACGCAATGAATCCGCGCGTTCGCGACCGCTGGGTAAGCTTCTGGTTGGCGTTGCTGCTGGGGTTCGTCTATCTGCTGACCTACTCCGGGTTGTACCATTCGGTCGACGAGATGTCGGTCGTTTCGGCCGCAGAGACGGTGCTGGCCGGCGATGGCTGGCACGCCAATCAGATGGAGTGGGAGCAATCCTGGCGCAAGTCACAGACGATGACCGGTTTGGACGGCAACCTTTACCTCAACAAACGCGGATTAGCTGTCACCGCGCTGATCGTACCGTGGTTAGCCGCAGGCGGCCGTTGGAAGGCCGTGGGAGCCGTCCAGGTGGCGTTCCTGGTCGGTCCGCTGTTGACTGCCCTCACCGGAGCCGTGCTTTACCGGGCCGCGCGGCGGCTGGAGTTCGGTGTGGGAGCCGCGGCCCTGGCCGCGTTGGCGTGGGGGTTGGGTACCCTGGCGTGGCCTTACGCGCGCACCGTTTTCACCGAGCCGACTGCCGCCCTGGGACTGAGCCTTGCGCTCTACGGTGCGGTGACGTTCCGGCATGCACCCGGCCGGGCGGCGACGCGGGCGCTGGTTCTGGTGGGCTGCGGGCTGGCGATCTTAACGCTGGCCAAGCAAGCGAACGCTGTGGTCACCCTGGCGTTTCTAGCTTATTTGGTCTACGTCATCTTCGCTGAGCGCTGCGCGGAACTGACCCTCACGCGCCTGGGGGGGTGGCTTCTGGCGTTCGGTGTCCCGCTCGCCATCGCCGCAGCCTCCATCCTGGCCTACAATCACAGCTACTTTAACACCCTGCTCACGCCCCCTCTCGATCGCCGGGAGGGTTTCACGACTCCGATCTTGACAGGCATGCTCGGGCTGCTCGTCAGCCCAGGCAAGGGTGTGTTGTGGCACGTGCCGCTCACGTGGTTGGCACTCGCCAGCGTATTCCACTGGCGGCGGGGCAAACGACTGCCCGACTTCTTGCTGGCGCTCGGCACAGTGCTTTCATTGTTGCTGCTGTACAGCGCCTGGTCTGACTGGGCAGGCGGCCGGTCCTGGGGGCCGCGTTTCCTGGCAACCACCATGCCCGCCGTGGCGCTGATGGCTTTGCCCATGCTGGAAGGATTGCTTTCTCGCTCGTGGCCTTTGCTGGCCAGGATCGCCATCGGGGCGGTGCTGCTGTTTTCGGTGGTGATGCAACTTCCCGGTGTCCTCGTTAATTTCACGGCACAGGAAGGGCTAGACCTGGACTCCGGCTTGAAGCTCCAGCAGCTCTACTGGATGTGGGCGTATTCCCCGCTGGTTAATAATTGGCGGGCCATGGGCTCTCCGACGACCGACCCCATCCTGGGCCAGCGACTGCTCTGGGGGCAGCACCCGGCCGGTATGGCGAGCCTGTTGGGCTTGGGCCTCCTGGGCGCCGCGGCGGCAATCACCGGTCTTCGCCGCTCTGTGCTGGGGCGCGGAACGGCAGCGTTAGGAGTAGGTGGACTGATCGCCGCCGGCCTGTTGGCGACAGGCTTGCTGTTGGTTGCCGCGAACGACCCGCGCTGGGAGGAGGCCTCGGCGGAACCCGCGGAGAATCGCGCTGTGCTGGACTACATCGGAGCGCATGCCAGTCCGACCGACCTGGTGCTGTTTGACATGATCCCTTATTATGACTTGATCGGCCGCACCTGGTTATGGCTCAACCGCGCACCGGTGCGGCCGCAGTTCGTCGGCTGGCTGCGCCGGGATCAGATGCAGCCCGCAAATATTGCGCGTTTGGAAGGGTGGTTGCAGCCCCATAGCCGAACCTGGCTGGTGCTAGAAGGCACCGAGCCGGGTTCGGCGGAGTCGACCACGGAAGCTTGGCTGGATCGTTACGGATACCGGGGCCGCGAGGAGTGGATCGGCACGCAACGGGTGGTTGAATACCTCCTCGCGTCGGAGCCGGGCGATGGAATGACAGTGCCGTTGGCGGCACATTTCGGCGACGGGCCGGTTTTCAAGGGATACTCGGCCCAGCGAGGCCGGGCGCCGGGGCAGGCAGTGGTTCGACTGCTCTGGGATGCGCCGGGTCGCGAGTCATTACGTTTCTCGGTGCAGGCCTTGGGCCCGGATGGCACGGTGCTGGCGGGGATCGATCGGCGGCCGGGACAATCGCCTGCCGAAGACGGCTTCGAAGATCGGATCGGCCTGGCGGTCGGCACGGACGACTACACGCTGCTGCTGCGCGTGTACGACAGCGCGGGCGGTGCTGTGCTGCCACCGTCGGGCTCGCGCGATCTCCAGGGTGACCACCTTGTGCTGCCCTTGCAGGATGGTGCGCGATGAGCCGACCG
>Ga0315276_10004532_pt1 | contig 12751 bp, 9 predicted proteins | sample YL17G05_0_MG_FD_204542 | JGI IMG/M metagenome (GOLD analysis project Ga0315276, IMG submission 204542) | Sediment microbial communities from Yellowstone Lake, YNP, Wyoming, USA - YL17G05_0 | ecosystem: Environmental > Aquatic > Freshwater > Lake > Sediment | place: USA: Wyoming | collected... | reverse complement strand
CTCTACGGCGACGGCAACCCGGTGGCACTGACCACCCGGGAGTCGGCCACCTCGACGCTGGCCAAGCTACTCCCCGCCCACGGCGGCTGGCAGCTGCGCTTCTCGGCCACCGAGGTCTTCCTCGGCGAGGAACGCATCCTCCGCGTGACCCCTCAGGCCCCGGGCGCCGAGCGCGTCACCAGCGTCACGGATCAGATCCCCTTCCTCTTCTATCGCGACGGCGTCCGCAGGCTGGCGCTCCAGGCGGACACGCCGCGCAGCGAGCTGGACACGTTCATCCAGATCCTGCGGGACGCCAGCGGCGGGAGCGGGACGCACGACGACCTCGTCACGCTCCTGTGGCAGGCCAACCTCTCGCACATCCGGATCGAGGCGGTGCCGCTCGAGCAGGCCATCTACCTTTCCTCGCACGCCGGCAGCGGCCCGGCCGGCGCCCCTGAAGAGCGGGGACAGGCCTTCGCCTGCTCGCCCGGCGGGGCGGAGATCCGCACCGACCTGGGCCAGGCCACGGGTGTGCAGGGCCTGCATCGCGAGACCTTCGAGGACTGGGCGCTGCCCGAGGGGACGGTGGAGGTGCCCGAGGCCTTCGCGCGGCTCGAGCCGCTGGCCGAGGCGGCCCGTCCCGGATTCCTCGCGGCCTGGGAGCACGAGAGCTCCACCCCGTGGATCGATCAGGCGCCGGTCTTCCTGCGCGGCCTGTACGCGCTCGACGGCACGGAGGACATGCGGCGGGCGCTCGCGCGCGCGACCATCACCTGGCTCGTCTCGGCGCTGCGGCGCGTGGCCTGGGACGAGGCGCAGCACGCGCTCCAGGTGCTCGACGAGATTGACCGGGACCGAGTGCTGATCGGCGAGGAGCTGGCCGCGGCGCTCGCGGGGCTCGACACCGAAGCCATCACCGACCGTTTCGACGAGGGCGAGGTAGCAGACCAGGGTCGCTTCGCCGCGTTCGCCGTGGCGCTCGGCACACCGGCCATCGGCCTCTGCGTGGACATCATGGCGCGCGCCGACAAGGCGCGGGCGCGCGCCGCCGTCGTGACCGCCCTGTGCTACCTCTGCGCCGATGATCCGCAGCTGCTCGCGCCCTGGCTCGCCGACTCGCGCTGGTATGTGGTGCGCAACATCGTCTTCGTGCTCGGCCACATCGGGGGCCCGGCCGTCGTGCCGCTGCTGCGCACCGCCGCCCGCCACCCCGAGCCGCGCGTGCGCCGCCAGCTCGTGCAGGCGCTGGGCTCGGTCCCGCCCGAGGAGCGCAACCCGCTGCTCATCGAACAGCTCGACGTGCGCGACGCGAAACTGCTGGCGACCACGCTCAACATGCTGACCCGGAAGAAGGACCCGCGCGTCGCGCGCGCCATCCTGACCCTCATCGAATCGCCCGCCTTCGAGTCGCGCGACGAGAACAACCAGCGCGCCCTGTTCGGCGCGCTGGGCGACATCGCCGACACCCCCGCGGTGCCGGCGCTCGAGGCGCTGCTGCACAAGGGCGGCTGGTTCGCGCGCCGCACCTTCCAGCGCGTGGCGGCCGCCCGCACCCTGCGCCGCATCGGCACCCCGGAAGCGCTGGCCGCGCTCGAGGCGGGTGTCCGCGCCCGCAACGAAGCGGTGCGCGCGGCCTGCCTCGAGGCCCTCGGCGCCCGGAGCCGGCCATGAGCGAAGCCCCGATCCCGGCGATCCGTCCCGGCGACGAGCGCCTGCGCGAGTTCGGCTCCGCGATCATCATGCGGTTCCTCGCGCTGGTGCGCAGCGGCCGCTCCTACGATGTCGAGAACCAGGTCTTCGTTCAGCAGCTCATCGCCTTCATCGAGTCGCTCGGCCCGGTCTTCGCCGAGGCGCCCGAGGCGGTGCTGGTCTTGCTCGACAGCGATCTGTACCTGAACGGCGTGCGGCTCCCGGTCAAGGCCATGAACCTGCGGGCCCACCAGTCGCTCATGGAGGAGTTCGGGCGCCGGCAGATCGCGGGCGTGCGCGTCCAGGACGGTGTCACGCCGGACGAGCTCGGGCGATTCTTCCGGCTCTTCCTGCGCCCCGACGACCACCAGGGCACCGCACTGCTCGAGGCCTGCGTGGCCGAGTCGACGGGCCACATCCTGCCGGCCGTGCACGCTTCGGCCGCATCCCGCGGCGAGTCCGACCCGTTCGATCCGGACGGCTTCGGGAAGTGGTCCGAGGAGGCCCCGGCCGGGGACCGCGGCGCGTCCGACCCGGATCCGCCGGGTACCCGCGCCGCCAGCGCGGCCGAGGGCGGCGCACTCCCGGCGACCGGCGTGGCTGGCGTGCGGCCCGCCGCGCGCAAGAGCTACTCGCTCGCCATGCTCGGTGCGCGCTCGCTGCTCACCACGACCACCCTGCAGGAGGGCATGGAGCTGCGCCACGCCAAGCGCGTGGTGCAGCCGCTCATCGACGAGGCATTCGCCGGCGAGCCCGTCGTGGTCGGGCTCTCGAGCCTGAGCCACCACGACGAATACACCTATGCGCACGCGGTCAACGTCTGCATCGTTGCCGTGACCCTGGGGCACCTGCTCGGGCTCGACCGCGGGGCGCTCGCCGACCTCGGCGTCGCCGCCCTGCTCCACGACGTGGGCAAGGCCGCGGTCTACGGCCGCATCCGCCACCCGTGGGAGGAGTTGGACGGGGAGGAGCGGCGGCTGGCCGAGAGCCACCCGCTGGAGGGCGCGAAGCTCATCGCGCGCTCGACCACGTTCAACGCCTCCACCTTGCGCTGCATGCGCGTCGCGCTCGAGCACCACGTTGCTCACCGCCCGCAGGGCGGCACGCAGCCCGCCGCGCCGCCGGGGACCGCCGGCTACCCGGCGTTGCCCGGGGACTGGCGCACGAGCCGGCTCTCCGAGATCGTCTCGGCCGCCGACTGCTTCGTGAGCCTGCAGATGCACCGCGGCGCGCGGGGCAGGAGCGTCACCCCCTACCAGGCGCTGGGCGTGATGCTCGGGCCCATCGCCAGCCGCTTCGACCCGGTCCTGCTGTGGGCGCTGGTGCGCTCGGTGGGCTTCTACCCCCCGGGCCAGCTGGTGGAGCTCAGCGACGGCCGGACCGCCGTGGTGCTTGCCCCCAACCAGGAAGACCTGGCGCGGCCCCACGTGCGCGTGATCATGGACGAGTGCGGAGTGCCGTTCTCGCCGATCGAGGCGAAGGAGCTGCGGCCGCTGCCGACGGCGCTGAGCGTGGCCCGCGCGCTCGCCGCGCACGAATACCCCGAGGTGTCGCGGGCGGCGTAGGCGGCGTAGGCGCCCTCCAGCAGAATGAACCGGCCCGGGCTCCGAAGCGCCCGGGCCGCCGCGCGACCGCCGGGTAGGCGTCTACGCTCAGGCCGCCTCTCGAACGGCCTCCACCTGTTCCGGGGACTCCACGGGCCGCAGCGGCAGCCGCAGCCAGAAGGTGCTGCCCTGGCCGAGCCGGCTGTTCACGCCCACGTGACCACCGTGCAGCTCGGTGATGCGCCTGACCAGGTGGAGCCCGATGCCGAGTCCGCCCGTCCGCAGACCCCGGGCGCCCTGGCCGAACAGCTCGAAGATGTGCGTCGAATCCTCGGGGGCGATGCCTTCACCCTGGTCGGTCACGTGGACCCGCAGGAAATCTCCGTCGCGCAAGGTCTCGAGCACGACCTTCCCGCGCTCGGGGCTGAACTTCACGGCGTTCACCAGCAGGTTCACCAGCACCTGCCGCATCTTGACCTCGTCCAGGGCCACCTGTGGCAGGAGGGGATCGAGGCGTTCGACCAGCTCGACGCCGTGCTTCTGGGCGAGCGCGCGCGTGGTCTCCATGGCCGCATGCGCCACCTCGTTCACTGACATCGAGACGCAGCGCAGCGTGAGCTTGCCGCTCTCGATCCGGGTCAGGTCGAGGATGTCCTCGATCAGGCTCAGCAAGCGGCCCGCCTCGGCGCGCAGGCGCCGCAGGAACTCGCCGCGCTGATCGCGGGTCATGCGCTCGTCGTTGTCGTCGAGCAGTTCGGCGTAGCCGATGACCGACGTGAGCGGGGTCTTGAGCTCGTGACTGGCGGTCGAGAGGAACACGTCCTTCAGGTGGTTCATCTCGTTGAGCTTGAGGTTCACGGCCTCCAGCTCGCGGGTCCGGCTCCCGAGGCGCTCCACGACCCCGGCGCGCTCGATGATCGAGCCGACGTGCTCGGCGAAGAGCCGGAGCACATCGCGGTGGTGGTCCTGGAAGGTCTCGGGGTGGTTGATCCGGTTGACGTTGAGCACGCCCACGCAGCGGTCGCCGACCAGGAGCGGAAGCGAGAGCGCCGAGGTGATGTTCCGGTTGACCTTGTGCTGGCTCTGGAAGGCACCCATGCTCGCGCCCGAGTCCAGCTGGATCGCCTCGCGGTGCTCGGCCACCCAGCCGGCGATGCCCTCGCCCAGCTTCTTGCGGGCGTTGCGCGCGAACTCGGACTCGAGGCCGTAGGAGGCGCGGGTCTCGAGCAGGTTGGTCTCGGGATCGAAGATCATGACCGAGGCCTGCTGGGCCTGCAGCGTGGAGACCACGCGGCGCACGATGATCTCGAGGATGTCCTCGAGCTGCAGCTGCAGGTTCAGGGTCGTCGAGAGCTGGAAGAGGGCCGACAGCTCCGAGAGGCGCGTGCTCACGTTCGCCTTCTCGCGCTCCTCCTGCTCGAGACGGAGGCGCATCGCGTCCAACTCGCGCTGCTTGAGCGCGGTATAGAGGCAGAAGATGACCACCAGGCCGCTCAGGCCCAGGACCACCAGGTACGCCTCTTGCGCGGGCTCTCCGCCCGAGCCTTCGCGCAGGAGGCTGGCCTGGGGCAGGTAGAGCAGCGGCACCGTCGCGGCGAGGGCGATGACCACGATGAAGGTCAGACCCAGCAGTGACCAGGCGCGTCGGTCGAGCTTGTCCCTCGTGGATGGGATCTCCGACTTCATCGGGCGGTACTCCATGCCGGGAGTCCTTGAGGTGCGCCTGGCAGCGGGCCTGCGTGAGTTATCGGCAGGCCCGCCGCGGCGCTTAGGTTGGGATTCGGGCCCCCTGCGGCTATCTTCAGGGCCCGCATGAGCCGGGGCCACCTGCCGGAGGAGAGCAGATGAAGCGCGGCAATATCCTGATGGAGCGCTTCGAGAGCGCCGTCCTCACGGGCAACCCGGCGGGTGACCCGCATGCGCGGACGGTGCCGGTCTACCTGCCGCCGTCCTACGAGACGGACCCCACGCGACGCTATCCCGTGATCTTCGTGCTCGCCGGCTTCACCGGGCGCGGGCGCATGCTCCTCAACGACAATCCCTGGTCGCCGGCGCTCGACGATCGCATGGACGGGCTCATCGCCGCGGGTTGCGGGGAGGCGATCCTCGTCCTGCCGGATTGCTTCACGCGTTTCGGCGGCTCGCAGTACCTGGACTCGAGCGCCACGGGCCGCTACGAGACGCACGTGGCCGAGGAGTTGGTCGCCTGGGTGGACGCGCGCTTCCGCACGCTCGCATCGCGCGACCACCGTGGCGTGGCGGGCAAGTCCTCGGGCGGCTACGGAGCGCTCACGCTCGGCATGAAGCACCCGGACGTCTTCGGCGCGGTGGCCTGCCACAGCGGCGACCTGTACTTCGACTACTGCTACCGGGGCGACATCCCGAAGTTCTGCACCCAGGTGCAGCAGGCCGGCGGGCTCGCGGCCTGGCTCGAGCGCTTCGAGACCCGGCGCCAGAAGGGCCACGAGGACATGCTCGCGCTCAACATCCTCGGCATGGCGGCGGCCTACTCGCCGAACCCGGACTCGGCCCCCTTCGGCATCGACCTGCCCTGCGACCTCGAGACCGGCGCGTTCCGCGAGGACGTCTGGAAGCGCTGGCTCGAGCACGACCCGCTGGCCCTGCTCGAATCACGCGCCGCGGCGCTGCGCTCGCTCCGGCTCCTCCACCTCGACTGCGGCACGAAGGACGAGTTCAACCTGCTGCACGGCGCCCGGCTTTTCAGCCGGCGTCTGAGGGAACTGGACGTCCCGCACGAGTACGAGGAGTTCGACGACGGGCACAGGAACGTCTCGTACCGGTACGACCTGAGCCTGCCCAAGCTGGTGCAAACCCTGTGCCCCAGGCCCTAGCCCGGTAGGGGCGGGTCCCGGCGGGCGGCCCGGTCCGGGGGGGCTGGACGCCTTCCCGGCGATCCGCGGCCAGCCAGGGCGACCGTTGCGGCCGTCCCCGCCTCCCGAATGAGGGGGGCACGCGGCGGCGCGAACGCCCTCCACAAGTAGGCGTCTCCTTTTACTTTCAGGCCCCTTTGGGCCTTGCATCTTCGTGACGCCTTTGTATACTTGCCTCGCTCTGTTGGATCCGCCGCGCGTGGGCGTAACTCCTTTGTCGCGCGGCGGTTCTTGGCCATCCCCACAGGCTCCTCGCGACGCGAGGGGCGCAGTGTGCCCACAGCGGGTCTACCGACCTCGGCGGTAGGGACCCAGAAAGGCGGGTAGGAACGCTTCTTCTCAACAGCTACTCCAAGTCGCATCATTCGGGATTTCTCTTCCGATCAAGGCTCCTGACTCCGACACCTCGAGGAGGTGGCTGATGAAGCGTGCAGCGTTGCTACTCCTCCTTGCCCTCAGCGTGATCGCGGTGCCTGCATTCGCGGACAGCGACGTCTTCCTGCTGGGGTTCGCCGGGTACGACTACGAATCCCCGAACCCCAACCCCGGCCCCGACCCCGGCAACTACCTGAACATCGGGGAAGGCTACAAGGCGCTCGGGTTCGTGACCGATTTCGGCGCGTACCTCGCTCCGTATGTGAACATCACCGCGAACGAGTATACGTACTACTACTACGACCTCACGGTGCAGAACTACGCCTACTATCCCGAATTCGGCTACCTCGAGGTCGGGTTCGCCAATCCGGGGCGCGGGCGCTTCTACGAGGACAGCCACGCGACGGGCACCCCGGCGTGGTACGGTGTCTACCCGCCGAACGCCACCGCGCCGTCGACGTTCATCGACGGCACGGTGTTCCTCGGTGGACACATCGAGTACCTCGTGCTGTCGTACGACTTCGGCGCCAACCAGGGTGGATTCACCGGGAACATCCATTTCGACGAGGGTTCATTGCTGTCCCAGATCCCTCTCGCGCAGCGCGATGGTTGGACGCTCTCCGGTCTCGCCGGTCGTCCGAACCCGGCGATCCCGGATGGTTACGACCACCAGATCTCCGGCGAATGTCGCATCCCGGGTCCTGTGCCGGCAGCTCATCGGACCTGGGGCGCCCTCAAGGCGCTCTACCGCTAGCCCAGGACTTCGCTCTCGGCATCGCCCGAGCGATTTCATGATGGAGGTATCGTGATGAAGAGCAGAATCTGGGTGGCGGCGGTCATGGGGCTTCTAGCCACAGCGCTGTCCGCGACTTTGGCCAACGCTCAGTGCAACCCGGCTCCGAACTACCCCGGGGTGATGATCAAGTTCGACGCTGACGCCTGGGCCTATGAGACGGCCTACTCGACGGCGACCCTCATATCCGCGCCTGGGAGCCAACTCACCGTGGTGGGGCGCGTGTCGGTGTTCTGCAGCCCGTTCGCGGACCTCGACCCGACCGATCTGAACACTGACTACACGTTCATCTGGGATGGCCTGACCTCGCAGGGGACGGTTACCACCCCCATCGGTTCGAGCATGCGGTACACCACCAAGTACGTGGGTGGAGGCTTTCGCATCTACGCGGGTTCTCCGCGCAACGCGCCGACGGCCGCCACGCTGCCGGCTCTTCCCGCCCCCGGAGTCGTCCCCGACGCGTTCGTGGACGGCACCATGATCCTGGGCGGCGGGATGGACACGCTGGTCGTGATCTTCACGCGGACCAGCACCGGGAGCTACACGAGTTCGTTCCGGGCGAACTACTGGGGCACGGGCGGCACGCGCTACGACCAGGTCGGCGGCGACGTCAACCTGCTGTCAGGCGCGTGGTGCGTGGTCCCGCCGGGCCCTTCGACCCCGCTCGGCACCTGCCCGCTGCCGGCCGGCTGGAGCGCGCATCCGAACGGCAAGTGGGACACGCCCCTCTCCGTGCCGGCGTTGCCCTCGACCTGGGGAAAGATCAAGACCCTGTACCGTTGATCCACCCCTGAACGGACCCGGCGCCCTGGTCCATCCCGGGCGCCGGGTTTCGTTTGCGTAGCGCCGGCTTCTGGAGCCATCCTCCCCGGCTCCATGGACCCGACCACCCTCGCACCCGACCCCGTCGCCGGCACCTCCGACTCCGAACGCCGCCGTTCCTTCCGGCTCGGGGTCTGGAACGGCGCGCTCTACCAGGGCGGCGAGGGCTTCGTGGACGCGAACACCGTCATCCCGGTGTTCCTCTCGAAGCTCACCACCTCGAACGCGCTCATCGGCTTCAGCGCCGCACTGCCGGACCTCGGCTGGTTCCTGCCACAGTTCGCCACGGTGCCCTTCCTCTCGCGCCGGCCGCGCTCGCTCGGGCTCTACCGCTTCGCCGCCGTCGTGCGCGGCCTGGCCTTCACCCTGCTCGCCCTGCTCATCGTGCCCCTCGCGGCCCACCCGACAGCGCTGCTCGCCACGTTCCTGCTCTGCTATGGCGCCTACGCGTTCGGCTCGGGGCTCGCCGCGGTCCCGTTCATGGAGGTGGTCGGCAAGACCGTGCCGCGCTCGCGGCTCGGGGCCTACTGGGCGCTGCGCCTGTTCTGGGGCGGCCTGTTCGCGGCGGCCGCCGGCCTGTTCGTGCGCCAGTTGTTCCAGGGCGGGACGGATGCGCCGCGCTTCGCCCTGCTCTTCGCCATCGCCGCCGTGCTCGTCTCGCTCGGCTACGGGCTCTTCTCGTCCATCCGCGAGCCCGCCGCCGCGCCGTCCCCCGAGGCCGCGAGCCCGCTCGGCATGCTGCGCGAGGGCCTCTCCATGCTCTCGCACGACGCGCACTTCCGCCGCCTGCTGGTCGCGCGCGCCACGCTCTCGGTGTGGTTCGCGTCGGCGCCCTTCATCGTGCTGTTCGCCGTGCACCAACTGGGCGGCAGCGCGCGCACGGCCGGCACGTTCCTGCTCGTGCGCATGGCCGGGTTCGTGCTCTCCAACCTGCTCTGGCACCGCCTCTCGGTCCGCCACGGGGACCGTGTGCTGGTGCGCATCGGCGCGGCGGCCTGCAGCGCGCTGCCGCTGGCGGCGGCCGCGATCGCCGTCGCCTCACCCTGGGGGCTGGGCTGGCTCCCGGCCGGCGCCGCCGTGCTCGCCCTCGAGGCGGTGGTCGGCCTGGGCGGTGCGGCGCAGAGCGCGATGGGCGTGGGCTACGCGAGCCTCATGCTGCTGCTCGCCCCGCCGGGACGCCGCCAGGCCTTCGTCGGGCTCATCAACACCTTCCTCGGCCCCACCATGCTGCTGCCCATGCTGGGCGGAGCGCTGGTGGACTGGCTCAACGCCCCGCTGCTGTTCGCGCTGTGCGCGGTCGCCGGACTCGTGGGCGTGCGCGCGGCCTGGAAGTTGCGCGATTCGCGCGGGCTCCCCGCCGAGGCCCGGGCCCCCGGCGATGCCGGGTGGACCGACATGGACCGGCCGGGCGGTGCCGGGTAGTGGTCTCCGCCCGGCGTCAGCGCCAGCCCGAGCTGATGGATCAGCCCGGCCTCGACCCGCGCGCGCACCGGCATGCGCTCGACAGTCTCGGCCGCGCCCACCGGGTCAGCCGCAGCGCCGCGTCGCTGTGGCCCGCGATCCGCGGGGTCGTGCCGCGCTCCGGGCGGCCCCTGCGGATCCTCGATCTTGCGTGCGGCGGCGGCCAGGTCGTCGTCGACCTGGCTCGCCGTTGCGCCCGCGAAGGCGTGGCGGTCGAGGCCTGCGGGGTCGATCTCAGCCCCGTGGCGATCGACTACGCCCGCGCCCTGGCGGCTCGCGCGGGCGTGCAGCGCGTGACCTTCGCCCCCCTCGACGTCGCGCGCCAGCCGCTGCCGGGCGCGTTCGACGTCGTGCTCTGCTCGCTGTTCCTGCACCATCTCGGGGACGAAGAGGCGGAGACGCTCCTGCGGCGCATGCGGGACGCGGCGCGACACCTCGTCGTGGTCTCCGACCTGCGAAGGACACGTCTCGGGTACCTGTTCGCCTGGGTGGGGTGCCGGCTGCTCTCTCGATCGCGCGTCTTCCACGCCGACGGCCCGCGGTCGGTCGAGGCGGCGTTCGCCACGGACGAGGTCCGGCGCCTGGCCGAGCGCGCAGGGCTCACGGGTGCGCGCATCGTCACGCGGTGGCCCCAGCGCTTCCTGCTGACCTGGAGGCGCGATGACGGACGCTGACGCGGCCGCGCGCGTGGGCGCCACGATCGACATCCTGGGCGCCGCGGCGAGGATCTGGGACGTGCTGGTCATCGGCGCGGGACCCGGCGGGGCGTTCGCCGCGCGGGAGGCCGCGCGCGCGGGTCTGGCCACGCTGCTGGTCGAACGGTCGTCGTTCCCCCGCGCCAAGGTCTGCGGCGGGTGCCTGAACCACACCGCGGTCGAGGCGCTGCAGCGCGCCGGCCTGGGCGATCGTCTCGCCCGCCTCGGCGGGCCCGCGATCACCACGGTGCGCCTCCAGCAGGATCGGCGGCACGCGTCGATCCCCGTGCCGGCGGGCGTGGCGGTGTCACGCCGCACGCTCGACGCGATGCTGGTCGCGACGGCCATCGAAGCGGGGGCGCAGTTCCTGCCCGAAACGACCGCGGTCATCGCCCGCGAGCCGGCGGAGGCCGCGCCTGCCGGCCATCGCCTCGTGGAACTTCGCGCGCGCGCCCAGCCCGCGGTCCCGGCCGGGGCCTGCGTCGTCGTCGCCGCCGATGGTCTTGCGCAGACGAGTCTCCGGGCGTGCGGCGAGTTCGAGAGCCTGGTGACCGGGGACTCCCGCATCGGGGTGGGCAGCGTGGCCCCGGCTGGTTTCCTGGCCCTCCCGCCCGGAACGATCACGATGGCCATCGGCCGGGCGGGCTACGTCGGCGTCGTGAGGGTCGAGGAGGGTCACGTCCATGTGGCCGCCGCGCTGGATCCGCACTTCGTCAGGCAGTGCGGCTCCCCCGCTCGCAGCGTCGCGAGCGTGCTCGAGGATGCGGGCGTCCTCGGGAGCGGGGGGAGCGGGAGCCTCGACGGGCTCGACTGGCTGGGCACGCTCCCCCTGACGCGGCGCACACCCCGCCCGGTCGGCCGTCGCGTGCTGCTCGTGGGGGACGCCGCCGGTTACGTCGAGCCGTTCACCGGCGAGGGGATGGCCTGGGCCCTGGCGACCGCGAGCGCGGCCACGCCGTTCATCCAGCGGGGCCTGCGCGAGTGGGACGAACCCCTGGAACGCGAGTGGATCGCGACGTGCAGCGCCCTGACTGGCCGCCAGCGGCGTGCGTGCAGGATGATCACACGCGCGCTGCGGGCGCCGTGGGCCGTGCGGGCGGTCATCGGCCTGCTCGCCCACTGGCCGTCGCTGGCACATCCGGTCGTCGCCAGGCTCGGTGCCGGACCGCACACGAAGACCGGGGGGGCGCGATGAGTCTGTGGATCGAGGGCCTGGGGACGGGCACACCGCCCTACGCGGCCACGCAGGAACAGGCCGCGGCCTTCGCAGAAACGCTCGGACCGGAGAACGACGAGCAGCGCCGGCAGTTGCACGCGATCTACCGGCTCTCGCGCATCCGGACCCGGCGCAGCGTGCTGCTGGAGCCACCCGACGCGGAAGGCGCAGCCCGTCAGTCCTTCTATCCCGCCCGGCGCGGCGCAGAGGACCAGGGTCCGTCCACGACCGAACGCATGCAGAAGTACGAGGCCGAGGCGCCCGGGCTGGCCGTCTCGGCCGCGGGGGCCGCGCTGGCGGACGCGGGGCGCTCGCCCGCCGAGGTCACGCACCTCGTCACCGTCTCCTGTACCGGATTCGTCGCCCCCGGCTTCGACGTGCAGATGATGCGCCAGCTGGGCCTGCCAGCGGCGACTTCGCGCACGCACCTCGGGTTCATGGGCTGCCACGGCGCCTTCCACGCGCTGCGCGTGGCGAAGGCGTTCACGGACTCGTCACCGGACGCCTGCGTGCTGATCTGCGCGGTCGAGCTGTGCTCGCTGCACTTCCAGTACGGCTGGTCGCCCGACCTCGTGGTCGCCAACGCGCTGTTCGGCGACGGGGCGGGCGCCGCGGTGGCCAGCGGGGCCCCGGGGCGGGGGCACGAGCGCTGGGAGCTGGCCGCCAGCGCGGCCGCGCTGCTCGACGACTCGGCGGAAGAGATGACCTGGCGGATCGGCGACCACGGCTTCCAGATGACGCTGTCGTCGCGCGTGCCCGGCCTGATCCAGGGATCCCTGAGGCCCTGGCTGGATGCATGGCTCGCCAGCCAGGGTCTGAGCGTCGAAGACGTGGCGAGCTGGGCCGTCCATCCCGGGGGGCCGCGGATCCTCGAGGCGTGCGCCCAGGTGACGGGGCGCACCCGCGCGGATTTCGCCGCGTCCCACGAGGTGCTGGCGGAGTTCGGCAACATGTCCTCGCCGACCATCCTGTTCATCCTCGACCGCCTGCGGCGCCGCGACGCACCGCGACCGTGCCTGGCGATCGGCTTCGGCCCCGGCCTGAGCGCGGAAGCCGCGCTGTTCCGCTAGGCCCCCGGGCCGGCTCCCGGCCGGGCGCCGAAGGCGTGCCCCGGGGAGTCGGAGGACGGCTAAGTACCCACACGCTCGCCGACCCGCCTTCGGCGGGTGCCCGACTCCCCGGGGCACGCCGCATCGGCATGGCACGCGGTGGGGTGCAGCCAGGGGCGAAGGGCGAGCGTGTGGGGAATTAGCCCTCCGTCGCCCCAGGCGGCACCCCGCCCC
>Ga0315276_10004531_pt1 | contig 12753 bp, 10 predicted proteins | sample YL17G05_0_MG_FD_204542 | JGI IMG/M metagenome (GOLD analysis project Ga0315276, IMG submission 204542) | Sediment microbial communities from Yellowstone Lake, YNP, Wyoming, USA - YL17G05_0 | ecosystem: Environmental > Aquatic > Freshwater > Lake > Sediment | place: USA: Wyoming | collected... | reverse complement strand
CGGCGACGTCTCCACTCCCCTTTGACTTTAAGTGAAAATTGAGTTAAAATTAGGGTCTAAATCGATTAGGGAGCATAATTATGACGGAAGAAAAAGTAAAAAAGACAAAAAAAGAAAAGGCCGGTTCGAAAGCCGAAGGAAAGGAGCAGCACACTTTCCAGGCCGAGACCAAAGAGTTGTTAAATCTAATGATCAATTCGCTGTACACCCATAAAGAGATATTTTTACGGGAGTTGATATCCAATAGTTCCGATGCCCTGGACAAATTAAATTTCCAGGCCCTTACCAAACCCGAATTATTGGAAAATGACGGCGAGCTTAAAATCATCCTGGATGTCGATAAAGAGGCCAAAACCCTGACCATTTGCGACAACGGCGCAGGTATGACCTTCGATGAAGTGATCCAGAACATCGGGACCATTGCCAAATCCGGTTCCCAGGCCTTTTTAAAATCATTGAAAGAAAAAGACGACATCGAATTGATCGGGAAGTTCGGCGTTGGATTTTATTCCTGCTTCATGGTATCCCAAAAAGTAGTGTTAACAAGCCGCGCCGCAGGTAAAAAAGGGGGCGCCCGCTGGGAATCCATCGGGGACGGCGCCTATACCATTGAAAAATTCGATAAAAAAAGCCGCGGCACCGAGATCGTACTTCACCTGAGGGATGAAGTGACGGATAGTTCCAACCCGGAAGAGGATTTCTCCAACCAGTACACCATCCAGAACCTCATTAAAAAGTATTCCGATTACATTCGCTATCCCATTGAAATGGATTTCCACCGGGAGGAATACCCCAAAGACAAAAACGGCGTCTACATCAAAGACGCCAAACCCGAAATCATCATCGACCATAAAGTTTTAAACTCCCAGACCCCCATCTGGGAAAAAAACAAAAAAGACATTACCGAGGACGAATATTTCCAATTCTATAAACATCATTTCCACGATTGGAACGAGTTTGCCGATGTGATCCATGCCAAAGCCGAGGGGACCATTCAATACACCACCCTGTTATTCATACCCTCCAGGGCCCCGTCCAATTTGTATGAAAAAAACTATACCCAGGGTATCCATCTCTATTCCAACCATGTGTTTGTCATGAGAGACTGCAAGGATTTGCTGCCCGACCACCTGCGGTTTGTACGCGGCCTGGTGGATTCGCAGGATTTCTCCCTCAATATCTCCAGGGAAATCTTACAACATGATCAACAGTTGAAAGTCATCGGCAAAAACCTGGAGAAAAAAGTCCTGGACGCCCTGGCCGGGCTGCTGAAAAACAAGCGAGAGAAATACGAAGAAATGTGGGCCGAATTCGGCAAGGCCATTAAAGGCGGCATCTACATGGCTTATAAAAATAAGGAAAAACTACAAGACCTTATTTTATTCCCCTCTTCCTATTCCGGCGGCAAGTTGACCACCCTCAGGGAGTATGTGGACCGGATGCCCAAAGGCCAGGCGGAACTCTACTTCGCCTCCGGCAAGGACATCGATTCTATCCAGCGTATGCCCCAGTTGGAAGCGTTTAAAGCCAAAGAAATTGAAATCCTCTATTTTGTCGATAAAATCGACGAATTCCTCACCCAGAACCTGGATGACTACGACGGTAAAAAATTAAAATCCATTACCCGGGAAGGTTTCGACCTGGACAAAGTTCTAAAAGACAAGGATAAAGAGGCAGAGGAAAAAAAAGATAAAAAGAAAAAAGAGGAGAAGGATAAAACCGAAGAGAAAGATGAGTTTGCCGAGAAAGCCAAAAAATACGAAGACCTGCTAAAAACCATCAAAATACACCTGGGCGACAAAGTGAACGATGTCCGTTTAAGCAAACGTTTAACCACCAGCCCCGTCTGCCTGGTGGCCTCCAATTCCGGTGTGACCTTTAATATGGAGATGCTCATGAGGGGCGCCAAACAAATCACACCCAGGGCTTCCAAAATATTGGAAATCAATCCCAACCATAAAATCTTCGAGGTATTGCAAAAACTTCATAAAGAAGACCCCAACTCCACCCAAATTAAAAATGCAAGCAACATTCTCTTCTACCAGGCCATGTTGATCGAAGGCTATGAATTGGAAAACCCGGTGGAGTTTTCCAGCCAGATGGCGGAACTCCTCGTGGAAGCCTATAAATAACCCCAAAAAAAATATTTAGACAGGATAACGGGAACGTTATCCTGTCTAATTTCAAAAAGGCAAGCTGACTTTTCCCTACAACATCATGAGAGATCATAATTCCCGTAAAAAAATTTCGGCTTCCCAGGAGGCAGAAAATATTAATGAGTTTTTTTAGCGATTTTGTCTTGACATTGGGTGAAATTTCAAGTAATATAATTCAGAAAGGAGAAAAAAATGATGAAAACAAACAAACAAATCGTTTTAACAGTTACTTTAGGAATTTTGGTCTCATTTATTTTCACGGGGAACCTGTTGTCATTGATAGTTGCCAATGAGTCCCAGAGGGGATTCGGCAACCCACCCGGCGCCCTGGGCGCCCCGGGCGCCCCGGGAGTTGCGGGCATTAAATCCAACAGCACCATTGAGAATTACGTGCTCCGGGGAGCGAGTTATTTCATGAATGGCTACGCCGATACCCTGCTGTTTTTAAACATTGTGGAACTGGCGAAACTGGAAGGCCCCCAATATGACCGACTGGCAAAAATCATTAGCGACGCCGCGGTAGATATGGAAAATGCCTATGCCACTTACGCCGCCCTGGAGCAGGAAGCCGGCCAAACCCCTTATGATCCGAACGTGATCCGTCAACTGGAAATGTTCGGTTACAAGGGTTTCATGGAGAAAAATAACCTGGACTCCGTTATTTTTAAAAAAGTGGAAGGGTATTTAGGTAAAGGCGATATCAGGGGGGTTTATCATTACCTGTATACCGCCGTGGAAAGTATCCTACCGGTCCAGTACCGGGTAAAGGCCGCGGTCGAAGAGGGAAAATTCCCCGCTGTCGCGGACCTCTGGATGTTGAATCAAACTTACTCCGAAACCCTCCTCTTCGGTCAATATGTGGCGCAAATTTTTTATGAGATCAAATGAAGGTTTTTAGAGTTTTTTTCGGCCTCGAGTTAAATCGATTCCTGTGTAAACGGAACATCATCATATTCCTTTTGTTTCTAACAATCTCTTGCTATTTTCTCCAGGAAGGTATCAACCGGCAGCAACTGGTGGAAAAGAATAAGCAAACCTTCATTGAATTCGAAAAGTTGAAGGTGAAACAGTACATGTTGTATACGCAGTACGGCTCCTATGGAGTTCGGTTGATGTTCCTGCCGTCCACGCTCAGTATCTTCTTCAATAACTCCGGCCATTTCTCAAATTTGATCTCAAATATCGATTCAGGGGAACGATTAAACATCTACAACCCCTTTAAGGGCAAAACACTGTTCACAGAGAAAAGCGGTGTATTAATGGACTTCTCAGGGTTTATCCTACTGCTGGGAAGTCTATTTGCCCTTTATTTCGGTTATGAGGCCCTGCGTCATAAAAAATACCTGGAATTTCTTTCCGGTTTTCCTCATACCCATTACCGGGAAGTGTTTTTCCCCATTATCGGGGCCCGGGTTGCCGTACTCCTGCTGCTCCTGGTAATCACTGCAGGGTGCGCCTGGGGGCTGTTGAAATTGAATTGTGTGACATTATCCGGGACCGATTACCGGGACCTGCTGACTTATTTGGGGGTGCTTTTTTTAACCCTCCTGTTCTTTTTTTCCCTGGGAACGGCGGTCGGCCGCATAAAAACCAAATCCGCTGCCATTATAACCATGATCGGCCTGTTTTTCCTGTTTATTTTTATTATCCCCTGGACCATCGACAAAATCATTTCCGGGAAAGCGGCCGGCATGACCGACAGCTATTACCTGGAATTGGAAAAATTGAAAATCATTATGGATTTTGAAAAAAGGGCATATGAAGAGATAGGGATTTTCCGGAGCGGCAAAAAAGCCCCCCCCCCTGTAACCGGCCTGGTGGAGAGCTATTGGAAAGAGGACTTTAAAAAAATCGAGGGATTAGAACTAAAACTGGAAAATGAAATGAAGGACAATATCAGGAGTTATCAAGTCCTGTCCATGTTCTTTCCTTCCACTTTTTACCTATCGGTGGGTAATGAGATCAGCAGTCGGGGGTATGACAACTTTTTAGCATTCTATCGCTGCGCCCGGGACCTCAAAGACCGGTTTGTGCGGTTTTATTTCGATAAAAAATTCTACACCGACCATACCGACATCGAATCCTTTGTGAAGGACGAGGAAAATCTTTTTCATGCCCGCAGCCGTCTGCCTGTAACTTTCGCTGGGGGAGTGCTGTTAACGATTCTCTACACCATTGTGCTGCTTACGGCTTCCTGGCTGCTGCTTTTCAAAAAAATGAAAAAAACCATCGATTTACCTCCCCCTCCTCCACCTTCTCCACCTTCCTTTGAACCGGAAAAGGGAAAAACCTATTTTATCCTATGCGAAAACACCCCAACCATGGACCGCCTGTTTTGTTTTTATGAATCCGGGCGGAATGCCGTGGGCATCGATCGCATAAGTACCGAAGAACTTGATTTGGGCATCCCGGCGGTGGAAATGGTAACGCATTTATGCCGGATCCGGGGCGTAGATGAGAAAAAAGCCTGGGGCAACCTGGCGGTGCTGGGCATACGGCAGGAGGATATCGCGAAAGTAAAGAGAAGGGCGAGCTCGCCGGAAATGCTGAAGAAGATATATACGGCCGTCAGCCTGGCGGGTGAAGTGGACGTGGTGGTGGTGAAGGATTTTGTTAAGGATGAAAGCCGGAAATTCGAGGAACAATTCCGGAGGTTATTATTTATCCTGCAGAAGAGGGGGAAAATCATCTTATACCTCGGGTCGGAGATGTTTGAAACACGCCTTAAAACCCTGTTCCAGGAAGAAGAATCCAATAACGCCATCGTTATCGATCTTATGTCTGTCAGTTTGAGGTAGCCGCAGCGGCATTAGCTTCCTTCCTTTAGATATTCATCAAACTTATTTTTAAAGAAGGGTTTGGTTTTGAAATAGAATTCCTGGAGTACCATCCTGCGAAAAAATGGAAAGATCAATAAATAATGGATAAATTCCCGGAGTTCCCTATCCTCGAATTCGTACTCCGATAACAGGCCCCTATACCGTTTCCAGTTTTTATTCATATGGATGATCTTACCCGGTTCTTCATCCTCGGGATCGGGTATACCGGGGGTTGACTCCTTTTTGATCTTCTCAAAGCTTTCGATTTTATCCTTGAAAATAATTTTAATTTTTTCTTTAAACTCCAGCAATACTTCCCGTGTTTCAGGGATTTCCAGCAGTTCCAGGAATTCATCGAAACAATCGTTTCCTATTTCCATCGGTGGACCCTACCTTATTCTTTATTTCCTTTTTCCTTCTTTAAAAAGTGCTCATCGATATAGGTCTTATACTGTTCTTTGCAGAGCAGGTATTCCGTCATCAGCGAATGTCTCATTATCGGAACCTCCAGTGATTCGATCAGCGGCAAAGTTTCCGGTGGGATATTGGGGAAAACCCCCTTCAGGCTTAATACTCTTTCTTCTTTTTCCGAAGTAGGGGGAGGGGCTAAAAACATTTCGCCTTCGCCGGTGAGCAGGTAATTCACATTCACGTTCAAATAAGTTATCAAGGAAAGCAATATATCCGGTTGGGGAAAGCGGGAGCCGTCTTCGTATTTATAGTATGAATTCTTTTTAACGCTAAGAATATCGCTTATTTGAGCGGGATCGAGATTTAACCCCTGGCGTACTCTTTTAAGCCTGAGCCCAAAATGTTCCAGGGGAAAATCATTCAATTTGAATTTTTTATTTGACATTTTGAATGAACTTTATATAATTATTAATATGAAACACAGTCAAAAATATGCGGGGCTTTGGCCTGTAATTGAGAAGATAGTCGGAACAGCAGGGTGGGCAATAGGGGCTCAGTCTATGACGCATAATAATCTCCTGGCATGTTTCATAAGGGATAATAATAACCGATATGGAAGATAATTTCAATGGGTAAAATAAAGAATAAGGAAAAAAATCATGGTCCGAAAGGAGGTAAGATGGAAAAACGAAAAACAGTACGTCGACTCGAATCTACTCAAAGCGTTGATGGAGAGACAAAGATATCCATATTAATCAGTTCGATTTATTATTTCCTGGATTTTGTTTATATTATGGCGGAGGGGGGATGTTTTCGATTGGTGGTTATGCATAACAAGCAATTACTCACCTATAGAACGTACAAAACATTAAAGGCCGCCAGGGCCGCTTTTACCAGGTTTTATGGCGCGAAAGCCTGGAAAGAGGGTCTCAAACCCAATTGGAGTGTTTTTTATCAACCTGCCGCTAAATGGTTGAATGAGCGGAAGGAGGTTATTGATAAAGGCATTCGTTAAGATTTTGGGCTTTTATTAAATGTTCTATTTCTTATCCGCTTTATTTTTGCGCTTCGCACTACTTTCTTCGGCCATATCGCTGTCGCTGGACAATTGTGCTTTCACCATTTCCGTAACCGAGCGGAAATCCACTTTTCCACTGCCCATTTTCGGGAGGTCCGGGATTACCAGGAACTGTTTCGGCATTTCGATGGGGGACAACCGTTTGGCCATGTCGGTCAGGGTTCTCTTTTCATCGATGGCTTGCGTCACGGTGGCCACAATTTTCGCGCCCTTCAAGAAATCGGGAACCTCAACCACGCAGCAGTCCACATCGGTGGGTAGAATCTCCGTCAGTACGCTCTCCACTTTAACCAGGGAAACCATTTCACCGCCGATTTTGACAAACCGTTTCAACCGGCCCCGGTGCCACAAAAAACCGTCTTCGTCGAACATTCCCATATCGCCGGTATCGTACCAGCCGTCTTTTATCCTCAAGGATGTTTCTTCCAGGTCATCGAAATAACCTTTCATAACCAGGTCGCCCTTCACCAGGATTTTGCCTTCTTTGCCGGCGGGCAGCGTTTCACCGGTATTTATATCGGCGATCTTGACCTTGACGCTGGGGAAGGGTTTGCCGATACTCCCCGGGCGGTTGTTTACGCCCATATTCAAAGAGATCACCGGGCTTGTTTCCGTACAGCCGTACCCTTCATAGACGGTAAGACCATGTTTTTTCAAGAATTCTTCCCGCAGCCAGTCAGGGGTTTTATCCGCGCCGGTGAAAGCAAGCCGGACCGTCTCGAAATCTCCCCGCCTGGATTTCCTCAAGTACCCCATGAAAAATACGGGTGTACCGACCATTAACGATACTTTTTCTTCTCTGACAACGTCTACCACCTTCTGGTACTCCAGGGGGTTGGCATAAGACACGGCCGTAATACCCCTCGTCATGGGAAGCCAGAAATTCACATTATGACCGAACACATGAAACAGGGGTAAATTGGCCAGCATAATATCTTTATCCATGATCTCCAGGACCTGGTAAACATCATTAATATTGGAGGTCAGGTTCTTGTGGGTCAACTGTACGGCTTTGGGGTCTTTTTCGCTGCCGCTGGTGAATAGGATCACGACGTTATCGTCCGGTTCGCCCTGGTGGACGGTTTTCATCAGTAAATTGGTGGGTAATTTGGTTTTTAAAGCGGCCTGGAGTTTGTCTTTGATAGTGACTTTTTCCATAATGTCTTCGATAAAGACCATGCCAGAGACCAGGCGGCAGCCGATTTTTTCCAGCAGCGCCCGCGAGGTGATAATGGTTTTGAAACCGCACTTATTCTGGGCATATTCGCAATTGGAAGCGGCGCCGGTGGAATAATTGATCATCACAGGGACTCTGCCGGCCATTACGATGCCCAGTATGCTGAGCATGGACCCCGCGGAATTGGGAATCATAACCCCGATAAAGCCGTCCTTATAGGTTTTGAATTTGTTCGCCAATATTATCGACGCAATTAAAGCCTTGGAATAGGTAATCCGTTTTTCCGTGGTACGGTCGATAATAGCAAGCTTTTTACCGTTTTTTTTTGCTCTTCTAATGAATTCTTGGTGAAGCAACATTGTTTGACCTCCGAAAAAAAAATTTTGAAGAGTATAACTATACCATAAAAATATTTTTATTGTAAGAGGGGGGCCCAAATAAAAACATTTTTCTGAGTGTCCCTTAAATTAAAGCTGAACACGATTCAAAGCAGGAATCTCGTGGTTTTTCGCCAGGTGCGGCGGCGCGGCGGCGCGGCGGCGCGGGGGCGCGGGGGCACGGGGGCACGGCGGCGCACTGGCGGGCTGTGGTTTGGGTTATTTCATCCTCAATGGGATTTCGGGACCATTTTTTTTATTTCAACGGATGAAAGACCGGTATATTTCGCTATGGTTTCTATAGGCTGCCCATCGTCCAACATCCTGGCGGCCATTTCCTTTGCTTTCTTGACAAGTCCTACTGCCATTCCTTTTGCAAGTCCTCTTTTCGTGGCATTTCTTACCATGTCTCTATCCCAACTCGCGACATATTCCATTTTATGTTCCTCCTCTGCTTCTTTCATGACTTCTTTTATTTGTTCCTTATAATCCTCCGGCAAACGGATGACCCAATCGAAAAATTTCATCATGAGATGGGTGGTTTCTTTCGAGTATCCGTGCGCATAACACTGCCTTATTAATTCCCTGGTAACTTCAAATTTCCTGGCGTTATCCGAGCTTTTTACTTCATGACTTTTCAATTGTGCATTTATCACCATAACCATCGGGTTCCTCGATGCCTCAAGTTTCTTCCGCAGTTCCGGATTTGTCCGGTAATCGAGTATCTTTATTATAGGGATTTTCATCCGCAGTTCGAATCCAAATAGACTGAACAGGTACTCATCCGGTCTGTAGTTCTCGTTATCATCCGTTAATAAGGCAAGACTGATTACGGGGACTTTGGCATTTTTCTCTTTATTAAAAGCCAGGTAATAGTAAATGAACATTCTTTCCATAAAATCCGGCCGGGGTTGGCTTTGAACCTCGATATGGATAACAAGGCAAATGTATTTGATAGTGCCGTCTTTCAAATGTACCTTTGCCAATACGTCCGCAATGCGATCGCCTATGCTGCCGTTCGGGTCGATCTCGTTTAATTCTTTATCCAGAAAGGTGATTCCCTTTGAGAAATCGATGGCCAGGTAAATATCGAAAAAGAAGAATTCCAGGAAATCCCGGAAGAGTAGTTTGATAATCGTTTTCCAGGCAGGATCATATTTACTTCTTCTGGCTGTTTCTTTACCGGGAGTCTCTAGTTTTCTCTTAGGCATTATACTCACACTTCCAGGTGAATAATACCAGAAAAACGAGTTAATTTCAATTGGGAAGAAAAAATTGGTCTGTCCCGTTCTTTTCCAACACCCCAACCACGGGATAACGGATAACGGGTAACCGACATAACTTTTTATCTTGAATTCTTCCAGCTCCTGTTATATCATTAATACTATGAAAAAAAATAATCTTTCTACCAGGGGTCAAAAATGAGCGAAGCATTGAACTATATCAAAAATTCAGTCTCGGTGGGACAACCCATTATCCAGATCATCTCCTACGAAGAAAAACGGGTCGAAAGCCACTTGAAAACAATGGCCGAACAGTTGAACCGCCCCAATTTGATCTACTGGGACATCAATAACGGCCTCACCAGGGACAACCAGGCCGTCCAGGATACCAGGGAACCTATCAAAGCACTGGACTACGTCCTGAAAGCAAACCTCCCCGGATTCTTCATTTTCAGGGATATCACCCCTTTTATCAAGAACTCCCCGGAAATCGTACGAAAATTCAGGGACGCCTACCGGAAATTTAAAAATACCAAAAGTACTATCTTTCTCATTTCACCGGATGAATATTTCCCGGATGAACTGAAAAAAGAAATCGACATCGTTCATTTCGGGCTGCCGGTATACGATGAGCTTAAAGACCTGTTCGACCGCTTTCTCTTTTCCATGCAAAAGTCCGGCCGCATCGTGGACTTATCCGAAGACGAAAAGAAAAATTTCATCATCGGCGTCCAGGGCCTGACCCTGGATGAAGCCTATAAAGCTTTCATGAAAGCGTTTCAAAATCAAAAGAGAATCGATGTTTCCCTGCTGGAATTTATTCACCTGGAGAAAAAACAGTTGATTATGAAAGAAAGCGTGCTGGAATTTTATCCGCAGCGCTTTACCATCGATGACCTGGGCGGGCTGGACAGCCTGAAAGATTGGCTTAGAAAACGGCAGAAGGCGTTCTCCAAAGAGGCCAAAGCCTACGGCCTGGAACGCCCCAGGGGGTTCCTGGCCATGGGCATATCCGGCTGCGGGAAAAGTCTTTCGGCTAAAATCACCGCTTCGTTATGGAACCTGCCGCTCTTCCGCCTGGATATGAACCTGGTCTATTCGGGCATGGCCGGCTCGCCGGAACTGGTGTTCTCCCGCGCCCTGAAAACCATGGACTCGGTGGCCCCGGCAATATTATGGATCGATGAAATCGAAAGCGGCATCAGCGATAAACACGGCGAAGGCGCCTCTTCCCGCATCCTGGGTTACTTTCTAACCTGGATGCAGGAACATACGTCGGAACTGTTCGTTACCGCCACGGCCAACCGCATCGACCTGCTGCCGGCCGAACTGATGCGCCGGGGACGTTTCGACCAGATATTCTTTATCGATCTCCCTACCCGCGCCGAACGGGAAGAAATTTTCTCCATTCACCTGGTCAATAAAGGAAATGATACGTCCTTCTTCAATGTCCCGCAACTGGCGCAAATTACCAAAGGTTGGTCCGGCAGCGAAATCGAACAGGTGATTATCTCTGCCATGTACGAAGCCTTTAACCAGGACCGCAAACTGGCGGAAGACGATCTCTTCATGATGTTCGGGTCTTCGGTGCCCCTGTCTACCACGATGGAAGAACAGATCAAACACATCCGCAGTTGGGCCCACGACCGCGCCGTCAGGGCGTCCAAAGACAAGGAATATTGATAAAATACCATTATGAAATATATGAAAATATTTTTTTTGATTTGTTTATTTATTATCGCCTTCAATTTGCCGGGTGACGCGGGTGACGTGGGCGACGCGGGCGACGCCGTGAACCTGGGCGCTAAATATGAAGCTTATACCGCCATCAATTACTATTTAAACCTCTTTGATTTTGAAAAAGCGGAAGCCCTGGTGGACGACTACCTGGCTAAAAACCCGGATGACCCTTTTATCCTGTCGGAAAAAGCGTACCTGCTGAAAGATATCAAAAATGAACACGGGGAAGCCGCGGCGGCGCTAAAAAGAGTTAAAGCCATTTACCCCGATTATTACTATGCCAATTATCTCCTGGCCTCGCTCCTGTTTTTATACCGCGATGCGGATAAAATCCCCGGCCTGGAAAAACCGGCGTCCCCCGTGGATGAAGCGCTTAAATACCTGGAAATATCGATAAAAAACAACGGCCAATTCTTCGACAGCCTGTTTTTGATGGGTGCTATTTTAAGCGACAAAGGGAAACCCAACGAGTCCAATGAATACCTGGAGAAGTCCCTCAGGGTCCGACAGACGCCGGAACCCTACTTTTACATGGCCAATAATTACAGGCAATTAAAAGACGTCGAAAATGAAATCCGCGCCTATAAAAAAATATTGACTTACAGTCCCTATGATCCCAGGGCGTTGTCTGAAATCTCAAATTATCTTTTAAGACGCGGCGATTTGAAAAACGCCTCCGGTTACCTTGAACGGTTATTTTTAAAATACCCCGACGATAAAAGCATTTCCACCGAATACCTCCAGGTGCTTTTCGGCGCCAGGGAAGTGGAGAAGTTCCTGGAGGTTTCAGATACCGTCGATATTTCCGGTTCCCCCTTGCTGGTATTTGCCAGGGCTTTTTTCCTGGGAGAAAAGGAACGCTATACCGAGGCGCTCCAACTGCTGAACGGATTAAAGGAAAAGGATGTCAAAACCAACCTATTACTGGCGGATATCTACAAACGAAAAAAGGACTATTTCGACGCTTACCGGACATTGCAGGGCATCGCCGATAAGGACAAGGATTTCCTGTTTTACTCGCTGGATATGGAAGTGTTATCGCTGCTGGATATGAATCGACAGATACTGAATGTGTTTGAGCAAATAAAAAACAACAAAGTGGTCGCGGCTGAACTTTCTTTAAGCGATTATTACAACGTCATTTTTGCCTACAGCAATTTATACCGTGTAGAATCCCTGCCGGAATTGCTGCAGTGGATAAAAACAACCGTAAAAATGCCGGAAGAAACGGCAGCGGTGGATGAATTGGCCCGGGCAGTGGATGCTTTGTTAAAAGGGAAGACGGCTATAACCGAAGGGGAGCGCTTTAAATTCGACAATAACAATTATTTGATGGTCAATCTCTACAATCACGGGGAAAAATATGACAACGCGGCGGCGTTATTAAAGGAAATGATAAAAAAAGAGAAAAGCCCGGCGCCTTACCTGGAATTGGGCCAGGTCTATATCCTACAAAAGAAAACAACCGCCGCGGAAACGCTTATAAAGGAAATGAGGCGACTGTTCCCCTCCGACGTAGATGTAAAAAATCTTTATGCATATTTCCTGGCGCTGGAGAACAAGGAACTGGAAAAGGCCCTGCAATTATCAAAGGAGACCCTGGCGGCGGATGGCGAAAGCGCCGCTTATCTGGATACTTGCGGTTATATTCTTTTTAAAATGGGACGCGCCGGGGAAGCCCTTGGGTTCCTGGAAAAGGCTTACCGGAAAAACCCTTTTGAACCGGATATCATGGAACACCTGGCGGATTGTTATCGTTTGCAAAAGGACGC
>Ga0315276_10004530_pt1 | contig 12754 bp, 8 predicted proteins | sample YL17G05_0_MG_FD_204542 | JGI IMG/M metagenome (GOLD analysis project Ga0315276, IMG submission 204542) | Sediment microbial communities from Yellowstone Lake, YNP, Wyoming, USA - YL17G05_0 | ecosystem: Environmental > Aquatic > Freshwater > Lake > Sediment | place: USA: Wyoming | collected... | reverse complement strand
CCCTGATACCAAGATGCCGCATTCTGCCGGCCTTGCCAATCTTAATGTTCTGGTAGTCAGGGTTGCTGAGCTGGCCGATTGTGGCCCTGCATTCTTTGCGAAGCAGCCGCATTTCACCGCTCGGCAGTTGGATGGTAACCCAATCTCCTTCTTTCGCCACAATTTTTGCGGAACTGCCGGCAGTTCTGACCAACTTTCCGCCCTCGCCTGCGGTCATTTCAACATTGTGAATCTCAAGGCCGGCGGGAATTGCCGTCATTGGCATCGCATTGCCGATCTTAGGCTCACATTCAGAACCGCTTTCCACGCGGATTCCAACCTTTATACCCAGAGGGGCCAATATATATCTTTTTTCACCATCAGCATAGTGCAGCAGCGATATAAAACAGTTTCTGTTAGGGTCGTATTCAATCGAAGCCACTTTTGCGGGAACACCGTCTTTATCACGTTTGAAATCGATGAGACGGTACATTTTTCTTGCCCCGCCGCCACGGAATCGTGTGGTAGTGACACCACTATGATTCCTGCCGCCGCTTTTCTTAATCCGTCTGCAAAGCGACCTGTCAGGAGCAGATGTCGTCAACTCGGCGTAATCATTTACTGAGCAGTTTCGACGTCCCGCGGTTATTGGTTTATAAATTCGAATACCCATAATCTACCTCACATTGGTAATTGGAATCTGATAATTACCAATCATCATTAGAACAAATCTATGTGATAGTCCGGCTCCAGAACCACAACGGCCTTTTTCCAACTTGCTGTCATGCCAAAATTTGATCCCTTGCGGCGGTTTTTGCCTTTGCGATTAGCCGATCTAACCTTGCTTACCTTAACACTATATATTTTTTCAACGGCTTGTTTTATCTGGGTCTTATTTGCCTTTTTGTTTACCTCAAAGGAGTATGCGCCTTTTACATTAGCAAAGTGCATTCCCTGTTCTGTAACCAAAGGCCGAATTATTATACTGCGGTCGTCAAGCATTTGCCGTTAATTCTCACTCTTCTGGTTTTTCTTCAAGAGGGACAAGAAGGCCTCTTTAGTAAACAATATCTTGCGGTGATTACAGATATCACCGGCGTTTAATTCAGCCACCGGCATAACAATTACCTTTGGGATGTTCCTGGCTGATTTATAAAGGTTCTCATCGTAGTTGCCAATCGTTACCAGGCAACTGCGTTCAATTTTCAAATTTCCCAGGACAGTTGCAAACTCCCTCGTGCGAGGCTTCGCAAATTTCAACTCATCGACAACCACAACATTATTATGCAAAATCTTCGCCAGAATTGCCGAGTCTCTGGCCAATATTCTCTGCTTCTTGGGCATACGTTTGCTGAAATCTCTGGCAACCTTGGCAAAAGTGACGCCGCCGCCTACGCGTTTGCCAGTTCGTACAGTTCCAGCCCGGGCGTTACCCGTACCTTTTTGCTTATAAATCTTTCTTGTCGAGCCTTCGACCATCCCCCTGCTTTTTGTCGCCGCCGTTCCAACTCGCTTGTTGGCGTGGTACATAACTATTGCCTGCTTAAGCAACGGATATCTAATCGAGCCGCCGAGAAGCGCCTCGTCGACTTTCAAGACGTCGATCTCCTGGCCATCCTTGTTGTAAACAGACAAATTAATCATTTCTAACTTCCATTCTCCGAAATATCAGGCCTTTTTGGCGCTGCGAATTATAACGTACCCGCCGCAAGCACCTGGTATAGAACCTTTGATAACTAACAAATTATTCTCTTCATCTATCGCCACCAATCTGTGGTTTTTTTCAGTCGCTCTGTGGTCGCCCAGATGTCCCGCCATTTTCTTGCCTTTTTTGAGGTTTCCGCCGTGACCGCGGTCGCTGCCCCAACTTGAGATTGAGCCGGGAGCCCTGTGTCTTCGTTCTGTACCGTGCGAGGCGGGGAAGCCGTGGAAATCCCATCGTTTCATTACCCCGGCATAACCTTTGCCCTTGCTTGTCCCCACGATATCAACGAATTTATCTTTTCCGAAAACCGAAACCGTAAGAGAATCACCAATTTTACATTCCGGTTCGATATCATTCGGCAGGCGCATTTCTTTGACGAATTTCTTTGGTACTGAGTTTGCTTTCTGGGTATGTCCGACTTGTGGTTTTTTTCTGCGAGACGGTTTTACATCGTTATATCCTAATTGGATGGCGTTGTAACCGTCGGTACTAACTGTCTTGACCTGCATAACGATGCAAGGGCCGACTTGTATGACTGTAACAGGCAGCAGTTTGTCTGTCTCGTCATACATCTGAGTCATTCCAGTTTTCTTGCCCAGCAACATTGCCATTATCTAATACCTCGTATATCAGGCTTTAATCTTTACAAAAACACCGGCCGGTACCACCAAACGGTTCAATACCTCAACCGTTCGTGCGTTGGCTTCGTAAATATCTATCAGTCGTTTGTGAGTCCTCAACTCAAACTGTTCACGCGATTTTTTGTCGACGTGGGGACTTCGCAAAACAGTGTATCTTTCAATCCGTGTAGGCAGTGGAACCGGGCCGCTGACACGGGCATTGGTTCTTCTGGCGTGCTCCACTATCTCTTTAGCAGATACGTCAAGAGCCCTGTAGTCATAGGCTTCCATTTTAATTCTTATCTTTTCAGTTTCGGTGGCCACTCTTCTTTTTCCTGTTTATCCTGTCTATTAACCTCAAAACTACGGGTAAAACTCCAAATTGTACATACTTACAAATAAAACGCAAAACAATTATTTTTTAAATATAGCGTTATTATTCACCAAAATACATCTTGGTTTGACTTTGGCAGGAAAGGCTTTTCTTATTAGACTGTTCTTGACCTACCGGCGGCTGAAAATACAACGCCCAGCCAATAAATCGCCTTCCTTAAAAGATTTTCGGGTTCGGGCTTATTCGGCCTGCCAAAAGCTACTTAGTGGCTTTGACAACCCTTTAAAAAAGTACTCAACAACCATCCCTGACTACAATATCTCAGACATGTTACAGCCCAACTCGTAAACGCAAAACCAATACTTGGTCATGCTCGCTACGGCTGAAAGATTGTGATAATACTATACAAATCTACCCTTATCAAATAAAATATTTAAAATTTTTGCCACAAAATGCAAAAATTTTAGGCAGTTTTTCACACAATAACCAGCTTGGCTATTTGCTCCGGCACTCTTTCGTAGCTTAATGGCTCCATAGTGAAACTACCTCGGCCGGCCGTGGCACTTCTAATTTCGCTGGAGTATCCAAACATCTCAGACAAAGGCACCCTCGCATCAACTATCCGCATTTTCCCGTGTATCTGACAATCCGTAATTAAGCCCCTTTTTCCGAGTATATTGCCCTGTACTGCCCCAAAATTAGCTTCCGGCACTTCTACTTGAAGCCGCATTATCGGCTCAAGCAGTACCGGCCCTGCTGCTCTGGAGGCCTTTTCCACCGCAAGTCTGGCAGCCTGCTCAAAAGCCAAATCAGAAGAATCTACCGGATGGAATGAGCCGTCAATCAGCGCAACTTTAACTCCCACAACAGGAAAACCTGCCAATACGCCGCTGCCCATAGCCTCCCTTACCCCACGTTCTACTGCCGGGATATATTCTCTCGGAACAGAATTGGAAATCACCTGGCTCTCAAATTCAATATCGTGACTAAAATGGCCGTCCTCTGTCAATAACGGCTCAATCACCAAAACCACATGTCCATACTGGCCATGACCACCTGTTTGACGCACAAACTTAGCCTCTGCTTCGGATTTCCTGGTAATGGCTTCCTTGTAGGCAACCTTTGGCCTGCCGACCCTGATATGAACGCCTTTTTCCTTTTCCAGTTTATGCTGGAGTATTTCCAGATGCAACTCGCCCATTCCGCTTATGATTGTCTGGCCTGTTTCGCGATCTGTTCTACACTCGAAAGTCGGGTCTTCACGTTTCAAACTCGCCAGGGCCTCTGATAGCTTAGCCGCTTCTGTGCCGGCCTTTGGCTCTATTGACATACTAATAACCGTGTCAGGAAACGTAATGGTTGGTAAAGAAACAGGATGTTTGGGGTCGCAGAGCGTATCGCCGGTAAGCGTTTCTTTTAAACCTACAACTGCGATAATGTCACCAGCAGATGCTGACGCCAAAATTTTTCGCTCGCCGGCATGCATCTCGAATATTCTGGTAATGTTCTCTTTGGTGTCACGATTTACATTTAAAACCCTGGTGCCGGATTTTAAGTGACCTTGATAAATTCTCAAAAAGTTCAAGTCGCCGTGTGAATCGGCGGTAATCTTGAATGCAAGAGCAACAAAACTGGCATTTTTGTCGCATTTAATCAATACTTCTTCGCTTTTATCTTTATCCTTGCCGGTTATTTTGTGCAAAACTATATCAGGCCTGTCCAGCGGAGAAGGCAAATACGCCACAACACCATCGAGCAGCCTTTGCACACCAATATACTTCAGGGCTGAGCCGACAAATACAGGATTAAGTTTGTTGGCTAAAGTTCCTTTTCTAATCGCCCTATTAATCAGATCAACATCGATTGGCTGATCATGAACATAAGCATCCATCAGCTCTTCATCGTGCTCAGCTGCCTGCTCAATCATGTGTTTTCTGTGTTTTTCCACGGTTTTTAGAAATTCGTGAGGAATTTCAGTTTCTTCGAATGTCGCCCCCAGCGCATCGGTCTTGTAGAAAATCGCCTGCATCGTTATAAGGTCTATTATTCCCCGGAAAGAATCTTCTGCTCCGATAGGCAGTTGCAGACAAATAGGATTGGCAACGAGTTTTTCATGGATGCTTTTGATGGTCATCTCGAAGTCGGCGCCGACTTTGTCCATCTTGTTCACGAAGCAAAGACAAGGCAGATTGTATTTTTGTCCCTGTCTCCAAACAGTCTCACTCTGGGCCTGCACACCCTCACTGCCGTCAAATACGGTCACGGCGCCATCGAGAACGCGCAGAGACCTTTCGACTTCAGCGGTAAAGTCAATATGCCCCGGCGTGTCGATAAGATTAATCTCGTAATCTTTCCAGGGACATTTCGTTGCGGCGCTGGTTATAGTAATCCCCCTTTTTTGCTCCTCCTCCATAAAATCCATAACCGCGGTGCCGTTATGGACTTCACCCATCTTATAAGTTTTACCCGTGTAAAAGAGTACTCGCTCGGACACCGTCGTTTTGCCGGCATCGATATGAGCCATTATTCCGATATTGCGTATTCGTTTCAACTTGTTCATTATTTTATCGCCGAACTAAAAAAGAATAAAAAAATAGCGGACAAATAAATACACCCTGTCCGCTACCGGTTATACTCGGTTGATACTACCAGGCGAAGTGAGCAAATGCTTTGTTGGCCTCAGCCATTTTGTGGACGTTCTCTCGAGTAGTCATTGCGCCGCCTTGTCCCTTATAAGCATCCATCAATTCAGCGGATAGCCGCTCACAAAAGGCGGAACCTTTTTTGCCTCTGGCCGATTGGATTATCCACCGGAACGCGAGCGATTGCTGACGCTTGGGTCTTACCTGCATCGGTATCTGATAGCTGGCCCCGCCGACACGTTTGCTGCGAACTTCAAGTAACGGCTTTACATTATTAATGGCCGTCTCGAACACATCCAGTTCGTTTTTCTGGCCTTCTGCCCCCTCGGCTGAGTTACCGGCGACCAGCGGTGAGCGGTGAATTATATCCATAGCATCATAAAAGACCCCCTGTGCGACGCTTTTCTTGCCGCCCCACATCAGGGAGTTGATAAACTTTGATACTAATTTGCTATTGTACCTCGCGTCCGGTTTTAACTGTTCGCCAGAAGCTGTAAGATTTTTCGCCATAATTTTTCTCTTTCATCGCCGAGATTGCAGAGATTTTTGATTTCAAATCTCTGTATCGTTCTTTTCGGTTATCCTTTTTATTTTGGTTCTTTTGCTCCGTACTTACTTCTACCCTGTTTGCGCCCGGTTACGCCGGCACAGTCAAGCACGCCGCGAACAATATGATATCGAACGCCCGGCAAATCCCTGACTCGGCCTCCGCGTATTACAACGGTACTGTGCTCCTGGAGGTTGTGGTCAACACCAGGTATATAAGCTGTAACTTCCTTGCCGTTGGTCAGTCGGACACGAGCGATTTTTCGCAAAGCGGAGTTAGGTTTTTTGGGCGTTTGAGTTCTAACAATCAGACACACGCCTCTTTTCTGAGGGTTTCCGCTGATTTCTGATACCCTTTTTCCGCTCTTCGACCTTGATCTCGCACCTCTGACTAATTGATTAATAGTAGGCATAATTCACTTTCGTTTTAATTTTTCATATGAAGCTGGGTCAATTATTAATTAATTCCCAGCGCTTCTTTAATAGCGGCCTCTGCCTTGGCCTCGGTATCTTCAATTTCTCTAATATCTGCAAACTCTTTCGGCAACGGAGCTGCAACAAGATGTTTGACCCTAATATCAAGATGCGGTTTGAAAGCCGTGCCGGCCGGTATCAAATGGCCGAGTATAACGTTTTCCTTTAAGCCAAGAAGGTTGTCCATCTTAGCAGATAGCGCAGCGGCAGTCAAGACTTTAGTGGTTTCCTGGAAACTGGCTGCCGCGATGAAGCTTTCGGACTGCAGCGATGCTTTTGTTATTCCCAAAAGCAATGTCGTGGCAGTTGCGGGTTTTGGCCTTTTCCCTTTTGCGGCCGTACCGCCGATAGATTCAATTCTTCCGTTTATCGAAGCAAGTTCATCATTGCTGACAATCTGGCCTTCCTTCAAATCAGTGGCATCTCCGGGGCTGGCTATCTTGACACTCTTAGCTAATCTCTCATTCTCTCTTCGGAACTGGAACTTGTCAGCGACCTCGCTCGGCAGGAACGAACTATCACCAACAGATTCGATCTCGACTTTACGCATCATTTGAGAGCAGATAATCTCAATGTGTTTGTCGTTGATATTTACGTTTTGTGAACGATAAACATTTTGAATCTCTGCGATTAAATATCTCTGTAACGCTTCTTCACCTTTAATTCGCAGAATATCGTGCGGAACCAGCGGCCCATCCGTCAGGGAGTCGCCTGCTTCTGCCATATCTCCGGTGTGAACGTTCAGATGTCTGTCGCGAGGGACGTGGTGTTCCTTCTCCATTCCGGATTCGGAGCGAATTATAACCGTCATTTTGCCCTTGCGTTTATCGCTTCGCAGTTCGACCCTGCCTGATATCTCAGACATTGCAGCGGGGTCTTTGGGTTTGCGGGCTTCGAATACTTCGGTAACTCTTGGCAGACCGCCTGTAATATCCTGGGTACCTGTGGTCGCTCTGGATTGATGAGCAAGCAATTGACCTGCCTGAACCTGCTGGCCCTCGATAACCTCTATCCTGGCCCCGGCAGGCAAATAGTGAACATCAAGTATTTTGCCGTCAGCGTCCTCTATGATAATTTGTGGGTGCGTATCACCCTTATGCTCGATTACCACAGGCCTGCTGCCGAGCTGACCTTTTCGCTCTTCTTCGAGCCGAATTGTTTCGCCTTCTATAACATCTACAAACGCGATTTGTCCCGATACTTCAGCCAGAATCGGTGTGCGGTGCGGGTCCCACGCGAATAGCAGTTTACCAGCAGAGCAAGGATGCCCATCCTCTACATGCATAAGTGCACCGTAAGGCACTTTGTATTTTTCAAGCTCTCGGCCCTTTTCGTCCAATAGGGCAAGCTCGCCACTGCGTTTAAGAACAACTCCTTTAGACCTGGCCGGTTTTTTCTCTTTGGGCTTTGCCTCAGCAATAGCCGCTTTGTCTTTCGAGAGGAAAGAACGAGAAGATTCCCCCGGGTCCTCAACAACACCTAAATTTCTGAACTCGACTTTTCCATCGAGGCCGGCTTTCTGGCCGCTTTCAAGTATGGCCCTCGCGGCAATACCGCCGGTATGGAATGTACGCAGTGTCAATTGTGTGCCGGGTTCCCCGATTGATTGTGCAGCAATAATACCAACCGCCGAACCGTCTTCGACAAGATGGCCCGTGCTCATGTCCCAGCCGTAACACTTCGCGCAGATACCAAACGTGCTGTCGCAGGTTAGAGGACTTCTGACTCTGATAGCATCGAGCCCCAAAGCCTCTATTTTCGCTGCCGCCTTAGGAGTGATAACTTCGTTCTCGCGAACAATCATTTCATCGGTAATCGGGTTGCGGACATTGTCTCTGGCGGTTCTGCCGACAACGAGTTGAGAAAGCGGCATATCAAGCTGCTCGCCTCTGTTGATTACACTTTTGGTAATTCCCTGTAAGGTTCCGCAATCACGCTCGGTGACAATTACAGTTTGTGATACATCTATTAGCTTACGGGTAAGATAGCCGGAATTGGCAGTCTTCAATGCGGTATCAGCCAGGCCTTTACGAGCTCCGTGCGTGGAGCTAAAGTACTCAAGAACAGTCAAGCCCTCGCGGAAGTTCGACTTAATTGGAGTCTCGATAATATCTCCGCTCGGATTGGCCATTAATGCTCGCATACCCGCAAGCTGCTGAATCTGGTCGACACTGCCTCTTGCGCCGGAACTGCTCATTATGAATATCGGGTTTAGATACGGAGTGCCATCATCCTTCTTGTCTTCCTTAAGGGCACGCATCATCTCGCCGGTAACCGCCACACGAGCATGTGTCCATGCGTCAATAACCTGGTTATATCTTTCCCCCTCAGTCAGAACACCATTGTTGTAATTGGCAAGAATTTTGCCGACCTTTTTTTCCGTCTCGTCGATAATCTCCTGCTTTTTCACCGGTATTTTCAAGTCCGTAATTCCAAAGCTTAATCCGGCAAGTGTGGCATGTTTGAAACCTAAATCTTTGATTTTATCAAGCAAATCTACCGTGTTCGCGCTTCCGGCCAGTTCGAAACAGTCACTGATCACCTTGCTCAATTTCCCCTGGCCCATCGTTACATTGTAAAACGGCATCCCTTCGGGAAGCATATCGTTGAATATACACCTGCCGACTGTTGTCTGAACTATTTGGTAGGCTCTATCTTTGAGATTAACAGAATATTCTTCCTCTGCGGACTTGACCGGTTTGTTGACCTTAACCTTGATAATCGCGTGCAAGCTGATTTTGCCCATTTGATAGGCCAGTATAGCCTCAAAAGTGTCTTTGAATGCCATCCCTTCGCCTTTTTCGTTAGAGCAGATAGAGGTCAGATAATAGTTCCCCATAACCATATCCTGGGAAGGGCCAACCATTGGCGAGCCATTGGCCGGCGAGAAGATGTTGCTCGTAGGCATCATCAAGGTATGAGCTTCTGCTTGAGCTTCAATACTTAGTGGCAAATGCACCGCCATCTGATCGCCGTCGAAGTCGGCATTGAAGCCCCTGCAGGCCAGCGGATGAAGCATAATAGCGTTGCCTTCCACAAGAATCGGCTCAAAGGCCTGAACACCCATTCGATGAAGGGTAGGAGCACGGTTGAGCAGCACGGGATGCTGATGAATGGCTTCCTCGAGAATATCCCAAACCTGTTCGTCACGACGCTCAATTATTCTCTTGGCCGATTTTATCGTATCGGCGAGACCGTGCTGCTTCAGCTTCCTGATAATAAAGGGCTGATATAGTTCCAGAGCTATTTTCTTCGGCAGGCCACACTGATAAAGCTTTAGATTAGGCCCAACTACGATAACCGAACGAGCGGAATAGTCCACACGTTTGCCGAGCAGATTCTCGCGGAATCGACCCTGCTTACCCTTAATCATATCGGTCAGGCTCTTCAGCGGCCGACTATTACTGCCGAGGACAGGTCTGCGGCATCTGCCGTTATCCATCAGCGAATCTACCGCCTGCTGCAGCATTCTTTTTTCATTACGGATAATAACTTCAGGTGCATTGAGGTCTATAAGTTTTTTCAATCGGTTGTTACGATTGATGATTCGCCTGTAAAGGTCGTTGAGGTCGCTTGTTGCGAAATTACCGCTTTCAAGAAGAACCAAAGGACGCAAGTCCGGCGGAATAACGGGGACAACCTCCATTACCATCCATTCAGCTTTATTACTGCTGCTTCTGATTGCGTTAACTACCTTGAGACGTTTCGTAAGGTCTTTGATTTTCTGATTGCTGTTGGTCTTGATTACGGCGGTTTTTAAGTCATTGCTCAACGCATCCAGGTCGAGCTTTGCCAACATGGCCTTAATGGCTTCAGCGCCCATTGATGCCTTAAACGCGTTGCCGTATTTGTTCATTGCCTCACGATATTCTTCTTCGCTAAGCAGTTGGCCCTGCTTCAATGGGCTTTGGCCGACGTCGGTAACAACGTAGTCCTGGAAGTAGATTATTTTTTCCAGGTCTGACCCTTTCATCGCCAGCAGAGTGCTAAGATGATTTGGCACTGCCTTGAAAAACCATATATGCACCACCGGCGCCGCAAGATTGATATGGCCCATTCGCTTGCGCCGCACCCGGCTGTGCGTAACTTTGACGCCGCAGCGGTCGCAAATTATCCCTTTGAACTTGGTGCCTTTATATTTACCGCAGGCACATTCCCAATCCCGTTCAGGTCCGAAGATGCGCTCGCAGAATAAACCATCTTTCTCCGGACGATATGTCCGGTAGTTGATAGTCTCAGGCTTGCGTACCTCGCCGAAAGACCAGCTGCGAATATCATTAGGCCCGGCCAGCGAAATTTTCACTGAGCCGTAATCATTAATGCGATCGTATATATCTCCCAACATTAAAGCTTACTCCTATTATCGTTATAGAGCGGTGCTTCCGAGACGTTTCTTTTCAAGCTGAATATTTAATCCCAGACCTCTGATTTCATTGCACAACACATCGAAGGAAAGCGGAGTGCCCGCTTCGAGTTTGTTTTGTCCTTTGACGGTTGATTCATATATTTTTGTTCGACCTTCAACATCATCGCTTTTAACCGTTAGCATCTCTTGCAGGGTAAAAGCGGCCCCGTAGCCTTCCAGTGCCCAGACTTCCATTTCACCGAACCGCTGTCCGCCGGTCCTGGCCTTGCCGCCTAATGGCTGCTGCGTAATAAGGCTGTATGGTCCGGTTGCACGGGCGTGAATCTTGTCATCAACAAGATGATGCAGCTTCATCATATAGATGTGTCCTATGGTGGCAGTCTGGTCGAACGGATCACCGGTTCTTCCGTCATATAACTGGGTCTTCAATGACTTGGGGACGTTTATAAAAAATTCGTCGGCGGGCGGAACCTGCTTATTTTTTTCCAGTTCAGCCTTTCGTTTGCTCATAAGTTCGTTTGCTTCGGTGGTAAGATTCCGGATATCATCCTCAGTAGCGCCATCAAAGACCGGCGTAATAGCGCTAAAGCCTAATACCTTCGCCACCCAGCCGAGGTGTGTTTCAAGTATCTGGCCAACATTCATTCGGCTTGGCACACCAAGGGGATTCAACAAAATGTCCAAAGGCGTGCCGTCCTCAAGGAACGGCATATCTTCTTCAGGCATAATCTTGGCAATAACGCCTTTGTTACCGTGCCGACCGGCTACTTTATCGCCGATTGACAATGTCCTTTTGGTCGCGATGTAAACCTTTACCATTTCCAGAACACCGCTGGCCAGTTCGTCACCGTGCTTCAAGCTCTCGAGCCTGCGCTTTTTCTCATCCTTAATCTCGGACAATTTAATCCGGAATTTGTCCATAATTTTCTGCACATCGTCTCGCGATGAAGCAGGTCTGACCCACTTAATATCAAAGCCCTCTACCTGTTCGTAAATAACCTCATCATCGGTGCTGACTCCGACTTTCTGGCGGGTTGTCGGGTCAATTATATTGACGTCGAGCTTTTTAAGGATGGTGTCTATCATTTGCCTGAAAACGGCACATTCTTTGGTGCGCATCTGTTCTTCATATTGTTTTATCTGGGCCTTGAGGATTTTCTTTTGTTCCTCACCGCCTGCGCCGCGCCTCGTGAATCGCTCCGTTTTTATCACCACTCCCTCATTGCCGCTGGGCAGTTCAAGTGAGTCATTTTTGACATCTTCCCCCGCCCTTCCAAATATGGCATGCAGCAGCTTTTCCTCAGGAGTCAGTTCGGTCTTGCTCTTGGGGACTACCTTGCCTACCAGAATATCATCTGGGTAAACCCTGGTTCCCTCGCAAATTACCCCGTGTTCATCAAGGTTCCGCAGGGCCTTTTCGCTGACATTCGGAATGTCGCGGGTGAACTCTTCCCTGCCGAGGCGGGTCTCACGGACCTCTGATGTAAATTCGTCGATGTGAATGCTCGTGAAACTGTCGTTCTTGACAAACTTCTCGCTGACAATAATCGCGTCTTCGAAATTAAAACCGTCAAAAGAAACAAATCCCACAAGCACATTTTTGCCCAGAGCTAATACGCCGTTAGTAGTTCCGCCGCCGTCTGCTATGATTTGGTCTTTCTGGACCTTCTCGCCGAGTTTAACTATAGGCATTTGATTAAGGCAGGTTCTTTCATTCATCCCGACAAACTTGGCAAGGTCATATTCTTCGGTTTGGTTGATAACTATCTTGGTGGCATCCACTGAAGTAACAGTACCGCTGTTTTTTGCGCGGATGACCATACTCGAATTCTGACCGACTACTTTCTCCATACCCGTACCGACTAAAGGCGCCTCCGTCTTTAGCAGAGGAACCGCCTGTCGCTGCATATTAGAACCCATCAAGGCTCGGTTTGCATCGTCGTGCTCAAGGAACGGAATAAGCGAAGCGGATACGCCAACGATTTGTTTGGCTGAAACGTCAACGTAATTCACTTCATCGTGGGGAACCTGAGCCAGCTCTCCCCCCTTCATAGCCAGCACCAGTCCTTTTTGGATTTCACATGTATT
>Ga0315276_10004529_pt1 | contig 12754 bp, 6 predicted proteins | sample YL17G05_0_MG_FD_204542 | JGI IMG/M metagenome (GOLD analysis project Ga0315276, IMG submission 204542) | Sediment microbial communities from Yellowstone Lake, YNP, Wyoming, USA - YL17G05_0 | ecosystem: Environmental > Aquatic > Freshwater > Lake > Sediment | place: USA: Wyoming | collected... | reverse complement strand
GCCATGTTCGTCGCCACCGTGACGCGCCCTGGCTGGCCGGCCTTGGACACGATGTCCGCCTCTTCCTTGTCCTGCCTGGCGTTGAGGATGACATGCGGAATCCCAGCCGCATTGAGTTTCTCGCTCAGGAGCTCGGAGGCAGAGACCGACCTCGTCCCCACCAGGACCGGCCGCCCCCGCGTATGGAGCCCCAAGATACGTTCCACGACGGCATCCCACTTCTCCTCCGCCGTCGAGAACAGCCATTCTCCCGTCCTCTGCCGCTGTAACGAACGATTGGTTGGAATCGTCACGGTGGCCAAGCGATACACTTGCCACAATTCGGTGGCGACTTCCTGCGCCGTGCCGGTCATCCCAGCAAGCCACAAGTACCGGCGAAAGAATCGTTGATAGGTGATCCGCGCCAGCGACGACTGCATCGGCGTGAGCGGACAGGCTTCCTTCAATTCAATCATTTGATGCAGCCCCTGTTCCCACGACCGGTCCCCCATGATGCGCCCGGTGTACTCGTCGATAATCTGAACCTTCTCGTCCCTGACGAGATAATGGGCATCTCGATGGAACAAATGGAGGGCCGTGAGCGCCTGTCGGACGAGTTCTTCACGCCGTCGCGGCCCTGACCAGAAGCCGGTCAGATCCTTCGCGCGTGCCGCCAACTGCGCCTGGCCAGCCGGCGTCAGGCGAATGCTCCGTTCCCGAGGGTCAATCTCGAAATCGGATCCGCGGGTGAGGACACGCGCAAGCACCAGTGCCGTCTCATAGATCGGTTTCTCAGGCACCTGTCCACCGCTGCTGGCGATAATGAGAGGGACACGCGCCTCATCCACCAGGATGCTGTCCGCTTCGTCCACAATGCCGAAGCACAATCCCCGAAGCACCAAATTCCGGAGTCGTGTGGCATCGCCATACAGTTTCTCCAGCTGGAGTTGAATCCGATTGGGCTGCCGTCCCACGGCCAGGCGATCCCGCAGGTAATCGAACGCCAGTTCCTTATTCGTGCAGTAGGTCACGTCGCAGGCATAGGCTGCGCGGCGCGCCACGGGGCTTTGCTCGTGCGTGATTACCCCCACCGTCAGGCCCAACATGTGATAGATCGGACCCATCTCGGCCGCATCGCGCGCCGTCAGATAATCGTTCACGGTAATCAGATGCACCGGCACACCGGCCAGGGCTGCCGTCGCAGCAGCCAACGTGGCCGTCAACGTCTTGCCTTCTCCCGTAGCCATCTCAGCCACACAGCCATTGAGTAAAACCCACCCACCGAGAATCTGCACGTCATAGTGCCGTTGGCCGATCGTCCGCTGTGCCACCTCCCGCACAAGGGCAAAGGACCGAAACACTAGCTCGTTACTGAGGCCCTCGCGCCGAAGCTGCTCCCGCACTCGAACGGCCTCTTGGCGCAGCTGGTCATCGCGCAAGGCAGACAGCGCGCCCCCCTGTGCGTTGACCGGCTCTACCACCTCGGTCCGCATGGCGGTGCGCTCCCGCAGCCGTCGCATGACCGGGCTCGCGAGCTTGACCCCCTGCCGGTCAAACCAGCTCTCGCGTGGCACCGACCGTTCCGGATAGGCGCTATGCAGCGCCGTCTGTTGCCGGGCTATATCAAACATTGAATCGCGACAAGAATAATTGTCGTCCCTGGCGATACCACTGGGCCATGAGCGGTTCCGATCCATGATCAAAGCGCACATACACGCGCCCGCCGACATTCACGAGGCCCAGCTCGACGGGTAATTGAAGATCTACCTGAAACACTTTCCGCATGGCCTTCTGGCCCTTGGGATCTTTCGGGTCCATCGGCACTTGCCCGCCTCCCTCGCTCCCAAGCGCTGGACTCGGCAGTTCATCGCTCGCCGCTGGCACCAGCCTCGTGACCCCGGCATCGATCGGACTCGCAAGCCGTTCGGCCAACCGTACCTGGACGGACTTCGTGCGGTGACGGATTAAGTCGATATCGGTCTGATCCACGATGGTGCGCACGGTTAACGTGTTGAGGTCCACCACGTGGGCCAGCACGTCCCCGCGATGTACGAACCGACCAGGCAAGTCCTCCGCGCGTGGTAAAACTAGGGTGCCGTCCACCTTCGCGGTAATCACAAGATCCTGAACCTGTTCTCTCGTGCGGGCGAGTTTCTCTTCGATATAGCGTTTTTCTTCTTCTAACATCTTCGCTTTGACGCGGTCCTCCGGCATCTGCTCGCGAATGCGTGCTTCGATCTCCCGGAGCTGCGCTTCAAGCACTTTGAGCTCCGATGTCAACACGGAGTCGTGACAGACCACCAAGACATCGCCTCGCGACACTTTCGACCCTGGGATGCCCACTACCTGCTCGACGAATCCGTCGGCCCCGGCCCGCACGATGGCTTCGTCCGGAATCCACACCACGCCTTCCGCACGTGTGCGAAATGGCACCGGGGTAAAACACAGCGCCACCACGATGAGGGCCATCGCGCCGGTCGACACCGCCATAGCCCGCCCACGGACGCGGCGGATACGCGGGCTCGTGCAGAGATAGCTCAGGCCCTTTCCCAGCGGGCGCACGAACCAGGTAAAGGCCGTCACAATGGCGAAAAACATCCCCAGCGCGAACCACTGGTCGGTCAGAAACATCAAGATCGCAAAGACCACGAAGATCCGGTACATAAACGCGCTGACCGAATACCCCACAAACCAGGCGCGCTCGCCCGGCGTGGCATGCGGCACCTGTGCCTCCTCGCGGCCAAAGAGATACCGCTCGCACAGATAGCCAACGTACGTGTTGGCTCGCTGGCCCAAATTGGGGATCTCGATGAGATCGGCGAGGATGTGGTACCCATCGAACCGGAGTAAGGGGTTGCCGTTGAAGATCACGGTCGAAATCCCAGCAATCATAATGGTGTTATAGGCCAGGGTGCGGACGGTACCCGCTTCGGCGCTCACCCATACAAACATGGCCACCGACGCGATCACGAGTTCGACGATCATGCCGGCCGCGCCGACGGCCGCCCGCTGCCACTTACTGGGGAAGGCCGACGAGGCGGACGCGTCGACATACGGCACCGGCGAGAACACGAGCAGCATCATCCCCATCTCGTGCACTTCCCCGCCAAAGACTTTCACGGCAAAGGCATGGCCAAACTCGTGCAGCGCTTTGATGATCGGGAACAGGAACCACAGAAGCACCAGGTTCTGCGGCGTAGTCATGCGGTCCATGAGATTCGCCGTCAGGTCCGACCAGTGCGCGGCCCCGATCAGGAAACCCGGCACCACGATACCGAGCCACAACAGGGCGCCGCCCCACCCGAAGAAGGGACGGACCAATGGCACGAAGGTCTGCAGCAGTCGCTCCGGGTCGACGAGAGGGAACTGCCAGGAAAAGATGCTCATCAGCCGGCGCTGCCATTTCTTCTGTTTCGTCCGCTCGTATCGGTGCAGCAATTCCGCGATGTCGGGGGGGATATCGCACTGCAGCACATCGGTCGCGTGGAGCTGGCTCAAGAGTTGAACCACTTCAGGCTGGGTGGGGGCATCGTCGCCCAGCTTCGTGGAGGCGAGTTCCCAGATATCCTGGACCGTGCGCTGCCCATCCATCAGACCGATGAAGGCGTAGGCCGCGGGAGAAAAGCGATGAAACCGTTCGTTTGAGCGATCCTGGAGGACGTACCAGGTCTGGCCGCGATACTGGTGACGATGCAGTTGCGCGTGGCTGCGCAAGCGTGGGGCCAGGGTCGCGACGCGATACCAGGAAGGACTAAAGAGTGCCTCGCTCATCGAGCACGCCCATGGCTCGTCACCGGTGAACAGTCGAGTCGACAGACGTAGGACCGCGCGCGGCGAGCACGGCACCCTGAACGAACTCGCGTGGGATTCGTGGCGAACGCGCTGAACGCCTCTACCACCGTCATCGATTCGTCCTCTCCCGGCCATACGCCATACGCCATATGGACCCGCGCGTGAGATTTACGGCAGCCACGACCAGACCGCCAATCGCATCCAGTCCACCATCTGATGCGTCCAGATCCACATCAACGGACGACGATCGATCTCGATCTTGCCGGCGCCTTCCATCCCGGGCCGCAGGCGAGCATGCGGCTGGTCGAACTGCGCTTCGACCCGGAAAAAGTTCCGGCCCTCTTTCGCCGTGGACACCGGCGTGATCTTCTCCACCGTCACGTCGATGATCTCCGAGGGAAAGGCCGACAGCATGAGTGAGCCCTGTTGCCCGACCACCACGTCTGCAATGTCCCGTTCATCGACTTCGATCACCAGGCGATAGCGGTCGAGCGGCGCGACTTCGAAGAGTACTTTTCCCTTCTCGATCGGCGCGCCCAACTGTTGACTGAGATCGCCGGTGACGACGATCCCGTCGAAGGGCGCGAGGACCTTGGTATGCGCCAGCTGATCGTCGAGCAGCGCGATCTCCGCTTGCACCTGATGCATCTGCGCGGTCAGGATTTCGACCTTGGCCGCTTCCCGCTCGGCCATCGCCTTGTGAGATTCCTTTTGGTATTCTTCCAACTTGCTCAACGACTTTAGGCGTTCCAGCCTGAGGTCCCGATCATCAAGCGTGCAGAGCACCTGGCCGGCCTGCACCAGATCCCCGGCCCGCACCGGCGCTTCACGGATATACCCGTCGAACGGCGCCGCCGCGGCGCGCTGGACGATCGGCTCCAGCACCGTCTTGGCCGAGACGCGGTAGTCTCCCTTCACCAGGACGCACAACAGCACGAGGCCCACGACCGCTGCGGTTACGAGCTTCAGCGCGACATGCTGCGGGCCGAACAACGAGACGAGATAGCAATTGACTGAGTCCACCGCTTTGGTAATCAGCCAGCGATCATCCCGCCGCTGCGTGTCCAGGATTGGACCAGCCAGGGCGGCAACGGATTGGCAGAGCTCGATCGCCTTGCTGTCGAACGGCCGACCAATCGGTCGTTCGAGCATCAACGCGCCAATCGGCACGCCGAGCGCCTCCAGCGGGATCGAGCAGACGGCACCGGCCCCATACTGCCTGGCCAACTCGGCATGCGCGCGCGACACCACGACCGACCCGGCTGAACCGTTGGGGTAGACGATGGTCTCGCGTTGATCCACCGCTTCATCCATGGCCTCGGAAATACTACGAATGAGATTCGTGTGTTGCTTGAATTCCGCGCTGTGCGACATCGCGAACACACGCGTGCAACCACGACGGACGAACCCGATACTCACGCGCTCGCACTGCAACTTCGTCGCCAGGGCAGTGGCAAAAGCCATCGCCGATCCGTAGAACCGGTCATGACCGACTGACGTGGCCACCAGATCCAGCGCCGCTTGAATGCGCTCGCGGGTCTCTTTTTCAGCCGTCACCGCTTCTCGCGAAAACAGCAACTCCAGCCAGGCCGCACCCCAATGCAGTTGGCGCATCATCGCCTGCAGGTTCACTTCGCTGCTGGACACGACTTCGAGGACGGCCGCGCCGTGGAGGGCCCCGCGGACTTCGATTGGATATCCGATCTCGTACCGACCGATCCCAGACCCCATGGAGACGGGCTCATCGCCACCCCGTGTGACGAGCCCCCGTCGTTCCTTGAGCGTCCGCTCAGCTGTCTTACTCAGATGAGTCAGAAAGCGCCCTTTAGCAGGCCAGGTCGCGATAGGGCGGAAGGGCCCTCGATCTGCAGGACCCAACAACACCATGCCGGCTTCCACGGGGCCGATCATGCGGCATTGGAGTTCGAGCCAGCTCGCGCAAAACGCTTCGACGGTCGCAGCCTTGGCAAACCGCGCCCAGAGCCCCGAGTCGTGCTCGCCCTCCGGCTGGGCGACGGTGGCCGCAAGAGACTTGGTCGCCCGCTGCAACGGGTCTCGTTCAGATTCCGACTCAATGTATCGGTCCATAGATATCCCAGTGGATGTAATTACGCGGCCCTACCATTATTCTGCTAACATCTTACTTCGCCGGAGTCCGCTCAGCCTGCGCCACACCCATGTCCATCGCGCCGAATCGGGTTTCATACTGCTGCACCACCGAATTCAGCAACAACGCAAGCCGTTTCGCGGCAAAGGGACTGAGGATCACCCGTGAGTTCAGCTTCACACGCACTTCCGACGCTTCACGCTCCCACGCGTTATTCATGCCGAAGACAAGGACAACTTCCTCGCGCGAACTGGACACGTTGCATACATTCGCATAGGCATTGATAATGCCGGTGTCATCAAACTTGACGACTGGTCCCGTCGTCGCCGTCTTAGCGGTCGCGGATGTTCCATCAGCGTTGTTTTCTTTCGTAGGCATGAGACTCTTCCTTGGTTAAGTGAACGATTGTCAACGTGCTTCCTATCACATGTCCCAGGGCCTCTTTCCCGATAACCAGCACACGAACAGGGATGTACCAATCACGGGGACAGATCTTGGTGCGCCCGTTAGAAACGACATTGACCTGCCCCCGTAGCTATGCCAGGTCGAATGTCACTTGCGCACACCGAGGCGTAATCGTTTCTGGAACTGGTAGTCGCTACCACCAGCGCCAGGCAGGAACGAATCTGGCTGTAGTGTCGTCGCCAACGTTGCACGAGTACTTGCATCTCTCACAGCACAATAGCAGACAGTTTCCGATTCACCAGTAAATTTTCGAAATAGCCATTTCCACAGAGACTCCCTGGTTCAATGAACAATATGCGAACTCCAAAGCGTTGCAGCCAGTGGTGCACGGCCTTGGCGCCAGACTCCGGCCCAGTATCAGACCGAATGTGTTGGGGGACGTCTCGCTGGCGCTGGACAAAGAGTTCAGCCAGCCGATACAGCGCGTCATCCCCTCGTGCGTGTACTCATCCACAATCGTGAGCAACTTGACCGGACAGCCATCCTCCGTCAGAGTTGCAACAAAGTCGCAGGCCCAGCCCTGATCGGATGCTGGGGAGAGAGCCGGATAGAGGAGCCACCGGTCAACCACAGGCGCCGTCATGTCGGTTGGCGCTGCGGCACCTTTAATCCCTCACACCGCCAGATCCGCGCGACCCTTCTATGAATGATCCACCACCCGTCCGCCCGCAATAATGCCGGCACCTGACGAGACCCGTACTGCCCATACTGGCTAAGTAGATGAATGATGGCTGCAGTCAACGGCGCCTCATTTCGCACTCCCTTGCACACTCCATACTTTTTACCTGCTCAGCCTGCCAGGAGGGACAAAGAGAGCGAAAAATACAACCATTTAATGTTAATGCCCGGCTTTCTCGCTTCAGCACCCGCTTTCGTAGAATCTCTCCCCCCCATTCATTGACATCTAAGTCCCTCCCTCCTAGACTTACGCCACTTTACGGTAACGCATGAACTTCGCAAGACATGGCATCGACATACGAGTGCACATGATAATAGTGCCGACACGCGCTTGCGTCGCATCGAGATCACGCGATCTCAGGCCATTCACGACGTTTTAGCTGCACCGTTTGTACTCCGCGAAGTTCGCTGGACAAAGGAAACTGCCGTGAGCGGACAGGGCCGTAACCGCATCCTGTACCAAAGCATCTGGACCGGGTTTCTAGTCTTTGGGCTCGCATGCCTCCCCGTTACCTCTCTTGCGTTTGAGCAAGCCACCCGTCTTCTCGCTGGCCATTCCAATGAAATTCTTGCAGTAACTTTTTCTCCCGACGGGCGCGTCGTCGCTTCTGCGGGAACCGATCAGACCATTCGCCTGTGGGAACCGGACACCGGCCATGACCTCCGTGTGCTGCGTGGCCACATGGGCGCCGTGCACGCGCTGGCCTTCTCGCCGGATGGAAAATGGCTCGCATCCGGAAGTGCCGATACCTCGCTTCGCATCTGGGACGTAGCGACCGGGCGGGAACTGCGTGCCGTCACCTCCAGCTTTGGAGCGGTCCGAGCCGTCACCTTTTCGGCTGACGGCAAAACCATTGCCACCGGTGGTAACGACGGCAGCTTTCGCTTGTGGGAGGCGGCCACCGGCAAAGAACTCAAATCCGTCCGCGGCCAGTTCGGTGTCGTGTTCGCGATTCGCTTTTCACCAGACGGCAAGGTACTGGCCACCGGCAGCAGCGATATGCAGGTGCACCTCTGGGATCTTGCGACCGGCAGGCAGAAACAGGCCTTCACCGGTCACACGGGAGCCGTACACAGCATCGCGTTTCATACCAATGGCCAGTGGCTGGCCAGCGCCTCGGCGGACGGTTCAATCCGGTTGTGGGACCTTGAAAGTGGCCAGGAACATCTCACGCTGACTGGCCACAAAGGCGGGGTCTATGCGATTGCTTTTTCGCCTGACGGACGCGGGTTGGTTTCAGCCGGTGCCGACGGCACCGTCCGTATCTGGGATGTTGCATCCGGCAATGAACGCCATACATTGGGCGGGCACAAAGGACCGGTGTGGTCCGTGGCCGTGTCACCTGACGGCGCGCTCATTGCCACAGGAGGGCGTGACCGGACGGTCCGTCTCCAACCTCCAACTCCTCCTACGCTCAGCGCGCAGCTTTCCGAGAAAGTACAGCGCCACGGGAACGAGATCGGTGCACCGCCGTCTCCCCCACCGCTGCCCGAAGCCGATCTGGTCATCCGTCCAGTCGAAGCGAAAGCCGGGAGCGAGGTCAGCCTCTCCCTCACGGTCAAGAACAAGGGCAAAGGCCCGCTCTTTCGGTTCCAGGCGAGAATGCACAGCGACGATCCTGCCCTCGACGGCCACCTGTTTTATTTCGGAAAAATCGACGGCGGACAGATGGCTGAGGATACGGTATCGATTAAAGTCCCGGCCGATCGACCGGACGCGACGATCCCCGTCCGCCTTGAGTTCGAAGAATACAATGGGTTCGTTCCGGATCAACTCAAGGCCTTGCTCACCTTGAAAGGCCTCCCTCGACCCCGCTTCGCCTACACGCTTCAGATCATCGACGATGGAAGCGGCAGTTCGGTGGGCAACGGCGACGGGCGCATTCAAAAGGGAGAGGCCGTCGATTTGCTGATTACGGTGAAAAACGTCGGCACCGTGCCGGCTCAGAACACATCCATTGAAGTGTCCGTCCCGCCAAGCCACAACTTTCGCATCAGCAAAACGCTGCTGGAATTCGGTTCCTTGAAACCGGATGAAGCCAAATATGCGGCCGTGAATCTGTTCGTCGGCAGAGACATCCGGGACGAGCACCTCCCCGTCCGCCTGTTTATCAAAGAGCGCGGATCGAACACCACACTCGATGAATCAGTCAAGCTCGCCATCGACCACCGTGTGGCACCTCAGATTATCGCCTCCAATAAGATGGTGACCATCGTGATGCCTTCCGTAAAAATTCACAGTGGGGCCGGTCCGGAAACGTCGGTCATCGCCTCAGGCGTAAAAGGCCAGGGGCTGGCGGTATCCGGCGAACTGGGAGAGTGGTATCGCGTGCACATTTCCCAGAGCGAGGTGGGCTGGATTGCCAAGGCCGATGTGAAAGAGACGCAGGAATCCACAAAAGGCGACATGCCGATTCCGGCGATCACCGGTGCGCCCGTGGTGAAGCTGTTTCAGAATGCGCCGCCCGTCATCGCACTGGCCACACCATCCGACGGCATCGAGGTGAGCGTTGAGCGGATCAGCCTGGCCGGCGCCGCAGCCAGCGAGAAAGGCGTCGCCCGGGTTGAGATTCGCCTCAACGGGCAGCTCGTCACACAGCGAGAGAGCCGAGGCATCGCGGTGAAACCCGGGGGAACGGACATCCAGACCAATCTGGAGTTTGCCGAACGCCTCGTGCTCCACGAAGGCAAAAACCAGATCGTCGTCACCGCCATCGATCAAGAGAATCTCTCAGCCAGTCGGACGTTGAACGTGACACGTATTGCCGATCTCGGCAAGATTTGGGCGGTCGTCGTCGGCATCTCGCAGTACAAAGCCGTCCAGCCGCTCCGGTATGCCGACAAGGACGCGGTGGCCTTCTACGACTATCTGACTCAGCACATCGGGGTACCGAAGGAACAGACGACCTTGCTCCTGAACGAACAGGCCACGCTCATGAGCCTCAAACGCACGCTTGGCACCGAGTTGAAGCGCAAAGCAGGGGAGAAGGATACCGTGATTGTCTACTATGCCGGACATGGCGCGCCGGAAGCCGATGCCTCGGCGGGCGACGACGATGGATTGGAGAAGTACATCGTCCCGTACGACGCCGATCCACGCGACCTCTATACCACCGCGTTGCCGATGCGCGAGATCGAAACTATCTTCCAGCGGCTCACCCCGGAACGCATCATCTTCATCTCCGATTCCTGCTATAGCGGCGCGACGGCGGGCCGGACCTTTGCGACGGCCTCGCGGCGCGCCATCGTCTCGGAAAATTTCCTGACGCGTCTGTCGAAAGGCAAGGGTCGCGTGGTGCTCACCGCCAGCAAGGCCAGCGAGGTGAGCGAGGAACGGGAAGACCTCGGGCATGGGGTGTTCACCTATTACCTCTTGGAAGGGCTGCGGGGGAAAGCCGACGCCGACAAAGACGGCATCGTGACCGTCGACGAAGTCTATGCCTACGTCTCCAAAAAAGTTCCGGAAGCCACAGGTCAGAATCAACATCCGGTCAAGAAAGGCGAGGTCGAAGGCCAACTGGTCCTCGGCCATGTCCGCTAACAAGAAAGGAAGACATGATGACTGTACGACCGCGGAGCCTCCTCACCCTCGCCGCCTCGCTGATTCTCGGTCTCGCCGGCTGCGCCGATCGGCCGGACTGGCTGCAGCCCACCCCCATGGGATCTTACACGGGATCTCACGCGCAGCCACAGGCGACCGTCCAGGCGGCCGTCCAGGCGGCCGTCCAGCCGGCCGTCCAGCCCGCATCCCTGCCCGCACGCATCTATGTGGCCAACGAGAGCAGTAACGACGTCAGCGTCATCGATGCCACCACCTTCCAGCCGGTCGGGACAATTTCCGCCCTGAACCACTCGACCCATGACCTGGCCGTGAGCCGGGACGGTCGCCGCCTCTATGCCACAAATCTCGCCTCAGGCCGTGTCTCGGTGATCGATACGCTCAGGCGGGAAACGATTGCCTCCATCTATACCGGCGAACGCTGTCACGTCGTGGCCTTGACCAACGACGACACGCAGCTCTGGGTAGCCAACATCGGCGAGAATACGATTTCGATCATCGACACGAAAACGTTCAGAATCCTGGGTACCATCCCGGTGGCGAAAGGACCGACCGGACTCACCTTCTCGCACGATGGCCGGTTTGCCTTCGTCAGCAGCCAGGGAGACAAGACGGTCGGCGTTCTCGACACCGCCACGCACCAAGTGATCAAAATAATTCCGGTCGGCGCCAATCCCCATTTCCTGGTGGTGAGCCGCGACGGGTATGTGTGGGGCGTCAACACGGGACAAAACGACATCTACGTCCTGGACCCGGAGACGCATGAGAAAGTCGGCACGTTTACCGTCGGCGACAAGCCGCAGCAAATCGCCTTCGCGTACAAAGGCACGAGCGGAGCCATCGCCTATGTGACCGTCGGAAGCCAAAATAAGGTCATCGGGCTGGGAGGCGATCCGAAAGATCTCAAGATCGTCGATGAGATCGCCGTCGGCGAAGGGCCGAACGGCATCTGGTCCAATCAGGAAGGGACCAGACTCTTTGTCGCCCACGACAAAGGGAATGAAATTCGCGTCATTGACACGGGCACGGGCCAAACGCTCGCCACCGTGCCGGTCGGACGCAAGCCGATCCGCGTGGTCGTCTCACGATGAACAAAGAGCTGATGGCGTATCGCGAATGGCACGACGTAGAAGATCAGGACTCAATGCTCAGCACTGGAACTCGATGGAGGATCACATGAAGAAACAAGTCATCATCATAGCTGCCACGGCTATCTGCGCGATCGGGCTGACGGCTTCGGCACAGGCACAGAGCACGCCGGTCGGCACCGCCACGAATGCGATCGGTGAACTCGTGATCGTGCGCACCGACGGCGTGCAGCAACGCTTACAGGGGAAAGGCAACGTGCCGCTCTACGATGGCGACGTGCTCAAGACCGACAGTAACAGCCAGGCCCTGATCGAATTGAGTGAAGGGGTGACGGTGGCGCTGAACGAGAACACCAGCTTCAAGCTGCTCTCGCGCTGGGAGAAGGATCTGCCGACCGTGCGCATTCTTCGTCTGAAGCAAGGCGAAGTCTGGGCCAAAACCAGTGGCGGCCCCAAGCGCTTCGAGGTCGAAACGCCGGTCGCGACCGCAGCCGTCAAGGAAACTGAGTTCAACCTGAAAGTCCAGGACGACGGCCAAAGCATTCTCACGGTCATGGAAGGCGTCGTGTCCTTCGGCACCCCGTTCGGCACCTGCCCGATCCGGACCGACACGATCAGCTACGGCGTGCGGGGGAAGAAATGCACGAAACCCGCCGCGACAGATGCCAAGACCGCCAAGTCGTGGACGGATGCGTTGCGGACGACGGGGAAATAGCATCGTGTGAACCTACGATGGCGAGGCAGCGACTCACCATCAAGCAGGAGGTGTCATGTGATGCGGAATGTCGTTCTAGCACTGTCCCTGGTGGGATGGAGCGCCGGATGCGCAGCACAACATTCCGGCAACACCGCCGAGTCGGAAGGTTCTGCAGGCGCGCGGTCTTCCTACTTCACGACGATTGCACTCGATAAGCCGACGCATTTTACCGCAACTGACGGAGGAACGCTTCTCGCTCCGGCTGGCCAATATGTTGTCGATCCGGCAGACGAATCGCACTTGCGCCTGACTTCCGAAACGTCCGCCGCTCCGCTGGTGATTGCTGCAGCCCTCCAAGCCCACGACATCGACATCCCCGCCCCGTTTGT
>Ga0315276_10004527_pt1 | contig 12755 bp, 20 predicted proteins | sample YL17G05_0_MG_FD_204542 | JGI IMG/M metagenome (GOLD analysis project Ga0315276, IMG submission 204542) | Sediment microbial communities from Yellowstone Lake, YNP, Wyoming, USA - YL17G05_0 | ecosystem: Environmental > Aquatic > Freshwater > Lake > Sediment | place: USA: Wyoming | collected... | reverse complement strand
CATTGAATATAAGGCCCATCAATGCAGATAGATGACAACTAATTGAATTCAATGCGTTTTCATATTTTTAACTGGTTTATAGGCTGCGTTGCGACTCAGGATCGCATCGCGCGAAAATCGCTGTTTATCAGTAAAATATCAGTTTATGAGGAGCGTTCGAACCATTAATCAACCCCAGCTAATAAGGTTGATTTTTTCGTGTAATGATAAAATTTCACCAAGCCCCTCACAAAATCGATATTCTCCGGAGGTTTTCCAAGGAGCAACACGCCCACTTTGATGGTTCCGGACTCGGTTTTCTTTGAATAAACAGCCTTCCCCCTGAGTTCTAAGGTTTTTCCGCCGACATCGACGAATGATAATAGAACCAGATCCGAAACCAATTCACAATACACCTCCAAGGCCAGCCCGCTTTGGCTCACATCCTTGACAACCCCCATGTTGAAATTTAAAGGACTGCCCTCCTGATCAATCGAAACGCAGGATACCGGAACGGATATGGAGATTCTATCGTGCTTTCTTTTTTCGATGCCGGACATAAACGACCCTTTATAAGGCCATAGTCAAACTGTTAGCCGGGTAAAGAATCTAACGAAAATGCCGATATAAAAGCTGAGGTTCAATAAATTTAGAGGGATACCGTCTATGGCTACCAAATCCCCCACCATATTGGTTGTTGATGATGAAGAAGTCGTCTTGGATATCTGCAGGCTCCTGCTTCAAAGGATGGGCTATAATGTCCTTGGGGCTAACAACAGCGGTGACGCATATCAAATTGCCAAAGAAAACAAAGGCGCCATCGCTGCGGCGATTTTAGATTATAGCCTCCCGAGCATGAAAGATGAAAGTGTTCCCAAGCGCCTTAATGAAATTGACCCAACCCTGAAAATCTTGCTGACCAGCGGTTATTGCGAATCCGGGCCGATTTCTGACCTTGTCAAGGAGAACGAGTTTATTCAAAAGCCTTTCAATCGGGCACAGCTTGATGAAAAACTAAAGACCGTCTTGTCATAAACCAAAGCGGGTCACAATGTTTGCATCAAAGAGGCTTGTTTGACTTTTTTCAGTTTGCCATTGATTGCGCCTCAATATCTGGTTCTTTGGGATTAAGGAATTGAATAACCTCAGGCTTCGATTGCACAAACCTAATCTCCTCCATCGCACTGAGATACTTAAATTGGAGGCCATCTGACATCAGATTGGGGTCAAGGCCAAGCTCTTCAATCTTTGTCAACAACATCTTATAGCTTATCTCAAGAATTTCTGCGGCTTTGGAACGATGCCAATGGGTCGTTTCAAGCACATACGAAATAATCTCTTTTTCAATCTTTTGATACACTTTTTTCTTTATCTTTTTTAGTGGGATCTTTAGATTAGTTGGAGATGTGCCGCGGTCCTCTGGATGAGAATCTATTGTGGGCTCCTTGCCTTCACATGTTCTGCGGCAATAACCATTGCTGATAATCTCATCAACCTCGTTGTCGCTGGCGTTCAAGACCAGGAGCCGCTGCAATACATTCTGAAGCTCCCGCACGTTGCCAGGCCAGGGATATTTCATCAGTTTTTCGCTGGTAGCCTTGCTCAGGATTCTCGGAGGCCCGTTGTTGAACCTGGCAACATATTTCTTGAAATAATAATTGATCAGCACCGGAATATCCTCGGCCCTTTTTCGCAGTGGCTCCACATGAATGATCAGCGTGCTGAGCCGGTAAAAAAGATCCTTCCGGAAGCGGCCTGTCGCCATGTCTTGTTTCAGATCGTGATTTGTGGCGGCAATGACCCATGCATCGGTTGAAACCGTTTTTTCTGACCCCAGAGGAGTGTATTCACCGTCCTGCAAAACCCGTAGAAGTTTCGCCTGGAGTTCAAGGGACATGTCGCCAATTTCATCCAGAAATAAAACACCACCGTTTGCCTGTTCAAACTTGCCCCGTTTCGTGCCGTTAGCCCCGGTGAAAGCTCCTTTTTCATAACCGAACATTTCACTTTCCAGCAGGCTTTCCGGTAATGCGGAACAGTTGATCTTAACCATGGGCTTTCCGTTTCGTGCTGACATCCGGTAAAGATTCTGAACGATGACCTCCTTTCCCACACCGGTCTCACCGATTACGATGGTATTTATCTCTGAATTGGCGACTTGGACTATAAGCTCCTTAATCCTTTCGATGTTCCGACTAACCCCGATTAGCTCCGCCATCATAAGCGTAATCCCTTCCTTTGGCTGATTCGCTGCGAGAGTCATCCCCCGTCATTTCGAATATCGGTTGTTCAGCGAAAATCTTGAGAAGGAATAAATATAACGAGCCTAATAGCGCGTGCAGTCCCCAACTCTAATGAAAATAAAATGATGAGTTTACAAGTTTTAATATTTTGGCGGTAAGAGCGACATCTTTAGAAAGGGGCCACCAACTTCGTTGATGTTCGGCTCTTTTTTTGGGCAGCCTGCAGCAGTTTGATGGCAATACCTGGAAGCGTTGGCAAGTTTTCAATCTTGACCGCAATCAAATTTATCACCTGCGTATCTTTCATCTCAGTCCAGAACCATTCTTCTTGCCGCAGCAATTTAATTTAACAATACTGGCTTTAAAACAAACGCTTTGATGCCTAGTTGTTTAGCCCGCTCGTGGTCTATCGTCTGGCTGTCGCCGACCTGAGAACCTGCTCGGCAATCATGCCGTTTGCGGTCACGGTTATTGATAATTCTTCAGTCATAGGAATGATTTAATGTTGTTGACAAAAAGCATATAGAAACAGTAAGTTGCAAAAAAATCCGAATTGCACTTGCTTTTAACTCACCCTTATTTTTTTGGAGCTTTCGAGCGATGACCCTCACCAAAGACGATCTTGTTAAAGCGGTGACCCAGGAAAATCTTTATCCTCTCTACCAATCCACGAAAATTGTGGAGACCTTGCTTGAGATCATCAAATTCAGGCTCGCATCAGGTGAAGATGTTCTGATCACCGGCTTCGGCAAATTCTGTGTCAAGGAAAAGCGCGAGAGGAGAGGGCGGAATCCGGCCACTGGAGAGGATATGAAGCTTGAGGCCAGGAGGGTGGTGACGTTTAAATGCTCGAGGAAGTTGGGAGAAAAAATTAACCAATAATTTTTAGTTGGTCCTGTCTATCGTAAACAGAAATTGACCCCCCAAAGGATAAGTACCTAATGGATAGAAAGTTTCCTCGGTATAATGAAAATAGGGCGGTTGTGCTTGAAAACGTAGAGTTGGGTATTTGTCATCATGCGACGATGATAAACTTCAGTGGTAGTGGATTGTGCTGCAATACAGATATGCCGCATAATCCTGGAAATAAAATATTCGTCAAGATCGAGAAATGGCCAGATGAAAAAACCAGCGGGTTTTATTGCGGAGAAGTGAGATGGTGCAGGGAAATCAAAACAAATCAACCTATGGGATATCAAATCGGCGTAAAGATCGAGTCACTTAAAATAAATCACGATAGCTAACGTTTCCGAAATGCTACGAGCAGCTTTCCGAAGAGCATGATGAACACTCTGTTTTTTAAACAGGAGGGAGCTAAATGGAAAACAAACCTTCGATTCTGATAATCGATGACAGCAAGGAGACCGTTGATGGATTGGAATCTTTTTTCAGTGAAAAGTATGAGGTCTCCACGGCCCACAATGGATTGGATGGGATAAAGGAATTTGACAAGAGCGATGGCTGCTTGGATCTTGTCCTCACGGACTTGGGGATGCCTGAGATAAGCGGGATCGGGGTTATTACTGTGATCAAAAAGAAGTCCCCCAAACTACCCATCATTGCAATGACCGGCTGGGGAGAGCACCCCGGTGCACTGGCAAGAGATGCAAAAGCGGATTTGGTTTTGAATAAACCCTTTGAGCTGGAAGAGCTTGATCGGCACGTTGAGCAGTTATTGGTGAAGAAGAGCTAAAAAATCGGTATGGGAATTTAGAGCTAAAATTATCCCGGGCTCACAGTGTTTTTGCCATAACGAAATTAATTTTTCTCAACATTTCATTAGGACTGAACGGCTTCTGCAAGAATTCAACACCACCGCCACTAAGGATTTGAACGACCTCTTCACTTAGGCTGTAACCGCTTGAGAGAACAAATTTGACGTCCGGGTTCAGTTGCCTCATTTGATTAAAGGCTTCAAAGCCCCCCATTTCCGGCATGATCATATCCAGAATAATGACTTCAATTTGGTCTTTGGCGGATCGGTAGAGTTCAATCGCATCCTTACCAGACATGGCAGCAAGAACTTTGAACCCTTCCTGTTCCAGCATTCTCTTTAATGTTTCAAGAACCCCCGGGTTGTCATCGACTGCAAGCACGGTTATTTTGTGCCGTTCATCCGTCTTTGCTTTATCCGATACCGGGAATTTGAAATTATTGGCTTCAGCGGCTTTGGTTGCAATAGGTTTTTCTGTGAACGGCAAATAGATGCTGACCGTCGTCCCATTCCCTTTTTTGCTTGAAACTTCGATGGCACCACCATGGTTCTTGATGATTCCGTAAGCGGATGCCAGGCCGAGTCCAGTTCCTTTTCCTGGTTCCTTGGTGGTGAAGAAGGGATCGAAGATTCTGGGCAGTAGGTCTTCTTCTATACCGGTTCCCTCGTCAGTGACCTTAAGCTTCACATATTTTCCAGGTCCTAAACCAGACCCTTTTTTGTCCTTTTCTTCCAGCACTACATTTTGTGTCTCTATGGTGAGGTTGCCCCCCTTGGGCATGGCATGCAGAGAATTTATGTAAAAATTAAGAAGAACCTGCTCGATTTGACCTTCATCGGCTTCCACGACCAACAGATTTTCATCGAGTTTAAAATTTATGACGATAGAGCGGTTTGCTTTTCCGAACAAGTCTCCGGTTCTTCGAACGACGGAGTTAAGGTCCAGGGGAATGAACTCGTATTTTCCACGGCGCGCAAACCCCAATAGTTGTTTTGTGAGCCTGGAACCATTTGCAGCCGAACGAACGATGCTCTGTAGAAGCTCCTGATGAGTACTGGAGGTTTGGCCACCGTGCAGCATAACAGCGGCATTCCCCTGAATACACATGAGGAGATTGTTGAAATCATGCGCTATGCCCCCTGCCAGACATCCGATGGCTTCCATTTTTTGGGCTTGGTAAAATTGCTGTTCGAAGTTTTTGCGTTCGGATATGTCCACCATAAATCCGAAAATGCCACTTAATTTTCCTGATTCATCGAATGTTCCGGAGACGTTCTCGATGACATCGACAATCTTTGCATCCATCCGGCGAAATCTCGACTCGTAGCTGACCAGGTGTCCTTCTTTTTGAAGGAGGACAAGAAACTGATCTCTATCCTGGACATCGGAATAGATCGCCCGGATGTTCGCATTTAAGGCCTCTTGAATTGAGTCAAAAAAGAAGAGTTTCACAAAAGCCTCATTGCAGGCCGCTATGCTGCCATCAGGCTTTGTGATGTAGGATGCCGATATGTTCCTTTCGAAAAATTGCCTGTATTGCTCTTCGCTTCGACGAAGGTCAATTTCAGCCTTCTTTCGCTTGGTGATATTATTCCCGATCGATTGATACTCTATGATGTGGCCCTCATCGTCAAAGATGGCGCGATCCGTCCATTCCTGCCATTCAAGAGTGCCGTCAGGGGGTATCACGCGATGTTCATAGGTGATGGATGGGGCTTCCAAATTCAGCGAAAGGTATCTGCTTTTTACCTGCTGGTGCTCGGATTCAGGAATGAAGGCAAAAAAGTTACAACCAACTAAAGGCGCCCCATCGGGACTGAAAAACTCACGGTAGGCTTTATTTACGTAAGTGAGTGTCCCATCCGGGCTAAAGCGGCAAATCAATCCGGGCATGTCCTCGACCAGTGCCCTGTAAAGATCAAATTCATCGTGCTTGGTCATTAGGCCGCCGTCCTGCATATCGTTGGGTTTCCCCTGGCACTCGGCTAAAGATAGTCAGTCTCCATATATAAGACAATCTTGAGAAATGCAATTAGCCCTCTCTTTCAAACGGTTAGGCAAAGCGAAGATTAGCAGAACTGGTGTCACTCAAAACCCAATGTAAACCCTCCTCCTTCGACCTCCGTCTAACCGGGGAAACTTCAACAGGAATAGGAGGACACCGTGAAAACCAACATGCTGAAAATATTTGTAATTGCAACCATCATGATCTTCATTGGCACTGGTGTTTCAATGGCGGATGGCTGGAGAGAGAACGGCGGCAATCGTGGTCACGCCTATGGCCACTACAATCAAAGGGGATATCAGCATAACCAATATTGTGCGCCAAGACCGGTGTATGTTGAACGTCAATATTACCCGGTTGTCGTTGAGCGCCACGTTTATTATCCGCCTGTCGTATATAGAGCCCCTGCACCGAGTGGATATTTTTTCGGAGTGTCGGTCATGGAACCAGGGATGGCGTTTAGTTTCGGTGTGAATGGACGGTAGGAGAGCGAGGGGAGCTTAGTATTAGGGAATTTTAATCAGTGTGATTGTCATGAGAGGCTCACCTTGATTATGCGGTGGGCCTCTCGGTTTTATTTCGTGTCCGCTTCCAGACAGGCAATGGCGATCTGCATGGAGTGGTAATCTACCGTAACCTCATTCCATCCCAACGAATGCATCTTCTGGTTGGCCACGGCTGGCTCAATCCCTGGTTCTGTTGAGATGAGGTGTGTGAGAGCCTTCAAAAAGGCGGGAATAAGAGCGGGGTCTATGCCCTTGGATTTGAGTCGGTCGATCAGGAGGAGTTTAAGGTCTTCCATAGGGATAAGACACTATACAATAAAAATGGTGCCCTGAAAAGCCAAGGTTAAGACTGCTTTTCAACCCACATCATATTTCCCTTTGCCTTTATCAGCCCATCGTCTATGATTAATGCATGGAACAGTCAGGTCAACCACCAGAAAGAAGACTCGAGCCACGAGCCACCAAGGTATCTAACCACAGGGCAGAATTTAAGCTCGCCGGTGTGCCCGTCTATCAACTCAAAGTGCGAGATATGTCCGCTAAAGGGGCGGGCATCATCATAAGGGCGGATTCGAAATTCTTGAATATGATTCAAATCGGCCAGGAATTGGACGCCAAGCTGATTTCATTTGCAGAGGCAACAGACCCATCTGGCCGTTACAGATCAAGAATAGAGCATATCTCCGAGCTCCAAGAAGGTCGATTCCGAGGGCACATGGTTGTTGGGATATCAATTCTCAAAAAGATAAGTTGAGGGCAACCAAATGTGCTGGGTATGTGATCGTCTTGAAAACTTGGTTTCAGGCTGGAACGAAGAGCGGAACTTTCAGGAGCAGACCAGCAGGGACGATTATCATTGCGGGCTGTCCAAGGGCTTTTCCGAATGTGTTAAGGATCTCTCAGGGGCTGTAGAATCAATGCGGCTGAAAGGGCTGTGTGAAAAATTCCCAGAGTACGAGGGTTCTCTCGACGACAAGCAGCGATGGAATATCTTGAACGATATATTGAAACTGAGAGATGAAGACAGCAATCAGGAGTGATCAATTGTGACACTCATACTATTCAGGACTCGAATTGATGTTTGTATTTCCCAATGAATGTGAGGCCAAACAATTTCCGTGATAATGATCCAATTCTGTTTTGAAACACGGTTTTTCCAAATGGATGAATGCTCCTAAGCCCTGTAGTATCAACCAAGATTTTCGATGCACCGGAACCATCCCCTTCTATTTTATTAATGAGTTCACAGGCCGCACTGCCATCAAATTCTCCCCGCAAGTGCAAGTGCAAAATGTTTTTTGTTAGAGAACTGGAAAGCTGAAATTTTTCTGACATTAGCGCCTTCCTATATTTTTCAAGCGTTGGGCATTATTAAAAACCCCTGCTGATATCCGGAGTAATCAAAGTTGGAGTTGATCTCAATGTGATCTAATTTCAGCCCTTTTGTTTTTGGTACTATTGCGCCTGTCCACTATTCCGATACGCTGATCATTTGCGAGGTAAGTATGTAATTTGCGTCTATCCGGGTTAACTTTGCGGCGATCATATAGAACAACTATATCGTCACCCTTTTTTATCTGATTTTTAATTCTATGTGAGAGATCTGGGCGAACGGAGAACAACTTCGCGATTAATTCCGCCCGGATGGAAATATTTAAAGACTGCATATGAACCAACATATCCAATAATTGGTATATTTTTTCAGGCAGTTGGTTGTCGTTTTTGAATTCAGCATCCTTTGCGAGCGATATGATTTTTTTAAAAAGCGTATTAAATTTCAATAAGTTATCTGAATTTATCATGTCGGGCATCTTTTTTCAGATATTTTGAAAGCTAAATCATTAAACATATAGCAATAACCATTCCGCTTGACCTAAATTGGATGGGTATGGGATTTGGACCGCAGAGACTCTTCACTTCCGGGTATGGACCTAAGAGGCCCTTTGAAAGAAACAGCACTCCTGTATTTCGGAGGAAAAATCGCAGGGTGGTCATCAGAATCGTTACAGTCAAGCAGGGGTGAATAGTTTGCAGGCGTGTTGGAGGCTATATCAAATACGCATCAAAACGGAAATATCATTCTCCTCTTTGACGAGCCAGGGTCCGGGTGTATAACGACTCATGCCGTATGACCCTTACTTGGAAGATGAAAAATGCTTGCTAAATTAGTGCCTCAGCAACTTTCTCAAAGAGTCTTTCCAACGAAAAAGGCTTCTGGAGCATCCCCCGGCACCCAAGATCCATAAGTTCAAAAACTTCTTGGGTTTCATTATATCCAGTTGAAAGAATTACCCTGGCATCTGGGTCAATTGCTCTTATTTTTTTGAAGGTTTCCGCACCACTTTCATCCGGAAGCTTAAGATCCAATAGGACCAAATCGATCTCGTTCTGCTTGAAGATTTCAACAGCCTCGGCACTGTTTCTTGCTCCAAGAACCTGATATCCGATCTTTTCCAACATCATTGTCCCAACATCCAGAACAACCTCCTCGTCATCGACTAACAAGATACACCTTGACCTACTACCCATTTTGGGTTCTCCTCAATATGAAAAGTCACATTCATAAACTCATATCGGCATTTTTAGATTTACCTTGAGAGTTATATTATATGATTGCATCATGAAATCTTCAAAAAAGATCTGAGGCAAAGACTCACAGAAATGGCTACAATGCTTGAGAAGATCGTTTCCGGCGGTCAAACGGGGGCAGAGACCGCCAGCACTCGATTTTGCCATCAAACATAAGATTTCTCATGGCGGTTGGGTGCCTAAAGGCAGACTCGCCGAGGATGGCCCCATAAAGGACTAAAGTGTTGCTGAAGATTGCCCGATAAAATATTGGGAACCATCAATTTCTGGCTTTACCCTTAACCGACCAGCGTAATTTCATGGAAACACCACTAATAGGTATAAGCCCAAACATTGAAAAGGTCCGCAAGCAAATCGAGCGAGTCGCCAATACCTCTCTCAATGTACTTATCTGTGGCGAAACCGGTGTGGGTAAAGAAGTGGTGGTAATGCAGCTTTATTTCAAATCCAACCGCTGCAATAAAGCGTTTGTAAAGGTCAACTGTGCCGCCATGCCGGACACCTTGCTTGAAAGCGAAATGTTCGGATACGAGCGAGGCGCTTTTACCGGGGCGGAGCGTCGAACACGGGGCAAATTTGAGCAGGCCCATGAAGGCGTGCTATTTCTGGACGAAATCGGCGATATGTCTCTTCCGCTTCAGTCTAAATTGTTGCATGCTCTCCAGGATGGGCGGTTTACCCGGCTTGGGTCAGAAAAAGAGGTAAGTACCGATACGTGGGTTATTACAGCAACCAACCGTGACCTCAAAGCCGATGTCGCAGCTGGAAGATTCAGGGAGGACCTCTATTACCGATTATCAACCATAACGCTTCACATAGAAGCTCTTCGAAATCGAAAAGAGGATATACCGCTTCTCATTGAGTACTACTCAAAAATATATGCAACAAAAAGGGAGGGTAAACATTCCAATCCCTTAAGCAGCACGACCATTGAAAAGCTTATGCATCAAAACTGGCCAGGGAATGTCAGAGAGCTTCAAAATGTGCTTCAGAGATTAATTATTTTGGGCGATTCCGAGGCCGCCATCGCAAACCTTATTGCCCCCGCCAATACACTCGGAACGTCTCAAAAATCTCCGATCTCTGAATCCAACTCAGCGAATTGCGTCGACTATTTTTGGCTAAAAAGCGGCGGCCTGTTGAATGGTGATTTTTCTTTGCGCGCGATCCGGAAAAAGGCTTCCAACATAGTCGAGAGGCGGATAATATCCCAAGTTTTGGTGAAAACAGGTTGGAACCGCAGCAAGGCCACCAAAATACTAGGTATAAGCTACAAATCACTGTTGTCCAAGATTCAGGAATTAGGTCTGCAGCGCCCGCTCGAGCTATAGTAATCGCTGATCGTCGCCAAATTCACCTTGAGTGCAGAAATCCCCCCCTTATTACCATTCCAACCTATTTATTTGCCTACACAAATTTGCCTATTCCTGTAGCCAGAGTTCGGCTGAATCAACCATAATCATAGGCCCCTTAAAATTAGGCGCATATCTTGTTTATTTTACTATGTGTCTAAAATTGTTAGAAATATTAGTTATCATGGTTGAGCTCGAAGAAACTTCAGATTACGTGGCGCAGATAATGCACACAATTTGAGTTACGGCTGTATATAAAGCGATAGAAAAGAGGTCTGGTGAGCATGCACTCTATCCGGGAACTGAACGGTATTGAATTGAGCTTGTATCAATTTGAGAACGACAAAGGCGAACGACGCGCCTGGATCGAAAGACGCCAATTTTCATATTCGTTGTATATCCCCGAAAGACGCAGTGGCCAGGAAAGGCGCAAAGAGCTGGATCTGAGGAAATCCAATAGGGCAAAATAAATTTAGACGGTCCTATTTATATCTTGTGAGACGTTGGGTTTAGTCTGGGGTAAAGTTATGAACATGATGTTGATAATTTTTCATAAAATTTATTATTTTCAGTAAGATAGAATCCTGTTCTGGTTATGCGGAATCGGGCAACGTACACAGGGAAAACGAGAGACGCCCTCTTAACCTTTCTGTTCAAACCACGCCAGGGCCAGCTGCAAAGACTGATAGTCCAGCGCCACGCCGTTACATCCCAGCAGATGGAGTTTCTAGTTTGCCGTCGCCGGATCCATACCGGGATTTGATTCCAGGATTTTGGAAAGGCTATGAAGGGTCGATATATTCGGTGCCTATGCCGTATCGTTCTACACCAACTCTGTCCAACTTGTCTATCCATTTGACTTTAGCTCTGTAATACTTTGAATCACCGTCCGAGGAAATGAGAACGACCGTTCCGGGAAGCAATTTCAATTCGGATTCGAAGAAAATGCCCTCTTGACTGCAGTTTAAAATTTTTGATTTAAAAAGTCTCGGGTTAAGGGCCACCATGAATCCGATAGGGGCCTCCATGATGAATCGCTCTGACTGTCGGGCATGCTGATGTTTTTTACCCATCTTTCCGGATAGACTCCCTTGAAAATGTCTATGAAATTAGTGAATATCCGCCTTTTGGGATTCCTTAGATCTGGACCTGCCGGTCAGCGCCGTCGGAAATATGGCGAGTTTTCATGACCTGGGTGACAAAGTGGTCTATCTCCATCGCTGAGCCCGTGAGGGACAAACCTATCCATGTCATGAATGAGTTTATTCTTGAATGCACCACCTTGGCTTTGATTTGAACATCCTTGTTTTCAACATTGATGAAGGATAGCGAAACCCGCCCGGAGATCGGACTGCTAAACAGCTCGATGGCGAGCCCGGCTTGACTGACCTCCTTGATAGCACCTATGTGTAGGTCATGCGGGTTCCCATCAAGGTCAAGGGCATCACAGAGCACTGGAATTGATACTGGCACCCTGGCGTGCTTCCTCTTTTCAAAGCCGGAGGTGGCACTTTCCCCTTGATCGGCATCTTTAGCTATGCCGTCGGTCTCAAGAGTAGGATTCAGGCTACTGCCGTTATGGGCGGGGTAAGCATGAAAAATGGTTCCGCACTTTGAACACCTGACTCTGGATCCGGCCAGCTTCAGCAAGTTCTCATTGAGGTTGAATTTTCTTGAGCAGCTTATGCATTCGATGACCATCGAGCACGTTTCCTTTTAAAGCAATCTCTTGAGAAATGACAGGCCCACCGCGTAGTGGCTTTTGTATTTGCCTTTCTTATTCCAGAGTGATTGATTTCATACATCTTTCATTCTACATTAAAAATTATATAAATTCAATTGTTGAGAAAATAACCGGACCCACTTACTAAGCTTTTCGAAATAGTATTGACAAAAACTTGCCTTTCGCCCCGCTTTTAAAGCCAGAATCGTACAGAAAGGACCAAAAAAGAGCGATATTTGTCAATACTAATATGCAAACCTTAGTATGATCAGTCAGATTAATAAGTATGCGACAGATTGTTGGCTATGCGGTTGGATAGATTTAGTAGGTTAATTCCGGGGACACATGGTTGTTGGTCTGTCGATATTGAACAAGATAAGTTGAAGGCAACCAAATGTGCTGGGTATGTGATCGCCTTGAAAACTTGGTTTCAGGCTGGAACGAAGAGCGGAACTTTCAGGAGCAGACCAGCAGGGACGATTATCATTGCGGGTGTCGACGGGAATGCAAAGATGTACCAGAAACGGGAATGAAAAGTGTACCACCCTCCCGGGGATGACATGGTAGCCTTCTCGGATAACCGAGGAGGTGGCCATGATCACCGAGGAGGCTTTTATGGACATTGTTGCATTGCACCGTCAGG
>Ga0315276_10004526_pt1 | contig 12757 bp, 10 predicted proteins | sample YL17G05_0_MG_FD_204542 | JGI IMG/M metagenome (GOLD analysis project Ga0315276, IMG submission 204542) | Sediment microbial communities from Yellowstone Lake, YNP, Wyoming, USA - YL17G05_0 | ecosystem: Environmental > Aquatic > Freshwater > Lake > Sediment | place: USA: Wyoming | collected... | reverse complement strand
ATGTTGGCAGCTCAGTTGTTTGATGAAGGAGAAGGGTTTTAAATATATCTTCTTATTTTGTTCAGCATTGCTTCTCGGATTCCTGCTGTTCCTGAGCAGAGAGGCAGGAGTTACCTGTGACGAAGTGCTTCATTATCAGCAATCTGTATCAGTCTATAACTACTTTGCTTCCCAGGGTAAAGACCAGTCAGCTCTTAATACACCAGTCACACATCTGAAATACTATGGTCAGTCGTACGATAATATAACCACTATTCTCATAAGATGGTTCAATATCAGCGACATATATGGATTCAGACATATTATGAGTGCGATGGCCGGGTGGCTTGCAATTTTAATAACGGCATTGTTTGCTGTCTGGATAGCAGGTTACAGAACCGGCATAATTGTACTGGCTCTTTTTGCAGTATCCCCAACTTTCCTGGGTCATGCCCAGAATAATCTCAAGGATATCCCTTTTGCGCTTGCCTACATCGCCGGCATATTTTATATTCTCAGGTTCCTGACAGCAGAGTACAGCAGTATGATTAAAGATGTTCTCCTGCTTGTATTAAGCATCGCTTTTTGCATCAGCATAAGGGCGGGAGGATTATTGCTGATCTGTTATCTTTTCCTTTTCTTCTTTCTTTTTTACCTTTCAAAATATCTTCGCGATGGTAAAGTTGATATTCAGGATATTAAGACTAAACTGCTGTGGTCGGCAGGAATTGCTTTTGCCGGATATTTCCTTAGCATTGTTTTATGGCCATATGCTCTTCAAAACCCTATATTAAACCCGTTAAGATCTTTAAATGTTTTCGCCAGGTTCCCTGATACTTTCAGACAGATTTTTGAAGGAAAAATGGAATGGTCTGATTTTATGCCATGGTATTACCTGCCTGAATATTTGGCTATTACAGTACCTGTAATTGTTCTGGTGGGACAGGCAATTTTCATATTTCTGTCGTGGAGAATATTCAGAACAGGAAAGTCATTTATTTTCTGGATGCTCCTTTTTTCAATCTTATTTCCTCTCTTTTTTGTCATCCTTGAAAAGTCAAATCTTTATAGCGGCTGGCGACACTTCCTCTTTATTTATCCCGGAATGGTTATTCTGGCTGCTGTCGGATTCAACCAGCTGATTCAGTTAATAAAAAAAAGATATATCTTTTTTGGCACACTTGTCATGATGATTGTGCTTTCAATTCATCCTATGAAATTCATATTATTAAATCACAGGTATGACTATATGTATTATAATCAGTTTGTTGGAGGATTAAAGGGGGCTTATGGAAACTTCGAAACGGACTATTATTATGTAAGCATGAAAGAGGGATCAGAATGGCTTATCAGTTACCTCAGGGAGAAGAATATTTCCCCGGGTGTAAAAGTCGGAGCCAATTATTCCGTTCAGTGGTATTTCCGGAATCATCCAGAAATGCAAAATGGCTATTTCAGGTACGAGGAAAGGAGTCAGTATGACTGGGACTATGCCATTGTTGCAAACAGGTATATTCCTCCATTTCAGCTTAAAAACAAAAGCTGGCCTCCGGAAAATGCAATAAAAGTTATTTATGCCGATAACATACCTGTCTGTGCTATACTTGAAAGAAAAACCAAAGATGATTTTTATGGTTATGAAGCCTTACAGGCAGGAGAGGTAAAGAATGCAATAAAATCTTTTGAACTAGCTTTGAAAATTAATGATCGGGATGAATTGATTTATTATAATTTTGCAAGAGCTTTGTTCAGGGACGGGCAGAGAGAGAAAGCAGATTCGGTTCTTAAAAGATGTCTCACAATAAACCCTGATTTTGAACCAGCTTTAATGTACCTGGGGAACATTGCAGCTGCGCAGGGCAAAGAGAAAGAAGCAGAAGGATATTATGAGAATCTGATAAAAAAGAACCGGAAATATTTTGAAGCATATGTGGAGCTATCAAATCTGCTTGCGGATAAAGATAAATTGCGGGCACGTGAACTGTTAAGAACATGCCTCATAATGAGTCCGAGATATGTACCGGCAATTAAGGCTCTGTCAGAAACCTACAGGGAGTCAGATCCCGCGATTGCAAAGAAGTATGACGAACTCGCAAATAGTTTAAAACAAGATAAATAACATTCAGAAGTATGAAAAGAGCATTTTTAGTAGTATCGTTATCGGGACTGCTTTTTTTTACAGGATCTGGTCCGACACAGGCACAGGAGGAGCCGAAACCTAAAAAGGATACTGTCAACATTGATACGGATGCCAAACCCAAATTTTATTATGCCGTTGAAGATGAAAAGTCAAATAAACACGCTGAGAAAAGAGGTTCAACAACTGTAATAGCAATAATTTGCGGTGTTGTCGTTGTGGCAGCCGGGTTTGGTCTCTTCCTGTTGAAGAAAAAGAAATAAATTCTTTACCTCAGCATAAAGAATAATTTTACCCTTCCTGACGGAAGGAAAGCGCAAAGATCGTAATCCTGATGGTTATCAAGATTTTGCGCACTCTGCGGTCAGGAAATCTGACTTATTATTTTGCCTGCAGGATATTACTAATCCAGTTTAACCCAGGTATTGCCTTTCTTATTTGAGTTTACGACAGCATGGATAAACTTCATTCCGCGCACTCCATCGTGTACAGTCGGAAACTCTCCGGGTTTGAAAGCTTCACCCCTTATAGATTTTGCCATACCTTTATATATATTAGCTACTGCCTCATATATTCCCTCGGGGTGACCGGAAGGCATTGTATGGCTTTTTTCTGCAAATTCAGAATTATAACCATGGGCAGGCTTGAAAACTTTCACTGGTTCTGAGTCGCTGAGAAGATAAAGATAATTCGGATTCTCCTGGCCCCATTTCAGGCTGGCTTTTGAGCCGTACACCGCAATAGTAATATTATTTTCTTCTCCTGTTGCAACCTGGCAGGAACGAATGACACCTTTAAGCCCTTTATCGAAACGGAGCATAACAGTACCATCGAGATCCAGTTTAAAATCTTCTTTTATTGAACTAAGATCAGAAAGAACCTGCCTTATTTCCAATCCGGTAGTGTATTCAATAAGGTTAAAGGCATGGACACCAATATCGCCCATGCAGCTGCTTGCTCCCGACTGTGACGGATCGAATCTCCACACACCGGTAATGCGGCTATCCGCGCCATGGATAATTGAATTCACCCATCCCTGGTAGTATTGTGCATCTATCCGCTGGATTGTTCCGAGCATGCCGCCGGCAATCATCTCGCGCATCTGGCGTACCATAGGGTAGCCGGTATAAGTATGGGTCAGTGCGAATGTGAGATTCTGTTTTTCAACAAGCCTTTCAAGATCAACTGCCTCCTCGACAGTCATTGTCATGGGTTTCTCACACATTACATGGACCCTGTTTTCGAGAAGCATCTTTGCAATGGGATGATGCAGATAATTAGGAGTCACTATAGTGACCATTTCCATCCTTTCACCTGCGGGAAGAGCCAGTTCTCCTTTTATAAGCGATTCCACATTTTTATAGCAACGGTTCAGATTTAATCCCTGTTGGCTGGCGAATTCAATATTCTTTTCATAATCAGCATCAAAAACGCCGCCGACAAGTTCAAAATCATTGCAGATACGAGATGCGCGGCGATGAGCGTCTCCAATGAATGCACCGATGCCCCCGCCGATCATTCCCATTATTATTTTTTTCATACTCTTATTTTTTTTGGAAAGCTTCATCAAAAGCGATGGTTGATGACGGGAAATCGACCCTGCGCACAAATTCAGCTGCCTCCCTGGCTCCAAAATCCCTTTCCATGCCATTGTCTTCCCATTCGACCGATAAAGGACCTTTATAGCCTATCCTGTTGAGAGCCCTTACGATCTCTTCGAAGTTGATGTTACCATGACCAAGACTTCTGAAATCCCAGTAACGGCCTTTGGTTCCGAATTCAGTATGCCCGCCAAACACACCTGCATCTGTCGGAACAGAAGACCATCCTACATCTTTCATGTGCACATGGTAGATCTTTTCAGCAAAAGTATAGATGAACTTGATATAGTCAACTCCCTGGTAACCAAAGTGTGATGGATCGTAGTTAAATCCAAATGCCGGGTGGTTATCAATGGCTTTCAGCGTTCTTTGGGCAGAGATGATATCGAAAGCAATTTCAGTCGGATGTGCTTCAAGACAGAATTTTACTCCCACCTGCTGGAATCTGTCAAGGATTGGCTTCCATCTCGCTGCAAATTCTGCATATCCGTCTTCAATCATTGAAGGCGGAACAGAGGGGAATGAATATAACAGATGCCAGATAGGGCTTCCGGTAAATCCGTTTACCACCGGTACCCCTAACCGTGCTGCTGCCTCTGCGGTTCTCATCATCTCCTCTGCTGCCCGCTGGTTAACGCTTTCAGGATAGCCGTCAGCCCATACATATGGTGGGAGGATGCTTTTGTGACGCTGGTCAATACGGTCTGAAACAGCCTGACCAACAAGATGATTGGCTATTGCAAATACTTTAAGGCCGTAATGGGCAAGCAGCTCTTTCTTTTCCCTGCAATATTTCTCGTCTGCTTTGGAAACCTCGAAATGGTCACCCCAGCAGGCTAGTTCCAAACCATCGTAACCAAACTCTTTTGCCTTTTTACATAATGTCTCAATCGGCAAACCGGCCCATTGGCCTGTAAAAAGTGTGACTGGTCTGTTCATTTTGTTTATTTATTAAATGGGTTTATAATATTATCTGATAGTCGATTTTTCTCTTGTTCCCTGTTCCTGGTTCCGGGTTTGACCTCAGCCATCAGCCCTATAACTCCCTTATCCATATATTCCTGTACGACACAGGGTTTTTATGCTCCTGAAGCATTAACGGAAGCTTACTTTTATGGTATTTATAAGCAGGCATACCTTCGAAAGTCATAGGACCCTTAATCTCAACATGATTCTGCACCAGGATGCCGTTTTGAACGACAGTTATATATGCCGGGATTTTCAGGGTCTGGTCCTCATTAAATACCGGAGCATTGAAAAATATATCATATGACTGCCATGTTCCCGGAGGTGTGCAGGCATTAACAAGCGGGATGTATTGTTTATAGATCGATCCCGCCTGTCCGTTATAATAGGTTTCATTTTTGTACGAATCAAGGACCTGAATTTCATAGAGCCCCATCATGAACACCCCGCTGTTACCGCGCCCCTGTCCAGTATCTGAAACAACCGAGGGTGTCCTCCATTCAACATGCAGCTGGACATCACCAAACAACATCTTTGTATAGATGCTTCCCGTACCGGGTACAACCGTCAGGCTGTCATCCGATAACCATTTTGAAGGATTACCTTGTTCATCCGTCCAGTTAATAATATCCTCTTTTCCTCTGTAGAGTATTATTGCATCGGAAGGTGGCATACTATTTTTCCCGGGAGTGACTATTACAGGCCTTCTTGACCAGTCTTCAGTATCTTCCGGTTTTTGTGCAGAAAGAGTGAAAAGTACAAATAGAAGTGACAGGATAGAGATAATTTTTTTCATTTTTTAACCAATTTTACCAGGGTCGGGCCTTTGACTATGTCGGGCTGCTGTTAACATGTTTTTAAGGTCGGGAAAAACTGACTCTGTTAATATTAAAATCGTAATCGTCAATCTTTAACAATGCTAAAAAACATTCCGGTAAAATGCAAATACTATTTCAGGTTTTTAAGGGTATAACGATCTCCTGGTTTAATATTGGAGCTTAAATTATCCATGAAGGAATAATTATTTTATGATTAAATATTACGGAAGTGATTTTTGATCTTTCAAAACAGGATTTTTCATGTCAGTTCCCAATAAAATGGTTAATTTTATTTTTCGTAAAATCTGAGCGTCATGAACAATTCATATGATAACCTGAGGAATTTCTTCGAGCGCATCAAGTCGATGAGCTTCTGGCAGAGAGTCTTTTACTGGAGTGCAATAAAAGCTTTAAGCTATGACGCCTACGAGGAATTTAAAAGTCTCTCGGAATCAGTTTCCGGGTTGAATCAGCAGATAGCTTCAGGAGAGACCATATTACGCGATCATGAAAAAAACCTACAGATACTTTCGGCAAGGATAAACGATCTGACGGCTGCAAATCAAAAGCAGGAAAACAGGATTATCAATCTCGAAGCTGATCTGAAAAAGATCAGTGCTGAAAAGGCTGAAATGGCAAATAAGATAACCAGGTATGAGCAGACTGAGCAGACCAGGGCGGAAGAGTATCAGAAAAATGTATCAGGAGTAAATGCAGTGAGGACAGGTCTTGAAAGTGACAGGCAAAAAATAAATGATGAAAGGGTCAGGGAGAAAGAAGAATCATTTGAAAAAATGAAACAGACATGGCGTAACCACGAAGAGGCAGTTAAAACGGCAATAAAGAATATCTGCCAGTCACAGCTTATTGAATATGTCAGGGAGGTCCCGTTTAAAGGGAAGCCTGATAACACTATCAATATTGCCGGAGAATATGTAATATTTGATGCAAAAAGCCCGGCAGGTGATGATTTGGAAAACTTCCCGAAATACCTTAAGATACAGACAGAAAGTGTCAATAAATATATTAAGCAGGAGAATGTCAAAAACGATATCTTCCTTGTTGTGCCTTCAAATACCGTTGATGTGATCAGCCAGTTCTCCTACAAAATGGGTGACTACAATGTGTACATTGTCACTATTGATGCTCTAGAACCTGTTATTCTGTCGCTCAAGAAAATAGAGGATTATGAATTTGTCGATCAGATGACACCCGATGAACGTGAGAATATCTGCCGTATTATTGGCAAATTCTCACATACCGCAAAAAGAAAGATAATGATCGACTATTTCTTCTCTTTCCAGTTCCTCGATATTTTGTCGAAATGCAACCTTAGCCTGCCGGACGATATTTACAAATCGGTTATTGAATTTGAAAAGTCTGAAAAGCTTAATCCGCCACAGGAAAAGCGTGCAAAGCAGATACTTATGGAGGATCTCCTGGCTGAAAGCGAAAGGCTGGCTATTGAGGCAAAAGCCAGAATGATGGAGAATGATGAGGAAGATAAAAGCAAAAAATAGGGCGATCCCGGTCTTAAGTGATAAAGAAACCAATCAATAATAATTATGGGAAATCAGAGTAACTCACGTCGCAGTTTCCTTAAAAAAGCCGCTATCGGAACCATGATGGCAGCAGGTATTCCGGAAATCCTGTCAGCAGCTATGACAGTAAAAGGAATGAAAAAGATCGAACTTGGGAAAGACAATATTATCCTGTTCCAGGGAGACTCCATTACTGATGCAGGCAGAGAGAGGGAAAACAGCAGCTTCAATAATGCAGAGGCACTTGGCAGCGGTTATGCCATGCTAGCTGCAGCATCCCTTCTTGATAAGTATGCCCCGCTGAATCTGAAGATCTTCAACAGGGGTATTTCAGGAAACAAGGTTTACCAGCTGGCCGAAAGATGGGATAAGGACTGTATTGATATCAAACCCGATGTTCTGAGCATCCTGATTGGCGTAAATGATTTCTGGCACACACTGAATGGCGATTACAACGGTACTGTTGAGATCTACAGAAAAGATTTTATTGCATTGCTGGAACGGACTAAAAAGGCTCTTCCCGGAATTAAGCTGATTATTTGTGAGCCGTTTGCGGTGGCCGGGATAAAAGCTGTGAATGAAAAATGGTATCCCGGATTTTACGGTTATCAGAAAGCAGCAAAGGAGATTGCCTCCTCTTTCGGAGTCCTTTTTATTCCATATCAGAGCATTTATGATGAGGCGCAGAAAAGAGCTCCCGGAGTTTACTGGACCGGCGATGGTGTTCACGCTACACTGGCTGGCGCCCAGCTTATGGCACAGGCATGGCTTAGGGCATTTAAAATGTAGTTTTAATTCTGCAACATTATATTCTTTGTGTAACTCAGGGTTGCAATGAACTCACTAAATGATTCTTTAATGTCATGATAGTTTCAGTTCAGCTGATCATTTTCTTTTATGATCCTGTTCAATCTTGATAAAGACACTTTTCGTAAGCAAATTTTCAAAATGAATAGGATTTTCTGACGATAGAAGCATCAGATAATGAAAAAGGTGTAGGTTTTGTCCATTCAGGTCTGACAACTGTACAGGCATTCAGTGTTATTGGCAGTCCATCGGAAAACTCAACCAACTGAAATTGAAAAGGATGTTTTGAAGAAACTTTCAATTCAACCTCAAAGGGTTTATTGAAAACACCATGATACCATATAGGCCAGATTTTGTTTGACCTGGTGGTATCATTTTCTATCCTGTGTCCGTTTATACCGACCTCATATATTCCTGAAGTGGTTTCAGGAACTATGAAGATGAACGATTCTGTTAATGAATTGGTATTGGATTGTATTTTAAGATTTACAGTCCGGATGGTGTCTTCATGAGTGTCACTTAACATCTCGACAGTCGGATATAGTAATGAAGCAACAGAGGCATTGCTTATTGTCATAGGAGTATTTTTATATCTGGGAATTGGTATGAATTGTGGAACCGGCTTCCTTTCTTTTTCTGAGATATGGAACAGTTTTGTCCAGTCATCCAGTTTTTCTTCCTCTGACAGCCAGAATGCTTTCCCACTGTCAGCATCCAGTGCGTAGAGTAAAGTATTCAGTTTTGGGTATTCTTTGCCTCGTGATGGAAGAATTGAACCAATCGTTATAAATATCACCGAAAGAAAGACAAACATGACAGGTAACACCCATGATTTGCGCGGAGTCCATATGGTCAAGGGTATTTGTAAAGTTTCCACGAGTAATACAATCAGCCCGACTATAACCGGGAGCAGAATCATGACAAAAACAGAATATAATAAAAATATGAGCTGGGTATATATATAGATACTGACTGTAAGTGTAATAGTGATAATAGCAATGGAACGTGGTGATAACAGATCAATTTTTCTTTCAGAAATAATTAATATCATACCTGCGATTGTGAAGAATGCAGGCCAGATAAAGATATAGCTGCCTTCAGTGAAAATAAAATTCATTGCCCAGGTCATAATGATCCATAGCAAAATAGCACCGGCGATATGGTTAAAGCGCCCGGGTTTTTCTGAAAATCCTCGAGGCCGAATAAAAGCAATTGCAACTCCGATAAGAATAAAGCCTATAAAGTAAAGTCCGGCATGATATACAAACTGCATCTGGTAATTTCCGAATTCGGCATGAACAGGAGCAATTAATTTCCATAGGAAGAATACAATAAACCCGGCAGAGATTACTTTAATCAGGGTAAAGAGAAAACTCCTCAGAATGCCTGAAATGTTAATTTGCTTCTTCCTGATTCCAATAAATACAAATATTAGGAACATAATAGTCACCAGAACTGAAAAAGAAGTATTCCATGATAACGGATAAATTATCATTGATGGGAAGATGAAAGAAAAGAACGTAACATCTGGTTTCCGCATTGACGTGAGCTTTATATTACCGAAATGCAATAATGCTGAAAGAAGGTTCTCTCCATGATGCTGCAAAGAGCGTTCACTTATATGCTTCAGGTCGTCTGTAACAGAATGATAGTCCTCTATCGAACCACAATATGCAAAACTCAAACCTCCATTGACATTGTCTTGAACGTCGTAGAAATCTGTTGATTTTTTATATGCTATTTCAGTCAGACCATATAATAAAGAACTGGTCACTTTGTGATTGACAGATTTGTTATATTCCCTTACAACCCAGCCATTCTCATTATTTGTCTGAGATAGCAATGATGGGCCTGAGGAACCTCTTGCATCCAGATTTATCACGAAACCGATCTTATTCATTAGACCTGACTCCTTTACAAATGCTTTTGCCCCAAGGTGGCCTATTTCTTCGCCATCAGTAAAAAAGATAATAAGGTCGTTCTTTAGAGCAGGCTTGCTTTTCAGAGCCCTGAGGCTTTCAAGGATAGCCGCAACGGAACTCCCGTTATCATTAACTCCTGCAACCAAAGGGACTGCATCATAATGAGCCATTACCAATATAGCCTTAGAATTTGCCATCCCTTTTACTATCGTAATTATATTGGCGACATTAGCTACCCTGGTAAAACTACCGGTAGAAACTGAAGTTGTATTTTGAATCACAGGTGTAAGCCCAAGATTTTCAAGCTCTTTTATGATATATTTCCTTACTCTTTCCTGCCCAGGCGAATTGACCATATGTGACTCTGACGCAATATTAGCAACATGTTTCATTGCTCTTCCTGAGGAGAATAGTCCTGAATCTGCATTAATAGATAATGCTCTTGGGGGTAGCATCTGGATTAATGCTATTGATGTAATAATCGCAATCACCGAAAGTAACAAAATCGAGGCAAAAGATTTTTTCATTTTAATTTTAGTTAAAGCTTTTAAAAAAATTCATCATAATCACCATGGGGACGGCTGACAAGCTTAAAAAGTTACCGTGTCCCTGCCAAAAATCAATGAACGGGGGAATAAAACAATTGAACGACATAAAATAGCAGTGAACAACTTAAATTCGGATTCTGATCATTAATTCTTAATAAATCATTGTACTGGTTCCCGGAAGCTCTTTGTTATTTAACACCCGGGATAGAACGGGCGTGGTGATCATGATATAGCTTATAATAAACCATTTGTAAATAAGAGATATACAGATTAGTACACTTATAATTCTCCGGATTCAAACTGTTTATCAGATTTAACGGATGGTCCGACCGGGATAATATTGCATTTCATGGTTATTTTAATGCAGTTTCCGTCATTAACAGCGTCATTCATTGAATTTCAGAATGTTGATATCAATTATTTGATCGTATGATTGTATATTTGTTTGTCGTAAACAGATCAACATTTCATAATGAATAAGAGTAAACCAATATTTCTTCGTCCGAATCTCTATTATCATTCACTCTACTGGATATTAAATGTTCTCTTTTTTACTCTTATTTTCTGGTCGAGGAATAACTATAATGATTTCATGATCTATTTTCATGAGAATGCTGCTTTTCTTCCCGGGGGAATGATTTTTACATATTTCAGCGTCAATTACTTAATACCAAGATATTTTTTTAAAAACAGGATTCCCTTATACATTTTTTTACAGGTAGTTGTATTATTACTATATCCGCTTTTCTCAAATGCTGTTGTGACCCTTTATGTGTCTCCGGTTATTCACCATGTTCATACACCTTATGCATTATATAACGGGTTCCTTTCACTTATCCTGATTCTCATTTTTGATATTGTTCCCCTTGCCGGCGTCAGAATTCTTAACCGGTTCAGACAGGATGCCCTGGCTCGCCATAAAACCGAGAATGATAAAATACAGGCAGAACTCAAATTGAAAGAGGCTGAATTAAAACTTCTTAAAGGTCAGATTCATCCGCATTTCCTTTTCAATACCCTGAATAACCTGTACTCACTTTCCCTGGAAAAATCAGATAAAACCCCCGACCTCTTAATAAGATTGGCCGATATGCTTAGTTATATTATCTATGACTGCAGGTCGGAGAAAGTCCCGCTGGTAAAAGAGATTGATTTTATTAAAAGTTTCCTCGAATTGCAGAGAGTGAGATATGATTCCTGCGATATCTCCTTTAAGCTTGATGGTGAATTAAATGACAAGGTAATTGCCCCGATGATCCTTCACACTTTCATTGATAACAGTTTTAAGCATGGCGCTGATAAGGATTCTGGAAATCCCTGGATAAAAATCAAAGTCACCTGTAAGGATGGTGTGTTGTTCTTTACTGTAATAAACAGTACAAAAAACACTGACAGGAATGAAGATAAAGTTCCCGGGATCGGGATAAGCAATGTAGATAAGAGACTCGATCTGATATACCCCGATCGTCACGATCTGGCTATTTATGATTCAGGTAACAGGTATTCGGTTTTTCTAAAACTTGAACTGTAGAAATATGGAAAGTGAGAAAACAAGATGTCTTATTATCGATGACGAACCGCTGGCTATAAAGCTTATAAGGTCTCATCTGAGCAAACTCGATTCCTTTGAAATTGCGGGAGAGTGCAAAAATGCTCTTAAGGCTATTGATTTCCTTAAAGAACAGAAGATAGATCTTATGTTTCTCGATATCAATATGCCTGAGATCACCGGACTCGAGTTTCTTAAGACCATCCCTAATCCACCATATGTAATAATTACAACCGCTTACAGGGAATATGCCATAGAGGGGTATGATCTGGATGTAGTCGATTTTTTACTGAAACCTATTTCATTTGAAAGGTTTTTGAAAGCCATCAACAGATATTGTAACCGCACAAGGTCAACACAGTTTAAGGAAACTAAAAATTCACATGAGCCGGCTGAAAAGAAATATATATATATACAGGATGGGAAAAATATTTACAAGCTGCCTTATGATGATGTCGTATATTTTGAGGGTTACGGGGAGTATGTAAAGGTAATTACAACTAATAAGACTTATACAGTCCGGGATTCTCTTACAGAGTTTGAAAATAAACTTTCACCTGATTCCTTCATAAGAATACATAAATCATATATTGTTAATATTCAGAAGATAACAGGCTTCAGCGCTATAAATGTAATCATTAATCACACCCAGTTGCCAATAGGAAGGATTTACCGTAAAAAAGCAGTAGATATCCTCAGGAAAGATGCCAAAACTTGACCTGGAAAATTACCGCCGGCAACATATCAACTATTGAAAAACCTTGTTGAAGAGACTGTTAAAAGATTTAAATTTATGCATACGTCAGTATTGCCTTTTAATAATAAGGATAAGAATATCATTTCAGGATTGTTTCCTGAGGACTGGAATTTTAACTTTCATGAATTTATT
>Ga0315276_10004525_pt1 | contig 12757 bp, 15 predicted proteins | sample YL17G05_0_MG_FD_204542 | JGI IMG/M metagenome (GOLD analysis project Ga0315276, IMG submission 204542) | Sediment microbial communities from Yellowstone Lake, YNP, Wyoming, USA - YL17G05_0 | ecosystem: Environmental > Aquatic > Freshwater > Lake > Sediment | place: USA: Wyoming | collected... | reverse complement strand
GTCTGTGATACCATAGCCGTCATGTTAAATGGCGAGATTGTTGAATATGGAACGACAATGGATATCTTTCTGAATCCACAGCACTCTTATACCCAACAACTGATTAAGGCAGTTCCGGGAAAAAATTGGACCCTGCCCAGTCTTGGCAAAATTCCTTTAAACTGAAAATGGAGCTCTTTCTATTTAGAGGATGAAAAAAGCGCCCTTCATCGTAAAAAGGATTTCCCCCGCCCAAAAGGAAGAAATGAGATTTCATTGAGGATCTCCCAAAAAAATCCGCAAATTGTTGGAATTCTGTGAGCTTGATACCCAGGATTACAATATGGAAGAGCTGTACCTGGTCGTGAATGCGGGACAAGCCTACGTTGCATTGGAAGGAGGGGACGAAGGAGGGGACGACGAAGGAGGGGACGGTGTTGACAATGTTAAGATAGAAAGGAATTCAAACACCTAACTGCAATCGCGATCTGGTTTCTGAGTGAACTTGCGGACCTGACTGCCGCCTTTAAGGAAGCGGCTTGCCAAGGTTCGGGCGGAGGTTTTCAACTCGGGGAGGCAGGCAGTCATCCGGCTTATCACTCCCCTCCGGATGAGCAGAAAGCCCTCCCTTTTGACAAAACGTGCCCAGTTAATCACTTATCCGTTCTTTTCCTTGAGCTTACTCAGGATATCCCCGAGCATTTTTTCGTGTTCCAGGCAGATGGATAGGAGAATGGTTTCCAATGGCCAGGGATGCGACATGTAAACGGCGGCAGAGGTATGGAATTTGGCCCGGTCGAAAAGGCGGTCAAAGGCTTCCTGGTCTTCTTTGCTTAGACTCTTGCGAAATTCTTTCCACCTTCCATGCTCCTTTTCCAAGAAAAAGCTGAAAGGCATAACTGTTCGGCCCATAATTCCTCCAGACGACTCTATCGAACCGCCTCCATAGTAATCGCGCAGAATTTGCAGAATACTCATCGTATGATGAGGTGTCAAGAATTATCTCAGCTATCCCCTTCCCTCTCCACGAGTATCCTCCGAAATTCTTTTTGAAATTGCCAATTGAAAGATTCTGTCAAAGGGGGTAGATTTCTCTGAGATTCCAGGTTTGGACATACAGATGATATATTCAATTCGGGGGGTTTTTCCTGGTTAGATGTATTGACACGTAATCGCAAGGTTTAGTAGATCGGTGCTACCCCCAATATGTTGGGGTTCCCCATTATTTTCTGCCGCAAATTTGAAACTAAACTGACCCAAAATATCAGCTTGACAGAATTCGCAGTCTTGATACCATTTGTAATATAGACCATCCCTCGTTGCCAAAAAGTCTTTAAATTTAAACCTAATCTTATAGAGGTGCAACGAGAAGGTTTTCTGAAGATCCGTTTCTCAAGGGTAGAGGAGGGAGATGTCGGGGCTACACTTTTGACAGCGGGGTAAGCCCCGGCATTGAACTACATCCCGGGAGGTTAATTATGAAAAGGGATCCCGTCGGTGTGAGGTTGAGCCTAAGAAAGGCTCCGACTCTGTTTGTTCTCTTGGCAGCCTTCCTATTGCTCGGATGCAAGATATCCAGTGCGGACAGTGTCGTCTTCAAGCATGAACCCTTGCCGTCCATGGGTCTAACGCGCCCTGGCGGTGTAGATGTTTTGAATGTGCGGATACCGCCCAAAGCGACCCTTTTCGCGCAACAGAAGGGAGTGCCGTCCAAAGGACCAGCCCAGGGCTCGGTCATCATCAACGGCGTCCATTTAAGCGACGATAAGGTTAAGGCACTGGGAAAACAGTACGGGATTCATATTCTCCCAGGTGACTACTGGTATGACAAGATGTGCGGCGCCTGGGGTTTTCGCGGCGGCCCGTCGGCTGGGCTTATCTCTCCGTCTCTCGATCTGGGTGGCCTGCTCCAATCCAACGCGTCGAATGGTAACACAGGCGTATTTATCAACGGGCGGGAGCTTCATATGCTGGATGTAGTTGCCCTTCAGCAAATCACACCCGTGTATCAGGGGCGCTACTGGGTGGACGCTCAAGGAAATATTGGACTGGAAGGAGGACCGGCCCTTACGAACCTCTGGCTGCTTGCGAACGCGAGAGGCACGAAGAAGGAAGGTATTCTGAGCACGTATGATAAAACCGGAGCTGTCGTCATAGGCTACTGATTCTCCGTTGGTGAGTTCACGGACACTATTTGAGTTTTTGATTGGCAGGAGCTATTCATACCTCTATGTCTTAAGGTGCCAGACTGCTGGTAATAATGAAAGCGTCAAAAGAATCTGGGAATATATATACAGCGAATCATATCGTTTCGAAAGCTTGGCAAAGCATTTGCCATTATTATGTATCGCATTTTTTGTTCTTTCCGGAGTCGGACCCAGCCAACTCGTTGAATTTCATGAAGATATATTTCAAAAGAAGGCATTTTCCTGCCTTAAACCCTAATTGGGGGGGGCAAATTTCGGCTTCATAAAAGGCTGACTGCCCTGATTCATAACATTCATTTCCCCTTGCGATTTTTATCGCTCATTCCGGCGAAAGCCGGAATCCAGTTATTTCAAGATGTTCTGGACCCCGGCGCCTGCCCCGGACCTGATCCGGGGTTCGCCGGGGTGACGCTCCAAGAGACCTTTTACGAGATCATCAATGTTGCGAAAGGAGAAAAAAATGAATACTTTTATGTCAAGAAAAAGAGGGTGGTTTTCCTTTTTGGCGGTGGCGATGGGAGTGACCCTCGCTTTGTCTTCGGTCACGACATCGTATGCGGCAACGCCCAAGGAAATTGACACGAGTGTGAAAGTGGCTCTGGAGCGTTTTTACGAGCAAGTGAAGGGGGGCAAGGAATTTGCGAAGAACGCCAAAGGGATGCTGATTCTGCCCGGGGTCGTTAAAGCCGGATTGGGAGTCGCCGGAGAATACGGTGAAGGGGCCTTGCGGTTAGGCGGAAAGACGGTGGATTACTATAACATTGTCGGCGCGTCTTATGGCCTCACCATCGGGGCGCAGAAGAAGGACATCATCATCGCCTTCATGACCGATGAGGCGCTGAAACAGTTTCGGGGTTCGGGGGGCTGGGAAGCCGGGGTGGACGGGAACGTTGCCTTGTATGACATCGGGGCGGGGACCCGCCTGGACACCACAACCATGAAAGATCCGATTGTGGGGTTCGTTTTCGACGTCAAAGGGTTCATGGCGGATGCGTCCCTGAAAGGTTCGAAGTTCACGAAATTGGATAAATCGAAGGATAAGTGAGATTGCAATTGCCCAAAGGGAAGGGTTCTTAGGCCTTCCTCCCTATTTTTTCAGGGCGCCCCAAATTCTTTTTGTCGTTTGGGGACGTCCCCAATTAGCCCAACTGCCGCACTCGGTTGAATAAAGTGGTGTAATCATGCGGGGTTTCTTTTTTTTCAGTCACTCTATTCGCCCTCAGTCCAGGTCTTGATTGGCTTTATGACCTGGGATGGAATTTTCAGAATCTTGGAAGGAATTCTCCATCGAATCCCCCTAAGCTCTCCTCCCTTTGAAAAAGGAAGGACGGGAGGGATTTCTGGCCAGGGCTTTTCAAAGCGCTAAAGTGTTACAAAGGAAGATTTTCCCACTTAGTCCCTCTCCTCCGCAAATCTCATCCAGATCATTTTTTCCGCTTGCGCGCGGCATAGACGGCGCGGGCTTCCTTCACCAGGAATTCATTTTTTTCCTTTGGCGCCGGCGGGATCATAAGTTGCCGGATGGCGTCGAAGACTATTTTGAGCTGAGCATCATATTTGTTTTCCATCTCATCCAGCCTTTGACTTATTCCGGAATAATTCGCCAGCCACTGCCGTAAGCGCACAAAAGCCCGAACGACAAAGACGCTCATCTCAACGGCCCGCGCGCTCCTCAAAACATTCGCGGCCATCAAGGCACCGTGCTCGGTAAAGGCGTTGGGGCGGTACTTGGGGTCGCGATGCTTCTGTGAACCAGTCACAAATTGTTACCGGTTCCTGGCCCCCTTGAGGTCCCAATTTGTGACCTCAAAACAATGGTTGCCTCTTGGTGCGTAAGCTGGAATGCGAAGTCAGAGGGGAACCGGTCTACCTTGCGCTTTACTGCCTGGTTCAATGCTTTGGTAGGTACGCCGTAAATCATGGCCAAGTCGCTGTCAAGGATAACCCTCTGGCCGCGAATGGGATGAATGATTTGGTCGATCTTCAAGATTGTCGAGAGAGAGGATGCCTTGTTCACCGGGGAACCTCCTGAAAAAGAAAGGATCCAAGGTGGAAGATCTCCCTAGTTGAAGGATAGCCGCATCGGCCATCGGGAGTTTCTGGCTTCCGCACAGGGAGCTGTTGCCTGGCTTATTCAGCAGGGGTCCGTCGGGTTCGTCGCAGCCGGCGGATCAAAGGAGGGAGGATGATCAAAACAACACCGACCGAAAGCAGGAAGGCCGTGTAGGGGCGTCCGAAAATGGCCCAGGCGTCGCCCCGGGCATAGAAGAGCGACTGGCGGAGGGTTTTTTCCAGGATCGGCCCCAGGACCACGGCCAGGATGAGAGGAGCCATGTCAAAATCCAGCTTCCGCAGAATATACCCCACCACTCCCATCCCCAGGAGAATGTAAATATCCAGGAAACTGTTGTTGATGCTGAAGGTCCCGACCAGGCACAGCAAAAGAATGAAGCCCATCAGGATGTGCTGGGGCAGGCGGAGAATGCTGGCGAAGACCCCTACCAGAGGAAGGTTTAAAATCAGCAGAACTGCGTTGCCGATGTACATGCTGGCCACCACTCCCCAGAAAATCTCCGGGTGCTTGCTCATGAGCAGGGGACCGGGCTGCACCCCGTGAATGGTCAGAGCCCCCAGGAGCAAGGCGGTGGGCGGGGCAAAGGGAATCCCCAGGGCCAGCAGGGGGACCATGGAACCGGCCGTAGCGCTGTTATTGGCCGATTCCGGGCCGGCCACCCCCTCGATCGCTCCCTGGCCGAATTCCTCCGGGTGCTTGGAGAGCTTCTTCTCCATGGCATAAGAAACAAAAGTCGACAGGATGGCCGCCGGCCCCGGAATCAGGCCAAGGAAGAAACCCACCCCCGTTCCCCGGATCATGGGAGGGAAAGCTTTTTTCCATTCGGCCCTGGTCGGGAAAAGTTCCCGAAACTTGACCTTGATGAGGTCGGGGATCCCGGTAATACGTTCGGCGATGATCAACACCTCTCCGATCCCGTAGAGCCCCATGGCCACGGGGACCAGCTCCACCCCTTGCATCAGCTCAAGGTTTCCGAAAGTGAAGCGCGGTACCCCCGAAATCGCATCCATGCCCACTGTCCCCAGAAGTAATCCGAATCCCACCATGAGAAAGGATTTCAAGACCGAGGCGCTTCCGATCCGGGACAGGAAGATCAGCCCCAATAGGGTCAGGGAGAAATACTCGGGGGGGCCGAATTCCAGGGCCAGAGACGCCAGCGGTGGGGCGAAGAGCATCAAACCCACCAAGCCGACGGTTCCGGCGACGAAGGACCCTACGGCGGCGATGGCCAGGGCGGCGCCGCCCCTTCCCTTGCGGGCCAACCGGTACCCATCGATGGTCGTCACCACCGAGGCTGCTTCTCCGGGTACGTTCACCAGGATGGAAGTCGTGGACCCGCCGTACATGGCGCCGTAGAAAATACCGGACAGCATGATGAGCGCCGAGGTCGGGCCCAAAGAATAGGTGGAGGGGATGAGCAGGGCCATCGCTCCAATCGGCCCGATCCCCGGCAGCACCCCCACGATGGTCCCCACCAGAACCCCCAGGAAGCAGGCCAGAAGATTGGAGCCGGTCAGAGCTACCCCAAAGCCATAAATGAGCCCGTGCAGAGCATCCATATCAGGAAAAAAGGCTCCCTCGAGGAAGGGGGATATCCAGCAATACAAAGAAGAAATAACTGACGCCCGCGGTTAGAAGGGCGAGAATGATGGTTTGGCCCCAGCTTCGCATGCCGAGCAGCCGGAGAACGGCTATCATCAGGAAAGCGCTGCAGATCCCGTATCCCAGGGTTTGCAGAAGGACGGTAAACAGCAGAATGACCAGGACTAGGGCGATGACTCTCTGGAGATTTTTTCCCTCGGGAAAGACGGGGTCCGCGGATTTCTTCCCCTCGCCGGATCTCAGGGAGCCGATCCAGCCTGCCATACCGAGGCAGAGAATAAAAATCCCCACCATTCGGGGAAAGAAACCCGCCCCCGGTTGTTCAATGGTTCCCGCGGACAGGGCCAGGCTCCCCGCCAGGTAAGCCCCCCCCAGGAGGGTAAAAGAAAAAAAGATCCGGGATAATGGTTTCCCCATGGATCCTACTTTTCCTTCAAATTGAGAGTCTCCACCAGGATCTTGCAATGCTCATAGTCCCGCATCAGCCGCTTTTTGATGTCCGCGGGCCCCTCGTAGGAGATTTCAAAGCCGCTTTCCCTCATAGGCTTCTGGAAGGCCTGCTCCTCCATGGCTTTCTTCACGGAATCATGGATGGTCGTCAGCACCTGGGGGGGAAGCCCCTTGGGGCCGAAGATCAAATAGTAAGCGCCCATCGTTACCTCAAACCCTTTCTCCCGGAAGGTGGGAGCATTCGGAAAAAGGGGGTTGCGCTTCTCCTCAAAGACCCCCAGCACCCTGGCCTTGCCCGCTTGAACATGGGGCAGGATCTCGTGGACCGTATGGACATCGGCATTCACATGGCCGCCCAGCAGTGCCGGAACGCTCTCGGCGCCGCCCGCGAAGGGGACCGCGGTGAGATCGATTTTGGCCAGGAATTTAAACTGCTCCAGGTTTAAATGGAAGAGCGTGCCCAATCCCCCGGCCAGGCCCACCCGGATCTTCCCCGGCTTGGCTTTGGCCTCGGCGACCAGCTCTTCCAGGGTCTTCCAGGGAGCGTCGTTTCTCACGGACATGCAGATAGGAATGTTCACCAGCTTGATAATCGGGGCGTAGTCATCCGGAGACCCGTAGGGCAGCTTGGTGCGGTGGGGGACGACGGTCAGGGAGGCCACGGCGGCGATTCCCAGGGTGTACCCGTCGGGTTTGGCCCGGGCCACTTCAGCCACGGAGATGGACCCGGTGGCGCCGGGACGGTTCACCACCGCGATCGGCTTGGGGAAATGGCTCTTGGCCGCTTCGCTGAGGGCCCGGGCGGTGGCATCCAGGCTGCCGCCGGCGGGAAATCCGCAGAGCATGGTGACCGGCTTTTCCGGGTAGGCCGCCAGGGAGGCGGGAGCCGGAACGAAGTTCCCGGCAAGCATCACGGCAAGAAGAAACATCAAACCGTAAAATCCTTTTCTCATGTATCTCTCCTTTCATTTATTCAAAAAATCACCGCGCATTACCCATCGAGGCATAACCGCAACCCAAAAATTTATTGGGACGCGGATGAACACGGATGAACACGGATAAAATTCACCCAGAAACTCCACAAGTTATGAATAATTTGAAGGCCTTTTTTGCGGGCAGCCATCACGCCTTGGGCGTGACTGCCCCTACCACAGGAAAATTCTCGCTCCTGCGCCCCTGGGTTTTTCCCATTCTTGAACCTCAAGCCAAGCGGGCCTCAGATCACGCCGCAGAAGGCGGGCCGCAAGGAAGCACGGCTCTCGGTCCCGCTGTAAATCCTCTTCTCCGCGCAATCTGCGAAATCTGCGGATCCTTAGTTTTTCACCGGATCAGGTACGGCAGCCCCTTCAGAGTGATGGCCTTCTTCGGGCAGATGGATACGCAGACATCGCAGTACCAGCAGTCGTCGGGGTAGCGCATGCAGGGGACCTTTTCCTCCCCCATGCGAAGCACATCCATGGGGCACATCTCGACGCAGAGGCTGCAGCGACTGCATTTCTTCCGGTCCACTTCCAGCCAGGAATAGGGCGACTCGGCTGTTTTCTTCTTGGGGGTCTTCATCATCCGCCCTCCTTCCTGCCGGCTCGCCCCCTCTTTTCCATGCGGGCCTTCGTCCAGGGGTCCCCCATTGGATTTTGATAATGGGGGGCCTTCTGAAAAAGAACCCCTAGATCAAAAGACAACTTGGGGTAAGAATACTCCATGGACGTGGGGAAATTCCGCCGGTACGGAGGGACTTTCTTCTTCCCCAGCTCCATCCCTTTTTCCCCCTTGCGGACCACGACCCAGGCGCCGTCCCATTCGCGCTGCTTCTCCGGAAAATCCACCCGCCAGTGCTGATACCCCCAGCGGCTTTCCTCCCGGAAGAGACTGGCCCGGGCCATCATCTCCCCTACGAGAAGAATGGACCGGATTTCATAGGCCTTGAGCAGGTCATGATAATTTTCGGCCTTGATCTCGGGAAGGTCTTCCCGGCGGATCCTCTCCATCCACCAGACGGCAATTCGGTGATATTCGGGGTTCTTGGGAGGTTTCAGGTAATATTGGAGCCGGGTCCTCGCTTTGAACTCCACCAGATGTGCGGGCAGCCCCTGCTTTCGCCTGAGGGGGGCTTCGAAATCCCGGATCTCCTCCCGGGCCCGGGACCGGGGGTTCCCCCCCGCCCAATCCGCTTCTGCGGCGTATCGCGCGGCCTCTTCTCCGATCAGCCCCCCCATGGCCAAGGCTCCGCCCAGGAAAGAGAAGGGCAGTCCGGCATCCACGTCGCCCGCTACGAAGAGGCCCGGGATGTTGGTTTCCCCCCGCCGGTTACCGTTGACCCCCGAACTGCTGTGACCGCCGCAGGCCCCGATCTCCTCGGCAAAGGCCAGCTCCAGGCATTTGGGCTGGCGGTAATCCTGTTTCCGCCCTTTATGGAAGAGGTACCGGCCCGTCCTCTCCGTTCCGAACTGGATATGCTCGATAATCCGGATGACCTCTTCCGGAAGCCGATCGGTGTGGAGGTAGATGGGGCCTTTGCCCTCGGCAAAGGTGCGCCAGGTGGCCAGACGCGTATCCCCCGAGGGATACGCGTGGGTCCCAATCCCCTCCCCCACCCGGTTGGTCGACTTCGCGCCCCTGGTTCCCGCCACGTAACCGCAGGCCGGCCCCTGGAAATCTTTCAGCATGGTCAAGGCCTGGTAACATTCCATGTTCACCAGTTCGGCCCCGGCCTCGTAGGCCAGGGTATAACCGTCCCCGCTGTTGCCGGGGAATTCGTACGTATTGGAGAGATAACCCGAGTTGGCCAACCCCATGCGGCCGGCCGGGCCGGCGGTCAGGCAGACCGCTTTGGCGGCGATAAACAAATATTCCCCGGTCCGGATGTTGAACCCCAGCACCCCTACGACGCGGCCGTCTCCGGCAAAAATTTTCAATACCGGGGTCCGGTCATACACCTCCGCGCCGGTTGCGTGGACGGCTTTGGCCAGAGACCGTTTCAGGTCTCCCCCGTCCATATAAAGCATCATTGGCTTATTTACCGCCTGCACATACCGCAGCTGGTAATTTCCCCTTTCGTCCACCGGGAAGAGGTCCCCCTTGGCCCGGCCGGTGATCTCTTCCAGTTCCTGCACCAGCCGCGGACACCGCTCGCCATAGACGTAAGAAACTTCCTGGTCCAGTATCCCCTCGGTGATCTTGGTCTGCATCTCCACAAAATCTTCGGGATCGCTGTAGGGAGGAAGGGGGATGGTGTTGATGGCATCCATGCCCCGGCCCGCTCCTCCCGAGGTTTCGATCCTGCTCTTGTCGAGGATGACCACCTTCAGGGCCGGGTTGGCGCGGCGGGCATGGATAGCGGCCATGGCCCCCGCAGCCCCCCCGCCGATGATCACGATGTCAGCCTTTTTTACATGCAGCATCCTGCCCTCGAATCTTTCATTCGACATTCCGCTCTGCACTACACAGCGCGGCAAAGCCGAAACCAAAAATCTTTATGTCGGGACACAGATAAACACAGATTTTCTATTCGCCAAAGACTGAATGGGACGCGGATGAACGCCGATCAACACGGATAACTTCCAGAAAAAAATCAGCAACTGAAAAATGGCAACCTAGCTCAGCAACGCCCAATCCCAAAGAGTTGATTTTTGCAGCCTGGCTATTCCAGAAATCCCCCCTTCGCCCCCCTTTTTTAAAGGGGGGTTGGGGGGATTTCAGAGAATCGTGGCCTAAAGAACATTTTCTTTACAAAATTTAAAGAGTCTGCGCGTTAGTGGCATAGAGTGCAGGGCAGCCCCGAACCTTACCTGGTTCAGGGCGCATTCCGCAATGGGATGGCCCACGGCAGATGATCCAGGTCCGCATTCCCGCCCGAAAGAATGACTCCCACCCTCTTCCCCGACAGATCGATTTTTTTCTCCAACAGCACTCCCACGGGCACCGCCGCCGAGGGTTCGATGACGATCTTCATCCGCTCCCAGACCAGGCGCATCGCTTCGATGATGGCCTTTTCACTGACCGTAATGATCTGGCTGACATGCCTTTGGATGACGGCGAAGGTCAGGTCGCCCAGGGAGGTTAGGAGCCCGTCGGCAAGGGTCCGGGGGGGTGAAACCGCGGGGAGAATATGTCCTTCTTTCAGGGATCGATAGGCGTCATCGGCCTCTTCCGGCTCCGCGGCTATGACCTTCGTCCGGGGGGACAGAGGCGCCGTAGCCAGAGCGGTTCCGCTGATCAGCCCCCCCCCGCCGACAGGGGCCATGATCACCTCCAGCCCGTCGACCTCCTCGAAAAGTTCCATCGCTGCGGTGGCCTGGCCGGCGATGACCCGGGGGTCATTGAAGGGATGAATAAAAGCCGCCCCTGTTTTTCGCATGATTTCATTCTTGGCCGCATCCCGCGCAGCCGGGTTGGGCGGAAAGAGAAAAATCTGGCCCCCATACCCGGCCACCGCCGTCCTCTTGACGGGGAGGGAGTTCTCCGGCATGGCGATGTACGCCGGAATCCCGCGAAGCCGGGCGGCCAAGGCCACCGCGGCGGCATGGTTGCCCGAGGAATGAGTCACCACGCCTCTCCCCGCTTCTTCCGGGCTCAGGGAAAAGACGGCGTTACAGGCTCCCCGAAATTTGAAGGCCCCGACTTTTTGGAAATTCTCTCCCTTGAAAAAAACGGAAGCGCCGAAAATCTCATTCAGGCTGAGGGAAGTCAGAACCGGCGTGCGCCGGGCATACGGTTGGATTCGGGCGGCCGCCTCCCGGATCTGGTTTACATTCGGAAATTCCATAAAGATCTCCCGTCGAACTTCCCAGCTTCCGCAAATACCGAAGGGCGGTGATTTTGGTCAGGTCCGCCAGCTCGTCGATGGAGACGGACTCGTCCTGCTTGTGCGTGTTGCCGTAGGGGCCGCCCACCCCGAAGTTGAAGCAGGGCATCCCGCCGTCGTTGACCTGGAAGTTCATCCCCGTGCTGGCCAGGGTGCCGGTGAAGGGCAGTTCCTGGCCGATGACCTCTTTATGCCGCCCGGGTTTCCAGGACATAAGGGCCCTGGGGAGACATCACATACCCCTCCCGAACATTGATCACCTCGAGCTCGTACTTCAGGTCGGAGTCGGTGGCCTTGACCCCCTCGATGACCGCCTCGATTTCCTTCTTCACCCCTTCAAACGTCTCCCCCGGGACCATGCCCCGGAGCACTTCTTCCTCGCACAGGTCAGGAACCGTAGCCCCTTGCACTCCTCCCTTGATGGTCCCGATGTTCAGCATGGCCGTCAGGTTGCGAACCCCGGCTTCCTGCACGGCCTCCGGCAGGTCGATCCCGGGGATGGGCTTCTACCTCCTGAGGAGGACGTTTCCCCGGTAATCCGTCAGGGCCACGTTGATCTTGGACATCTTCTCGATGGCGTTGATGCCCAGGATGGGCACCTGCCCGTGGTAGGATTTTCCGATCGTCCGGATCAGAAAGCGCGTGCGTCCCCGGGCCGCCAGTCCGATTCCCGTAATGGCCCCGTCCCACTGGAGGCCGAAGTCGGCCTTGACAATCCCCTCCTGGATGAGAAAGCCAAGCCCGGTGATTCCCCCGATCTCTTCATCGCAGTTTCCCATGATGATCAGGCCCCTTCCAAATGCATCCCCAAGTTGCGGAGGGCCTGCAGGGCAAAGAGGAGAGAGACCATTTCTCCCTTATCGTCATTCACCCCCCGGCCCCAGACATACCCTTTGATAAGGTATTTGATAAGGTATTGCTTTTGATGGGTTGAAGTATAGGTTTGATAAGGTATTGCTTTTGATGGGTTGAAGTATAGGAGGGCTGTTTTTGTTTGTCAAGGGATATTTTTCCCAGAAAAACAGGGGCTGGCGATGCGGTTGGGTAAGGCATGTGGATCGGTGGCCGCTCTTATGAGAAATCTGCTTACCTTTTGGTTGTCCCTGCCTTCAAAAGGCCTTTTCGCCTGTATTTCAGACAGACCTCTCCAGCACGCCTTTTTCACAATGCGTTAGGATTGAATATATTCATCCCATGTGTATTCGGGGTCGCCGTAGGTAGTATCAGCGTGTGTTTGAAGCGGGTGATCGGCAGCGGCGTATTCCCGGGTTGGCGGGTCATGGATTTTCGGCGGCGGCCTGGACCGGACCAGCCAGAGTCCCAGATGTTCAAGTATAGCCCGGATCACTTGGCGGTCATCTATCGCACTGATGATCCGCAGGGTCCCCTTACATTTCGGACAGATCAGGGGATCGACTTCATAAATCTTCTGAATCAGTCTTGCCCAACTTTTCCTGAATGCCTTCACATCCACCTATGGTTCGAGGATGCAGGGGATGGCGTCATCGCTGCCTTCCTTCTTACGTTTTCCACGGGCGACGTTGCTGTAGGTTCCGTAATATCTCACCATCTGCTCGCCCCTGTTCGGGATATGGGAACACATCGCGGCCAGCCATTCCAGTGCGGGGAAGACCTTGTTTG